>ERZ1026868.80-NODE-80-length-80008-cov-60.702663_pt1 | contig 80008 bp, 64 predicted proteins | sample MGYA00380164_ERZ1026868 | MGnify/ENA primary metagenome ERZ1026868 (study PRJEB33269, sample SAMEA4719800) | human gut metagenome | biome: human-associated habitat; feature: organic feature; material: feces | place: Cameroon | collected 2013-10 ...
GTACTCACCGATTGGAGTGAGTTGTAACTCGTCCTAGATCGAACGTCACCGCAATTGCGAGCGCATGAAATCTGACTATCGCCCGAAAGTTGTAACTCGTCCTAGATCGAACGTCACCGCAATGTTGCTCTTGACCTAGCCATCTTTCGGCTAGGGTTGTAACTCGTCCTAGATCGAACGTCACCGCAATTCTGATGAAAAGACTATGCTTATGAATATCGTGGTTGTAACTCGTCCTAGATCGAACGTCACCGCAATATATGAAGGTCTGTGATAAGGACCTTCTAAACAAGTTGTAACTCGTCCTAGATCGAACGTCACCGCAATCTTTGGAGTAGAGTATTGGAAGGCAGAAGAGTGGTTGTAACTCGTCCTAGATCGAACGTCACCGCAATTATGAGGACGATTTAATTGCTTACGTTGACACTGTTGTAACTCGTCCTAGATCGAACGTCACCGCAATATATGAAAACTTTAAATTTATTAACTGCTCTAAAGGTTGTAACTCGTCCTAGATCGAACGTCACCGCAATGAAGTTGCCGAATCTTTTGGTATTGAGCTAGGTGTTGTAACTCGTCCTAGATCGAACGTCACCGCAATGAGAAACCTCAGACTGCTAGTGATGCCGGTAAGGTTGTAACTCGTCCTAGATCGAACGTCACCGCAATATACTATAGACAGGATAATAGAGATTCTGTCTTGTTGTAACTCGTCCTAGATCGAACGTCACCGCAATAGAAGAGTGGCCCTACGAGGTAAAAGACATGTTGTTGTAACTCGTCCTAGATCGAACGTCACCGCAATTTAGTAGCACATGGTATTTGTTATGGATACCATAGTTGTAACTCGTCCTAGATCGAACGTCACCGCAATGTAATCCTGATTTGAATGGTGTACCATTAGACGTTGTAACTCGTCCTAGATCGAACGTCACCGCAATCTGTAATTCAGACTTACAGCAACCCTGACATTAAGGTTGTAACTCGTCCTAGATCGAACGTCACCGCAATCGGTATATAACCTGTGTTTAGTAGAACCACCATTGTTGTAACTCGTCCTAGATCGAACGTCACCGCAATTTTAGCAAACGTTTGTTCAGAGTCATTAAAGGGTTGTAACTCGTCCTAGATCGAACGTCACCGCAATAGACGAAGATTTGCCATTCTAAGATACTTAAAGTGTTGTAACTCGTCCTAGATCGAACGTCACCGCAATGTATTAGAGTCTTTATCTGAAGATACTATACGAGTTGTAACTCGTCCTAGATCGAACGTCACCGCAATTATTGTTTCAAATAATACCTCTTCATCAACTACTGGTTGTAACTCGTCCTAGATCGAACGTCACCGCAATAACTTCGTGGATTCACATCAGCCGAATCCATGAGTTGTAACTCGTCCTAGATCGAACGTCACCGCAATTTGTAGCAGCAGCTAGGTTGAACGCTTACCTTGAGTTGTAACTCGTCCTAGATCGAACGTCACCGCAATTTGCACCAGATTTCTACTATGATGAATTGTATCAGTTGTAACTCGTCCTAGATCGAACGTCACCGCAATTGGAAAGGCTTATAAAGCTAATTCAGACATCGCGTTGTAACTCGTCCTAGATCGAACGTCACCGCAATATGAAGGCATACAATGAAGCAGTTGCTAAGAAGGTTGTAACTCGTCCTAGATCGAACGTCACCGCAATAGAAGCATGGGGCGAACGTGAATGCATTGACACGTTGTAACTCGTCCTAGATCGAACGTCACCGCAATCAGTTAAAAAAGATTTTAGCACCTTGAGAGCAGTTGTAACTCGTCCTAGATCGAACGTCACCGCAATGAGGCACAATTAAGGGGATTCACCTCTGCAGAGTTGTAACTCGTCCTAGATCGAACGTCACCGCAATTTGTGAGAATCATATTATCTTTCAGGGTATTTGTTGTAACTCGTCCTAGATCGAACGTCACCGCAATGATGAGCAGATAATTAAGATAGAACATTATTGGTTGTAACTCGTCCTAGATCGAACGTCACCGCAATGAGGCACAATTAAGGGGATTCACCTCTGCAGAGTTGTAACTCGTCCTAGATCGAACGTCACCGCAATGTATAAACTGCTTCCTAAACCACAGTTAAAACACGGTTGTAACTCGTCCTAGATCGAACGTCACCGCAATGATAGTCAAATCTCCTGTGCTAGAAGGATTTTAGTTGTAACTCGTCCTAGATCGAACGTCACCGCAATGATGGAGTACCTCAATACGATTGGATGGCAGATGGTTGTAACTCGTCCTAGATCGAACGTCACCGCAATTTGTAGTAGGCTTTTTTAGATAATAATTTAATAGTTGTAACTCGTCCTAGATCGAACGTCACCGCAATATATGAAGGTCTGTGATAAGGACCTTCTAAACAAGTTGTAACTCGTCCTAGATCGAACGTCACCGCAATCTTTGGAGTAGAGTATTGGAAGGCAGAAGAGTGGTTGTAACTCGTCCTAGATCGAACGTCACCGCAATTATGAGGACGATTTAATTGCTTACGTTGACACTGTTGTAACTCGTCCTAGATCGAACGTCACCGCAATATGGAAACAAATTCCATTTGAGCAATATATTGAAGGTTGTAACTCGTCCTAGATCGAACGTCACCGCAATTGGGGCAACAAAACAGAGCAAGAGGTAGTTGCGTTGTAACTCGTCCTAGATCGAACGTCACCGCAATTTAGGCTCAGAGAAGGTGCGTGTTGTACGCTCCGTTGTAACTCGTCCTAGATCGAACGTCACCGCAATCATGGTTTATGGCTATTATCTTAATAGCCATGAAGTTGTAACTCGTCCTAGATCGAACGTCACCGCAATATTGGGGTAAATTTAGTACAATGACTGCGATATGTTGTAACTCGTCCTAGATCGAACGTCACCGCAATCTGAGGATATGGGAGCTACTGCAAAGGCTCTCGTAGGTTGTAACTCGTCCTAGATCGAACGTCACCGCAATGTACTTAGCATCCGATATGGGTGCTGAAGCTAAGTTGTAACTCGTCCTAGATCGAACGTCACCGCAATACCACAACCACAACCACAGCAAACCCTACATTGGTTGTAACTCGTCCTAGATCGAACGTCACCGCAATATGAGTGCTGAGGCTAAGAAACTGGTTGTCAAAGTTGTAACTCGTCCTAGATCGAACGTCACCGCAATAAATCTTTATCTGATGAAGCTAAAGCCTCATGGGTTGTAACTCGTCCTAGATCGAACGTCACCGCAATTTAAACGAATTTAAGGATGGACTACGTCCATACGTTGTAACTCGTCCTAGATCGAACGTCACCGCAATGCCCGCACATTAAGTATAAACGGTGTTGGAATGGTTGTAACTCGTCCTAGATCGAACGTCACCGCAATGGAGGATTATGGGATTACTATACAATTCAAAAGTTGTAACTCGTCCTAGATCGAACGTCACCGCAATCATTAGGTCATACCTACCTGAGAAAGGCTGAGGAGTTGTAACTCGTCCTAGATCGAACGTCACCGCAATGAAGCGCAGCTTAGAGGTTTTAGTAGTGCTGGTTGTAACTCGTCCTAGATCGAACGTCACCGCAATATCCAATCAGTAAGTATTAACTTACTGTCCCTAAGGTTGTAACTCGTCCTAGATCGAACGTCACCGCAATCTAGTCGCTCAGATAGATGCCGAATTGAAAGGCAGTTGTAACTCGTCCTAGATCGAACGTCACCGCAATGTTAGTGGCTCAGATTGATACTGAGCTAAAAACGTTGTAACTCGTCCTAGATCGAACGTCACCGCAATCTACCAAATTAGTAACTGCAATAGGTTATTCAGTTGTAACTCGTCCTAGATCGAACGTCACCGCAATTATTGGGAAGATGACCTTCCTAGATAAATATAAAGTTGTAACTCGTCCTAGATCGAACGTCACCGCAATCCAACCTTAGTAAACGTATGCACTGCTTCTTTGAGTTGTAACTCGTCCTAGATCGAACGTCACCGCAATTCATGGCTAATACAACTTCAAACCCAACCTTAGGTTGTAACTCGTCCTAGATCGAACGTCACCGCAATTATATGCTGCAATAGGAATATTGACTCAACTCTGTTGTAACTCGTCCTAGATCGAACGTCACCGCAATCAAATGTACTATCATTATCCGTTTGTAATAAAGCAGTTGTAACTCGTCCTAGATCGAACGTCACCGCAATCACAAAGGCTCCTTTTTTTTATTTGGAGGTTTTAGTTGTAACTCGTCCTAGATCGAACGTCACCGCAATATTACAGACGATAGAATGGAATTTGAAAAATGTTGTTGTAACTCGTCCTAGATCGAACGTCACCGCAATTTATAGGGACCGCATGTGTATTAGCTTTAGTCGAGTTGTAACTCGTCCTAGATCGAACGTCACCGCAATATGTGGGCTCCTTTTGGTGTGGCAGAAGTAACGTTGTAACTCGTCCTAGATCGAACGTCACCGCAATATATGGAGCAAAAGCTTACACCGGTAAAGGTGTAGTTGTAACTCGTCCTAGATCGAACGTCACCGCAATCCATAAGTGAATTGGTGTCTAAGGGCATAAGTTGTTGTAACTCGTCCTAGATCGAACGTCACCGCAATTTTACAGATGGCAACTGTAAACTGCCTTTCTTTAGTTGTAACTCGTCCTAGATCGAACGTCACCGCAATATGACTACCAACAACAACCCAACTTTAGCAAAGTTGTAACTCGTCCTAGATCGAACGTCACCGCAATGATAGAGCTATATTTGTATTTGACATCTTTGAGTTGTAACTCGTCCTAGATCGAACGTCACCGCAATTGGAGCATGAAGCTCAGTTAAGAGGTTTTAGTAGTTGTAACTCGTCCTAGATCGAACGTCACCGCAATAAAAATGATAAGGTTAAATATAATAAAATCGCCGTTGTAACTCGTCCTAGATCGAACGTCACCGCAATAAATGCAGAGATTACGTCTTTAATGCCCCTATCGTTGTAACTCGTCCTAGATCGAACGTCACCGCAATTTTTATAAGAGCAGGAGCATAACCTAATAGGTTGTTGTAACTCGTCCTAGATCGAACGTCACCGCAATAGTACCATATTTAAATGCTTTGTAAATGCTACTTTGCAAGCATTTTTCGCAGTAGGTCGCCTATATTTAATTCAATTTAACTAAAATTAAAATTAATTCCCAAAAATAATTGCTATAAAAGGCTTGAGAATCAGATCGCCGGACAAAATTTTTTGAAGAATTTTTGTTGCATGAAATTTTCTTTATAGATCAAATTGATAGCATATGAATATTAGAATTGAGCAAAATCTTGAAATGCTGTGGCGGAAATTAGAAAGTTTATTTTTAAAAATCAAAAGGTAAGTAAAGCGGATGCTATTTTTGAAATAATAAATATATGTATTAAATTTATAAATTTTTATTATAGATTTTTATAAATGTGAAGTTCAGTAGTATTAAAGCAGTAAAAAATATTGTATTCTCTAGCTACAAGAAACGATTCAAGAAGTATCTATGGATAATATATATATAGCTGATTTGATTTTTGTCGCCAAGAGAGTGATTAAATCTTTACCAGAATTTCATGGTGCTAGATTTAGCGCATTTTTGAGGTATGCATGCAAGGTAAATAAGATAAAAATGGAAGATTGCATAAGAGCAATTCTTCCGTTTAGAAAGGGGATTTCTCACATCAGTATTGGGGATAAACTAAGGTTAAGATTGATACTTACCGATTTTGGAGTGGAGAAACTTCCTTTCATATGTAATGCCTTGTTCACCACAGATGATAAAGGCGAATTTTCTTCAGAGACATTGCAACTAGCATCGGTTATTGATGCTGTATCCAATAAAATTGTAACTTTTACCCCAACAGAAGGCACTCACTTGTCTAAATTCTCTTTAGACAATTTGAAAAAGGAAGCCTCTTTTTTACTTACCCTCGATAAGTTCACGTTAGAGCTGATTTCCCCATTACGATTATCACTACCTCCAGGTACAAGAGTAGCAAATGCATCAGAATTAGAATCTTTATGCAAAGAAGACTTCTTTTATAAATTTCCATATGCTCTTTTGCACATATTAAATTCACTCAAAAGGATAGGTGAACTTTCAATTGAAGATGAAGATATTCAAAATCTTCCGGTGGCAGTAAATGGAGCTACAGAGTGGGTTGACCTTAGGTATAGCAAACAAAGAAGGATTGTTTTAGGTGGAATTGTAGGAGATATAAATTATGAAGGAAAGATCCCTACATATGATTTAGCCTTAAGACTTGTTGCTGGTCAATATACTGGCTTAGGACGAAACCAGAGATTTGGTCTTGGCTTTTATAAAATTCCTGAATTAGAAATCGTAAGAAGTATATATCTACCAACCAATACGCAGATGAGGTGAGGATAAAAATGGCTGAACTTAAAAACAAAGTAGATTTACCAATCATTGTCGCATGGGTTGGAACAACTGACGTTACAAGGATGCATAAATGGTATTTATATAATGAATTAGGAAAAGAAAAAAGTATTGAACTTATAACACAGGCAAAATTATCAAATAAAGATTTTTCTAGGGACGAGAACGTTCCTGAACTTGAAAGTATATGGAACAACGGTCCTATAAGGACAATAACTGATGCTATGAAAGCAAGCAAGATTTACTTGCTATGTTCGAAAAAGTACATTGTTGAAAAACAGCATTTAATAGAGTGGGTTGGAAGAGGAAGTAAGGCGGAAGTTAACGTTATAGATACTAAAATAGATGATCCTACTTCATTTGATCTTATTAGAACTGCGTTAGATGATTTTTATTACAATTATTTTGATGAATCATCTATGTATATCTTTAACGTAACCCCAGGAACTCCTGCAATGCAGTTAATGACAATGAGTATGGTTACGGCTAAATTTCTTAATGCCAAGATATATGTCACAAAAGACCCAAGATTTATAAAAGACAATATTCATTATGAGGATATAAAACTTCCCAATACTTTTGAGTATTTCATGAATAATTATGTATCACTCAAAAGTACAACCGCCTCAATAGATATCAAAAAAGAAGTTATCAAAAATTTTGCACGATTCAGAACTGTAACAATACTACTAACGGGTGAATCTGGTGTAGGTAAGACTGAATTTGCTAAAGAAATTCACGAAAAAAGTGAAGCTCCTTTTAACGATGAAGATAAATTTATTTATGTTAATTGCGCTGAAATTGCAACTGATCCCACTAATTTTGCTGTGGAGCTATTTGGTGCTAAAAAAGGTGCATACACAGGATGTGTTAACGATAGAAGGGGAAAGTTTGAATTAGCTCAGAACGGAACTTTATTTTTGGATGAAATTGGTGAAGTTCCTAAATCAATGCAATCAATTCTTTTGAACGCAATTCAAAATAAAGAAATAAGACATTTTGGAGAAGAAAAGCAGATCAAATTGAAAAATGTCAGAATAATTTCTGCTACTAATCGAAATTTGATTGAAGAAGTCAGGAAAGGAAACTTTAGAGAAGATTTGTACTACAGAATTGCAATGTGTCCTGTAGCTCTTCCTCCTTTAAGAAAAATCGCAAAAGAAGATGCTTCTACTTTTGAAGAATTGGTTCAGTCTACCTTTAAATCTATAAAAAATGAAGATGAAAAAGGTTTTTCTTTTATAGATAGAATCGATGCAACTGCGATGGAATATATAAAAAATCAATCTTGGCCTGGTAATTTAAGACAACTGCATCATGTTTTGCTGCTATCTTTCATAAAAGCAATTAGTTTAAAGTCGAAGGTTATCACAAAACAAATCTTGCAAGAGGAAGTTTCTAAGATGGAACTTCCATGTGATACACCAAAAGAAGATGATAAAGATCCTGATTTTATCCCGAAAGATCTCAAGGGGTGGTTGTTAGATAAAGAGAAAGCTTATATAAAGATGGCTCTAGAGAAAAGTAATAATAATGTCGCTGCAGCTAAAGATCTTGTTGGATATAACTACCAGAATCTGAATAATTTTGTAAAAAAATATAATTTGAAGTGAGAAATATATTTCCCTAACACAAATCCTGTTAGGGAAATATTGGATTTTAAATACCTTTTATTTCTAAAGCTGTGGGTAGAATACCAGGTTCTGCAAAGCTTGGCTTGCTATCTGTTGAGCTTAAAGGCATATAATCTGTCTTATCTTTTGAAGGTGGATTAGAAAAATCAGTCATAACCTGTAATGGCTTATAGAAAGGCTGATCTTTAAACTCTATTCCAGTTTCATTTTTAATGAAATCTCTAAAGGCATTTCTTGCATCTTCAAGTTCAGCTAAAGTTAAAGTTTTAACTTTATTTTCAATTCTGTCTTTAAAAGAAGAATATCTGTCTTTAACATTCTGCACTGTTGCTGAATCAATTGTTATCTCAACAGCTCCAAGACCAGCAGGCTTTCCTCCTCCAATTCTATGACAATGAATATGCCCATCTTTGAATGATGAAGGCAATTTTATGGCTTCAAGGATTGCTCCTAGTTCTACAAAAGTAATTTTGTCCACAACAATTGAAAATTCAGCTTTAGAACCTGCTGCAAGAGGAAGGATCTTAACATTGCCCTTTTCAACGGCAGTAGGAGTTCTATCAACAGGAGTTCTATTCCAATAGAACTTTCGTCCTCTTAATTTTGCATTAGGATCGTTATAGTCGCTAGGATTGTCGCAATCATTGCTTTGCTGTTCTAGATAATGTCTAATGCATGTTGTATGAGGGGAAGACAGATACAACTCACATTCATTATCAGGTGTTGGCATTCCAATGAACTTTGCATTTAGGCAGGCAACACGACCTTTTACAGCACTCTTTGATGAATCTTCACAATTTTCATCGATTCTTCCAAAAAGAGTTTTTGAGAAATCGTTAATATTGTTTCTTATCAACTGATAAGGAGTTTTGTCGTAAGCTCTTCTAAAGTAGACACAAAATCCTATAGCATCGACTCTTTGCTTATTATTTAGATCTAAAGTATAAAAAACTTTTACACCTTCTCCGTTGGTTAACTTATGGTTTTCTGATTCCCAGTTATTTTCTTGCGGAACAACGTTTCTCATTTGATTTATAAAATCATCAAAAACAGACTTCTCAATTTTAAATCTTTGCGGATTTTTCTGTTCAGTAAATGAGTAATAATTACATCTGCTTTTACCTGGTAAAGGTCCTGTAATTAGTACATTATCTTTGTCGGTGTCACTGTAAATTTGTTCTACATTAGCCTTTTCAAGAATATATTCTCCATTTTCTAATTTTAGAAAACCGCCTTGATACCCCTTTGGTTTGTGTGTTTCTCTATCTACTGGAGGATAATGATCTTTGTAAGGGCATTTATTTACATTTACTCTTCTGTAAAAAATTTTGTCATCACTTACGTTAGACATTGAGGAGCAACTGATAGTCTCGACAATGTTCCTTAACATTCCTTTGATAGAAGCACCAGGAATTATGCATTCATTATTATTCACTCTGAGAAAATCGTGATGAGGTATATCGCCAGAACTTCCCTGTGAATTCTTTGAAATACCGCCGATAAATATAGGACTCAAAGCTTTTAATGAGCAATTTATAGTGCCACTGAAGAGCTTTTCATTATCTTGTGCTGCACCTACAATCCTGTCACTTACAGGAATAAAGTTGTAAGGAGCTGTAGCTTTTAAATTTTCATTAGCCATATTCTATCCTTCGATTTTATTTAGTAGGTGGAACATTTTGTCTACAATTTCTATGCCTGACATTCTGTCGGCAGCTTTTACTAAAGCACCGCAGCGGTATTCTTTTCCAGAATCAAGCTTGATTGGCTCTTCCTTTTTGAAGTATTCAATACCAACAATAGTTGCTCTGGCATCCTTTAGAAAATCTTTGCCTACTTTATTTAGACCATATTTAAGAAAAATCTCATTTTGTTCACATTTTCTTAATAGGTAGTTATCTTTTCTGAACCAAACTTCAGTATCACCGTCGTTTTCAGTGATAAGTCTGAAGACAAATTTGTCATCATCAGGTTCAATGCATAACTCTGACTTGATATCAAAAATAGTTACTTTTTGAATGGATGAAAGAGATTTGTCATCTAAAGAATCAATAGTGAAACCGTTGCTTGAATCTGCTATACCTGTTTTTAACTCTGCAGGAGTTTCTACGATATAGAAGATATCGTTATTTAAAGAGAATACTTCTTCAACTTTAGCTTTGATCTCATCTTTATTCAGATAACCTTCAGCAATTTTTATCTTAGTCTTTTCCATTAAGCATTCTCCAATTCTGAAAGCAAACTTTCTCTAATATCAATCTTAGAAAGATCTAAAAGAGTTCCGTCTTTGAAAAGGTGAAGAGTAATCTTTGAAAGATTTTCTTTAATATCTTCACCAAGACCTTTTAACTTAAAGAAGCCATAACCTTTATTACATCCTGCGCCTATTGCTAGCTCGCCATTGCATAAATCTAATAAGGCGTGGGCTAGTATTCTTAACTGAGTTAATGTCAGTTTTCTTCCTTCCATGTGCAGATCAAATTCAATATTTCCGCAAAGAGGATTTTCAAAGAATAAAGCTCCATCTACGTTGCCTCCAGTAAAAGAATCAATTTTTACATGAGGCATTACACATGACTTAATATCTTTTAAATAGGCATCGTCACATGAAACAAGACCAGCTTTACCTTGTTTACTGCTTTCATCAGCTTCACATCCGAAGATTTCAATAGCTAAAGAATTTTCAAGATTAAGAGCATTGCAGATCTCAAATACTCTGTGTCTTATGGCTCCGCGAATTGATGAACCAGTAGCAGTGTATACGTCAATGCACTTGGTCTTATTCTTATAATTTAAGACTGGGGTTGTAAGACAGGTAATGTCTGTGCCGACGTCTTCTTCTTTAGCACTTACTCCTCCAGGTAAGAACATGGAGTTATTTTGAAGTGGTATGCTGATATCAAAAGAATAACCTTCTTTTGATGGTACTAAGGTCGCGTCTTTTTCAATATCTTTAGCATCAGAACTTGTAAAACAAACGTCATTATCAAGGTTCAACCACTGAGTAATCCCATCTTCTGAACGCATATCAAATTCAAGATATTGTGCATAGATTGTTTCAAAACAGCCATATCCATTAACTGTTTTTCCTCCTAATCTAACCTGACCTGATGCAATTATCTTGCACAAAAGTAAGAATTTCTCTTTTTCTTTTTGTACATCATCTGATGAGTATTGCCATTCATCAAATTTTAGTTCAAATGCAAACTCAGCTCCTGGAGGAACAATTTCTTCATCAAATTTATGTCCTGAGACAGAAGTTCCTCTATTTAGACCTTCTTCTTGAAGGTGGACATGATCTCTTATATAAGAGTCAGTTTTGATTTCAACGTTTTCTCCGTTACCTGCTTTATCGCAAGCTCTTTTTTCATCAAAGTCTAATAAGTTTGCATCAGAGAACCAAACTAAAGAAGCTTTAGATAAATCACCTTTGATAAATCCGAATAAGCTATCAGCTAGATCTTTGTCAATTTCTCTTAAGCTTGCTCTTAATACACCAGCAAGTGAGCTTCCCTGAATATTCCAATATCCAAAAGGATCACGACTTACAGGACCATCTAAGAATAAAGATTCTCCTCCTCCACAATGAAGAGGTGTCTTTAATTTAATAATAAATCTAGAAACTATCATTTTGTCCTCTTTTAATTGGAGCTGTTTGAAGGATTACGAACTTTTACAGACCAGTCTTTAATAAAACCGATTAAAGCTAGTCTATGAAATTCTTGATTAAACATTTCTAAGTCTTCAGCAAAAAGCTCTTCTCCATATAATTCAGGAGCGCTTGAAAATTCAGAAATAAATACCTTCTCTGAAAATAATTTTTTCATGATTGCTTCTAAACTTTCTGTCGTTGAGAATTCAAATGGAGATTTAACTTTCTTTTCCCAAATTTGAGCTTGCTTAGTTTTTTTATCACTAATGTTGTTAAAGAAGTTAGTGAATTTTGTTTCATCAGCATTTATGTATAGAAGACTTCTAATATTTCCAATTTGGCTAGATGTTATGTTCAACTTTGCGCAACTTGATACAAATTTTTCGAACTTGTCGGTCTTTAGAAGTTTAATAGCTTGCTCTTGAGCTATTCTGTTGATAGCTCTGATTTTTACTACCTTCAGGGCACTAATGTTAGATAGGGAAATATCTTTATTCTTTTTAATTACTTGAACTTCAGCTTTAATTTCTGGTTCTAACTTGCCTAAAAATGGTGGATTTATAAGAACTCTTCCATAACCTTCGTTAACATATCCGCCTAAAGAACTGTCAATTTTGATATCTTTAGAATATGTAAATTTAATTACAGATCCTTGAGTTATTGCAGTACGGGTACGTCTCGGAAGTCTCCATTTGCTGTTAAATGAAGAAATACTGTTGTAGTTACAAAATGAATTTTCTTTTGAAAACTCAATTGTGTCATCACCGGTTATTTTTCTTAGTTCTGCTTTTAGTGCATCTAAAGGTGTATTCCAGTCATGTTTAGGAATAAAAGCTGATTCAAGGAAAAGAATGGCAGAATTGTCATCCTGTTTATACACAGCTTCTTGTGATGTATAGTCAGTAACTTCTACTTTTTCAATTTGTAAAAGACCGTATCCTGCTGAACGTGAACTTCCAACTTTAAATTTAGATCCAACAGTCAACAAATCATTCAGGATTTTTTGAAGATCATCTTTTTTTACAATGATTTCACTTTCAAAGGTGGTACCGGCAGCAATAGCAGAATAACCAAAGAGTTTGCCTTCACTGCAAGTTCTGTTGTCAGCAATTGCTACGTGCATGTTCCAAACTTGTTTAAGATCAGGCTGGCATTTTGAATCAGGAGACATAAAGCCATCCCCGAGCTTTTTAACTTTAACGGTAATGGAAGTATGATCTGCAATATAATCTCTTACACCACATTTGATCTCACTAGAGTAATTTTCTGGCTTGCCTACTGTTTTTATAACAGGTAGCTTCTTTTCATTTTTAATTACTCTGTAAGAGAGAGGAATAGGAACAGCTCTCTTTTCTTTTATTAAAGGGAATGCATGTCCCCACACAACTTCTTTTGACAGGAACAGTTCATTAAACTCAGGAATATCATCAGGTAGTACTCCTTTTTTTAAATTTGAATGTTTTTTCCATTCTTCAACCATTGCTCCAAGAATTTTATTTCCTGGAATGTAATTTAATGAACAGTGAGACATTCCTTCACTTGTTCCATCTGTGATTACTAATGGTTCAAGGGCTTTTACATAAATTTTATATACTTTCATGTTGTCCTCACAGTTCTAAATTTTGAGGTAAAGTTACATTGGTTAGCTTTTCGTGATTTATCAGAACTTCACATTTTCCAAGTCCACGTGATCTGTCACCACCAATGCTTTTTACTGAGGCAAGTACTGCTTTAAGATATGCTTCTATCCACTCTTTATTGCAGCCTTTTCCTATCTGTTCATAAAAATTTTCACTATCAGATAGAGAAATCTCTGCGTTAAATTCAAGACCAGGGATTCCGCATTCTATATTTCTTAGAGAGCCTTTTTTCGTTAGTTTATCTTCAGTAAGAGCTGTTTGTGTCCTGAGTGTAAGCATATCCCTTACAAGGAGCTCTCTTATTGATGGAGTTTCCTGTAAGAAAACATTTGTTAATTCATCTGAAACTTCACCACAACTGATAGAGATGATTCCACTCTGATTGGTTTTTACCTCGTCATCTCGAGTTCCAAATATTACAATTTCAGCTCTTTTTAAATCATCTCTGCAAGAGGACAATCTTTTAGCACCTTCTCTTAGAGCTCCTTTTAATACACGTCCAGGAATAAAAGGAAGACCAAATGAATTTCTAACCAACTTAGCATCAGTTCTATAGCCATCACCTAGGCCACTTCCTATATGCCAACTAGATAGGAACTTTATAGTTATATTTTTTATCATTTGTTTCCTCCTGCCTTAGCTTCTTTGATGAAGTAGTCTTTTAACTCTTCACCTTCAGTTGAGCATAGATGAGCTATTTCTAGGTAATCTAAAAGTTGAGTTACAGTTTTGCCATTTTTATCTTTGTAGAAAAAACCGTCTTTAAAAATGTTATGGAATTCTTCAGATGTCAAACGGAAACCATTTCTGCCTTTTCCTTGATTTCTTTCAATATTAAGTTCAAGTTGTTTGTAAGCTTTATCTGCAAAATCTGGTCCCTTTCTACATTTGTTTGCAGCTTCTCTGATTGCTGAACGAGGTAATTTGTACAGCACGTTATAAGCTTTTTTAATGAACTCTCTGAAGTCTTCTTTGTTGTAAATGAAAGGTTTTGTGGTTAAAAGAGAGTTTCCATCTTCAGCTGTATATGAATTTTGTCTTAATGCATCGATATCATCTTCGATGTCATTTGTGATGACCACATAATCAAGACTGCCAGGTCTGTTTTTTTCATTTACAGTAATTGATTTAGCATTGCTTACTAAATTTTCAGACAAGTCAAATGCTCTTACAAATGGGAAAGATGAGGAGCATACGACTATGCCAATACCCATTGATAATCCAGAAAAATCCTGTTCATGCTGATTAAATTTCTTTGATTCTTCTTCAAAGTAAGATTCAAAGGCATCAACGAAAATCAACGCAAGATCTGCTCTTACCACGAAGGTAATATCATCACCACCTAATACCAAAGGTCTTAATGGAATGGTTACTTTTGGAGCCCCTTCGCCATTTTTACCTACAATACTGTATGGCAGAATAGCCAACACAGCATTCCAGAAAGCGTTCATTGAATTATCAAAAACGTTCTTTGACAGGTTACCCATCTGTCTTAGACCTTGATCAAATTTTGGTGCTTTAACTTCAGCATCAGCCTTTGACTTGTTATCGCTTGTAAAATATTTGGAAACAGCATTTATAAAAAGCTTGCCGTAGTCATTGCCATCCATATGCACATAGGCTACTTTTCCTTGTCGGCCTTCAATTTCTTTTAAATCTTTTGGCCATTCAGCTTTAAACCATAGTTCTTTACATTCGTCATCAGTTAGCTCTTTTTTTTCTTGACAGTCTTTCTTGTCTGTTGATTTATCAAGCAAATTACTAATGATTTCACCTGCTGATTTTATAAACTTACTAAGCCCTTTGTTTACATTCTTGTTTTTATCAAGTTGTCTCTTTTCTTTACGCTTTCCTTTCTTTAAAGCCTTTTTGTCCTTTTTACTTAGTGGCTGAGACGCATTTACTTGGTTATCAGAGTTATCTTCAACAGCCTGTACTGATTGCTGTACTTGTGGAGCTTGGCTTTTTAGTAATTCTTCTTTTCTATGTAGTCTGTCATCTGATTTTTTTATTAACTCAAGATTTCTTTTTGTTCTAGATACTGAAGATATAAATTCTCTCTTTCCATCAGGAGAAATTTCTTCATCTACCACAGGAAGACCATCTAAAGGAGCCTCTTCAAATAAAGGATTCATAGCAAGACCATAAGATACAGGAGCTGCGCTTCTTTGAATGTTAATTCTTGTTTTGATCCTGTTTTTAGCTTCTTTATATGAGGTTGTGTCCCAAGTCATTTCATCAATTGCAGAGAACAGTGGTAATCCTGGGTACTTTTCAATCATCATCTCAGAGAATTGAGTAATGAACTCTTGAGCTGCTTCATTTGATTTCATCAGCATATGAAATGTACCAGCATTTCTTTGCATAAACAGCATCTCATCGTCTTCAGGAGGAAGCACTTCTTTGCTATTAGCGTTTTGCTCTGCATTACTCTCTTTTGCCGTTGAGCGAGTTTTAAATGAGATGTTATTAAACTTAAATGAGGCTATAAAGTTATCCAAAATTTCTTTAGACAAGCGCTCAATAAGCTCTGAGCCACCAATCATTTCTTTCATTTTTCCTGTTGAAAGAATGAAATTCTGAATACCTCCAATTTCAAAAACTACGTATGAGTAAAGGTAGTTGTTTACATTTGTTTCATTTTCCATATGGCACCTTATTTTTGGATGATGGAACCTAGTATTGTTAAAACATTTACGTCAGGTATTTATTCTTTAGATTTTTGAATGATGTACCTATTCATATCTTCATATGAGAACCAAATTCTAGAATTAAGCTCCAAACCACCAGCAAAGCAAATTGCTTTTTTTATTGAGCTTAATATGGTTTTAGGAGCAAGACCTGTTAGTTCTCGAACTTTTTCTTCGTTAAGCTGAACCATTTGATGCGCAGAGATATTTCTCATCCTTTCTACTTTTTCCCTAATTTGTTTTAATTCGTAGAAGATAGAAGCGATCTTCTCTTGATTTTGTCTTAGTAGAATAAATAACTGGGAAGAGTAGATATCATTAGTATATGATTTGGCTCCCTGAAGAATGGTCAGAATCTGGTTAGGAATGTTATTAGATGATTGATCTGCTAGCTCTTCTAGTTTGTCGATATTCCAAACCTTTTTTACCTCTGTTTCATGAGAACCTAGCTTAACTCTTAATTCTTGCTCTTCGAAAAGATCTTCAATTGGGTATAAGGCTTTTGAGGTGATCTTAATGAAGATATCTAAAATCATAGGGGTAATGGAACGAACGAAGTCAGCATACTCCTTTTTTCTTAACTTTAAGTCTGAGATTAAAAAGTACTCAAAGATTTGTTTCATAGATTCATCTTTGACAGGAAACAGATCGAAACCTAACTTTTCACTTAGTTCTTGAGCTGATTCGATATTAAAATCAGCTCTCTCGCAAGCTAGTTTGATGTAGTCATAGACCTTGTTCTTTCTGTCATCAGGAAGCTTTTCTGCAATATCTAATGCAGCATGATAGTCAAACTTATCAATGAAGTTTCTCATTGTTTCTTCATCTTTGATGCTGATAAAGTTTGGACAGTGAATTTCTACTGATCTGTTAATTGCATCATCATTGTTATCAGGATCTTTAGTCCATAAATCATCAAGATCATAAACTTCGCTATGGGTGTGCACTCCCATCTTTCTGGCTGGATTAGTAACCTGAATACATCTGGATTTAACTTCACCAAATACTGAAAGTGCATTTAGCGCACCTTTCATTGCTGGTGTTCCTGAAGCTACATTTAATAGAAGTTTGTCTCCTTTGTTTAGAGATTTGCTTATATTTAGTAGTTCGTCTCTAAAGTCTTTAAAAAAGTAATTAAAATCCTGAGGATTGTCTAAATCAGGTCTTTCGATGACATGAATTTCAAATGAATGCTGAATTTTCTCTTGTAGTAGTTTTAAGGCTCTAACCATTCGATGGTCTTTATTTTCGTTGTTAAGTATTTCTTGAGATAAGTAGATATAGACCTCATCTGGTTTATGCCATCTGCAAATGTGCAGTAAAGATCCATCATAGTAGTTATTTTCAGAAATAGGATCTGTGCCACCAACTGGAGAAAAAAGAACAACTTTACTCATAATTTTCCTTAAAACAGTTAATATTCGATTTGATTATACAAAAGCTAAATTTTAGATTTTGCAAGCTAGTCTAAATATTTAAAAATTAAGATGATGCAAACGGAATAATACTCTCCGACAATTGCATGATTTTCTGTCTATTCTTAGCGACAACAGCCTTTGAGGTATTGGCATAACAGTAGATACATCCATGTGAACAGGTGTTGTACATACCAATATCTTTACTTACCATACAGCCACACTCTTTACGCTGACCTTTATCTTTCATTTTCTTAACATCAAGATTTGACTCTGCAACTCCTGTATTAGCAACAGAAGTAGCAGTGTTTCCCTCAAGAGAAGCAAATAGATCAAGTTCAGATGCTTTAGGCTTTCTCTTTTTATCAAATGAATGTAAATACTCAGTTAAGACTTTGTCATCAGAGAACAGTCTTTCCATTAACTCACCGTCAATGCAACGGTTGTGCTCAATTCCAAATCTTTCAAGGTCAAGATCTTCAGCGCAGGTAGCTAAGGTAAAATCCCAGCCCTGCTCATGCCAATGCTGTTGGATCTTTTTAAGACCATCAGCTATTTCCTCTTTTTGAGCAAGTGACAACTCAGCTCTTAAAACATTGTCTTTAGTAAATAAGCCATTAGTCTCTTTGATAAGATTGTTCTGTACCTTTCTGTAAGCTTCAACATCAATAAAGCTAAAGACTAACTTAGAGGTATAGCCTTTTAATCTTTTTGAAAGATTCCAGATCTTGATTAAAAGATCACGGGCAGTAAGATTAGGTGTAATGATTAAAGGATCAAATCTCCAGATAACTCTGTCTTTACCAATTCTGTTTGAGAGTTCTTTAAAGGTTTCAATTCTCTTTTCTAGTGAAGCTACATTAGGCTCAAAACCTTCTTTTTCGTAATCATTTAAAGTGAACTGAAAATAGTAGTGAATACCAGTCTTATCAAGCTCATCAAGATATGGCATTAAAGGACGAGGGTTTTTAGTCCAGAAGACAATTACTCTGGTCTTGTCATAAGACACATACATAGGAGCCTGATTAAAGGGATTTATCCATACAGAGTAACCATCTGATAATCTTTGCATGAACCATTTGGCAAAGAAAGCTGGGATATCAGTTGATCTGCTGGCTGAGACAATTACAGGATGGCTTGCAGGCACTTTTATTCCTGATTTTAATATGATGGTATCTTTTGAATCTGTCATAAGCTTATCCTTTAATCATGTGTTCTTTTAGTAAGTAGTCTAAAGTAACTCTTGGTTCTGTCATTTAAAGTGCTTGTGTAAAGCAGTTTGGTAAAAAGGCTTTCAGCCCTTTTACAAAACTGCTCTAGAGCAGCCCTTGCAACCTTTTATTGAAATCATCATTTAAGATCATCCTTTTAGAAAGTTAAATCATCGATACAACCATTAACAGCATATAGATTCTGAACTTTAGATGCCATATAGCGACTGAGAGCTACACGGCATCTAATTTCTTTACCACTCTTATAGTAGCCTGCTATATCCAAGTTTTGTGTGTGCTCGTCGATCTTATCAAGCTCAGGACGCATTTTTTCATACATGTCCTTGTGACATAACACAACGTAGGTCATGTAGTCAGGTCTTTCTGTGGTATAGCTTGAGTTGTTATAGGTAGCAATAAAACTGCTTTGAGGGAAACAGCTCTCAAATGAGTCGTTGCGGATCTCTCTATTTAAAGAGCAGTTGCAGGAGTTGCAGTCATCTTCGAGCATTCTTGAGCAAGGTCTTGGGTAGACAAGTTTCATGTCATGTTCACCTTGTGAGCTCTTTATAAACTGGATTGCCTGATGAGTTAACATTCTGTTGGTAAAGCAGTTTCCCTGCAGCGTATAGGTGCTGTCAGCAATGATGATGGCGCCACGTTTGCTTAATGCTCTTGCAAAGATCTCCATAAAAACTGCATAGGCATGGTTCTCAAATCCTGTATGAAAGTTTTTATTTAAGTTCATGTTTCTCATGTTAAGTAGGGTAGCGCTCTTGATGATTTCACCAATGCCTTTAAAGCTGGTGATAAGATCAAACTTCTCATCAGCTAGATAGTCCATGAGTTCATTATTGCTTTTATCAATTGACATTGCACTGGATGAGTCATAGATATGCTCAATTGCATTCAGTTTAAAAGTGCAGTTTTTAAACAAAGGATCTGAATTTACAAAGTTTCTTTCCCAGCGGGAAAAGAGCTCTACAAACTGCTCAATCGCAACTGAACTGCCTTCAATTACAGTCACGTCAATATTAGGTAGCTGGAGGTTTGCTGCTTTATACATCTTAGCTAAAGCTGTGATTGCTCCAAATACATCACCGCCGTTACCGCAGAAGCAGGATAAAAGCTTAATGCAGTTCTTAGAATTTAGAAATTCCTTTTTAACTTCTTCTTTAGACAAGTAGTCCATAGTGATGTACTCACTCTCAGCAGCTGATCTTGGTAAATACTTATCCATATAGTCAAGCCACTGATTAGCTGTGTGGTTTAAGTTTAGCTGTACATCTCCAAAGCCAAGTTCTACTGGATAGGTTCCCTGAGATTTATAGTGGTTTATGGTCTCGTTAATAGCCTCGCATAAGCAATCGTCTACAACAACATTCTTCTTGTTCTCGCACATAGTTACTTTCTCCTGGATGGTTTTGTTTGATGTACTGGTATCATCAAATTCTGTGCCATGATTTTTAACTATATGAAAAATAAGAATAAAATTATTTTAATAACTCTTAAAATTATAAAAAATTAAAGAAATTTTATAAAAATTATAAAACTTTGTAGTGAAGATACTATAAAAAATTATAATTTAATATAAAAATATATAATTCTTTTCCCTTTTAAGAAAATGATAAAAAGGGGAAAAAAGATGCATAGGCAGATAAAATCTTTAAATATCAATAAATTAAAAAATTAATTTACATCTAATTTTAAAAGTTGGCACAGCAGTTGCTACTGTTAACACTGTAGCGAATGAACATTTCGTTTTATTGATTTGTTCTGAAGAGAAGATCTTCAGATTTTACAGAAAGCCTGAAAACAGATGCTTTTACTTAAAAGAGTGACCGTGTAAATCACTTCATTTTTATAAGAACTTAAAAAGATTTTAGTTTTTTAAAGTTTTCTTAAAAAGGCAACTGTACAGATAAGACAGTTGTTGATTCAAGGTCCTTTACTTGAAAGAACTTTTGAAGCGTTGAGTTTTACATGAAGTTGAAATGACAGGTGACTATTTAACTTTAAAAACTCAGAAAGTTACAACTAAAAGATAAACAGATCAATAAAGGAGAACGAATATGTCAAAGGTAATCATCGCTACTGTAAAGCAGGATTTAACTCGTGCTTATGCTCTTTTTGAAAAGGTTCTCGATTTCTCTGTTCTAGCAGGAATTTGTTTGTCTATAGTTGGCGCTTATTCACAGGTTGTAGGTGATCTTTTATCTACCTGTCTAAACGGACCTGTATCTCAGGCTGCTTCATTAAGAGTAGGTGTTCTGATTGTAAAAAAGTACACCTCAAAGCAGGTCTAGATAAGCCTAACTTTGAAGATAACAGCAAAGGCAGAGATTTACTAGTAAAAGAGTTAAGAAAGGAGAGTCCTATGTTATTAGCAGTTGATGATTTTATCTGTATCGCAATTTATGTGCTGATGTTTATAGCCATCACAGTGTATTGCAGATTCTGCAAGATTAAAGCAGCCGAGACTGTAAGCGGACTTACCCTGTTCTCTGTTATGTTCTGGCTCTTTTTCTTTAGCGATGCCTTTGTAAGGTGAGTGGGACAAAAGAAAAGCTCCAAAAGCAGAGCAAGATAAAAGACGGACATAAAGCAGAAAACAGATTGGCAACAAAGGATTAAAAGAAAACAGGAGAGAGTCATGACCATTGTAGAAATTGTTTTCACAATGATTAGAGTAGCCCTTATCATCGCTTTTTTTATGTTTGCAATCATCCTGATTAGACGCACTTTTTCTAAGGCAAAGTCAGGACGCAACAGACAGCTAGTCGAGTTTTTAAAGGTGTTTTTAGGCTTTACCGTAGGTTTTGGGATCATGAGAATGTTTGACTACCTAATAGACTACATTTTTTCATGCTTACAGTAAGTTACAGGTTGATTTCAAGTTTGATTTCTATGAGGTGAAATATGAGATTCTGGTTGTACTTTGGTTACGTTGTCATTTATCTGATCGGAATGGGCATCTTCATAACCTTCTGGAAGAAATTTAAGTGCACACATTCAGAAATTTTATGGCAGTTTTCATACTACACCATCTTTTACTGGACCTGCATGTATCTGTCTGTATGAGGTATGACATGAAATTTAGGAGAGATTAAGTCTCATCTTAAGAGGTGAGATTACCTGATGAGGTGTGCTGTGAAAAAAATAAAAGACAGGAGAGAAAACAGAAACTCAAGGTAAGGCTCAAAGATAACTTAAAAGGAGATCCCCTATTTAGTAGCTCATAGAGTTCTTCTCAGGTTGCGTTTCTTACTTTTTGCAACCTGAGCTTTTTAAAGTAAGTTGAGATTTAAAGCAAAGCATAAAGAAGCGTATTAGTGCTTTTTAGAGGAAAAGACTATGGAACATTGTGTGAATGTAATGGCTGTAGCTCCAGTCATGACATTAGGTGAAGCAATTGTCATTGAATTGGTTTTTATTGCAGCTGTCATTCTTATCTATGCCGACTTAAAAGTTTTTGAAAAAGGCAGAAAATGGTATTCACGCATTTTTTTGTATCTTCCAATGGTCTGTGACATAGCTTTAATCGCACTGCAGTTTGTAAAGTTAAGTTATAGGTAAGAGTAAAAGACTGCACTGAGAAGATAACCATAGGTCTTTAAGCTAAGACCTAATAAGATAAAGAGCATTTATTTGCCAGTAGGTAAGTAACAGGCTGTACTCAATTTTTCACAAATTAGAAACTCAGATTTAAAACTTAAAACAGAATATATACCCAATAAAGGAAAACAAAATGAAAAAATCATCAGTAATCGCAACATTAGTTTTAGCTTTAACCTCAACTAATACAGCTTTAGCTGATCCTAAGCCATTAGGATTTGAGCTTGGCAAAGCTACCATTGAGGATGTACAGAACACATATAAAACCACAGAGGCTGGTATCAGTGCCTACACAGAAGGCAAAATGCTAAATGTTGATGCATACGAAGTGGGACTTCAGGATCTTCAAAAAGTGCTGTTCATCTTTAATCCAGATGGCACATTAAGTGTCGTAGATATGACCTTTAGAAAGACCAAGTTTGATGAACTCTACGGTCAGCTCAACAAAAAATATAAGCTCGTTAAAAAGCAGATCCCATTTGTTGGCAACAAGTATGCTGAGTATAAGAATGGTAAATCAACCGTGAAACTTGATGCACCTCATATGAGCTTTGAGTTAGACGTAATCTACGGTCAGAACTCTTTCTTTAAAAACATGAAAGAGGTTAACAACCGCCAGGAGCAACAGCGTAAAGACAAGCAGGCATCAATGCTGTAGAGCAACCTAAAGTCCTGTGCTTAAGGCACAGGCATGCTACACTACACAGATTAAGTAACTGGAGAGAACAGAATGAATCATTCTGTAAGAGCATGCGTTAAAAATACAGCAAAAACTGCCATAGTAAGCTTAATGATCATGCTTACCGCCTGCTCTACAATATCTGGCAACAATGCTAAGGCCTCTTCAGATAAGAAGATGGTATGTAGTCTTTCAGCAGCTGCAATCCGTGAGAACGCTAACAATAATAGTGACAATTTCAATGCTGAAATTCTCGCCAACAATAAAGATAGTAATGGCAACAATAGTGCCGGAGAATCTAGCTTAGGACACAAGATTGTAGGTTATACTGCATTAGGTCTTGCTATAGTATTTTATACAGGACTTTTGATCTTAGATCACAATGTCAGCTCTCATCCACATTGTTAAATGAGGCGCTCAAAAGTTCTATTTAGATAGGTTTTAGGTCTATTTAGATAGGCTATAGAGAAGATTAAAGAATAAGAAAAAGATATTCTTTGATTTTATAGCTAATGAAACAGTCTCTTTAACCTTTGAGATGCCTGATGCTCAGCATGAAGCAGCTTATCTTTAAAGGTTACTTTCTCTTTAACCTGAATCTCACCTAAGATCTCATTTAGAATGTAATGCTCTAACTCCTCGTTATTAAAGAGTACAGGGGAGTAATGATTAGGAGCATAATCAACACACATATTAAAACGTACAATACCATCAGAGCTGTCAGGCTCTTTTGAATGGATATGTCCATGGATTACGGTATTGCAGTTATTCTCTTCAAAGATCTCTTTAAACTCAGCTTCTCTTTTTGAATCAGGTTCTGATAAAGGATAGTGACAGATAAAGATATTCTCAAAAAGAATGTAATCTATGATCTTTTCAAAACCACAGCTTAAAAAGAACTTATCCGTAATGGTATCGTGGTTTCCTCTGAGCATGAGCTTTCTGCCTTTAAGCTTTTTGCAGTACTCAGAAATATGAGGTTTAAATTCAGACTTTAAGAAAGCTATATCACCTAAAAAGACTACGATGTCGTCATCGGTGATGACATCATTGTAGTTTTTTATCATTAGATCTTCACACTGCTGTAAGCCTTCATCTGAAAACTCAAACTGAGGACGAGCATACTTAATTATGTTCTTATGACATAAATGAAGATCTGAGGTGAAATAGAGCATGGTTGCCTGCCTTAAAACAAAAGTGTTAATACATTAGTTGATGAAAAAGCATCAGATAATGTAAAAGGTGGTGTAACGTAAACTAAAAGTTAAAGTCTTTCTTTAAAATGAATGAGTAAAACTTCATAACACTCAAATGACAGACTTTGACTTTTAACTTTAAAAAGTTGTTAGCTTAAAGCTAAGCTTTAAAACTGCTTAAGTTTCAGCACTTATTGCAAGCAGAAAGTACAAATCAGGGTAACTTACTGAACACTAAAACAAAAACGGACCTTAACGGTCCGCTTTAGTTTAAGAGAAAAGATTATTTCTTTTGCTCTTTAGCAGCTTCGAGTTTCTGCTCAAGGTAGTGAATGCTTGCACCGCCCTTGATTTCAACAGGATCAGTTAACAGATCCTTGTGTAGAGGAACGTTAGTCTTAATACCGTTAAGTACTAATTCATCTAAAGCCTCTAAACCGCGCAGACGAGCCAACTCACGGTCATCATCGTAAACAATTAACTTGCCTACTAATGAATCGTAGTGAGGTGGAACCTTGTAGCCCTGATATACATGGCTGTCCCAACGTACGCCTGGACCACCTGGTACATGCAGATACTTTATTTCACCAGGAGATGGCATAAAGGTAGCAGGATCTTCAGCATTGATACGGAACTCAAATGCGTGTCCACGTAACTTGATGTCTGACTGCTTGATTGATAATGGGTTGCCAGCGCAAACTGAAATCATTTCACGAACGATATCAACGCCAGTGATCATTTCAGTAATAGGGTGCTCAACCTGAACACGAGTGTTCATTTCGATGAAGTAGAACTCACCGTTCTCATATAAGAACTCGAAAGTACCTGCACCACGGTAGCCAATATCAATACATGCCTGAGCACAACGTGAACCGATAGTTTCACGCTGCTTTTCTGAAATGAATGGAGCTGGAGCTTCCTCTAGAACCTTCTGGTTACGACGCTGCATTGAGCAGTCACGTTCACCTAGGTATACAGCATGACCCTGACCGTCAGATAAAACCTGGAACTCAATATGGCGAGGGTTCTCTAAGAACTTCTCCATATATACAGCAGGGTTGTTAAAGAACATGTCAGCTTCACGGCGTGTTAGAGCGATTGAATCCTCTAACTCAGCGTCAGATCTTACAACACGCATACCACGACCACCGCCACCACCAGCTGCTTTGATGATGATTGGGTAGCCAATCTGGTTAGCTAAACGTTTGTTCTCTTCAAAATCTTCACCTAAAGCACCGGCAGAACCTGGAACGCATGGAACGCCAGCTTTCTGCATAGCCTTTTTAGCTGAAACTTTATCACCCATTAAACGAATGGTATCAGCAGTAGGGCCAATGAAGATAAAGCCTGACTTTTCAACCATCTCAGCAAAGTCAGCATTCTCTGATAAGAATCCATAACCTGGGTGGATAGCATTAGCGCCTGTAGCCTCAGCTGCAGCGATGATTGATGGAATATTTAGATATGAGTCTTTAGGAGCTGCAGGTCCTATGCACACAGCCTCATCAGCTAATTTTACATGCAATAAATCGCGGTCAGCAGTTGAATGTACTGCAACGGTCTTTAAACCTAACTGACGGCACGCTCTTAAAATACGTAAAGCAATTTCACCGCGGTTTGCAATCAGAACTTTTTCAAGTTTCATATTTATGGGTTACCCCTTATATTATTCAAACTCGAATAATGGCTGATCAAACTCAACGGTAGAACCGTTCTCAACCAAAATTTTCTTAATAACACCTGATCTGTCAGCCTGAATCTGGTTCATCATCTTCATAGCTTCGATAATGCACAGGGTATCGCCTTCTTTTACTGAAGCGCCTTCTTCCACGAAAGGAGCTGCAGTAGGGCTTGCTGAACGATAGAAAGTACCAACCATTGGTGACTTCATAAGTTTAGCTGCATCAGGAGCTGCAGGTGCTGATGGAGCTGCTGCAGGAGCAGTAGCAGGAGCAGCTGGAGCTGCAGGTGCTGCTACAGGAGCAGGAGCTGCTACAGGAGCTGCAATTACGGTCTGAACTGACTGAGCTACAGCCTTTTCACGGGTAATCTTAAGCTCTTCTTCGCCTTGCTTTAAGTTGATCTCAGATACATCTGACTTAGATACAATTTCGATAAGCTTAGCTATCTTATGAATATCAATTTGCATGAAAAATATCCTATTTAGTTGATTCTAATCTTAATGCTTACGGTCTAAGAAACGAACAGCGCCTCTTAGAGCAAACTCATAACCATCAAGTCCGAAACCTACAATGACACCAACAGCCACATCTGAAAGAAATGAATGATGTCTAAATTCCTCTCGTTTGTGAACATTGGAAATGTGAATCTCATAGAATGGCATATCAATACCTGCAAGCGCATCACGAATAGCTACACTAGTATGGGTATAGGCACCTGCGTTTAATAGTATGAAATCTACTTTGTTGCGGGAATTTTGGATCTTGTCGACGATATCGCCTTCATGATTAGACTGGTAGCATTCAATATCAACATTAAGTTCATCTGCTACCTTTTTGAGCATATTTTCAAGATCTTTTATGGTTTCATGACCATAGATCTCAGGCTCACGGGTACCAAGAAGGTTAAGGTTTGGACCATTAACCACTAATATTGAATATTTAGCCAAAATCTAACTCCAAAAAACTGAATTGGCGCATTCTATCATTTTTATAGTAAAGTGGCGCAAATTTTCTTAAAAAGTCGGAATTTTTTATAAAATTTGACCTTTTTCACCTTAAATTACTCACTACAGAGAACTAATAAAAGGTTCACTTTCTGAATGTAATTTGTGTTTTTTTATTTGGCAAATTTAAGATACGAAAACTTGTAAAAACTATGATGTACAACACAAAAAAATGTTAGAATGTGCATACAGTTTTTTCTTTCATTTTAAGGTGCCTGTTGAAAGGTGCCTAACCTTAATAACTACTGAGGAACACTCCATGAGCTTCATTAACAAAGCCAAGTCAATCGCAGAATATGATCCAGAGCTATGGACCGCAATGAGCGGCGAATGCCAGAGACAGGAAGATCATATCGAACTTATCGCATCAGAGAACTATGCTTCTAAGTGTGTAATGGAAGCACAGGGTTCACAGCTAACTAACAAGTATGCTGAAGGTTATCCTGGAAAGCGTTACTACGGCGGTTGCGAATACGTTGATGTTGTGGAGCAGTTAGCAATCGACAGAGCATGCAAACTATTCCACTGCGATTATGCTAATGTTCAGCCTCATGCTGGTTCTCAGGCAAACAATGCTGTATATCAGGCATTGTGCAAACCAGGTGACACCGTAATGGGCTTATCACTAGCTTCAGGCGGTCACTTAACTCACGGTTGCCCTGTAAACTTCTCAGGTAAAATCTACCACGCTGTAGGTTACGAAGTTAACGAGAAGGGTGAGTTAGATTATGATGCAATCCGCAAGGAAGCATTAGAGTGCAAGCCAAAGATGATCATCGGCGGTTTCTCAGCTTACTCAGGCATCGTTGACTGGAAGAAACTTCGTGAAATCGCAGACGAAGTTGGTGCTTACTTATTAGTTGATATGGCTCATGTTGCAGGTCTAGTAGCCGCTGGCGTTTACCCAAGCCCAATTGAGTATGCTCACGTTGTAACCTCAACTGCTCACAAGTCATTAGGTGGTCCACGTTCAGGCTTTATCTTATCAAACTGCCACGACGAAGCTATCTACAAGAAATTAAATTCAGCTATCTTCCCTGGTACTCAGGGTGGTCCTCTAGAGCACGTTATCGCTGCTAAGGCTATCGTATTCAAAGAGGCTATGGAACCATGGTATGTTGAGTACCAGAAGCAGGTTGTAGCTAATGCTAAGTTGTTAGCCGAGGAAGTTATGAAGCGCGGTTACAAAGTTGTAGCAGGCGGTACCCACAACCACTTATTCTTAATGGACTTCATCGGTTTAGAGATGACCGGTAAAGATGCTGAGGCTGCTTTAGGTAAGGCATTCATTACTGTTAACAAGAACACCGTTCCTGGTGAGCCACGTTCTCCATTTATCACCTCTGGTATCCGTGTTGGTACTCCAGCATGTACCCGTCGTGGTTTCAAAGAAGCAGAGATCAAGGAGTTAGCTTCAATCATGTGTGATGTTCTAGACAACTATCAGAATGATGAAGTTATCTTAAAGTGCCGTGAGCGTGTTAAGGCTCTATGCGCTAAATTCCCTGTATACAAAGACTAATAGTCTCAAGATAGGAAATTTACATTGAGTCAAGTATCAGATACTGACAAAAAATTCATGATGCAAGCCCTAAAGCTTGCATCATGTGGCTTATATACATCCTACCCAAATCCTGCGGTAGGATGTGTCATTGTCCGTGACGGTAAAATCATCGGCAGGGGGTACCATCATAAAGCTGGCTGTCCACATGCTGAGATTATGGCTTTACAGGATGCTTCTTTCGATGTTGAAGGTGCTACTGTATATGTAACCTTAGAGCCATGCTCTCATTATGGCAGAACTCCTCCTTGTGCTTTAAAGCTTAAAGAGCTGAAGGTCAAAAGAGTTGTAGCTGCAGCAGATGATCCAAATCCTAAAGTAAACGGTAAAGGCTTTAAAATCCTACGTGATGCGGGTATTGAAGTAACTCAGCATGTACTAGAAAAAGAAGCTTTATTCCAAAACCGTGCTTTCATGAAATCCATTACAGGCCCTATCCCTTACGTATCTGTAAAGGTTGGTATGTCATTAGATGGCAAAACTGCCTTAAAGGATGGTTCAAGTAAATGGATCACAGGTTCTGAATCTCGTCAGAAAGTTCAGGATATCAGAGCAAAATCTGACTGCATTATTACGGGGGTAAATACTGTAATTGCAGATGATCCTTTAATGTCTGTCCGCTATGATGAGTTAAAAGAAAAGTACTATAAAAAGATTGATAAAGAGTATTTAAGACAGCCTTTAAAGGTGATCTTAGATACCAACTCAAGCCTAAATATTACAAAGTACAGGATCTTTAAAGAGGGCAAAGTGCTGTTAGTTCATGGCACAACTGACTCTGAGCTTTTGGGCACAGAAAAAGTGGTTAATGAGCATGTAACTCGCATCTTTATGCCTTTAAGACATGATCTAATCGATCTTGAATATCTGTTAAAATATCTAGGCGAGTTAAAAATCCGTCGTGTGATGGTTGAAGCTGGTTCAATTTTAACCACAGCTTTTATTAACTCAGGTTTCTGTGATGAACTCTATCTTTTTATGTCAGGTAAAGTTTTAGGTAAAGACGGTCGCAATGCCTTTAATCTTGAGAATGCACTGTCTTTAGATAAGTGTCAGGAATTTTCCTTATATAAGACTAAAAAGTACGGTTCGGATGTGCTCTTACATTATCTATCAGGTGGTAACTGATGTTTACAGGTATTGTTGAAGCTGTAGGCACCCTGAAGGCTTTAAAAAAGCATGGCCACGGTTACGAGATTTTAGTAGAGACTCCAGATTCTTTTAAATTAAAAGAACGCGTTAAATTAGGTGACTCTATTGCCAATAATGGTGTTTGTCTTACAGTTACAGCTATGTCAGGTAACGCCTTTTATGCAGATGTGTCTTCAGAAACTGTAAAATGTACCTGTTTGGGCAGTTATTCATCAGGGCATAAGATAAACCTGGAGCTAGCCTGTACCCCGTCTACTCATTTAGGAGGGCACGTTGTACAGGGCCACGTTGATGGTATCGGAACGGTAGTATCAAGACATACACTGGATGATGCCTATGACATCTGGATCAAAGCTCCAGATGAGCTTTTACGCTATATTGCCCCAAAGGGCTCTATAGCAGTAGATGGTGTGTCTTTAACTGTAAATGAGATAAAGGGTGACTGCTTTAGATTAACCTTAATTCCTCATACTCAAAGTACTGTAAACTTTGAGAACTTTAATGAAGGTAATAAAGTTAATCTTGAGTGTGACGTATTAGCTAGATATTTAGAAAGACTGTTTACGGCAGGAGTTGGCTCCATTAACGCAGGAACTCAAAGTCTAGCTAAAGATGGCGCCATGAAAGGTCACACCTCAAACAGCAAACAGAATAATTTATCAAATAGCAAGAGCTACAAGTCCTCTGCTATTAACATGAGTGCATTACTCATGAACGGTTTTAAGTAATTTTGGAGAACCTATGTCTATCAAAGTAATTGAAGGTAACAAGCCTTGCCGAGAGGGCAAGTTTGCTATTGTAGTATCTCGTTTTAACAGCCTTATCTGTGAGCGCCTGGTTGAAGGTGCTGTAGACGTTTTAAAGCGTGAAGGTGAGGTGCCAGAGGAGAACATTACTTTAGTACGTGTTCCAGGTGCTATTGAGATCCCAGTAGTATGCGAAAAGATTGCACAGTCTCAAAAGTACGATGCTATCATCGCTTTAGGTTGTGTAATTCGTGGTTCAACCTATCACTTTGAGGTTGTAGCAAACGAGTGCGCAAAGGGTATTACTCAGGTAACCTTAAAGTATGCTATTCCTGTATCAAACGGTGTTTTAACTGTAGATACTCTAGAGCAGGCTTTAGAGAGAGCAGGTTCTCATACCGGTAACAAGGGCGCCGAAGCTGCTTCTGCTGCACTTGAAATGGTAAATGTAGTAAAACAATTTTAATTAAAGCTGAATTAAAAGTTTATAAAAAGTTATAAACAAATGCTTTAAATTTATAAAACAAAGCTTTAAATAAAGCACTTAGATAAGAGCTTTAAACTAAAACTATAAAGGATTTAAAAAGATGGATTCAACAGAAGGTGCAGTAACACCAGCTCAGCGTCACAAGGCAAGACACTTTGCGATGCAGGCTATCTATCAGTGGCAGTTAACTGGTTTAAGCCCAACCGAGATTGAAAAACAGTTTTTAGAAGATCAGCCTATGAAGGGCACCGATCTTGATTACTTCCATGATTTAGTATCAGGTGTAATAAACAATGTTCATGATATCGACATTGTTTATGCTCCATACTTAAGCCGTCCATTAGACGATCTTGATCAGGTGGATAAGGCAGTGTTGCGTTTAGGTACCTTTGAGCTGATGTACCGCCAGGAAGTTCCATACCGTGTAGTTATCAACGAGGCTATTATTCTTGCAAAGGAATTTGCCGAGCAGGACAGCCACAAGTTCGTAAACGGTGTGTTAGATAAGGTCGTTAAGTCTTTTAAGGCTCACTAGTGTCACTAGGTGAATTTGAACTTATAAAAAAGTACTTCTGTCAGAATGACAGAGGTACTGGTATTGAATTAGGCATAGGCGATGACTGTGCCTTATTAAATCTGCCTGAAAACAAAACTCTTGCTATCACCACCGATACCCAGATTGAGGGTATTCACTTCTTTTCTAACACCCCTCCTTACTATGTCGGTTATAAGTCTTTGCTGGTAAACTTATCTGACTTAGCTGCCATGGGAGCTAAACCATACTGTTTTACATTATCACTTACACTGCCTGAGGCTAACGAGAACTTTTTAAAAGAGTTTTCAAAAGGATTATTTTCACTTGCTTCAAAAGTAGATATTCCTCTAATTGGAGGCAATACTACTAAAGGTGAGTTATCCATAACCATCAGTGCTTATGGTCTTGTAGATAAAGGTAAGGCTTTAAGACGAGATAAGGCAAAAGTAAACGACGACATCTATGTTACAGGTACACTAGGTCTGCCAGGTCTTGCTGTAGAACTAGGTTATAAGAACATTTGCCTTGATAAGTTTATTGATGGAAAAGATGCTTTTTCATACTGCTATGAAAAGAGCATGATAATTCCTGACAGATGTGAATTTGCTCATAAACTTGTAAACTACTCAGACTGTGCTTTAGACATCTCAGATGGACTTGTAGGAGACTTAAGACATATCTTAGAGCGTTCTTGCGTAGGTGCAAGAATCGATGTTGAAAAGTTGCCAAAGCCATGTGAGTTTTCAATTTACAACCTTGATGAAAAATTACAGGACAAACTTTGTCTGTATGGTGGCGGTGATTATGAATTGTTATTTACAGCACCAAGTGCGAATGAAGACAAGATCATGGAATTGTCTTCAACATATGCTGTAAAAGTAAGCAAAATTGGCAAAATTAAAAATGGTACATTAGAGATCTTAAAACATGGTAAGATGTATCATCAAAACGTAAAGTCGTTCGAACATTTTTAAAAAAGAATTCAAGGAAACATTGGAGATTTATCTTGAACACATTATTAAAAAAGACTGCCATCGCAACAGTATTGGCAACATCAGTATTATCTTTAAGTGCATGCGATCACGAAGTATCAGTTTCAAAAAACGGTGCAGTTGTTAATGCAAATGCTACAGCAACTGCAGCTCTAAATGATAAGAGCTCTTTTGAAGAGAAGGCCGCCTATGCTATCGGCGCTTCTTTAGGCGAGTATGTAGCTCAGATGAAGCAGAGTCAGGAGCAGTTAATCGGCCCAATCTCTGCTGAAAAAGTAATCGAAGGCTTTACTGATGGTGTAAACGGCGCTTCAGCATTAGACAGAGCACAGATTGAAAAAGTATTAAAAGATCTTGATGCAAAGATCCAGGAAAAGATTGCTCAGGAACAGAAGATATCAGCTGAAGATAACTTAAAGGCTGGTGAAGCATTCTTAGCTGCTAACTCAAAGAAAGATGGTGTTGTAACTACTACTTCTGGTTTACAGTACAAGGTTGTAAAGCAGGGTGAAGGTGAGACCGCTAAGAAGGGTGACAAGATCACTGTAACCTATAAAGGCACAACCATTGATGGTGTAACTTTTGACGAGTCTAAAAAGCCTATCGAGTTCCCATTAGAGAACATGATTGAAGGTTGGATCGAAGGTTTACAGTTAATGAACGAAGGTTCAGAGTACATCCTCTACATCCCATCAAAACTAGCTTATGGAGAGAATGGTGCTTCACAGATTGTAAAACCAAACTCTGTTTTAATCTTTGATGTTAAGTTATTAAAGATTGAAAAACCAGCTCCTAAAGCTGAGACTGAGTCAAAAGAAGCAGCTAAGAAGTAGACTTAAGCTTTAAAAATATAAAAAAGCTGTTCTTTCATTTAGTGGAAGGACTCGCATCTAAAAGCTCTAACCAAATGTACGATCTTTGGTTGGAGCTTTTAATTTTAGAAATACGTAGTAAGAAAAGATTCATCATTTATGTTCACCATAAATTGTGCCAACCTTTATTGCTAATGGCATCTGTTCTGTTGCTAATCCTCACCTTATTAAGAGAGCATTATGTTTAAGTAGAAGTTTTGAACTTAATGTTAAACTTTTAGATAGAGAAAAGGTCTTATGAGACAGGATATAAGTTGTTTTCTGCACTGTCTTGATCCATCCATAATTTGTCACTGATAAAAGAAAAAAATTGCTTTTCAATATATAATCTAGAAGAAGGTTTGGAGATAATTACATATGAAAGATATCAGTTCAACAGGCTCATTTATAAACTTTTATCTAAATAATTACATTTATGTAGATAAAACACAGTACATTAGAGACCTGATAAAGCTGGAAAGAGTTTTTATCTCCCGTCCGCGTCGTTTTGGTAAATCTCTTACCTTAGATACCATAGCAACTTTATTTGAAACAGGTGTAGAGCCTTACTTTAAAGGAACCTGGATTTATGACAAGTGGACAGAGCCTACCTATCCTGTATTAAGACTGAATTTCTTAGATTTAGATAAATACTCACTTGAGCATTTTAAGCAAAAACTAAACGCAATCATTAGCTCATTTGCACGAGACATCAATGTCAAAAACTACGAAGAGAAAGTTGAACCTGAAGACACAATCTACTTCCTGTTAGATGAGCTGAGGAAAGAAAAACGTCAAATCGTAATTTTAATTGATGAGTATGACTGTCAGATGACAGCAAACATCAATAATGAGACTCTATATAAGCAATTTCAGGAAAAAATAAAGAGCTTTTACGCCACTATTAAAAATAAGTGGCCAATTAAATTTCTGGGAATTACAGGTGTCACGAGATTAAAAGATGTAGAAATCTTTTCAATTGGTTCTGATATCAATGATATTACTAATGACAGCGTATACTCTCAGATGATAGGCTTTACACGTGATGAGATTAAAAAGTACTACATTGATTATTTAAAGTTGGCAGCCTCCTATGAGAACAAATGTAGAGTTGAAGAAGTAACTGACACTCAGATTGAGTCTATGTTGGACATGATGGCTCAAAACTATGATGGTTACTGCTTTGATGAATTCTATAAAAAGAAAGTATTCAGTACTTGGTCTGTAAATAAATTTTTCCAAAGTGCGGTATCTAATAAATTTGTATACTTTGGAGAGTACTGGTACGACAATGGTGGCTTACCTTCAATCCTAGTTAACTATTTAAAAACACATGAACTAAATATTTTTGAATACTTAGACAAGGATAAGTTCTTAAAAGTATCCAGTGATGATTTTAAAAATCCTACAGCATTAACCACAATCAATCAAAACGTACTGATGTGTCAGACAGGATATTTAACTTTAAGATCAGATCTTAATAAAACCTCTACAGTAGCATTAGGTATTCCAAACGGTGAAATCTATAAAGCCTTAAACAGGTTGCTTGCAAACAACATCTTTAAAGGCAACACCGATATTACTGATGACTATGGTAGAAGCCTGTTAGAAGTAGGCACTGTTGATGACATCATCAACCTCTTTAACAGTGCTTTAAACTCTGTGTCCTATGACAATTATCCAATCGTGTCAGAATCATCAGTACAGAATATGTTAAAGCTTTACCTGTTAGGTGCACATCAGAAAGTACTATCTGAAGTTCATGAAGCAAAGGGTAGAGCTGATTTAGTTGTAAATACAGATAACAGAAGAATTGTCTTTGAATTTAAGTATGCAAAAAATGAGACTGAAGCTAAGTCAAAACTACACGATGCAGTAGAACAGATTAAAACACGAGACTATGGCAATATTGTGCCTAATAAAACAGAGCTTTTAAGAATAGCAGCTGTCTTCAATGCTGATCCTAAAGTAAGAGCTTTTACTGAGTATCAGGAAGTTTAAGCTTACAATGAATTTTAAGTGCAAAGCTTAACTGAATAATACCTACGGATCCTAAGCGCCACATAAAAACTATCCTGTGGCGAATTAAATACTCAGCAAAATAGTGAGGTGCAAATTTTAACTTGTAGTAGATAATACTAACTACAGACAGATATCTTGAATATAAGATCAGCAGACCCATTCAGAGCAATGAGATCCATTAGCTCTGATTTTAAAAATATCCTTCTAAAATCCTCTTTAATTAGGCAATAATTATCCCTGATTAGGGCAAAATAAGATCTTTTCACGCTATAATTCTTAGCAGTCTGATGGAGATTTAGAAGTATGAAAAAGATTGGTAACACAGGTTCATTTAAAAAATTTTATTTAAACGACCAAATTTATGTGGATAAAACAGAATATATCTATAATCTCATTAACAATGAAGCTAGAGTCTTTATCTCCCGTCCACGTCGTTTTGGTAAATCTCTTACCTTAGATACCATAGCAACTTTATTTGAAACAGGTGTAGAGCCTTACTTTAAAGGAACCTGGATTTATGACAAGTGGACAGAGCCTACCTATCCTGTATTAAGACTGAGTTTTTTGAATTTAGATAACTCCTCCTTAGATTTATTCAAAAAGCAATTAAATTCAATAATTTCTGAATTTGCAATCAAAATCAGCGTTAAAGGCTATGTTGAAAAAACAGAGCCTGAAGACTCAATATTAAGTCTGCTTGAAAAACTAGAAGAAGAAACTCGTCAAATCGTTATTCTCATTGACGAGTATGACTATCAGTTAACCTCTAACATCAATCATGATGACCTCTATAAGCAATTTCAGCAAAAAATTAAAAGATTTTATGCCAACATCAAAGATAAGTTTGCAATTAAGTTCTTAGGAATTACTGGTGTCACCAGATTAAAAGATGTAGCTATATTTTCAGTTGGCTCTGATATCAACGATATCACTAATGACAGTGCCTATTCTCAGATGATAGGTTTTACACGTGATGAGGTTAAAAAGTACTACATTGATTATTTAAAGCTTGCCGCTTCCTGTGAGAACAAATGTAGAGTTGAAGAAGTAACTGACACTCAGATTGAGTCTATGTTGGACATGATGGCTCAAAACTATGATGGTTACTGCTTTGATGAATTCTATAAAAAGAAAGTATTCAGTACTTGGTCTGTAAATAAATTTTTCCAAAGTGCGGTATCTAATAAATTTGTATACTTTGGAGAGTACTGGTACGACAACGGTGGCTTACCATCAATCCTTGTTAACTATTTAAAAACTCATGAGCTAAATTCTTTTGACTATTTAAATAAAGAAAATCCTATAACAATTCCCGTTAACGATTTTATGAATCCAACAGCACTAACTACTATCAATCAGAATGTACTGATGTGCCAGACAGGCTACTTAACCTTACGCTCTGCTTTAACTAGTGGAGATCTTACAGTAGATTTAGGAATTCCAAACGGTGAAATCTATAAAGCCTTAAACAGATTACTTGCCATCAACTTTTATAAGGAAGGTATCTATGCTTTAGCTAAAGGTGTAAGAGACCTATTAGATGCAGGTGATATAGAAGATATCATAGATAGATTCAACTCAGTTATAAATTCAGTATCTTATGATCATTTCCCTATTAACAGTGAAGCTGCGGTACAGAACTACCTATACCTATTCTTAATAGGAGCAGGTATTGAAACAACAACTGAAAGTCACTCTTCAAAAGGAAGAGCAGATTTAATTATAGAAACTAAAAACAGACGCATTGTCATTGAGTTGAAGTATGCTCAAAACGAGACTGAGGCAAAGACAAAACTTACTGATGCTGTAGAACAGATTAAAGCTCGTGACTATGGTAATACAGAGCCTAAGAAAGCAGAGCTTTTAAGAATTGCAGCTGTCTTTAATGCAGATCCTAAGGTAAGAGCTTTTACCGAGTATCAAAAAGTTGTATAGCTAGTTTCAATATATTAGCTAACGCCCTAATCTGTATGGTAAAGATGTAGGGCTACTATACTGAAACCTACACTTCAATGTCATACGTTGACTTTGAAGATCATCTGCTAAGCACTTAAGCTATGCTACTGAGCTTTCTTTGAAAAGAATCTTGTGATTTGAAAGCAGAGTTTAGCTTTTCTTTTACTCATTTATCAGAGTTTTTAGCTCTGATAAAGAAACATCGCCCGTATAAGAACCTTTAATTTTTCCTTTCTCATCTATTAAAGCTACAAAAGGTACACCTACGATGGCTAACTTTTTTGCTAGCTTTAAATTGTCATCTGTATCTGGCTTGGTAAAATCAAAACGTATCAGTTTTAAATCTTTTGCAGCCTCTTTAAATTCACTAGTTGAATAGAGCTTTTTATCCAGTTCATGACAATTTGAGCACCAGTCAGCTGATACTGTAATTAAGATCTTTTGTCCTTTATATGGGGATAAACTCTCATAAGATTGCTCATAGGTAAAAGGTAACTTTTGAGTAGTACCTGCAATAAAGAAGATGCAGCTGAAGAGTACAAAGAAAGTTGCAAGAGAAGAGGTAAGAATAATAGAGAGTTTGCGTGAGTGCAGTAAGATACCTACAGCGTAAGCTGTGCACAGGGCATAAACAAAAGGCTCAATATAAACATCTAAAGCGCCGAAAAGGTGCTTTACGATAAAGTAAGAACCAAGAATTAAAGGTATAGCTAAAAGGTTTTTAACTACATTACTTTTACCTCTAAAGATATTTAAAAAGCGAGAACCAAAGGTGCCAATGATAAGTAGTGGTACCCCCATACCAATACCTATAAATAAAAACATCAGCATGCCTTTTACAATAGAGTTAGTGCTTATAACATAAATTAAGGCACCTGCTAAAGGCGCACTGGTACACGGTGTAGCAATCAGTGCACTTAGTGCACCAAACACAAAAGCCTTTTTCAAAGTACCGCTTTTTTGTCTGCTGATTGTCTTTTCAAGTTTTGCATTTAAGCAGGATGGGACTTTTAAATGAATAGCCCCCATGCAGTCAAAGGCAAAGATTAAGAGTAATGATGCCATGACGATTAGACTTAATGGATGCTGCAGAACACCATGAGCTGCAACCCCTACCTGAGCAAAGATAAGTCCTAAGACACAGTAGGTAAGAGCTAATCCTAACAAATAACTTAGGTTCTGTTTAAATGCATGAGCTGTATTTTCAAATCTTCCGCCTAGGATAGTTGCTGAGTAAATAGAAAGCATTGGCAATACACAAGGTGTTAAATCAAGAGCAGCACCAAAGATCAGGCATAAAAATAAAATTAAAAGAAAACTGTCTGACTTATTAAATAAAGAGTGCTGATTCTGTGCATTATTGTTATCAGTTGCACTCAATGCCATAGCTCCAGTTGATGACAGGATGCAGTCAGTTTTATTTTCAGGAGTGTAAGTTTGCGCTGATACGTTGCCAGTAAGATTAGATGCTGAAGAATTATCGGTAGATTCTGCTTTGTTACTGTTTCCTGCATTTAAAAGCTTATCTTTACCAGCATCAACATCTTTAGTAATTACAAAGTTGGTTTTCTGCTCAGGGTAGCAGATACCAGCGCTGTCGCAACCTCTGTATAAAAGAGAAATAACATTCTCTTTTGAAGCCTTTAAAAGGGTAATTTTAACTTCAAAAGACTTATCGATAATTTTGCTTTTGCCATTAAGATCAGTGTGATCAATGCCATTTGGGATTGAAGATATAACAGCCATAGCATTAGAAGACACTACCTGTACAGAATCTTTATAGATATAAGAGCCTGATTTTAAATTGAGCTTACATTTAATTTTTGCAGGCTCATCATAAGCACAGGTACTTGTAAAAGGAACTGTAGCAACAGTGTGATTCTCTGTTTTAACCTCAGGCATGTTAAAGAGTGCATCAAATGAATCATCAGCTGAAGCTGCATTTGAGGTTAGAAAACAGCTTAAAAGTAGTGATATTAAAAATGTAAATAGTGATCTGAACATAATGTTTTACTTCAATCTTAATCTGTTATGCTTTCTCTAAAAGCCAGTCTGCAATATCCACAACCAACACACCATCAATGTCATATTTAGGATAGCGAGTTCTAGTAATTAATAGCTTTGGGTAGGAATCTTTTATCTTTAACAAAGGATCAAGCTCTCTTTGTTTGGTTGTGTCTGCTTCAATGTTGTCAGATACTTGAATGTAGATCTTTTCATTATTTTTAATAGCCACAAAGTTTACCTCTTTTTGATAGAGCTTACCTACATAAACTTCATAGCCTCGTCTTAGCAATTCAATGGCTACGATGTTTTCCATGACCCTTCCAAAATCTGGGGTTTCGGTGCCTAAATTAGCATACCTAAAGATGTGGTCGCACAAGTAGTATTTTTCCGTTATGGAAAGATACTTTTTACCTCTGATATCAAAACGTGTGATCTTGTAAAAGGCATAAGCGTTGCACAAGAAATTAAGATATGAGAATACTGTCTTGTGGTCGTTTTTACTTCCGCTTTTTGCAAGAGTATCAGAGATGTTTTTACAAGATGTTAGATTTGAAATATTGGCTTGTAAAAAGTTTGAAACTCTAGAGAGTAAAAGAGAATTTCTTATTTTATATTTCTGAGTAATATCTCTTAAGATAAGAGTATCAAAGACATCTTTGATATAGTGCAATCTGTCACTTTCATTTTTATAGGCATAAGCACCAGGCATACCTCCTACTGTAATATACTGATTGTAGGCATCATATCTATCAGTCAATTGAAAGTAATCCATGAACTCAGCAAATGAAAATGGGTATACACTGATTTTAAAGGTGCGTCCTGTAAACAGGGGGGCAAGATCAGAACTTAATAGGAATGCATTTGATCCTGTAATATAGATGTCGTACTTTTCTTTTGCATGCAGGCTGTTTATAGCTTTTTCAAATTCTTTACAGTTCTGAACTTCATCTATAAAAACGTAGTTGTTCTTATTCTCTTCATACTTACTTTCAATATAAGAGATTAGCTGATGTCTATCTTCGAGTGCTTCAAAATCATCTAAATTGAAGTTGATATGAATGATGTTTGCGTCAGGTTCAGTTGTCTCAATCTTTTTAATAAATGATTCCACGAGCTTTGATTTGCCACAACGTCTAATGCCTGTAATTACTTTAATATCAGGAGTTCCTTTAACATCCATCAGCCTTTGTAAATACAGTGGTCTATCAATAAGCTTCATATAAAACCTCACAGCCTTTTATTCATTATAAAAGTTTCTATTACCAAAAATTTAAAAATTTTAAAGCTTTGGGAATAGATTTGAATAAAAGTTTAAATAACAATGTGTTAAATTTTTTAATAAAGCGAAATAGTAGATGCAAATTAAAGAACTGTGGGGATATCAAGCCTATTAATATTAGAGTCTTGTCTGTATATAAGAGAGCTTGAGTTTAATGATCAGGTTTTATGATAAATTGCTTTAGGTAGTTATTGACCTTTTGCTTTGCGTGTTCAATATCGTTATCAAGGCTAAGAGCAAATCCTCTACTTAAAAGACCTCTTCCGTTTGTTACCTTGGTAATTTTATCTCCTACTTTTAGGTTATTTTCTGCAATGAAGTTTGTGGTATTTACGTTCTCAGGTACTGATACCAGTTCTCCATTATCTAAATTGAACATGGAAAAGTAAGCTTTTGGTAAGTTTTTATGTATTTTGGGTAGCTTTTTATTGAAGATAAAATCAAGGTACATTCTGCCAAGATCTTCTCCTTTAGCTTTTGCAATGCGACATAGAAAATTACCTGGAAATCTAGCCGCAATATCAACAATGTAAGGACCTTTATTAGATAGAATTAAATCGCAATTAACTACAGAGTTATTGATCTTCAAAGCACTCGAACATTTACGAACATAATCGTAAATAAAATCAATTTCGTCATTTGTCAAATAAAAATCTGCATAAGAAATCTCTTGCCTAAAAGGTAATTCTGTCATATTTTTTTTGGGAAGAAGATAGATTTTTACTTGGTTGTCTAGGACAAAAAAATTGCAACTGTATTCATTTCCAATGATAAGTTCTTCAACCAGTATGTCTTTATCCTCTATAGGAGAAAAGTCTTTTTTGCAAAATTCACAAGCATTAACTAATTCTTGATAGTTGTTAGCAACTTTTACACCTCTACTGCCACAGCCGAATCTTGGTTTAACAATACAAGGAAAAGTAACTTTATTAAGTTCTGTTGCATTCCATTGAGATGCGCAATTTAAGTTATTCTGTTTTAACAGCTCATAAACTTTTTGCTTGTCTATAAAGTTTAGGCATGCTTCGTAAGAAACACCTGGTAAGTTAAGGCATGAGTTGATGTAACCTACAGTTGAGATAACCTTTCCTAAAGGAACTGGAATTAGTGCATCAACCTTTTCATGTGTAGCTATATCAAGAAGCTTATCTTTATCTGCAAGATCGCATTTGAAGACTGTAATCTTATTATCATATATGTTGTCTGATAACAAACTTGATAGCTTATCAATATTGATTTGATCTCTTTCGCAAAAGATTATTCTATGTCCATCATCTAATAGCTCTTGGATAAATGGAAACTGATCTGGGCAAACACCCAATATCATTAGGTTCTTATTCTGATTTTTAAATGTATTCATATTTATCAGTCCCTTTTAAACAATTTTAATCAAGAGCATGAACTTTTATTAACGCTATGTTTAATCAACTTTGTTAGTGCTTTATTTGATAAAGCGAATGACCTGTCATTCAGGATAGATGAGTTCCCTTCCTACTGTTTCTTCTTTCCAAAATTTTGGTAGAAACTAATAATTGATTTTTCTGTCATGATGATGTTTACCCCAAGCCTCTTGAAAATAAAGCAGTCTTAAATTAAAGGCTCATTCTCTTAATTAGATCAGAATTTACTCTTTTTAGAATTCTCTAAAAATATCGGTAGAAAATTACTTTATTTGATACTGAAATTCAGCCTATAAGAAAGATAAGTTAATTTATAAGGTAGATTTCAAGTAAAGAATGTCAAAAGTATAAGACAATCCATGTAAATCAAGAAGATATTAAATTAAATATTTTGATGTAAATCAGTTTACTTGCTCATATCGTATTTATACTTGTTACCATGTATAGATACTGTTTTATCTGCTTTAGTTGCTGTGAAAAAGACAACCATCCATTTATAATAGAGAACGAGGAAAGTTACTAGCATCGTATAGGGGAGATAAAAATGGCACTGTATTTAAATGTGGGAAATGAGTCTTTTCAAGAATCATTAAACTCTCTTATATATGTTGACAAGTCTCCTTTAATCGAGATCCTAAATAAAAGTATAAAGACAAAGAATAAATATTTTTGTTTAAGCAGACCCCGTCGCTTTGGAAAATCTGTAACGGCTCAAATGATTTGTTCTTACTATGCAAAAGGTCAAGATTGCTCTCCATTGTTCGATGATCTAAAAATAGCTTCCTTTGATGACTACAAGAAACATTTAAATCAGTATGATGCAATCTCTATCAATATTTCTGATGAATTTTCAAGAGCCTCTCATAATGTTAAATCTATGACAGACATTCTCACAAAATCAATTGTTAGGGAGTTAAAAGAAGAGTATCCAAATTGTGTAATTTCATCACCTGAGTTTTTAGATTTAACGCTTCAGGAAGTATATAACTATTCTAAAGTTCCATTTGTTTTTGTAATCGACGAATGGGATTGCATCATGCGAGAGAAAAAAGAAGATCCTGATAGTCTAAAACAATATTTAGAATGGTTAAAAGCAATCTTTAAAGATAAGCCATATGTTGGATTAGCCTATATGACAGGTATTTTGCCTGTCAAAAAGTACGGTTCTCATAGTGCATTGAACATGTTTACAGAATACTCTATGACAGAGCCTCTAAACTTAGGACAATACATCGGTTTTACTGAAAATGAAGTCAAGGACATCTGTAAACAGCATGATGTAGCCTTTAATCAAATGCAGCAATGGTATGACGGATATTCATTTAAAGACGTACCTCATATCTACAATCCTAATTCAGTAGTAAATGCAGCAACCTATAAAAAGTTTATAAGTTACTGGACCAAAACAGAAACCTTTGAAAGCCTTCAGGAATATATTGACATGAATATGGAAGGCTTAAGAGATGACATTGTAAAGTTAATTGCAGGTGAAGATGTCATAGTCGATGTATCAACATTCAGTAATGATATGGTAACTTTCCATTCAAAGGATGATGTCTTAACCTTACTTATTCATTTAGGATATTTAGCAATTAAAGGTTCTACAAATTTAGGCGTTATAGTACACATTCCAAATGAAGAGATTAAGTTAGAGTTTAAGACCTGTGTAAAGAACAACAATAGATATGCAGGCGTATATGACCTAATCAAAAATACAGATGTGCTGTTAAATGAGATCTGGTCATTAAACTCTGAAGCTGTTGCTAAAATCTTTGATGAAGCTCATCAAGACCATACATCAATTCTAACTTACAATAATGAGAACTCATTAGCTAATGTAATTGCCATTTCTCTATTTTTGAGTACAACAAACACCTATAACGTTGTAAGAGAATTACCTACAGGAAAAGGCTATGCTGATTTAGTTTATCTACCAAAGTCTGGTGTAAACAAGCCAGCTCTTTTAATTGAGTTAAAGTTCGATAAGTCAGCACTGACTGCTATCACTCAGATTAAAGAGAAGAATTACTTACAGTTCTTTAAAGACTATAAAGGTGAAGTCCTATTAGTAGGTATTAACTACTCAAAAGGCACTAAAACTCATCAGTGTATTATTGAAAGAGCTCAGATCTGATGACAAATTAACCAAGCTCCGACCCCACCATAACTTTTCTTAGGTAATAACAAATGTGGCAACGCTATTATTTATCAAAGTTCAAATTTGCCGTATTGCAATTAGTCAAAAGGATTAATCCCGATAATTAAGATTAATTTTCCATTAATGATTGCTAAATATCTTTATAAAAATCTTTAAAATCAATAAACTAAAATTGTGTAAAGTGCTTTATAAATTATTGGCACATATCTTGATACATATACAGCATTCAAAGTAAAAGTGGCAAAGCTTGCCACCTAAAGGTTTCAATGGGGGAACACAAGATGAGTTTCGATTACAGTACAATTGGTAAAACTTCCTCCCGTATTGCATCTGATGCAGCAGAGGCTACATCCAAGAAAAATAACTCTCTAGATCAGGCGGATTTCTTAAAGTTATTAACCACTCAGTTACAGAACCAAGATCCTAGCTCTCCAGTTGATAACAACCAGATGGTTACTACCATGTCTCAGTTATCAGTTGTTGAGAACTTATCAACAATTTCTAATAACGTTGATAATGTAGTTAATGCAATTTCATCAAGCTCTGCTTTATCAGCTTCAAGCTTGGTAGGTCGAAGTGTATTAGTTGATACTAAAACTGCTTTCTTTGACGGCTCTAATCCTATTACCGCTCAGATTGATGCCGGTGATGGTGCTTCAAACGTTAAGATCAGCATTACTGATAGCAACGGCAATGTTGTTTCATCTTTTGAGGCAGGATCTGCCTTAGATGGCAAAATTGACTTTAGCTGGGATGGTATACAGGATCAGAAAACTGGTGCAAAGTATGATTCAGGTAAATATACAATTAACGTTACTGCTTCACAGGACGGTCAGAACGTAAACTTACCTGTAAAGACATATGCAACTGTAGGTTCAGTTGTATTAGGCAAGACTACTTCAGACACCAAGTTAAACTTATTAGGTTACGGCGAGGTATCTTTAGACAAGGTAGAGCAGATTGCTCTATAAGAGTTAACCTCATTTTAAAGTTAAAAGAGATCTTAAAACGTGTACTTTTTAGGATCTCTTTATGTTTTATCTAAATTGCCAAAACACAATAGCAATTCAAACAACTAGCGTAAACAAGCTTCAAGATTGCGCAATTTGCAGACGACTCAAAAAAGAATCCTCATAACATTCGTTCAAGTAGTTTGGTTCAGTAGCACAGTCATTTTCCTGACAATTTAAGCCCCCTATTAATCTTGTATTAATCACTTCAAATTTTCAAAGCGCTATAGAATGCTTATTCATAGAATATGGCACGGCTATTGCATTTAAAACATCAGTAAGAGGAAAAGTCATTTTCCGGAGGTTTTAAATGGATAATTTATTGTGGATTGCAATGTCAGGTGCTAAGGAGAATTTCCATAGCTTAGCTGTACGCAGCAATAACTTGGCTAATGCAAGCACCACTGGTTTTAAGGCAGACTTTGAAAATTCACGTGCTATGTCTGTTTTTGCCGATGCTTATCCAACCAGAGCTTTTGCTATGACAGAAAGACCTGGCTACAACATGGATGGTGGTGCTATTGAGACAACTGATAGACCATTAGATGTTGCTTTAAATGGCGATGGTTTTATTGCAGTCAATGACAAAGAAGGTAACGAAGCTTACACCAGATTTGGTAGTTTTGAAATAGACGTTAACGGCAATTTAAGAACTACCAATGGACTTCAGGTTTTATCTGATTCAGGTGATCCTATGGTATTACCTGCAATGTTATCTGATATTCAAATCAGCAACGACGGTACTATCTCAGGTAGACCTCAGGGCGCTGATTCAAATGTAATTGAAGAGTTTGGTCGTATCAAACTTGTAAAACCTGATGATTATAAAAATATTGAAAAAGGTTATGACGGTTTATTCCGTAACATTGACGGCACTGCAATGACTGAAGATCAGAGCGTACAGGTTAGAAGCGGTATGCTTGAATCATCAAATGTTAACCCAGTCGAAGAATTGACAAGCCTTATCAGGATCCAGAGACAGTATGAGACTCAGGTAAAAATGATGGAGTCAGCAAGTCAGATGGATGAACGTCAAAACACTTTATTGAGCTACGATTAGCAAGGAGTAGAACATGATCCCAGCACTATGGATTAGTAAAACAGGTCTTGATGCGCAGCAGACCAATATCTCTGTAACATCAAACAACCTTGCCAACGCCTCAACAGTTGGTTTTAAGCGTGGTAGAGCTGTATTTGAAGATCTTTTATATCAAAAGATCAATCAGCCTGGTGGCAGATCATCAGCTGATAGCTATTTACCTGAAGGTTTAATGATAGGTTCAGGTGCCAAGGTAGTTGCAACTCAAAGACAGTTCTCTCAAGGTGATGTTGAAACTACTGACAACTCATTTGATTTAATGATTCAGGGTCGTGGTTTCTTCGAAATTGAGTTACCAGATGGTACCACTGCTTACACCAGAAACGGTCAGTTCACCAAGAATGAAGAAGGTACTATCGTAACCTCAGGCGAGGGGTATCCTTTATTACCTCAGATCCAGGTCCCAGATAACGCCACTTCTTTGACAGTAGGTCGTGACGGTCAGGTATCTGTTGTATTAGCCAATGATACAGCTTCACAGGATTTAGGTCAGATCACCGTAACAGATTTCATTAACCCTACAGGTCTTGAGTCCATCGGTGACAACCTTTACTTAGAGACCACTGCTTCAGGAGCTCCTCAGCAGGGTATCGGCGGTGAAGATGGTATGGGTGTTATCAGACAGAATATGCTAGAGACATCTAATGTAAAAGTCACTGAAGAGTTAGTAAATCTAATTCAGGCTCAGCGTGTTTACGAAATGAACTCAAAGGTTCTAACTACTGTAGATTCTATGATGGGCTCTTTAATCCAGTCAGTATAGTTTAGGTTATGAGTGGTAGGTAAAGTAAGAAGTAGGTTATTAAAATAGGGGTGGGGTAAAATGAAGAAGGTTATTTTAGCAATTGCTTTATCACAGTTAGTGCTATTACAAGGTTGTGCTTTAGATACATTCTCTGCAAAACCTGATGATCCAAAGTATGCTCCTGCGCTGCCTGAAGAGGATTACACCAACGCAGTACCTACAGGTGGTATCTATAATCCTTATACCATGAACAATGGTATGTATTCAGATACATCAGCTCATAAAGTTGGTGATATCATCTCTGTAACCCTAGAAGAAGCAACTTCTGCAAGTAAGAATGCATCTACTGATCTTGAAAAAGAAGGAAACAATAACTATGGTGGCATTACTCTTGCAAGTAAGAAATTACATTACAAGAATTTGACACCAACACTGTCTTCTAGCAACTCCAATGATTTTTCAGGAAGTGCTAAGGCAAAACAGTCAAACCAGTTGTCAGGACAGATTTCTGTTAGTGTAGTCAAGGTATATTCTAACGGTAATCTGCAGGTACAAGGCGAGAAGTGGTTGATGTTAAACAATGGCAATGAATATGTCCGTGTAACCGGTTTAATTAGACCTTCTGATATCAGCTCAGACAACACTGTATCATCACAGAGAATTGCCAATGCTAGAATTCAGTACGGTGGAACCGGTGATTTTGCGGATACTCAGGAACGCGGTTATCTGTCTAGACTGTTTAACAGCGCATTTAATATATTCTTCTAGTTTTGTAAGGTGGGGACTATGAGGATTGCAACAAAGTTTTTTAAATCATTGTGCTTAGGAGTAGCTGTATTAAGCTCTTTAAGCATCAATGATGCAGAAGCTGCAAGATTAAAAGATATTGCTTCAATTCAAGGTATTCGTGAAAACCAACTTTTAGGTTATGGTCTAGTAGTTGGTTTAGCAGGTACCGGTGAAAAGAACTCAAAGTTTACAGAGCAGAGCTTCCGCTCAATGCTAAATAACTTTGGTATCAAGATTGATGAGAGTACCTCTTTAAAGATCAAAGACGTAGCTCCTGTAGCAATTCATGCTACCATGCCTCCATTTTCAAAGACAGGTCAAACTATTGACGTAACTGTATCAGCAATAGGTGAAGCTACCTCATTACGTGGTGGTACCTTATTACAGACCATGTTACGTGGTGTAGACGGCAACGTTTATGCTATCGCTCAAGGCTCACTGGTAGTAGGCGGTTTAGGTGTAGAAGGTGCTGATGGCTCAAAGGTTACTGTAAACACTCCTACAGTAGGCAGAATTGCCAATGGTGCAATTGTAGAGCGCGAAGTACCAGATAACTTCAGTCAGACTGATTCATTTGTCTTTAACTTAAATCGAGCTGATTTTACCACTGCTAAAAATGTAGTTGATGCAATTAACGATCTTTATGGTGATGGTTCAGCTGTAGCTCAGGATTCTGCTTCAATTAGAGTAAGTGCACCACGTGATCCTTCTCAGAGAGTGTCTTACCTATCAACTCTTGAGAACATTGAAATCGATCAAGGTGAGGATGCAGCTAGAATCGTAGTAAATTCACGTACTGGTACCATTGTTATAGGTAACAATGTAAAACTAAAACCAGTTGCCGTAACTCATGGTGGTCTTACTGTTACTGTATCTGAAGATCCAAGAGTATCTCAACCTAACAGTTTCTCTCAAGGACAGACAGCAATTGTTCCTGATTCTCAAATCAATGTAAGTGAGAAAAAGGGCAAGATGTTCAAGTTTGATACAGGTGCGACCCTAGATGACTTAGTAAGAGCAGTAAACCAAGTAGGTTTAGCTCCAGGTGATCTAATGTCAGTACTAGAAGCTTTAGATAAAGCAGGAGCTATTGACGGTAAGTTAGAAATTATCTAAAAGTTTTTAAAGGTTCTGCCACCCCACCTACCTCTTCAAGGCAGAACCTTTAAATTATTGAGGTACCCAAAAGAACAATCTAACGATGTTCTCTTAAAGCCTTTTGCTACAACTTGACTATCTTATAGTTAACTCTATTTATGTCTAGTTCATCTTTTTCAGGATCTATTTTTATTAAGTCACTTTCAGATAGAGCTGGTCCTTTAAGCAATTCAAAAAGATCTCTATTTAAAGACTCCTTATACGCATCCATCATGATGTTTACATCTGTGCAATAATACAAATGAGAGTTACCAAAGCTTTTATATGTTAGTTTGCCCTCAGAAACAAGAGGATCAAAAACTATTCTTTTTAATTCTGGTACATTCCTAATTGTATTGTCACAGTATCTTCTGCAATAAAAATAGTAATCAGAATGATTTTCGTCATCATTTATCTTAGTAATACCTGAGAACTTTTTCATAAATCGATTATAAGTATGAAGTTGTTGCTCGCAGGAATGCCATAGAGTGAAATAAATCTGATCTCCAATCATTAGATATTTTGCTTTTTTAGAAGCAAGATATCCTGCCAATCCATTATCAAAATCAAAACAAACATTAGAAAAGCTCTGTTCAGCTGATTTAGGGTTGACAATGACGTACGAGAATATTGGATCAAGGGTTCTGTAACCTATGTGATTTCTAATACAGGTATTAGCTAATTCACTAACAGAGGACATATCCTTTAAAGGGGAGAATACATTATTCTTGCAATAGCTGTAGGTAAATGCTGGTAATACCAGTTCTCCATCATCACCAATAATCTCTAAGATGATGTCTAAATAATATTTTCCTAAATCAAACACATCTTCTTCAGGAATACCAACTTTTAACAATTGGCTATGAACGAGAACTGAGTCACCTTTTTTTAGACCAACTTTTATGAGTTGTTCTTTTATATAGTTCTTATCTAATTTCATTTTATTTACCGTATGTACAGTCAAATACTTGTTGAGTAAGAGCTTTTCTATCAAGTTTTCCATTGTAGTTAACAGGGAATTCTTTTATAAAGACTATGTCGTGAACTTGCATATAAAAAGGCAGATAATTCTTCAAAGTAGAAACAATATCATCTTTGATTTTATTATCTTCATCTCCTTCAACAGCTGCTACTAAATTAGTAATTTGGTTTAGTTCATTTCTTAAAGGAATTGACATAGCTCTTCTTTTGGAAGCAAGTCTTAGCTTTTCATCAATTTCTAACAGATCAACTCTAAATCCATTGATTTTAACCTGATCGTCTCGTCTGCCTTTAAAGATGAAATTACCATTATCATCAACGTAACCGTTATCTCCAGTCTTATACCATAAGGTTCCGTCGAGATTTAGGAATGCTTCATTGGTCTTTTCTTTACTGTTTAAGTAGCCTAAACCTACCTGATCTCCTGCTAAATAGATTTGACCAATTTCATTTTTAGCAAGCTCAACATTGTAGTCATTGAAGATACCTGCTTTTGCTCTTGGAAAAGTTGTTCCTAAAGGCACGACTCCTTCAAGCTCTTTAAGAGCATCTATAGTCATTATCTTTGGATCGTAAACTTTATAGCGCATGATGATCACAGTGGTTTCTGTTGGACCATAAGTGTTGTAGACAATAGAGTTAGGGCAACTCTTTATCCAATCTCTTACCTGTTCATACCAAAGCGGTTCACCTACAAAAATACTGATCCTAATTGAATTCATAAGCTCAGGCTCTAGCATTTCCATTTTCTTTAGCATACTGATAACGTATGGAACGGCATGAAATACTGTGATTTTGAACTTTGAAATAATAGGTGCAGGGCAGAAAAGGTATTCTTTTGGAATGGGAATTAAAGTTCCGCCTGACAGTATTGAAGAGCAGAGATCCTGAAGACTTAGATCAAACGTAATCTCAGACATTTGAGAGAATACGTCATTTTCGTTAAAGTTGTAGTAATTAAGGATCTTTTCTATGTAGCTGAAGAAATGAAAGTAAGATACTATAACCCCTTTTGCCTTTCCTGTTGTACCTGAGGTATAAATAACATAGATTGGTTTATTCTCATCGAAATCTATTTTTGATGATTCTCCAATTTCTGTTTTATTTGATGCTGTAAAGCTTAATCTTGTTATATTGTAAGATCTTTCTTTTGAAAAATCCTGTTCGCAAAACTTATCAGAATCTTCAACAATTATATCTTTATCTATCTTAGCTTCTTTAAGCAATTTCTTGAGATATGCAGCGCACTCTTTACAAACAATGATTGCGTCAACATCAGAATCCAAAATCATTTCTATGGTTCTTTTTACAGGAAATCTTGGATTTAGAGGAACGTAAGTTTGATTTGCAAAAATTGCTGCAAGAATTACAGCATATACATTTACTGATCTATAACCTAGAATTGCTACTTTTTTATATTTATTTGTAGAAATAAAATCAGCAATAGAGATACTTCTTTTATACAGCTCATTATAAGAAATATCTTCATTAGAAGTTTTGATAGCAATTTTGTTTTTGTATTGATTAAAAGCCTCTAAAAGAGCTTCTTTTAAATTTGAGTTTAAATTTACAAGATCATTCATATTTAGTTACATATCAATTTTGACGCTACCATCGATGGAGAATCCTCCATCAATGATGAGACTTTCACCAATTACTTTTGAAGCTTTTTCTGATAGTAAAAAGTCAACAGCTCCAACGATGTCTTTTGGGGTAAGTGAGCCAAATGGATAGTTTTTATCATAGGCTTGTAATAGAGAATCGTTTTCATAAATTTCTTCTGTCAACGTAGTTTTTGTCAAACCTACTTTAACAGCGTTTATTCTGACTTTTGGTGCAAGTTCAATTGTTAAACATCTGCCTAGCTCTTCAAGTCCTGCTTTAGCCGCATGGTTGTATGACATACCTTTTACGGCCCTAGCACTGTTATGGCTTGATATAAAAACAACGCTATTTAATTCTCTTTTATTAGCTCTTCCAGCTAAAGCTTTTATGATCATCGCTGCACTTACTGTATAGACATTGTACATTGAAATGAAATCTTCACTTGTTATCATATGTAAGTGCTTCATTCTTGCAGTACCGGCACAGTGCACAAATTTCTGTACAGTAATGTTCTCTTTGGCAAGATAATTACCAAGATCTGATGATAAGTTGTCTACTTTAGTTAAGTCATAAGGAAATAGTCTTACCTCTGATTGCTTGTTGCATAAACATGCTGTTTCCTTTAATTTATCCACATTTCTTGAGCATAGGACTAAGTTGTATTGATTAGATAGCTCAACAGCTATCTCTCTACCAATTCCAGAGCTGGCACCGCTAACAAATAAAGTCTGCATACAACCTCTCTTTTATTATTTGATATTGCACTTAGCTTTAAGATCAGCCACTGTTTCTGATGTCATGATGTCCTTTAAACTTAGCTTTACTCCAAAATTGCTTTGTAAAGATTGCTGTAAAGTCATTAAAGTGATTGAATCCCACTGATCTAACTGTTTGAATTTAGTTTCATCTGTTACTTTATCTTCATCAAAAATGTTTGCTAATTCTTCGTAAAAGTTCATAATTTTTAACTCCTTTATTCGTTAACTAAATCTAATAGTGAGTTTTGTAAAAGCTTGTCTTTAATTGCTATCAATTCATAGGCCGGAATATTGATGAGTTCGCTGATATCTAACAAGGTATTAGTGCCATCAGCATAAGCAATGAAATCTCTTAGAGCAATAATTGAGCTGTAAGATCCTTTCTGACTTATGGTAGGGTAGAGTCCTCTTTTACCTAATTGAGGCTCACAGAATACGTTGATTCTGTATTTAAAGTTATTTTCTAAAACCAAAAGTGATTTGGTCATAACCTCGTATTCGCCAGCAAAGCCTTCAGGACTAATTAAGTTCAAATCGTCCTTTGAGGTGTGATACTCAGGATATGCTCCATATTTAGTTCTAGATACAGAGCATACAGGTAAATCTACACCTGGAGCATTAAACTGTCTTTCATCAGATCCTCGATGATAGAAAGAATAAGCCTTATGAGAAGGTACTAAATGCTTTAAGGTATTCTCAAGTAATTTATCAGTAATGGTATTGCCATAACGAGTTTTTACATATGAGTAATCTCGATTATCACCAACACATGACAGTACAAAGCCTGCTACGGTATTTTTCTTTAGAACCTCAAGGTTTCTTGATAGGTAAGTAATAGAACCTATGGTCTCAGGTATGTAGATAAATCTGTAGGTATAGTAGCGAGGCTTTTCTTTAATGAACTTTGCTAGAGCTACGGATAAAGCAGGTCCTGAACACTCGTTATTTGCCATAGAAGGATGGCAAAGATAAGTTGAGATTAAAATCTCTTTATCTGATTTACCTTTGATAATGCACTCACCATAAGTTAAAGATCCATGCTCATCTAAAGTACTTTTAATTACAGCATGGTATTTTTGATCTTCATGTTTTGCTAATTCATCAAATTGATTCTGAGACATGCAAAAGCCTGATCTTTCCTTATAGTATGAGGTTACATAAGGAATGACATCTTTTTGATTTTTTTGCGTGTAGATGTAGTTTTTAAGTTCAGAAAATGGAAGTACTTTATCAAAGGGGGCAGAGTAACCTAAAACATGCAGATTGTTATCTTTAAAGTCGATGATCCTGTGGTGATCTTCATCTTCAATATAAGCTTCAGTACAGTTCCACTCTTTAGGTACAGTCCAATCGAAAACTTCAGTACCTGATGGTACTTCAAAAACATTTATTTCAGGTAACTCTTCTTTTAAGATTTCTAAAGACTGTCTAAAACCATTACCAGTGATACTTCTGCAAATAGGAAATAGCTTTTTTGCTATTTCATAACAGTACGCTCCAACTGCATTACTGTTATTGCTATTGTTGTTATTATTGTCTTCCATTGGCATTTTTTACTAAATCCTTTTTACAAAACTAGGTGTACTTCTATAGTTGTCGGCACTAAATGAGTTTTATTTAGCAATGATATGATTGCCTTTTGTTAGAGTAGAAATGGAGTCTGATTAAGGTTGTAAATAACTCAAATTGTGAAGGATCAAACTACAATATATAACTCTTAATTACATTATTTTTTTTGAAATAATAAAGCATTGTTTATTGAAAAAAGCAATTCCATAAGTTTCAATGGATTGAACAGTTGGCAATTCTAAAAACTCTTTTGCGTATTGTTTTGCTTCGATTTGCTGAATCGCTTTTTGTGCAACCACTTTCATGTCTTTTTCGCAAGGAGCAGTCTTAAGTTCCAAAATGGCTACTTTAGTCTTATCTGAATTTCTAAAAGAAATATCAGCATACCCATTGCCTGCTTCAAAATTGGATTTATATTCTTTTGCCCATTTTTCAGAAACAGTAAATATTCCTGACATAAAGCTATGATAGAAGTTCTCTGGTTTTGATTTTGTGGCTAAATCTCTGGTAGATACATATGAAGTCAACAAGGAGTTTAGAATAGCAGTAACACTTGATGTATTTCCTTCTAAAAATCCTGAAGCCAACTTATCAGCCCTCTTGCCAGGACCTGAAGTTAAATTGGCATCAAAGACTTTCTTGATATTGGACTCATAGCAATTTAGGATTTCTTCATTTGGTATTTTAACAATGTAGTTATTCTTTAAAGGATTATCAACAGCTCTTAAGTAACCTGTATGTACTAATAAAGAGAAGAAATCGTCAGGATCATGAAGTTTTAAATCATCATAATTCATAGAATCATTGATGCTTACTTCAATAGTTTTTCTATCAACAAGATCTTGAAGTTGCTGTCTAATATCTTCCTTCAAAAATCCAATATACTCCTTTAGTACATCTGAGGATGAACTGGTGATCCAGTAGTTGTCAGGCTTAATATCTGCTTCTGTACAATTTAATTTATGTTTATAGTTATTAGCAACAAAGTTGATAACATCCCATGGACAGAACATTTCATCATTATAGAAACGGTATCCGTCATAGTTCTCTTTGACCATATATTCATAGTCACTTAGGTTATAGTCTTCTAAGATCTTTTTTGTCTCTTTTTTATTAAAACCTATGATTGATGTATATTGTGGCTGTGTATCCAAAACTGTATTTACTACAACGTTGTTAACACCTGTAAATATAGAGTTCTTTGCTACTTTTAAACAGCCTGTCATTACTACTTTAAATATTGGTGCTGACTCTTCATTAGTGTTTTTAGGTGTACTTTTTAATACCCCTAAAAAAGAACTCATAAGTTCTACCATTTCTTTATGGTACTTACCACTAACTGCTTTTGCTAAAGGTACATCATATTCATCTATTAAGAGTATTACCTGTTTTTTGAAATGCTTATACAAACAAGAGCTCAGAAAACTTAGAGCTGAAGTAAGGTTATTTTGATTAATAGGTTCTTTTAAGAAAGCATCTCTACACAGATTCTTCAAGTCCAATTTATCGTCTTCTGTAAGCATTTCACTTTTTTGAAGAAAACTGTAAGTTCTTGCTAGTTCCTTTACGAGAGCAACAAGTTGCCCTTTTGCAACCTCATAGCTGATTCCCTTAATTTCTTTTAATGAAATTGAAATAACGGCAAACTGCCCCATGTACTTTTCAACAAACGCTTTATCTTTCGTGATCTCCATATCATTAAAGATTTTCTCTTGAAATGATGTATCTGAAGGATTTAAATAATTTAAACGAAAGAAATCGGCAAACATGTCCATAAGTAAGGTTTTGCCAAATCTACGAGGTCTTGTAAATAAAAGTACAGAGCTTCCATCTTCGGTAAAGACAGATCTTAGATATGAAGTCTTATCGACATAATATTTATTTTTGGTGATGATTTCAGAAAAGGTATCACCACCCGTTGGTAATAACTTGAACCCTTTTTGATCTGCCATGATGCGCTTTTATTTTTTGAAACTGTATCTTTCTTAATTTTATCAGACTTTTAGGTTATCAATACTAGATATAAGTAACGTTTTATCTAGGTTCAAATTTATTCTTTTAATATAAATTTCAAGAGAAGATCTATTCTTAGAATTTTACTTTTGATAGTGATTTAGTATATAGATAAGCTCAAACTCAACATAATCAGATATCTTTATAAGATCATCTAGCTGTTGAGCGTTCAAGAGTTCTTTGACAATAGAGTTGATAACAACAGGGTAGTCACTGTTCATAAGAGGTGACAGAGAGATGACATCCTCTAGTAGTGATGCCATCTTCTCATAGGTTGCAGCAGGACAGCCATCTTTAGCAGTATCTGCTACAAGATGGCACTCCTTTACAACCTCTTGAACGTTTTTAACGTTGCTCATGCAGTTTTAGCTTATTTAGCTAGCTTTGAGAGAATTGTTTCTACAGCAGAATCTAGCTTTAAGTTTTCCTTATCACCGGTTCTTCTGTACTTGTACTCTACATTGCCGTCTTTTAAGCTCTTCTCACCTACGGTGATGATGTGAGGTATACCGATTAACTCAGCATCAGCAAACATTACACCAGGACGTTCATCACGATCATCATACAGAACTTCTACGCCACGAGCGGTAAGTTCGTTGTAGATTTTTTCAGCTGCGTCTTTAACTTCCTGTGACTTAGAAGGTTTAATTGCAATAATTGAAACTTTAAAAGGAGCAATTTCTTCAGGCCAGATAATACCTCTGTCATCATGGTGCTGTTCAATTACTGCAGCAATAGCACGAGTAACACCGATACCATAGCAGCCCATAATCATAGGAATGTCTTTACCGTTCTCATCTTTAACAGTAGCTTTCATTGCTTCTGAGTACTTAGTGCCAAGCATGAATACCTGACCTACCTCAATACCTTTACGCAGGTGTAAGGTACCCTTGCCATCAGGGCTAGGATCACCATCTTCAACATTACGTAAATCAAATACTTCGTATTTAGGTACATCTCTGTCCCAGTTTACGTTGATTAAGTGGTAGCCAGTCTTGTTAGCGCCACAAGCAAAGTTAGACATCTTATCTGCAGTTCTGTCTACTAGGATTCTGCCCTTAAAGCCTACAGGACCCAATGAACCAGTGTGAGAACCTGTAAACTCATTGATTTCTTCTTCTGAAGCCATCTCTAAAGGATCGTTAATACCATCAATCTTGATGGCTTTAACTTCATTTAGTTCCTGATTGCCACAAAGACAGAGCATAACCAACTCATACTTACCGTCTTCTTTCTTATTGCCATGAACGATAAGGCTCTTTAATACTTTCTTTGAATCTAAGCCCAAAGCTTTAGCTGCATCATCAACTGAATGACAGCCAGGTGTTGCAACCTCAGAGTAAGCAGCTCCTGGTGCTTCTCTATCATAAGTAGGAGCTAGAGCTTCAGCCATTTCAATATTAGCAGCATATGATGAACCATCAGACCAAGCAATAGTATCTTCACCAGCATCAGCTAATGCCTGGAACTCATGTGAGTGGTTTCCACCAATAGAACCTGTATCAGCTTCTACTGGGCGGAACTCAAGACCCATACGGGTGAATACTCTTGAATATGCATCATACATATCCTGATAAGTCTTCTCTAAAGAGGCCTTTTCAATATGGAATGAATAAGCATCTTTCATTAAGAACTCACGACCACGCATTACACCGAAACGAGGACGGATTTCATCACGGAATTTGTTCTGGATCTGGTATAAGCATAATGGTAACTGTCTTGCTGATTTAATTTCACGACGAGCAATATCAGTTACAACTTCCTCATGGGTAGGACCTAAGGCAAACTCGTTTTGCTTTCTATCCTTAAAACGGCATAACTCAGGACCGTACTTTACATAGCGACCTGACTCTTTCCACAGTTCAGCAGGCTGGACCATTGGCATGGCAATCTCTAAAGCACCAGTCTTGTCCATTTCTTCACGGACAATCTTGTTAACTTTAGATAACACTCTCATTCCGGTTGGTAACCAGGTGTAAACACCTGAAGCGATCTGACGGATCATGCCAGCTCTTAACATTAAACGATGGCTCTCTACAGCAGCCTCTTTAGGATCTTCTTTTAAGGTAGATAGTAAATATTGACTTGTACGCATTGTAAGTCCTGATAAATAAATTTAGCCTGCTAATCTTAAAGACAGGGGGTGAAAAATAATTGCGCTAATTCTAGCACAAAAGCGCTTTGTTAAGGAAAACTAATGAAGCTTTAAAGCCTGTAATACAGTAACTTTTATGTGGAGTTTATTGATTTTAGTCGCTAAAGGATGATGACTGCATAATTCAGTCATCATCCTTTAAAAGAAGAGCTAGAAAAAGCGCTTGTTCTATGCTGTTTACGAGCAATTTTATCGCAAAGTAAAACAAGCCAAAGACGCATAAAATTAGCTTTTATGCTAAAATTAAGCTGTTTTAGTCAATTATAGGGGACAGACATGGTATTTGTAGCAAGTTTCATCGTATTTTTACTGTTTGTTCTAGCTTTATCAATGAGTATGCTTATTAAAAGACGTCCAATGATGACAGAAGAAGAGGCTACAGCCTCAATCATGGATGGTGGTGCATGTACTACCTGTCAGCAGTTGTGCTCTATGGCTGGTAAAAAGGTAGAAAAGCGCAAAGATGATTGCGCTATTAAGAATATGGAAATTCCTCACCAGAGCGTATAAAGAACAATAAAATTTCTAAGCTTGCCTGTCATTAGGCAGGCTTTTTTTCGTTTTTAGGTTTCAAAAATGTTAAAAAAATCAGTTTTAGCTAATGTTGTTTCACGCGCTTTTCTCTTTGCTGTAGTTTCAACCTCATTAGTTGCGGTTACAACTCTTACAGCTTGTGACAAAGACAATCAACGCACTGTTGCTGCACAGGTACAGACATCAACAATCATTCAGGGCAAAACCATGGGTACTTTCTATGCTGTAAATGTTGTTGGTGGTTATAAAGGAGGAGAAGCAGGTTTAAAAGCTTTAGCTGAAGGTGCGTTTAAGCAGATCTGCGATGAGATTTCAACTTTTGATAAGAACGCTGAGTTATATAAATTCAATGATTTTAAATCTACAGAACCTTTTGAGATTTCAAATGAGCTAGGCAGGATCATTCAAGATACTGTTTATCAGGGCAGACGTATTGAAGGAGCTACTGATATTACTGTAGGTCCATTGGTAAACCTGTGGGGCTTTGGTAAAGATAAAAAGAAAGATGAAGCTCCATCTCAAGATGAGATTAATCAGGCTTTAGAGCTGGTTGGTCTTGATAAGTTTGAGGTTAGAACAGAAAACAATAAGAGCTATTTAGTAAAGCACAATAAAGACATCAAACTTGATCTTGCAACTGTAGGTGAAGGCTTAGGAGCTGATGCAGTGGCTGCAAAACTGGTAAAGGAAGGCTATAAGAACTTTATGGTAAATGTAGCTGGTGCTTCACGCTCATATGGTGTTAACGCTAAAGGCAAAAAGTGGCGTTTGGGAATTGAAGATCCTACCTCACCTGAAAGACGAGTATTCGTACCAATCTGTGCTTTAGACAAAGCTGTAACTACAGCAGGTTCTTATCGAAACTACTTTAAAGATGAGACTACAGGCAAAATCTTTTCACACGCAATCGATCCTAAAACTGGTTACCCTGTAACTCACAAGACTTTATCAGTAACTGTGATTTCAGACTCAGCTTTTGAGTCAGATGCCTTAGATACCGGTCTTTTAGTACTGGGTGCTCAAAAGGCTCTAGACTGGGGTAAAGAGCATGGCTATGCTATTGCAACTATCGAGTATGACAAAGGCAACCCTCTATTTAGATATACAGATAACTTCAAGCAGTATTTAGACTGTGCAAAACAGCAGTAAGTTAAAACATCAGATTTAGTCATTCAATAAAATTGAAACCTAAAGCTTGAGAGAATACTAGAAAGAAGATTAGGACAAATTCATGCATATTCATATTTTAGGTATCTGCGGTACCTTTATGGGCGGTATTGCCATGATTGCAAAACAAGCTGGTTTTACCGTTACAGGATCAGATAAGAACGTTTATCCACCAATGTCAGATGAGTTATCAAACGCTGGTATTAAGTTACATACAGGCTTTGATGCTGAGCAGTTAGATGAAAAGCCTGATTTAATTGTAGTAGGTAACGTAATGCGTCGAGGCATGGATGTTGTAGAGCGCATGCTAAATGACAGATGCCGTTATGTTTCAGGACCGCAGTGGTTAGAAGAGCATTACCTTTTAAATAAGACTGTTCTGGCTGTAGCTGGTACTCACGGTAAGACTACCACCTCATCAATGCTGACCTGGATCTTAGAAGATAATGGTAAAAATCCAGGCTTTTTAATTGGTGGTATTCCTGAGAATTTTGGAATTTCAGCACGCAGTACTGACAGTGAGTACTTTGTCATTGAAGCTGATGAGTATGACTGTGCTTTCTTTGATAAGCGCTCAAAGTTTGTTCATTATCATCCTACAGTTCTAATTATGAACAACTTAGAGTATGACCATGCTGATATCTTTGATTCAGTAAAAGATATTCAAAAGCAGTTCCATCATTTAGTAAGAACCGTACCTGGTAAAGGTCTTGTTGTTATGCCAAATAACGACAAGAATCTTGATGGGGTAATAGAAATGGGCTGCTGGACTCCTGTGGTACGAATCGGTGATGAGAACGACCTGAATGCAGTCTTAAAATCAAAAGATGGTTCATCTTTTGATATTTATGATGGTAAGAAATTTATCTGTACTGTAAATTACAACTGCACTGGTACCTACAACGTACACAACGCTCTAATGGCAATTAGAGCTGCCATGTATACAGGTATCTCTATTAAAGATGCAGCTAAATCTTTAGAGACATTTAAACTTCCAAAGAGACGAATGGAGTTAAGAGGTATTGCCGATGATGTCAGTGTTTATGACGATTTTGCCCACCACCCAACAGCAATTAAGTTAACCACAGAGGGCTTAAGAGCAAAGATAGGTCAGGATAAACGTTTAGTAGCTGTATTTGAGCCTCGCTCAAATTCCATGAAGATGGGCGCTAACCATGAATTTCTAGCTCAGTCTTTTGAAAGTGCTGATGAAATTTTTGTCTATGCTAACACTTCTGTTAAATGGGATGTGAAGTCGCTTGAAAAACAGTGCAAAAAGCCTCTACATGTTATTGACGATTTTGATAAATTACTCACCGAAATAGTAAACGCAAGCCCTAAAGGAACAACAATCCTTGTAATGAGCAATGGTGGCTTTAACGGCATTCATCAAAAGCTGTTAGACAAACTGCATGACAGAAAACATGATAAAAAATAGTCTGCAAGCAGTAAGGCTACGAATAAAAATAATCAATATTTTTGAGAGAGAATATGGCTGATAACTGGAATCTTCGTGGTAAAACTCAGATGCTAGATGATCTTAATACTCCATCACTTCAGTGCAGAGTTTATGATCGTATTGCAGTTCAAGATAGTAAGGGTAAAACTCATTTTTACTGTCTGGAGCTTTCAGCGGGTAATACCTTTGATTTTGGTTTCTGCAGAAAAGAGAATGTCCCATCATTACTGCGTGATGTAATGACCATGGGCAGTATCAGAGTTTTAAGTGGTATCTGCGATGATCTGATGGTGCCTACTGTACCTACAGTGCTGTGGATAAAACAGGCTCGTAAGTATGATCCTAAACATGTCATTATGTGGCTTGAAAACTCCATTGAACTTACAGAAGAATATAAAGATACCATTTTACGTTTACGTAAAATGGGTATGCGCTTTGCCGTTAGAGTTGATGCCATGGGTGAGATTGCATCAAATGACGAAATCCTTGCATGTATCGATTATCTAATGGTGGATTTTGAAAGAAGCGCAGAGTTTATGACTGTAATTCAGTCATTACGCAACAAGAATCCTCTTTTAAAAACAATTGCTTTTAAACACCATATTTCTATTTTTTTCTCCTTTAATAAAGAAGAAACCAGAAACTTTGACTACGTTCTAGGAACTGTTAATAACTTCTTATTAACCTATGAAAACGAGCGTCCTAAGTGGCAGCATGAAATGTTGCGTACTTTCGCTCAGCTCTACTCTTCAATTTATGATGTCAAAGAGATTGGCGTGATTGTAGCTAACTATCCTTTAATGGCTTTAGCCATGAAAGGTATGGTAGCTTCAAAACATTTAACCAATTTAACTATTCGCAAAAACAGCTCGACCTTAGGTGAAAGTCAGACTCTAACCCAGTTTGATTTAAGAAATTTCCTTGCTATCTCTGTAGGTTACAATCTCTTTACACTTACAGAAAAGCAGACCTATGAGCAAAAGAAGATCCCATTCTCATCAGAGTTTATAAACTATGAGCCATTTATACAGGCATTGAACTTTGCCAAAATTGTAGATTTGATGGCTCAGGATATCTGTGATGATATTACCGCTCCTCAGGCCTTTATCGCAGGCTTCTTACGCTTTGCGCATGTCTTTTTACATGATACAGAGGAAGCTACCTTTGCAGAGTTTCCTTTAGATGCAGTAGCTTCTTGCTATACTAATGGCGGTGGTCAGTTAGGCAGTATTATCAGAATTTTAATGCTACTGTTTGAACACAGAATTAACGATGCTATGGATGTAGCTAATAACGCAGGTTTAGTTTTAGTAAAAGATCGTTTATATGGTTACATCTCTCATGCTATGGCATGGACGGATGCTGTGTGCTGTGCTTTAAATATCATTAAAGGTCAGCAAGAAGAGTAACAACACTCTTTCAAAGCTCTTTTTTTTGAAGCTCCTTTTTAACTTTGCTTTTCAAAATCTGTCTTATAAAAATAAAAGCTCAAGACGAAAGTCGATGAGCTTTTATTTTTGTGAGAGAGTCTGTACTGATTAAATCAGTACAGAGTAAGCAAGGCTTGAGAGAACTACTTAGTGAGTAGTCTTTTTAATGATGAGATTACCTATAAACTGGAAGATACTTATCATAATTAAAATTACAATTACGGTAAGCCAAATCATATCTCTGTATCCCATCTGATAACCGTAGCGTACTGCAAAGTCACCAATACCACCAGCACCGATGGCACCTGCAATAGCGGTAATACCGATAAAGCTTACAAAGGTGATCATGGTTACTCTGGTAATTCCAGGGATACTTTCTTTTAAATATACTGAAAAGATGATCTCTAGTTTTGAAAAGCCCATAGCGTCAGCGGCTTCAATAAGACCTTTATCCACATCAGAGAGTACTGATTCAATTTGTCTAGCAAAGAATGGTACTGTACCGAATACTAAAGCTACAAATGATCCCTGAAGACCAGAACCTGTGCCCACAATGAATCTTGAGAGGGGAATTAGAAGCACCATCAGGATAATAAAAGGAATTGAACGTAAGATATCAATGACTTTATTTGCTATAGTAAAGACAATCTTATTATCTAAAATACCGTTCTTTTTAGTTGTAACTAAAATAATGCCTAAAATTACACCTAAGAACCAGGCAATCGTACCTGAAACTCCAATCATGACAAAAGTGTCATGCAGGCAGTGCAAGAACTCACCTGAGAGTCGCTTAAAATTAGGCATTAAAGTCATTACTAAATTCTCAATCATTTTAATACCTCCAGTTGCACACCTGAGTTTTTAATATACTCTACAGCTTCTTCAATTTTGTCCTTATTGCCTGTAAGGTTTACAGCTAATTTTCCTAAAGGCTTACCTTTGATGTAATCAATATTGCCGTAAAGAATGTTAGATTCAACCGTAAATTTCTTGTAGATCTCACTCATTAAAGCCTTACCTGCAACATCACCTGTATAGGTTAAAAGGTAAATATGAGTGCCATCTGAAACATCTGCTAAAGAGCCTTTCTCATCTAGAATGTCAAAGAATGAGCCAAAGTTATTGGCTGTGTCCATAAAGGACTTGGTAAGCTTAGTCTTTGGATTTGAGAACAGATCATAAACATAGCCTTGTTCGATAACTTCACCTTGCTCCATGACAGCTGCTCTATCACAGATATCTTTTACCACAGACATCTGATGAGTAATGATGACAATGGTAAGTTTAAGTTCCTGATTGAGCTTTTTTAATAAAGCTAAGATCTGTGAAGTAGTTTTAGGATCCAATGCTGAGGTTGCCTCATCACAGAGTAAAACTTTAGGATCTCCTGCTAAGGCTCTTGCAATTGCTACACGCTGCTTCTGACCTCCTGATAATTGAGATGGGTAGTTGTTGCCCTTGTCAGAGAGTTCTACTAAAGAGAGTAGCTCTTCAATTCTCTGTTTTCTCTTATCCTTTGGGTAACCATTATGTTTTAAAGGTAACTCAATATTCTCATAAACTGTTCTTGAAGGCATGAGGTTGAAACTCTGAAAGATCATGCCAATTTTTTGTCTTGCTTTTCTTAACTTTTTATAAGGCAGAGCTGTAAGCTCTGTGTCTTCTAAAAAGACCTTACCAGAGGTTGGTCTTTCTAGTAAGTTAATACAACGCACTAAGGTAGATTTACCAGCTCCTGAGAAACCTATAATTCCAAAGATCTGTCCTTTATCAATTTCAATGGTTACATCTTTTACAGCATGTACAGTCTTTCCATCAACGACAAAATCTTTACTGATATTTTCAAGTCTTATCATGTTGTTCCTAAGTTATGCCTATAAATAAGGCTCTAAACCAAGTTTACTTATCTAATCAATTGAATTTAGATAAGTAAATTTATGGTGATTAATGTTTTGAATTTTCTTTTTTACAATTCTACCATTTAATCAATGCTTATGACATATAGTTAATTTTTATAACTGGTTATAACTTAATGAAATATAAAGAAAAAATATTAAATATTAGTTGACAGCGTGTATAAAAATAGTAATTTATGTAAGTAGACAGATGTATGAAATGACATACAAAATAAATGAACAAAAAAAACGTACAGAATTTTATAAACAAGAGGTAATTTTATGAAGATCTTTTCAAAGTTTTTAAAGACATCAGCATTAGTTTTAGCAACAGCTGCTACTGTAGCTCACGCAGGCTGGTTTGAGTCAAATGATGTACCTGAAGGTTTTAAAGAGGTTAAAGTAGGTGTTGTAGGTGATTACAATGCACACTGGGATACAGTAAATGAGCTTTTAAAGCAGGATAAAATTCACGTAACCTTAGTTAAGTACTCAGACTATGCAACTCCTAACCGTGCTTTAAATGATGGTGAGATTGATTTAAACGCATTCGAGCATGAAGCATATCTAAACAATGATATTGATAAGAATGGCTACAAGATTGTGCCATTGTGCAAGACTTTTATCGCTCCTATCCGTCTTTATAACAACAAAGACAAGATTAAATCAGTAAAAGATATCAAAGATGGTGACATTATTGGTATTCCTTCAGATTTAACTAACGGTGGTCGTGCTCTAAAACTTTTAGAGTCAGCTGGTTTAATAGAGGTTGATCCTGCTAAAGGTTATGTTCCAACCAAAGCCGATATTACCAAGTACAACGTAAAGATTGAAATCCGTGAAGCTGAATCAGGTGTGCTCTTTAACATCTTACCTGATATTGCAGCTGCTGCCATCAATGGCGGTAACGCATTCTCAGCAGGTCTAAAGCCATCTGATGCTATCTTTAATGAGAATGTTCAGGATAAAGACAATCCATACATCAACGTTATCGTAGCTCGTCAACAGGATAAGGATAATCCTGTATATCAGACTATCGTTAAGAGATTCTTAACCCCTGAGGTTAAAAAGGCAATTCTAGATGCTTACGATGGTGGTTATATCCCTGTTTTCTAGTCTTAAACTCAAGTGTCACTTGATGATGTAAAACAGTAAGTAAAAAAGGCAACGTTAGTTGCCTTTTTTGGAGGAACTTATGAAGATTGAATCAGTTACTTTAAGACGTATCAAGATACCTTTAAATGAGCCTTTTACTCCAAGCTTTGGCTCCATTACATATAAAGATCTGTTAATTGTAGAGGTTCATACCAATTCTGCTACAGGTTATGGAGATGATCCTGCTTTATCTCTGCCAATCTACAACGAAGAGACTGTAGCTTCAGGTGAATTAGTTTTAAAAGAGTTTTTATTACCTCTTTTAAAACGGAACTTAAAGACAGTAGATGATCCTTTTGATGTAGCTAAGGTCTTTAAAAGCGTTCGTAGAAATTACTTTGCCCGCTCTGCCATAGAAACTGCTATCTTTGATGCTTATGCAAAGTCTGTTCATAAGCCTCTGTATCAGTTATTAGGTGGCAATAAGGACAGAATTGAAGGAGGTATCAGTATTGGTATTAAAAAGACACCTCAAGAGTTAATCGATACCATTAAGAGCTATCAGAAAAATGGCTACCGCCGAATCAAGGTTAAGATAAAGCCTGGCTTCGATCTTGAATACATAAAAGCTGTACGTAATGAATTTCCTGAGATTGAGTTGCAGGTTGATGCAAACTCAGCTTATACCCTTGATGATATCGATCTCTTTGAAAAGTTAGATAACTACGATTTAGCTTTAATTGAGCAACCTCTAGGTTGTGAAGACATCATTGATCATGCTGCGTTGCAAAAGAAACTGAAAACTCCTATCTGCCTTGATGAGAGTATTGATTCATTAGATGACGCAAGACAGGCAATAGACATCGGTGCTTTAAAGATTATTAACATTAAGGTCTCCCGTGTAGGTGGTTTAGCTAATGCTAAAGCAATTCATGATTATGCTAAAGAGCATGGAGTAGGTGTATGGTGTGGTTCTATGTTAGAGTCTGGTATCGGTCAGGCTCATAACCTTGCAATAGCATCGCTTGAGAACTACCGCTACTCAAATGACATCATGTCATCGACCTGCTATCTTTCAGATGACATTATCAAGCCTCAGATTGAAATAGGTAAAGACTCCTTTATCACAATTCCTGAGCGCGAGGGTATAGGCTATGATATTGATGAAGAGAAACTTCAAAAATACACTTTTAAACTAGAGCATTTTGATTTTTAAGAAGGTTTTATGAGCAAGAGCTTAGTAAATGCAATTGAAAATCTTGAGGATTATGTAAAGAAACTTGAAACTGTTGTGAATATTGATTCAGGTACTACAGATACACAAGGTGTAACCAAAGTTGCCAAGAAGTTTGTACAGTGGTTTTCTGATATAGGCTTTTATGCAGAGGAAGTTTCCTTTGATGATGTAGTAGGACATGGTGTTTTTGCAACAAATGATAAAAACGCAGAGCATTATGATCTGCTACTCTCAGGTCACATTGATACGGTATTTGCTCATGGTACTGCAGAAGAAAGACCATTTAAACGAGAGGTTAATTTAGCCTATGGTCCTGGTGTTGCCGACATGAAAGATGGTGATCTTATCATTTTGTGGGGCCTTACTAAGGCTCTTGTAAATGGTACTTTAGAAGGTAAAAAGGTAGCTGTAGTCTTAAACCCTGATGAGGAGACAGGCTCTACCCATTCATCAGAGTTTATAGACAGCATTGCTAAAAAGTCTGACTATGCTCTTATCTTTGAAGGCAGTGAGGAGATTGATAACTTTACGGAAGCTCGTAAGGGTATTTCTCATATTGATATCTTTTTAAAGGGCAGGGGAGCTCATGCAGGCTTCTGTCCTGAGAAAGGTCGTTCTGCTATTAACGCTATGGCAAACTGTATTCAAAGAATTAATGCTCTAGCTAACGAGAATGTCACTGTAAACTTTGGTGTATTAAAAGGCGGTACCATTGCTAATGCTATCGCTGAAGACTGCTATGCCAGAATCGATGTCCGATTCTGGAATAATGATCAGTGGGAAGACTTCTTAGCTAAATTTAAGCATGAATTTGAAATACCTTTTGGTCAGGATATTCAAGCAAGCTTTAAGATTTTGCTTGTAAATCCAGCCATGGTGGTAACAGAAAAGACTGCTAAATTAAAAGAAATCGTAACTAAAGCATTAACAAAATTCAGCATCACCCCAAAATTTATAAGATCCGGGGGTGTGTCTGATGGTAATCACATCAGTAACACAGGTACTCCTGTTCTGGATACTTTTGGTGGACGCGGAGGTGAATGTCACACCACTCGTGAATGGCTTGATTTAACCTCAGTTGAACCTAGAGCAGAGCTTTTAGTTGAAATTCTAAAACAGTTGTAACTGTATAATTTAATTATCACAAAATAAGAACTCTCTTTACTAAACTAAAGGGAGTTTTTTTATGTCCAAAAGTTGGTCAATATTCTTATAGCCTAAGGCTATCGTTTAACATCATTATATAGTATATGTTTTTTGTTGATATCTCATTTTCGGACGATTAGTATTTAAAACATAGAAAGTCGATAGGAATTATAAACAACGACTTCTTCAAGGTTTTTATAAGTTTTAAAGCTAGATAAAGATAAAAAAATCTAGTTCTAGCACTTCAAGTTTTAGTAAATAAAAAAAGGAACAGAAAATGTCATACAAGTTTGAAACTTTACAGTTACACGTAGGCCAGGAACAGGCCGATCCAGCAACTGATTCAAGAGCAGTGCCTATTTACCAGACTACTTCATACGTATTCCACAACTCACAGCATGCAGCTGATCGTTTCGGTTTACGTGATGCTGGTAACATCTACGGTCGTTTAACCAATTCAACTCAGGATGTTTTAGAAAAGAGAATCGCAGCTCTAGAAGGTGGTGTTGCAGCTTTAGCAGTAGCATCTGGTGCAGCAGCAATTTCATACACAATTGAAGCTTTAGCTGCAAACGGTGGCCATATCGTAGCTCAGAAGACCATTTACGGTGGTAGTGCTAACTTATTAGAGCACACTCTACCTGGTTTAGGTATCACCACTACCTTCGTTGATGCACATGACTTAAGCGCTGTTGAAGGTGCAATTCAGGAAAACACTAGAGCTATCTACATCGAGACCTTAGGAAACCCAAACAGTGATATTCTAGATATCGATGCAATCGCAGCTATCGCTCACAAGCACAACTTACCATTAGTTGTAGATAATACCTTCGGTACCCCATACTTAATTCGCCCAATTGAACATGGTGCTGATATCGTAGTTCACTCAGCAACCAAGTTTATCGGCGGTCACGGTACAACCTTAGGCGGCATCATCGTTGATTCAGGTAAATATGATTGGAAGAAGAGCGGTAAATTCCCTGGTATTGCAGCTTCAAACCCAAGCTATCATGGTATTTCATTTGCTGATGCTGTGGGTCCTGCTGCTTTTGTAACCTACATTAGAGCAATCCTGTTAAGAGATACTGGTGCTACTATTTCTCCATTCAACGCTTTCTTACTGTTACAAGGTGTTGAGACCTTATCTTTAAGATTAGACCGTCACATCTACAATACCAAGAAAGTTATTGAGTACTTATCAAAGCATCCTAAGGTTGAGAAGGTAAATCATCCATCATTAAAGGATCATCCAGATCATGCTTTATATGAGAGGTATTTCCCTAACGGTGGCGCATCAATCTTTACCTTTGAGATTAAAGGTGGCGTAAAAGAAGCCTTCAAGTTCATTGATAACTTAAAGATCTTCTCATTACTAGCTAACGTTGCTGATGTTAAGAGCTTGGTAATTCACCCAGCTACAACAACACACTCACAGTTGACTGAAGAAGAGTTATTGGCAGCAGGTATTAAGAACAACACCATCAGATTATCAATCGGTACTGAGCACGTAGATGACTTGATTGCTGATCTTGATCAGGCATTCAACGCTTAGTTTGAAAAGATAGTTTAGATAATCAAAAAATAATCCTCTCAAGCAAAAGTTTAGGAGGATTTGTTATTTTTAGGACCTGACTAAAAAGTAAGGCCCTAAAGGTAAACTAATCTTTTAGATTAGTTCTGCTCGAACATTGCAGAGATTGACTCTTCGTTGTTAATACGACGAATTGCTTCAGCTAACATAGGAGCTAGAGTTAACTGACGGAAGCTCTTTAACTTCTTGAAGTTGTCACGAGCTGGAACTGAGTCAGATACTACTAAATGATCTAATGCAGATTCTGATACGTTCTTATAAGCATCTCCTGACAGTACAGCGTGAGTGCCATAAGCGGTAACAGTTTTAGCACCACGCTCTTTTAGAGCAGCTGCTGCCTTGCATAAGGTTCCACCAGTATCGATGATGTCATCAACGATAATACAATCTCTGTCCTTTACCTCACCGATCAGGTTCATAACCTCAGATACGTTAGGACGTGGACGACGCTTATCAATGATTGCAATGTCTGCGTTATTTAATAACTTAGCAATTGCACGTGCACGAACCACACCACCCATATCTGGTGATACAACGCAAGGATTCTTTAAGTTTAAAGTTAACATGTCTTCAACGAAGATCTGACTTGAGAAGCAGTTATCTACAGGTACATCAAAGAAGCCCTGGATCTGCTCAGCATGAAGATCAACTGTTAATACACGGTCAACACCAACTGATGATAAGAAGTCAGCTACTACCTTAGCAGTGATAGGTACACGAGCTGAACGAAGACGTCTGTCCTGACGAGCATAACCGAAGTAAGGAATTACAGCGGTAATACGACCTGCAGATGCACGACGTAGAGCATCGATCATAACGATAAGCTCCATTAAGTTGTCATTTGTAGGTGCACAGGTAGACTGGATGACGAAGATATCGCAACCACGTACGTTCTCATTGATCTGTACGTGAACTTCTCCATCAGAAAAACGGTCAACAGTTGCATTGCCAAGTCTAGTGTATAGACGGTCAGCGATTTTTTTAGCTAAGTCCGGTGTTGCATTTCCGGCAAACAGCTTCATATCAGCCATAAGATGAGTGATCCTGATTGATTTGACATAAAAAGAAATTGAGCTTTAAGAGCATCTTAAAGCTAGGCGTATTTTAAAACTTTTAATCACATCGATAAAGGGATAATTTAGCTTTTTACGGATATGTTGCAATGAAGAAACAGTAAAACTTGCATAGTAAAGACTACGCAAGTCTTAAGTATTTATAAGCTTTCAAGCTTTGAAAGAACAGGAGATTTACTTACAGATTTGGCAATAAAACTTTTTATATTCAGCTTATCAATTTTCATTTGTGCACACTTTGCGTGATCATAACTGTCAAAAGCAACAAAACAGGATGAACCGCTACCTGACATTGAAGCTGTACCAAACTCTGATAGGGTATCTAATAACTCTTTAACCTGTGAATATTCATTTACAACTACAGGTGTAAAGCAGTTATCAAATCTTGAATGCAATAGCTCATCAAAAGTTCTTACAGGGGAATCCTTTTTTAATTTGTCTGATGCAAATAAAACCCTAGTAGGTACAGAGCAATCAGGTGTTGCAACTAAGTAGTACTTATTCTCTACATTTACTGGTTCTAGAATTTCACCAATACCTTGAGCAAAACAAGTTGTACCTTTAACAAAGATAGGTACGTCAGCACCTAAAGAAGCACCTAGTTCTATTAACTTATCCTCAGATAAGTTTAAATCCCATAACTTGTTTAAGACAGAGAGTGTAGTAGCTGCATTGCCAGAACCTCCACCTAAACCACCGCCTTGAGGCAGTACTTTATCAATAGAAATATTGACTCCTTTTTTACAATGAGCTTCCTGTTTTAAAAGCATAGCCGCTTTATAGATTAAGTTTTTCTCAACAGGAAAACCAAAGTCTGTAAGCAGTTTTACCTCATCATTTTTATCACTAGTTTCAAAGGTCATCTTGTCACCATGATCTAAGATCACAAACAGTGTCTGCAGATTGTGGTAACCGTCAGGTCTTTTACCTGTAATGTATAAAAACAGGTTTAACTTACAAGGACTAGTGACTTCTAATTTCATGGTTAATTGAGCCTTAAGACGTTATTGATGTTTACTTTTACCTGAGTAAATGGAGTTAGGATCTCAAAATTAGTAGGCAGTGGTAAACCTTTTCTTTGAGCCTGATACTGCTTGTAGGTTACAAGGTATTCTTCACCCTGTTTAGCAGTTTTTACAAAGCCTTGCTCATCATAGGTAAGCTCACCTTTAGGAGCACCCACCATGATAGTAGGTAGATCCTCAACAGGAATATCAAGTCCAAACTGAGTCTTTAACAGATCTCTTGCACTGTCACCTTTGTTAACTTTACCTTGAGCTTTTAAGAAGGTAGTGCCGTTAGCATAAACCTCTAACATGGCATACTGCATACCCATGGGACCAGTAAACTCTAATGAGAAGTAATTCTTTTTGTAATGATATGTACAGTTAACTGCAAATCTTGCTTTTTTATAACGAGAGATTAAAGCAATCTTACCGTTCTCTTCTAGCTCATTGATATTATTTAATTGAGCTAATTGCTCTTGTCTTGAGAGTTTTGCAAACTCCTCATTTGAGCTAGTAGTAGAACATGCATTTAAAAGAGTTAACATTGTGGCTGTAGTTACAACTGTAAACAGCTTTATTAAATTATGTTTTTTCACGGTTAACTCCTTTATTCTTCTACGTTATCTTTAGCGTCTTTGTTTTCTAAAGGAACATCATTTTTAAGATCCTTTTCCTGAGCATCTTTAATGATGTTATAGATCCTGATTAACTCCTGATGAGATTTAAATCCTTTTAGATTTAAATCTGAAGCTGTAAGCCCATTAAAGCGAGCATTACCATTTACATGATCTAAGACATTCTGAAGAGTCTTTTTACCATATAAGAGCTCAAAGCCTTCTAGGTAATCCTCTTCATTTAAAGAACCTTCAGTCTTGCACTGTAAAACTTTAATCAAGCATTGATAGAAAGATAACTTATCTAGTGAAAAGTCATTTTGATTGTATCTTACAGTCCAAATTGCGTAGGTTAAAGCTGAAGGGTAAACCTTTGCAGCAAGTGCGATTAAGCATCTTAATTCACCCATTCTTAAACTTGCCCACTTTGATTTAGGATCAGGCAGAATACCTAACAGCTGGCAAACTAAGACATCGTTATCGATATCTTCACTTTCAAGTTCATCAAGATAGTCTGCATAAGTCTCAACGGTTTCTTCAGAACCTGGTAAGGAAAGAAGAGCATCCTGAAAATCAATACCACTGTTGGTATTGTTGTAGACAAGATCATCAACAGGGTAGATTTCAGACATACCTGGAACGATGGTTCTGTAGACGCATACACCTAGTTCATTGTATGAGCGTACATAAATATCAAAACCTAATTTTGCAATCATGTAGCGCAGAGCTTTGTACTGTTCTTGAGTGTTACCTGAAAAATCCCAGGCTACAAACTTATAGTCAGGGATCTTTCTGAACATCTGCATTGGCAGAATACCTGTTGAATCTACAAAGTGACTCTCTAGATTTACGATGTCAGATGTTCTCTCTAAATCAAAATCAGGCTCATCAAAGTTGTCTAAATCACTGAAGGTGCGACCCTGCATTAACTCTGTAATGGTTCGGTCTAGCGCAACCTCAAAAATAGGATGGGCACCAAATGAGGCAAAGCAAGTACCGTTACTCTGATTGAATAAAACCACACAGACTACAGGAAACTTACCACCTAAAGAGGCATCATAAGCAATAACCTTTAAGTTGTCGCCTTGTAAGGTCTTTAATGAGTTATATGACTTTTCATATTTTTGTAAGATCTCATCAGGAATTACAGGAAGAGCTAAACCTCTTTTAATAATTTCCTTTTTTACATAACGCTCTATAATTTCAGAAAGTCCCTGAACAAGTGCTTCATATTCAGTATTGCCCTCTGACATACCATTAGAACCATAAAGGTTATCTAGAAGGTTTACAGGAAAATAGACAACTTCACCGTTTCTGGCATTTGTAAATGGAATTGAGCAGACACCACGTGAAAATGCTGATGACTGCAGATCAACCAGATCTTCAAGATTTAAATCAGTACCTTCAGAGTAGAACTTGCGTAATGATGAATTTAAAACATCATTAGGGATCTGCGGATCGTTCTGATCGATTACTGTCCATTTCTCATCTTTGAAATGAACGTAGGGCGCATTTGAGTTATCAAGACCTAAATAATAATCGGAAAATGACATATGAGTTGACAGTCTTTCAAAGAGCTCGCCATAGGCTGAAGCCTGAGCTGCTAGTCGAGAAGATCCTTTTCCGTTTGAATAGATTGATGGACATGACTCAATGTCTAAATGTACAGAATATACGTCATTTAAAGAATTAAGCCAGTTGCTTTCTCTGACAGAGATTTTTAAATTTTTTAGTATTTCCTGAAAGTGAGCAATACTCTGTTCTAAAGGAGCATCCTTACCAACAATAGTAGTCATATCGAATTCCAAATTTATGCAGAAGATTAAATTTTTAATTGACTAATGATAACACAATGAAAATGAATTAAAGATATGTAGAACCATTATTCGCAATACCTTTTTGTGCATAAAATAAAGTAAAGAAAGCAATTAATGTCTGCGTTTTAGAGTCATCTTTAAAATCTAAGGTATAATCATTTTAGAAATAATATATTTTGGAAAAACGACATGAGCAACAAAATATTTCAGTCACTGCCAGCAGGATCTTCAAGCTTTACAGAGATAAGAAAAGAAGGCTGTTACTACGTTGATAAAACGCCATACTTAAAGACAGTTTTCTCAAAAGAAAGCTCAACAGATAAAACATCCTCCCTTGCCGGTTCTCCTGTTCTTCTTTTTACAAGACCAAGACGTTTTGGCAAGACTCTGCTCATGAATATGTTCGAAGCCTTCCTGAAGATAGACAGTCACAATCCAGGAGACACCACACTACACAATCAACTCTTTCATGGAACAAAAATAACAGAGGACAAAGCATTCTGTGAAAAGTACATGGGTAAGTTTCCTGTTATCTGCATTACCCTAAAGAATGTGTTTGGTAAAAATTTTAATATTGCATATTCAAAACTTGCTGAAATTGTAGCATCTAAAGCCCTGGAATTTTCATTCTTAAAAGACAGTAAAGCTTTAGATGATGACAGGGATACATATTCAAAGATATCAAGTAAGAGTTATCTGAAAAATGCAGATGATGATGTGGCACAGTCTTATGCAACCTCAGCCATTAAAGATTTGTCTTTAATGCTTTACAAGCACTTCAGACAGCCTGTATATATACTAATTGACGAGTATGATGTACCTTTAGCCAAAGCTCAGGAAAATGGTTACCACAAAGAAATGGTAACCTTAATCTCATCATTTTTAGATTTTCTAAAAGACCCACAAAAAGATCCTGATACCCTTCTGCCTGTCATAGGTAAAGTGATAATGACAGGCTGCTTAAAGGTAGCTAAAAACAGTATCTTTACAGGAGTGAACAATCTTAAGGTAAATACAGTTACCTCACAGAATCTGGCTCTTACAGGCATTATAGGCTTTACCAAGGAAGAGACCTTAAAGGCATTAAAAGATTATGAGATGGATGAGTATGCTGAGCTTGTTAAAAACAGCTATGACGGATACAGGTTCTGTGACAAAGAGATGTTCTGTCCATGGGATGTTATAAATTTCATTGATGAGAACTATATAAATAATTTAAACGGACATAAAGAGCTTGTAAAGGCAAACAACTACTGGGCCGCCACCACCTCAGGCCATGCTGTCTATGAATATTTAGGATATCTTACCGATACCGACACTCAGAAGATGCAGGACTTAATTGACGGTAAGACAATAAGTTTCAGTCTCAATGACTCCATGAACTATGACTGTCTGTCACAGCACAAGTCTGATGACTTCTGGTCACTTCTACTGCATACAGGATATTTAACCTTAGACTGGGATAAGACAACAGAAGAAGAACTCAATAAAGACGGTCAAACCAATAAAAACGTCTTTGCAAGAATACCAAATCTGGAAATCAGAGAATGTTTTACTGACAACATTAAAGAAAGATTTTCCAATGTTGTCAGTAAAGACAGTCTGCCTGACAAACTCATATCTGCTCTTGCAAATGGAAATACAAAGGATATCTCTGATATCTTTTTTGACATGCTGCAAAAGTATGTCTACGTAAGAGACAGTGCCACTAAAGCACCTTTAGAGAATTTCTACCATGGCTTTTTAAACGGAATCTTTTCAGGCTGTGAAGGTCTTATTTCTGAGTTCCGTTCAAACTATGAATCAAGTAACGGTTATGCAGATATTACCTTTAAGACAGAACGCAATTCTAAGGCTGTAATCATTGAGATTAAAGCCACTTCAAAAGATGAGAAAATGGATGAGCTTGCAGCCGAGGCTCTATCTCAGATTGAAGAGAAGAACTATGCCTTATCATTTACAAAGGTATCAAAGATAACTGACATTTATGCTTACGGTATAGTGTTCTGCAGGAAGGACTGTATAGTGACTTTCAAAAAATTGAAGTAAGCATCATGAACGAGTTTAAAGTGCAGATTAACAATCTGAGCGCAAATACTTATAACTTTGACTCACAGTACTGTAATTTTACTGAGATAAGAAATTGCAACTGTAACATTTGCAATGCGGATATCATTTAAGGATTTATAATATATAACGGTTAGCCTGACGGTAATTGCAAGACTAAATATTTGGCATGACTTTTCACAAAAGTATGTATAGAGAGTCTTTTTAATTACGTCAGTAACAATTCATAAAACATCTTATTACTGATGCAAAATTCAGCATGATCCTTGAGGTAATGTTCTGTTAAAGAATAAACAGGTAATCGTCATTTTTCAGAATACATTGAAGATCTTTTATCCACAGACTCTAATTTTTATTATTGAACAGAAATATAAAATTTACATGAAAATAAAGAGACAACTTTACCTGAATTTTCAAAAAGATCTTCTTGAGGATCGCGTTCATCTTTTTGTAAATAACTGCGATTTTAATAAAGTTGAAACTTCACACTCTGAAGAATCAAATCTTTTGAAAAACGCTGTTTCTTTAAGCAAAACTGTATCTAATGCAGATAATCTAAAAAAAGAAAATCCTTATGAGAATTTAGCAGGCCCTTCTCTTATTTACAAAGCTTTGGAACATGTAAGACGATTAAATGGAACAGAACGGATCTCCAAACCTTTAAAAGCAAGTTATTTGCCTGATGAGATAAAGTCCAGATTAAAAGATCTTGAAGATACTTTTGAACAGGAAGGCCTTCTGGAAAACAGAAAATTACAAGATGAAAAGGTAATTTCTGAGAACCATAATGATTTGTCTCCGTCTAATACAGAGTCAAATACAGATTTAAATTCCGATCGATATAAATCATTAAAAGGTGTTCAATTTGGGAGAAATGCTGATGACAGTCTTTTTTACAAGAAGGCTATGCAGCATGTGAATCGTATGAATAATGAAAAAAAAGCTGTATTAGCAAAAATAAGTAAAAACTTAAAACTGTTTCTTATTATAATAATAGCATTCGCAGGCTATTATGCTTATAACGAGTATACCCGCAGTGACGAAGAACTTTCTGTTTCTGCAATTCAGGCAAAACTACCCCTAAAGCTTGATCTCTATACCACCTTACAAAAGGTGTCCCTTGATGACAATTCTTTGGATCTTGAAGTAGTAAAGGCAAAAGAGTCTTTTCAGGATATAAAAGATCTTGAAAGTGCACTTAATGTGTACATTCAGAGTGCATCTTCAAATTTCTGTAAAATTCCGCTTTTTTCCGATATGATAAAAAAAGGCAGAAGAATATCAGTACTCTTAAAGTCTGACGACGATTCTTTTAGCAGAGAATTTGTTGTTTCGCACTGCGATAAATAAGATTGATTGAAATGAATTTTTAAAATTTTGCAATTTTTGTGAGGATATAATGCAAAAAGTTGGTTTAATCGGCTGGCGTGGAATGGTTGGCTCTGTTTTAATGGAGCGTATGCAGCAGGAGAATGATTTTGCTCTAATTGATGCTGTGTTCTTCTCAACATCACAGGCAGGTCAGAAAGCTCCATCATTCAACGGTAAAGATTATGGTGTGCTACAGGATGCATACAATTTAGATGCATTAAAAGCTATGGACATCATCATTACTGCACAGGGTGGCGATTACACAACTAAGATGTATAAAGCCTTGCGTCAGTCAGGTTGGAATGGATACTGGATCGATGCAGCATCAACACTGCGTATGGAAAATGATACTAAGATCATCTTAGATCCTGTAAACCACGATGTTTTAGATAAAGCATTAAATGATGGCATCAAGTCATACATTGGCGGTAACTGCACAGTAAGCTTACTGTTAATTGCTTTAGCAGGTTTAATTAAGACCGGTAACGTAGAGTGGATTTCTACTCAGACTTATCAGGCAGCTTCAGGTGCCGGTGCTAAGAACATGCGTGAGCTGTTATGTCAGATGGGTGCATTATATGATTGCGTAAATTCTGAACTTGCAGATCCTCATAGTTCAATTCTAGATATTGAAAGAAAAGTTCGTGCAAAGATGAACGATAACTCTTTCCCAACACAGAATTTCGGTGCTCCTTTAGCCGGTTCTGCTCTACCATGGATTGATAAAGAGTTAGATAACGGTCAGAGCCGTGAAGAGTGGAAGAGCCAAGCTGAAGCTAACAAGATTTTAGGTTATGCTCCAGGTACACTACCTATCGATGGTAACTGTGTACGTATCAGCTCAATGCGTTGCCATAGCCAGGCTTTAACCATTAAGTTAAAGCAGAATATGTCAATTGCTGACATCGAAAAAGAAATTGCTTCACAGAACGAGTGGGTTCGTGTAATTCCTAATCACAAGGAAGTAACCTTAAAGGAATTAACACCTGCTAAGGTATCAGGTTCTTTATATGTACCTATCGGACGTCTTCGCAAGATGAACATGGGCGAGAACTTCGTATCAGCTTTCACCGTAGGTGATCAGCTGTTATGGGGTGCTGCAGAGCCTTTACGCTGCATGTTACGCCAGATCATCGGCTAATTTAATATCTCAATTCAACTGCGCTGTGTTCTCAGCGCAGTATTCAAATCTCCTTTTAAAACCTGTACAGTCTCTTAAATTTTCAAAATTAAAACAACATCTTTCCTAACTTCAAAAAAAATCTAGATATTAAATCTCTATAATTCAGTAAGATAAATAAATTTTCAAGAAAAGTATAAAAAAGTCCTCAAGAGAAATTACATAAAGACGTTAAATAAGTATCCGGGCAGGAAAGCCCATTAAAGATTTTCCGCAGGAGGAAAACAAAATGTCAATTTATGTAAACACAAACGTCAGCTCAATTAACACCACAAACAAATTAGCAAAGGCAACACACTCCCTTGATACAACCTACAAGCGTTTATCATCAGGTTACAGAATTAACTCAGCAAAAGATGATGCAGCAGGTTTACAGATTTCAGACCGTTTAACCTCACAGATTAACGGCTTAAAGCAGGGTAACAGAAATGCAAATGATGGTATTGCATTAGCCCAGACCGCTGAAGGTGCCTTAGACGAAGTACATACCATGTTACAGCGTATCCGTACTTTATCAGTACAGTCAGCTAACGGTACCAACACCACAGCAGATCGTGTTTCAATTCAGGGTGAAGTTTCACAGCTATGTGCTGAAATCAACCGTATTGCATGTAAGACAACATTCGGTGGTTCTGAAATACTGTCAGGAAAAACAGATGATACCGGATCTCTACTTGTAAAAGGTAAAGTTGCTTTCCAAGTCGGTGCAAATGCTAATGATAATATTTCAATTGACTTAACATCAGGATTTACAGTAAAGCAGATGGCAGGTGCAAATGCCGCAGGTGATGAAAGTGCAATTCAAGAAGGTGACGCTGATGGTACCAATCACGGAAGTTCATTCTCTGTATGTACAGCAGCAAACGCACAAAAGACATTGGCATCTATTGATAAGTTCATAGGTTATGTTGACAAGAAACGTGGCGAGTTCGGTGCAATTCAGAACCGTTTAGAGTCAACCATTTCTAATCAGTCAAACATTGCAGAGAACGAGTCAGATGCACGTTCAAGAATCCGTGATACTGACTACGCTGAGGAAGCAGCAAACCTGTCACAGCAGAACATCATTCAGCAGGCTGCAACCTCAATGTTAACTCAGGCTAACAGCCGTCCACAGATTGCTTTAAGTCTGTTAGGTTAATAAAAACATCTAGTCCCAATCCCATCTCCTCCTGCAGGGGTTGGGATTAGTATCAAAGACCTCAGTTGTATCATCATCTGAGGTTTTCTTTTTTTTAATTATCATTTTTTGCCATTCATTTTTATCTGGTATATTTGATTTTCGAAATTCAAATTTAAAATATTTTACAATTCAATAAGATAAATAAATTTTCAAGAAAAGTATAAAAAAGTCCTCAAGAGAAATTACATAAAGACGTTAAATAAGTATCCGGGCAAGAAAGCCCATTTAAAGATTTTCCGCAGGAGGAAAACAAAATGTCAATTTATGTAAATACAAACGTCA
>ERZ1026868.81-NODE-81-length-79989-cov-9.613957_pt1 | contig 79989 bp, 128 predicted proteins | sample MGYA00380164_ERZ1026868 | MGnify/ENA primary metagenome ERZ1026868 (study PRJEB33269, sample SAMEA4719800) | human gut metagenome | biome: human-associated habitat; feature: organic feature; material: feces | place: Cameroon | collected 2013-10 ...
AGATCTACACAGAGTAGATCGTCGGCAGCGTCAGATGTGTATAAGAGACAGTATTTATGTAGATGTATGTATATCTATATGGGGGATAAGACAAGAGACGAGAGGATAACAGCAATTGCAAGCAAGCCCAGCCAAGCTAAGAGACCCGGCGACAGGCAAGGGAGAGACGCAACACAACAAATCATTCACCGCGATCTACACGCCCAACGAGCCGCCCACCGCGCCAAGCAGCCGACGTAACGCAAGCCATAATTGTACAGTCCTTCAGAGGGGGAGTGTCGCCACAACACGCATGTTCACGATTTCGGGAGCATTTGCGAGATTTTAAGAGATTTCGAGAGCTTTTCAAATTCCGCCATCTGCCCGGCCTAGGCCGTCTAACTCTAGTCATTTGTGCAATAATGACCAGAGATAACGCCCCGCCCCCACTTCCAAAACCGCGCCGGGGCTTGATTTTTCAAGGTTTTTCGGCGGCAGTCTCATTCTCTCACTCATTCACTCTCCACCTCTGCCCATTCCAACTTTCAACCCCTCCCCCACTAAAAAATCAAATTCAGGATTTCACAAGGCTCTCTCTATAAAACTGTTGCATATATCACACTTTTGCATGTTCAATTATAATTCGGCTGAAATGCAGATGATCGTTCGCTCTAATTTCGCGTTATTTGCGTCCATCGTGCTTTCTGGCGCGTCTTACGCATCTTGGCGGTGTAGTTTTCATCTCAGAATGTCAAAAGTGATTTTAAGGCCGTTCTCGTGCGTTTCGCGGCGCGCGGCTTTTGAGCGGTTTTCAGACAACTCTCGGCTAATAGCCGGGGCACACTCAGCGAAGTTTCGGTTGCCGGTCGGGCATAGTTGAGATAGCGACCGGCGCAGAGCGCAAAAAAGAGGCCACCTCAGTAGAGATGACCTCTTCAATTTTTAATCTATAACTGCCGCTGGTTACGTAGACTCACTTAGACACAACAACGCTATCCGCTCCGGTTACTGTTACCCATCCATGCTTCAAGCGTGCTTCTGCCTCCGTCATCTGGATAAGCTCCGGGGTAATGGATTCTGAAATGATCCTGTTTGCATCTGCCTGCGCCTGTGCCTCTATGACCTCGATATCTGCAGCGGTCTGAGCCTTAACCTTGTCTGTCTCTGCCTGCGCAAGCGCCGTAGACTTCTCAAGCTCTGCTATTTCCGCATCCTGCTTTGCCTGTTCCTTTGCCTTAATCTTTTCCTGCAAGCCTGTATCGAGCTCGACATCAATAATGAGCGCGCTTGTGATCTGTATACCGTACTCGTCAGACAGCTTTTCGTTGAGATATTCGGTGAGCGCTTTGTTGACCTCTGACTTCTTGTCGCTGTAAATATCCATGACGGAAAACTTCGGTGTGACCTCTTTCACATAGGCGATAATGCTGTTCTGTATGTACGTCTCTACAAGCTGCTCACCGTCCATGCCATTGAACCGAGTGTAAATGTCTATCACACGGTCTGCCTTGAAACTGTAGTTGACCGTAAGGTTGATCTTGACCATGCCGCCGTTAGCGGGTGCGTCAATAGACCAGTCTGCGTGATCTTTCGCGTTGTAATCTGCCGGGTCGTTTGAAAACACTATCTGCTGCTGTGACACGGGGAACTGCTTCACGCGCTCTGTAAATCCTATCCAGTGCCAGCCGGGAGATAGCGTTTCGTTCTTCACACCTTTTGAGGTGTAAACAACACCAACGTTGCCTACGCTCACACGCTCAAGACATGATATACACGAGACTGCAACTATCAAAGCCAAAACTACCGCTATAATTCTTATTCTTCTCATTTTTTCTTATTTCCTCCTAAAATGTCAAAAATTATGATAAACGCAACCGCGAATATCGCTGAACCAACAAAAAGAATTTCTCTCACTTGGTGCACCCCCTGTTACTCACGATAATCTAATTCACCAGCCAACGTATTGGGAACAATGGCTGTGACAATTCTTCTCCCGCATCTTGGACAACGGAACGGATCAAATTTCCATACGCGCACCCTGCCCTCCGATTCCTTTTTGCATGACAATGAGGCAAGTGTGAAACCACAGCGTTCGCATACTGGCTTGAACTCCATGGTCGTTGTATCTGATTCGCTGAAAGAAATTTCTGGCGGTGCCATCGAGAGCTCTTTCTCGGAGCCCCCGGTCAGTTTGCTTATCGCATCATGGGCTTCCTGAGGAGTATCAAAGAGCACGCCCCCCATCACCGTGTCTGTGCCGTCCGTACATAAGATACACTCGCCCCAACCATCGTGGTGGACACCGTAGCTCAGACCGCTCCACGGGTCTGATTCGTATGCACAGCCGAGCTCACCATGATAGTTTCCCTCGTCATCATGGACTCCGATGTGTAGTTTATCCTCTCCACAGAGCGGACACCTATACATCTTCGGCGTCCCGTTGAGAGCGCACACGATGCCGTAGCAATATACTTCTGTATTCCCCATGACTCTGAATTCAGCATGGGGCAATTCAGTCTCGTATGCCCATGCACATTCTCTGTCTCTCGGGCACCATATCGCCTTGATTGGCGGACAATGCCCGTTTTCGAGCTTGAGTTCCCCGCCGTTGAAGCAGTCGCACTCGCCATCTATCGCGCCTCGCAACTCTGCGAGGTCATCGGATTCACCGAATACTACGAGGAAATCCAGATTCCTTGCGAGGATTGCTTCATCCTCTGTTATCTCATTACCGTACTGCCGCCCGTCAAGTCTTGCGGCAAATTCTTCAACTGTCATTTCTTTTCCACCTCATCTATGAAAGTTGCCGCCTCGTCTGCGACGTGCAGGAAAAATGCCAGCGGATTACGTCGGAATGTATCTCCCGCGGCTCTGGCTTCTCCCTCCTGCCATGAACTCATGTGATAGCGGATTGCAGTTGCCTCATCCTGTGAGATGGTTATAAAGTGCTGAAGAATGAAAACGCTCTTTTCGCCGTGGCCGAAGAGGAATTTCTCGTCGATTTCATATCCCTGCACTGTCTCCCAAATGAAATCTCCACCCGCGTCGTGCTTCACTGTCCACTTCTCCGCCGCAGCGACTTTCTCAGTATCGTATGTTTTCTGGTTACGGTAGCTCGGCTTGTACATATTGGCTTTGCAAAGGTCGTGGAAAAGCGCGACTATTGCAATGCTTTCCTCGGTGTGCGGGCAGTTCTTCATGCTGCCGTATTCGTCGATTAAGAGCTTGCGCAGCCTCTCGTACACGTTCAGACTGTGCAGACACAGTCCGCCTGGTTCCGCGAGGTGATGACGGGTGCTCGCCGGAGCTTCATAAAAATCTGACTCACGGTCAAGCCACGCCAGTAGCTTATTCAGATTTTTGCAGGAGATATTTTCTGTGGCTATGCGGATAAACTCTTTCTTGTTTTTCTCAATGTCGATCATATTGTTTCATCCTCCAGTTCTCGCCGCAGCGCCGCTCCCATCTTTGCCATCTCTTCCAGCGTCGGAGCGTGTTTGCACACGAAACTGCTACGGAAGAAACAGTTCGCGCACAAGTGCCCTCCCATAAGCACCCAACACCGATTACTCAACCCTCGACAGTCATCCATGAGCTTGGCGTTTTCCTCTTCCAGAGAGCCCACCTTTTCCTGATACTGCTTTTTCAGCTTCGACAACTCCGCCTTGAGCCTTTTATTTTCCTCGGTCGCGTCCGAGGACATTTTGTTGCGAAATTCATTTAAGTCCATTTGTTACTCTCCTTTCCGCATGCGAGCAAAAATCATCCGCCAGTACCTTTTGAAGATTTCTCCCCCAAATCAGGCGCCGCGCGTACATCATCGAAATTCTCAACACGCCAGCATCCTCGAGGGAGGTCACTATTAGGAGATTCCTTTGCTTTATCCCTCGGAAGTATTATAATCGCTCCGTCACGTATCTCATCGGGGCCGATGTTGTATGCTCCGAGGGTAAAGTGTGTACTTTCGTCACGCAAAATCGTTAGCACTGCGGCCACAACTGTATTCGGAATATTAAGTGTTATTTTCATTTTCTTTGTCCTCCCATCTGCCCCCACAAATCCGTCAACGCAAGTTCCCTGAAGAATTTGTCCGAATACGCCGAACATCTGTTTTCCGGTTCGACCCACTGCGAGAACCTTGTGCACCTGATTTTATCGTCTATCTTCCTTCTGGGATTCGCGTACTCACAGTGTCGGCACTGTACTTTGGACGTCATCGCGTTCGCACCTCCGGTCATCATTTGCTACACCTGACCTTTTGCCCTTTTGGCGAATCAGGCAGCGGCATCCAATGCGAGACGAACTTGTTGAGCGCCCAGCCTTTTGAGATTTGAATTTCACAATCCGAACCCACCATATCCGGGAAATATGCCAGAACACGCTCATCCTCCTCCGGCAGCCTTTCATAGACACTTATCCATTCTAAGTCGGTGTCAGCAACTGGCGCAGCCTTTATACGACTGATGACCTTATTCGCACCGACAATTTCGGCGTTCGGTGTCTGGCCGCTGAACACCACATTTTCTTCTATGTCTTGGAGAAGAGCATCTCGATAAATACAGTCACTCATCATCTTCCACCTCCGCTATCCACAGATTTATTTCTTTCTCCGCCGCGTCCAATGCCTCGTCCAGCGTCCGTCCCCTCCATTCATAATGCCGAGCGGGGCCGAGCACGTAACAGTGAAGACGGATTACATACCAGTTGGGCGCATCCTCTTCGCTTCTATCCATTTCAAAGTAGTCTGGGAACTCAATCACCAGTTCCATGAGACCTTCATACGACTTGCAGGAACAGTCGATTGCAAGAGCTTTCTTTATACCCGCCATAACTTTCCGACGCAGCGCGAGGAATCTCTCATACGATTTTTTCACTTAGATTCTCACCTCCATTTATTCATCAAGGCCTAGGCTTTCAAACAATTTCTTAGCTTCCTTGTCATATGCGTTGTAGTCCGGATAGTTATCCAAGATATCAGCGTACTTGCACGGCGAATCCAATGCGCATTTTTCAACGCACAGAGAACAGCCGTATTTTATCTGCTTTACGACAGAGGGCGGCAATGCAGACACTTTCTTTGTCCGTCCTGCACGATGGAACGGCGTTCCGCAGCCGCAGGATGAGATTTGCCCTGCACGCAGAGCTGTTCCGCGCGCAGAAAACTCTTTGCCGCATCGCGGACACCTGCACAGCCAATACGCGCCTGCATGAGTGCCCCCGCTTCTGGCTATGACTTCTACGCCATTGATAACCTGCCCGGTCATATCTATCACACGGCGACCGGATGCTTCTTTGCATCCCATATCCGTCACCTTCCTTTCTGCATAATCCGAATATTTATGCATCCGGCAGCCATTCCGCCGGACATATCGTATTTGTCTTTCGCAATAGCTCATTTTGAAATTCGTCAACCGTAAATACGCCCTCTTTCACGAGTAACGCAATTCCAAATTTCAGCAAGTCCTCATCGACCACGGCTCCTTGCGGATAAGACACATACTGCACGACAAAGCGCTTTACCGCTTCAAATTGTTCGCTCGAAGCCCACATGGTTCATTCACCCTCCATCACGAAAAGACTTTGCTGTGCTGTATGCTCGTTGAAGCGCTCCTCTTGAAGCTTGAAATACGTTGGGTCTATTTCACATCCCACGAAATCAAGCCCTGCGTCATATGCGGCAATTCGTGAAGAGCCGGAGCCGAGATGCGTGTCGAGGATTCGGTCTCCGGCGTATGCGTAGTTTTTGAAAATCCACTGATAGAGCGCAACTGGCTTTTGCGTGGGATGGATCCGCTTCTCGTTCAACTTTTTGTTTCCCTGCATAGTAGCGCCCTCTTCAATGCTCTTGCCCTGCATCATTCCGTTCCACATGAAGCGGAACATTCTGACGCTGGTGAAGAGGTCTGTCGCGGCCAGCTCGCAGTCGGAAAAGCTGCTTGAAGAATTGCACTTATCCCACACAATTCGTCCGAGCGCAAACGGGTAACGAAAGTAATTGCATCCCCACACTATGTAATGCTTGGCTACACGCTGAAGCTCTACAAAATACTCGACGCCGGGTATATCCCACTGTGGGGAGATGGGATAATCCCGATGAACACCGATTTTGCTGACGCGGCTGCCGTAATAACCTCTTCTTTCCGGTCCTGAGAAATACGGCGGATCCACAACTGCGAGGTCGAACGCCTTGTCAGGCACTCTGCGCATGTACTCCATGCAGTCGCAGTTGACTACTATGCTTTCGCTCATTTCATCACTCCCTTATACTTCATCTCCCCATGCATCCCAGCCGGGGAATCGTTCTCTCGCAAATATCTCTATGCGCGGCTCATAGCTCACCAGTTCTATCATGCTACGCATTTCTTCGGGCTTGCGACTATGCACCGTTTTGGGTGCATAGAATCCCGTTTTCCCCTGACAGCGTTTACCTTCGGGAGAAACTTTGTAAGGCAAACGCTTCTTCGTCGTGGCAAATATGCAATGTTCAGTCAGTCCTCTGTAATACTGTCCCAAGCCCTGCTGATTCTTCATCCACGTTACCGTTGTCACGTACTCGAATCCCCACGCCTTCACACATTCAATGGCGGCGGGCAGATAGTTGTTTGTTGTCCAGCAGTACAGGTGACAGCCTGCAGGGTCTGCCAACTGTATAACCGGGAGTGCCTTGATTTCAGCAACCGACATCAATTTGTAGTGCTTATCCGCTCCACGTTTGATTTTGCCCCCCCTCGCTCCGGCCACGGCGGTCTATGTAGATCGTGCGGTACTTGCCGCTCGGAAAGTCTCTCATACGCCCTCCTTGAGTTTGAAAAACTGACAGCCACGGCCTTTATCGCAGTCGTTGGCGCAGAATCGGCAAGGATTCGCGTCGAGCACCAGCAGTTTTATGATTCGGCACAGCCGTTCTATCTCGCGTCTCTGTTCCTGAATGACAAGGTCTTTAGGTGTCATAAAAACGTTGCGCCTCCTCCCGCTTGAAAAATGCGCAGAGCGTCAACCGCAAACTGGTTGTATTTGAACGTCTGTACTTCTTTGTTGCAATTTTTAGCTTTGTCATAGAAAAACTTGCCGTACTGCGCTGTTTTCAGCCCCAACTCATTTGCCAAGCGTCCTACTTTATTGGCGGATAGGCCCAATTCTCTTCCGACCTCTTCTGCGGTGTAAAGATGTTCACTTACCGCCGTTGGAAGCGGGATAACTTCTTTGCCGCAGAGTGCCACGCTTGCATAGCTGCTGCATACCTGCCTATACTCCGGCGTTGCCATATCGCTGATTTTGAGCCACAAGGACGCTACACGTGCGCGAGAGTTGTTGAGCATGGCCTCCGCCCTCTGCTGCTTAGCTGTGTCTATCTGCTGTACGCCCGTCGAATACGAGCCGGTCGTGCGCACAGAAGGCAAGATTTCCGATGTTACCCAACGCTTAAACTCTTTCGCGTCGGGGAGCTTCGAGGCAAATATCAGACTGTACACTCCGCTCTCATTGATGAGTGTAGGCTTCTGCTCTCTACCCATGGGGTCACGAATCGTTACCCCACAAATTTTGTCAATTTCCTCTACGTGGTCGGCGAGAGCTTTGCGCGGATTACTGTACCCCAGAGCCGCCGCAACGTCCTTGCCGACGAACCAGACAATGCCGTCAATGAGCACTGTCCTGATTCTTCCGAATCTTTCATTGCTGAATACTGTTAAGTCGTTCATATTTCAAGTCCTTTCTAAACTTTCGTGTTTAGTCTGCATCGTCGGAACACTTGTCCAGCGTCACCACACGGATAACGCCTGCATTGGCGATCATCCTGCGGCAGATGGGGCAAGGTTCCGGGGCTTCGAGAGGTTCCCATATAATGTGTGTTATCTCTCCGCCGTGCCCCAATGCTATCCGCGCCCACTCTCCATACAGATACATCGTCGAGCCAATCATTTCACTTCTGGAAGCCGATATAATGGCGTTCTGCTCTGCATGGACGCTATGGCAATCGCGGAGTAGTCACCGCTATTGCTGGGCTTGTCCAGACGCTTACAGAAGCCTACATCACAGCAATTAGTCTCACCACGCGGCGCACCGTTGTAGCCCGTGGCGATTATCTCGTCGTTCTTCACGATGACTGCGCCATACCGGCGCTTGAGGCAGGTGCTTCTATGCGATACGGCTTGAGCTATTTCAAGGTAGTAGGCATCTTTCGAGATTCGTTTCATTACATATCCTCCACATAGCACCATGACATTTTAACTTTACCGTCTCTTTCATCTTCAAGTATTTTTACCAAATCTGTTTTGTTCTTTTTATTGAAATCCTCAATCAATTTTACAATGTGCTTTTTGTAATTTGCGTTATTATAGCACTCCATAACTTTTAGAACTTTGCTTGCGTGTTCTACATTTTCAGCTGGAGTACACCACTCTAAATTCTGAACGAAATTATTTTTTGTGTTTCCATCTTTGTGGTTTACAAATGGTTTGCGCATCGGATTTTCGATAAAATATTGCGCCACGAGCCTGTGCACATAAAATCTTTTTCTTTTTCCGCTATTATACAAGTCTACATATAAATACCCTCTCTGATTATCTGTTGGAATTTTTTCTTCCATTGTATTTACATTAAAAACTTTACCATTACTTGTAATAGCATAATTTTCAAATCCATCAATTATTTTCATAAACATAGCACCAGCTTTGCGGCGGTCTGGTAAGCGGCTTAGTCAAACAGTTTTCGCACCATTCAGGTTCTCCGGTTTTCATACAGCCCCAACCGCCTTGCAGCCATCCGCCGTGCCTTGCAACATATTCCGGCTGTCCGGCGCGGAACCTATGCTTGCACGCTTTGATTGCTGCCTTGTCCTCTACGCGAAACTTGCTCAGCTCCAGCGGTTTATCGTAGATTTTCAGGTTGGAGATGTGCCAAAAGTACGCTTTCCAAGCCTCATCACCGAAGTAAGAAAGCATATCATTGTCGTTCAAGCACCCATCTTTGCAGCACAGTTTCAGCGCCTCGCTTTCGTGCATTGGCATATCGCTGCCCGGCGGGGCAACAGAATATGCCCACTCGCTTTCTTCAAAATCAAAGTATTTGATTTCATCACACACAAACTCGCCAATAACTTTTTGGCGTTTGCCCCACATATCGCAGACTGTACTTTCGTCTACTTTGATAAATACGGGCTTACCGTGATAAATCTCGCCGTAGTTTTCATCACCGTCTTTTAGGATAGTGAGAAGATGTTCCTTTGCCTTTGTGCAGTAGATATAGCACTTGAACGGCGTTTCCAGCTTTGGGCGCGACTTCCGCACCTCAATAGTTTTTTCTCCGTTAACGATTTTTTCGCACCACTTCGGGCGTATGCTGATTAAGACTGCTTTCATAAAACTCCTCCTTGTACTTCCATACAAATCCCTTGCAAGATTTACTTTTCTTTCTCAGGCAGCACATTATGTTTTGCTTACTTGTTCCCATATGGCGTGCAGCACTGTTTATGCTGCAATACTCACCCACCAAATTTCCCTCCATATCGAACTGCAATACTGGACGCATCTGAAATCTGTGCGAATCGTACTGCCTCTGAATGGTCTCAGGGCTCTTTGGTTTTCCGTACTGCGGATTTTTTGCTCCCACGTTTTTGCCTATATGTGATTCACTCAACTTTCTTCGCGTTTCCTCGCTCACCGCTTTTCCACGGTTTACTTCGCTCATCCTTTGTCTTGTTTTCGCAGAATGTCGCAATCCCTCAAAAGTGTTCCTCCCGCCAAACGAAATATTGTACCCAATTGACGGATCTGTGGATTTATATTGAGATATGTAGGCTTTTTCTCTTTCTTCCGCTTCCTCATACGAAAGATTGGATTCAAGCACTTCTTTCTCAAAATTGTTCCAGCCGAATTTTTCGCCTGCTTCTTGAAAGCGTTTATTGTGTTTATACCCGGTTGCTATCCTTCTAGAAACAGTGTGCTTCGTCATTCCGATGTAAATAAGTCCTTCTGGCGACGTTATCTTGTAAACACGCCAAACCGGCTCTATTTCAGCGCCGTTTATCTTTGCTATATCTCCTAAATGCCTCACCCAAAACCACCTCCTTCACGCCGAGACAAATATGTCCGGCTCTTTGGTGCTGGGATGGTAGCACCCGTGTCAAGCGCAAATGAAGCGGACAGCGCAGAAATGCGGCATTGATTTATGCAAGTGTCACAAAATTTCAAGCTTAATAAGCGTAGAAAAGCAGCCTTTTCATTTTGAAAGGGCTGCTTTTTTAGTATACTTATACAAATTTTGATGTTTTGGCGATTCCCAAGCGCATTTTTGCGCTTGACACGCCGTGTATCATCCTTGCACCGAAAAAGAAAGGGGCGATGCCTATGCAGGAGGCCGAGCTTAAAGCCGCGGCAGTCGGCATACTAACATATCTTGCAATAGTGAATGAGGAGACCACGCGGCACAGCGGAGAGGAGGCGGAAATTATGGAGTTTGACGCGTCATACGATCCAGCCGCGTTCAAATTGGCGATGCGTTATCTTGAGCGGATGGACATGGAAGAAACGGAGGTGCGCCTATCGGGAACAGATACTTCCGTGGAGGCACATCATGAACAGCCGTGAAGAGGCCGAGCGGCTTTACAAGGAAAACGAAAAGCTTGTTCACGGCGCACTGAATAAATATTTCCCATCGTTTGCGCTAGACGAGGACATTCAGCAAGTCGCGCGCTGCGGCCTCTGGAAAGCCTGTTTGCACTACGATGCGGAGAAATCGCGTTTCTCGACCGTCGCATACAAATTCGTTGCGAATGAAGTGCGGACGGAGCTGCGCAAAAGATGCCGCAAGAGCGAAATCTCAACGATTTCTCTGAATTCGGTATTGCAGGGATTGGGAACAGACGGGATGGACGAGCTAGATATTATGGGCGTCGTGGCTGGCAGCAATGATATTGACTGGTGTGATGCAGCGGCGTTCTGGGAATCGCTGACCGAACGTCAGCGGTTCATCGTCAAGGCACGTTTAGCTGGTTCGGTTGATACTGCGATTGCCGAGGAACTGGGTGTAAGTCACGCAACTGTTATCCGCGAGAAAAACATCATTCGGCGCAAAGCCGAGAAAACATTATGAATGGAGGAAACATGAGCTATGAAACGATTAACTTTTGACGGCAACTTCTGCGATATAGCACAGTGTCGAGCAATGCCGTGCTCTTGCGACAACGCCTGTACACAGAAGCAGGTGTGGGAGCGGCTGAAAGCCTACGAGGACACGGGGCTAATGCCCGCCGATGTACACAGTATGTACGGCGAGTGGCGCGCTATGATGTCTGTGCTGAACAGCATCGGAAGTTATGACCGACTGCGCGAGCTTGCCGAGGCCGACAAGGACGGTCGGCTGGTGGTGCTTGAAAAAGGGGAAAATCATGGATAGAGATATTAGAAGAACTCTTGCTCGCAAATATAACGGGATGAAGCAGCGATGCTACAATCCGAAAAACTCTGAATATAAGAATTACGGCGCGAGAGGAATCGGGATTTGCGAAGAGTGGCTTTCAAACCCTGATTCGTTTTTTGAATGGGGAGTTTTGAACGGGTACGAAAAAGGGCTGACTATCGACAGGATAGATGTCAATAGGGGATATGAACCCGAGAATTGCAGATGGGCTACTATGGCAGAGCAACAGTCAAATAAGCGGTCAAACGTAATGGTTGAGTGTAACGGAGAAATGGTAACTCTGGCTGAAGCAAGTAGGCGCATCGGAATCAGCGAATCAGCGGTATGGATGAGAATAAAACGCAAAATCCAAGTTGACATGGAGCCATACAAGTGGGAAAAGCCTGTAATTCGAGATGATGGGGCAATCTTCCATAGCGTGAAAGAAGCAGCTAAAAGCGTAGGGGTACACGATACAAAAGTTTCTGCCGTTTGCAAAGGGAATCGAAAAACAACCGGCGGACATTCATTCCGGTTCCTCACCCGCGAGGAAGCAGAGAAGGCACTGGAGGTGATGAAATGAGCCGATTATGGAATTGGTGCGCATTTTGCGGAAAGCGCATCGAAACGGGCGAAAAATGCTACGGCTTGCCAAACGGAGAGAGCGTATGCACAGATTGCTGTGTTGCAGAAAACGAGGGCGCGGCTGTATCCGACGGGGAGGAAGAACAGGAGAACGACAATGGCTGAATTGAAACGCTGCCCTGAGTGCAGTGGATTTGCAACCGTTATCCATATGTACGACACCTACGATAGAGCAGACTTTGGGTGGGATGCCGGTTGTGGGAGATATAGGGCTGGTGATGGCCTCCACACAAAGGAGATGAAAGTATCTGGGCTGCCCAGCAAAGAAAAAGCAATCGAAGCATGGAACAGGAGGATAACCATTATGTCTGAATTAAAACCGTGCCCGTTCTGCGGTGGTGAAGTCGAAGAACGTGGAGGGTCTTGCAATTACGGGAAACACACTATGACGCTTGACATTAAATGTGGAGAGTGCGGGACAATTTTCAAGTTCAAAAGCAACTGGAAACTTAATCCGATTCCGGAAGCGATCGAAGCATGGAACAGGAGGTCACAATGCCAATAGCACTAACAGTGGACGGTAGCGTAAAAATTGGCGCATACCGCTTCCCCGACAGAAAAAAGCCCTGCCTTTGCGTAGAAAAAGGCAATGAATGTACGGTGTACGGCTCGTTTATCGACGTTGACCGAGCAAACGAATTTATGTCCGAACTCGCCACCCTTGTAGGAGCAGTGGACGACGAACCTTTTCGGGGAGGTTGAGTTTAATGAGTGAAAAACTTGACATTATCGTTCCAATCTACAACCGCGGGGAAGCCATAATCCCCACGCTTCAAAGTCTGTTGCTACAGACCAAAGACGATTTTTCCGTCACATTCGTACTTGACGGAGCAGATGCCGTGGCGGAAGCGGCCATCGCCTGTCAATACGTTGATCGTCCGTATAATATCTATCTCATGCCGCATAGAGGTGCTGGCGCGACGAGGAATACAGGTCTGATAACTTCGGATTCACCTTACATTATGTTCCTTGATGCCGACGATTTGCTGCTGCCAAACGCCGTAGGAACGATTCTGAACGCCATTGAGCACGGCTTTGACATGATGATAGGCAAGACCATGCGCGAAGCCGAGAACGGCAATTTTGAGGTCGTAGGCGGCGCACAGATGACATGGATCCATGGGCGCGTGTATTCAAGGGAATTTCTCACGAAGTACGACATTGTTTTTCCTAATCTTCCTATGTGTGAGGATTTGGCATTCAACATGATTTGCGCAGAGTTTGTCCAGCCCGTCCCTGAGACGCAATGGCCGATACATATCCAAAGGTATACCCCCGGCTCCCTGTCGCATGCAGAAGGCTCCCTGCGGCTCCAAGCTGAGACATACATTGAGGCTTGCATATTCTACATTGAAAGCGCAGCCAGATTCAGGTCACTGGACAAGCTTATGATACTCCCCGCCGTGCTGGCCGCTTGCTATTACTATCTCGACTCTGTGGAGCGAGAATTTCCGGGCGATGCCGAGCTATATCACAAAATGTGCAAGCAGTTTTCGGACTTGATAGACATCAGTGATTTCTATGAACTCAACTCAATCCCCGAATGGCAAAGCCGCTTTGCAATGGCTTTGGCTACACCCGCAAGACCGTTCAATAAAACCTATATACCGGCGCTGACATTTGAGCAGCGAATAGCAAATGCGAAACTGGAGGCTTTGAAATGAAGGAACTTACCGGAACGTGCCGTAAAGCCCCTGCCTTTAGACATGGAGATATAAGGCACAATGCTTTCCGCAAAATATTGCAATAGTTTACGCTCGGGGACACCGTGTAAGACCTCGCTGGTACAGGCGGTGGTGGCTGAACCGAGAATCCCCCGGCTTTAGCCGTGGGGAGTGTCAAGAATGCTGTTTAATTTAACACGTGTACCCCCTATTGACTTCAGCAAGCAAAATGTGTAGTATCAGCATGTAATTCGTTTTCCATAGTGTTCTCCTTATCAGCCTCCTTAAAACAGGTGAAAGCGCCGTCTTTGTGACGGCGCTTTTGCTATTTTCGTACCTCCGGCACGTTCGTAATTTCGTTCGTAAAATCGCATGTTAAGTGCTTTCTGGAATGTGCGGATTTGTTCCTAAACACGCAATTATTTGCATGTGCCAAAATACCCACGAGGCATTGATAATACAAGAAAATCCCGCAGTTTCAACAACTACGGGATCCTTCGCAAAATGGTGGAGGCGAGGGGAGTTGAACCCCTGCTGTAACGCCGAAACGCATTGATTTCACATGGTTTTTTGGGTTCGTTCGGAAATTCGTTCGCCATTCGTAGAATAGAAGTCTCTCATTCGTTCGACGTTTGCATTTACATCCTTTGCCGCGAGTTTTGTATAAATCTCTTTCACAATTTTATCGTCATCCCATCCGCCTATGCGCATGGTGGTCAGCATATCCCAATTCAAATGATACGCCAAGGAGGCAAACGAGCGGCGGAGCCCATGAACGCCGACCAGCGGAAGTCCGGCATCTCTGCAGGCAGCATTGATGCGGCGGTATAATGTGTTGGAATAACCATCCACTAACCTGGTGTCAGACGGAGCTTCAGGAATAAGCTCCAGCAAGCGCGGTATCATTATAGGTACTTCGCGGCGGGAAGCGCTGGTCTTGTTGGTATCCTTATGCGTCAATCCGTTGGGGCCGATGACAGCAGCGCCCTCAACTTTTATCAGTTTTTTTCTCATGTCAATCTTTGCGACAGTCAAGTCGAGAACCTCCGACTTGCGCAGCGAATGGAGAGCAAGCAGCGCACCCAACTCCCCCGGCGTACCACGGATAGCATCGAGGAATATCTGTATCTGCTCATAGTCAAGCCACGGCAAATCGCGCTTAACGTGCTTTGGAAGGACAACAACCGGCACTGGTGCACCAGCCTCAGTAAGCGCAGCCTTGACAGTCCTCCACGCGTTTATGACTGTTTTTGGACTGCAAACCTCCGCCTCTGCGTTTATCGCTGCTTGCCAGTCGATGGAGCTGACATCCTTATCCATGACAGACTTGAACCTGTTGCGCATGATGTTTTGATAGCCGAGGATAGTAGACGGTGACAAGAGCACCCTGCGATCAATATAGCGCTGCATCGCTTCTCTGACTGTCATCTTCGGAGCGGCTTTCTTTGCCTCCAAGAACCCGGCGCGGACGGCCTTTGCCTTGACGATGCATTCTTCTGCGGTGTTCTCCGTAGTGCTCCACCCCTCGGCCTTCAGCTCGATATTCCATTTGCCGGACTTGAGCTGGCGGGGCTTGGGCACTTTTATTTCGGTTTTCTTTTTGCGCTCACGGATCTGTTTTTCACCGCACCAGTTGCAGAATATTGAATTGTCCGGGATATCTCTGCGGCAGCTTCTGCACTTCATTTTTATTTACGCTCTCTTTCAGAATCACGAACGCTTCTGCGCCATGCCCTTATCTCACGGATAGCTATCCACGCTATAGTGCCGAGCGACACAAAGAGAATGAGGATGAGCACGGCACCGTATATGCTGAGCTTACCAAAGAGGATAAGGCCGACGTCGCCTAGATGAAAGTCCATGACAAGGTAATACCCAAGCGAGGCGACAAGGATGGTGGAGAGGAAAAGCAGAATGTAGACGATGGGCTTCCATGCGGCAACCTCTTTGATCAACCGTTCTTTCTCCTCATCGTCTGTCTCCTTGACTGACTTGAGGTGACGGACTTCGCCTTTGAGCGACGTAACTTGAAGTTCCAGCTCGTGGACACGCTCGCGCAATGCAAACGTGCTAGACTCCGGCTCGTCAAGCCCCATGAGCTTATTTAACGACAAACCGAAAACTTTGCATATCGCCGCGGCGTAGTATAGCAGCGGCTGCTTCGCCCGACCGGCGTTAATGTCGCAAACATTGTTGTACGGCACACCGGACGATTCCGCCAATTCGGACAACGTCATCCCACTGGCGTTTTTAGCTTTGTGTATTTCGCCCTGATACGCATCAAAATATGGCTGCAATTCGCTATATGCAGACATTCTCACCATCTCCAAACCGTTTTTTATTTTTCACAAAGCTTTTGGGCGTATCTTGTGAATTCAACCGCAATTTCGGGAAACAAAACATGGACAATGGGAACAATATTCTGCTACGATAAGGGCGTAGCAGATAGAACACTAACGCGGGTATCTGCTGCAAGCTCCGGCGGAGGCGGCAACCAATGCCGGAGCGTTTTTCAAAAAAAGAGAAAAGCTGCAAGCGCATAGACGCTTACAGCTTTGCGGTGGGCGGCGGCAGGGCGGCGTATCCTGCATCTCAGATTCCCTTTCGGGAGCGTCGGGAGCCTTTCCGACCTCAACGCCCAGTGATATTTTATTCGCGTCTATATTCTACTATGCGTTTTTACTGTTGTCAATTAACGGTTCACGTCAAATTGCTTACATGCTTTTTCAAGCTTCTTGAAATCGCACGAGATACGCTTCAAAAAGGCGTTTTGACCACTTATAACTTCGTAATATGTACGCGAGGCGCGACCTAAAATATCGGCCTTGTTGCGATTGCAGAAATAGGCTTGCTTCCTCAAAAGCTCTGCATACTGCGGGTCTGGTTCTTCGTCTATGTCAAACTCTATCAAGATCTCTTCCCTCACAGGAATCATATTGTTGAAGCCCAGCATTCCAAGACGGCCTTTATCCATCTTCAAAATATGCGGACCGGCTTTAATGTTTTGATGATTCGGCTTTGGTGATTCCATTGGAACAAAGTACTTGAAATCACCCACATACAGCACAACGCCGAGATATGGCCGGGAGGCTTGTTTGTTGAACTGGACTCGAAAGTCTCTGCTGTGAAGGAAAGATATGTATTTATCGCAAACTCTATATATTCTAAACGCTTCCATGCTGCTCCTTTTAGTGTCGAAAAAAGGCGAGACAGGAAGTACCCATCTCGCCTTTTTCAGTCCCTACTCACGGTAAGGGTTCACCGCTTTTTTCAGTCCTGACTTACGGCTCAGGTTATCCGCTTTTTTCTGTCCCAACTCAAGGCTTGGGTTTTCCTCTTGGCGATGAAGACACGGAACTAAAGTTCGTTGTCCTTGCAAGCAGTCACCCGCTTGCAAGACCATTATACCACATCTTACGCAAAAGTAAACAGAAAAGTCCCTCTATTTATTTTTAATTTTTTAATTTTTCAGGCAATCAGGCATTGTCACCGGAATCCGAGTTAATTACGGCGTTGAGCAGCGCGCACAGCGATACAGCGCTTTCGGCGTTGAGAACAAACTGCGAGACAGTTTCAGTTTTCAACTTGGCGAGTTTCCCATCCTCCCCAATTTCCGGGCTTATCTGCCGCATTGTGAGGATATATTCGGTTTTGTTCTGATTAACAGAGCAGGAAAAAGAATTGGCATAAGTCAACATATTAACCCTCCTTTACGCTATATGGCGAAACAGCGTTGAAAGTTTCCGGCGAGTCAGTCGTTTGAGTGATCCATTTCACACTCTGATTGGAATAATAGACACCGCCGCGCTTACTTACCTGATTTGCGGGAAAAGAAGGAACATAGGGCGATTGCATCTGAATATCAAGCTTTTCGGCAATATCAACCAGCGTAGAGAGCGTGTAGTTGGCCTCACCTTTTTCCCAGCGGGAAATCATACCCTGGGTAACGCCCATAGCTTTGGCAAGGTCTTTCTGGCTCATCCCGCGTTTGATGCGGCGAATACTTATCTCCGAAGCAATGAGACCTTTCAACACGGCAAGTTGCATTTCCGCAGCAGACATCGGTTCTGCCAACGCAGAAAAAAGTTCACGTTCATCATTCTTCTGTTCGTCAACTGTTGCGTTCATTGTAGTCCTCCAATCTGGCGTGCGCCACAGGGATATAAGGCGTGTAATCCGTTTTGCGTTTGCCGCCCCTTTCAAAGAATGCAAGCAGAAGCACCGGCAGCCCGGAAGATGCAAAACCGTACAGCACGCGGATATTATATGTGGCACCGGAGCAATGCATACTGTAGATAGTATCGTCTATTCTCTCAAATTCTTTCAAACTGATCGCTGCCGCGCCGAGAGCGCGAAGCTGGTTAAGCCGTGCAATGAACTGAGTAAGAAATTTTCTTTCATACCCAGAACACGCGATTATATCAATCAGCTCTTTCAAAAAGACATCAAGATATAAAAACGTTCCTTCAAGAATGCTGAGAATGTTGAGCATTATGTTTTCTTTATTCATTCTCTATGCTCCGTAGCTATAATATATTACATATAAGTCATGTTTGTCAATGGAAGATTTGAAATTCACAACGTAAAAACAGCAAAAATCGCGTTAAAGTAATGTGTTGCAATATAAACGATATTTTAATTTTAACACTAGGCCGGGTATTGCCAAGGCAGACCCAGAGTAATAAAATAAGTGCACAAACAAAACTTGCGGATAAAAATGATGGGAGGTAAGGTATTGGTTGACCATGAGAAAGACAAATTTGAGGAAGAAGTCCTCGCGTTATTTCACAAGATCGGGCCGGAACGCAGGGAAGAGTTTATTTCCCTGCTGCGAAAGTGCGCAGCATTTGAAGAACAGACTCCCTCTGTTCCGGAGCAATCTTTTTCAATAGCTCTTTGACCTCATCAGTCTGGCGCAAAAGCTCATCGCTTTCAATAGCGGTGGGCTTTTCTTCTTCTATTCCCATAAGTTGCGCGGGCGTAACTCCAAGCACCGCCGCAAAGGTAGCTATTTTTGATTGGGAGAGATCAACAGCTCCAGATTCGATCTTGGCGATAGTTGACCTGTCAGTATAGCCGACTTTGAGAGCCAATTCCTGCTGCGTTAATCCGAGCTCTTTGCGTAACTGTCTTATATTCTCAAAAGTCTCCATAAGTCAACCTCCTCTCTACCTTGTAAAAATAATATCATCAGCGTGAACGATTGTCAACTTTTTTTGAAAAACTTCAAAAATAATGTTGACAAATATTCACGTTTATGGTAGTATCTCGGCGTGAATAAAATTCACGGGCAGAAAGGCGGTGAGCAAGATGGATTATCCGAGTTTGAGAGCCATGATAGCAAAGAACGGCATTACGAACAGACACTTAGCAAAGGAATTAGGGCTGTCAGAACAGGCTTTTTACAACAAAATGGTTGGAGCCTCTGAGTTTAAGAACAGCGAAATCAAAACCATTGCAAAAGAACTTAATTTGTCGCTCGATGATGTCAACAAAATTTTTTTTGACAATGGCGTGAATTAAAATCACATTAAGAAACATCTTAGAAAGGAAGTAAAAGCAAATGAACAATTTACAGGTATTCGAGAACGAAAAGTTCGGCACAGTCCGAACCATCACAGAGAACGGCAGAACGTTCTTCTGCGCGTTGGACGTAGCGACAGCTCTTGGCTATGCGAAGCCTAGAAATGCAATCACGATGCACTGCCGGTACGCCCTGAAACGGGGCGTACCCCATCCGCAGTCACCGGACAAGACAATCGAAATGACTTTCATCCCGGAGGGCGATATTTACCGCCTCGCTGCCAAGTCGCAGATACCCGGTGCAGACGAGTTTGAGCGCTGGATATTCGACGAGGTACTTGTCTCGGTGAACCACCACGGCGCTTACATGACCCCAGAGACCATAGAAAGAATGCTTGGCGATCCGGATGCCATGATAAAGGTGCTTACCGCGCTCAAGGAAGAGCGTGAACGGTGCAAGGCACTCGCGCCCGACGCAGAGTACGCGCAGAACTGTCTGCTTGCCGAAAACGGCATTGTGACAAGCTCGATAGCAAAGGACTACGGCATGAGCGCCGACAGCTTCAATAAACTGCTCAAGGGGCTGAAAATCCAGTACAAGCGCGGCGGTCAGTGGCTGCTTTACGCGCCGTATCAGGCAGAGGGCTACATGGTGTCCAAGACCACGCCAATAACCCACAGCGACGGCAGAGTTGAGATGAAAGTGACCTCGCTGTGGACGGCGGAGGGGCGGAAGTTCCTGTACGACTTCCTCAAGGAGCGCGGCATCCTCCCGCTGAACGAGCGAGGCAGAGCTTGAACATGACAGGTGCAGGCGGGGGGAACGAAACGTTCCGGGGTCTACCTTGCCACGACAAGCTTCAGGCTGAACTTGAAGAGTTGAAATCGAAACTACATACGGAGGACAGCAAATGAATGAGTTAATCAAAATCAACACCAGCAATCCCGAACGCCCCACAGTTTCGGGGCGCGACCTACACGAAATGTTAGAAGTCGAAACACCTTTCAGCAAATGGTTTCCGCGTATGTGCGAATATGGGTTTATCGAGGGAGAGGACTATCAGACATTTCTGTCCGATAGGTCGGACGGCCTGCCGGGCAAGCCCAGAACGGATGCGCAGCTCACCATTCCCATGGCGGAAGAAATCTGTATGCTCCAGCGCACTGAAAAGGGCAAGGAATGCAGACAGTATTTCATCAAGATCAAGGAAGCGTGGAACACACCGGAAATGATAGTCGCCCGCGCCCATCAGATTTTGCAGGCGCGTCTCGATGAAGCGGTCAGCCGCGTGTTGCTTCTTGAATCTAAAATCGAAGAGGATGCACCGGCCACTAATCTTGGTCACGCCATAGAGGGAGCTGACGGTGCCATTCTGATCGGCGTAATGGCAAAAATCCTCAAGCAGAACGGCTATGACACCGGCGAACAGCGATTCTTCGAGACGCTGCGCAGAGAGGGCTTCCTCATCAAGTCCGGCAGCGACAGAAACATGCCGACGCAGAGGGCGCTTGAAATGGGGCTGTTCACTATCAAGGAAAACGTACATGTCACACCGGGCGGAAGTTTTACGACGCGCACGACGATGGTAACAGGCAAAGGGCAGAGCTACTTTGTGAACCGCTACTGTAAATCTGCACAAAAGTAAGGAATGTTTATTGTGATATTGTCCAAATATCACAATCTGCTCTTGCATGCAAGAGCGCGAAAGGAGTGCGGCATGGGTAAGTCCACATTTGACCAGAAGCCGAAGAGAGACCCTGTAAAGGCGCTGATTCTGGAATATCAAAATCTGAATAAATTCAGCGATAAAAAGGCCGCGGCGCTCATCGGGGTAAGCCCAAGGACGTACTCGCACATGAAGAACGACCTGCACACGGACGACTGGACGCCACGGCAGTACAAGACGCTTCTGCGGAAGCTGGGCGTTCCGATAGACGAGCTGCGGACGGCAACGACCTACACATCTCTATAAAAATTTCTAAGAAAAGAGGCTGATAGCATGACACGCATACTACCGCCTTGCAAGGGCAAAAGCGGCGCACAGTGCCGGAAGCGGGAAGTCGGCTGTCAGAGCCGATGCAAGGCATACAGGGAATACCGGGAAGCGGTAGAGGCCGCGAGGAAGGTAGACCGCACGGAGCGGATGCTGAACGGCTACACCGAGGCCGCCGTAAAACGGGCGAAGCGCGGTGGCCCGCGGCTGCCGAGGACGATACTGGCGGACGCCCAGAAGAGGGAGGCGCGGAAGATACAGCGTGCGCAGGGGGTAAAGCCCTTGGGCGGCGGGAGGAATGGCTTATGATGATAGCCGTTACCATTTCGCAGGGGAGCTATGTACAGGCGGCGGGAAGCGCCGTGATGCCGTGGAAGTCCATCGACGCGACAGCCACGGTGACGACACGCCTGAGTGAGCCGCAGGAGAACATAGACCGGTGCCTGCGCTGCGAATGCCCAGAGTGCTGGAACTGCATAGCATCGCGCAGCAAGCGGGCACAGATGAGAAAGGAGGCATGGGCAAATGGGCGCATGTCATGAATGCAAGTGCTTCTACTGCGAAAACCTGTGCACGAAAAAGTGCCCCGTAGGCCGGGTATGCTCCACATGCTACAAGGGGCTGAACAGCCAAAGCTTCAAGATCACGCACTGCGACAAGCAAATCCCGTATGACCCGGCGTACAGCGCGGCGACAGCTCCGAGAGCGCCGGAGAAGAAGCGCACGGCAAGAAAACGCAGGAAGAGAGGAAACCGAAATGGGCAGAGCTAAACGCGCGCCGCATATAGACGTTGCCAGACGTGGCGAGATATACGGCATAAAGAACCCATACAGGCTGCTTGCGTGCGGCGTGATATGCCGGGCGTGGCTGGATTACCGGGCGCTGAATGACGTGGAAGAGTGCGTGATGGACAGCAAGCTTGTGACGCGGAAAGAGCTGGACGAGTTTTTCAAGGGGCGGTGGTGCGAGCTGCTGCTGAGCGGAACGCCGTTCGACGGCGAGTACATAAAGGAGAGGGCATTATGTGTGAATGGATAAGCAAAACATTTCCGTGGTGCGTGGAGCACATAGGGAGCATGAGCCTAGGAGGGCAGATAGCAGTGGCGCTGTTCGCGGTGCTTTTCCTGACGGCGGCATACATCGCGGCCTATAACGCCGTGTGCGCGGCGAGGGAATACAGCAATGGAATGCGGCACGGGAGGGAACCGGCGCGCCGCAGAGAGCGCGTGCGCCGCCCGAACAACCTTGCGCTTCTGGCGGAGTACTTCTGCGACGACGAGCCTTTTGACGCAAGCTGGATGGACGCAGATTCATGGGAGGAGACGCGATGATGCAGATACAGGACGCCCCCTACATCCGCGAGGCAGAAAGAAAGGGCTATCCCCCGGACTGTGAAGCGGAATTACAGTGTATGGATGATGATGCGCTGTACAGCACAGATGAAAATTACCGCGGCTACGACCGCGGGTATGAAGAGGAGGAACTATAAAAAATGGCATATTACAGTGGAATCATTGAGCACGACACCGGAATGCACGCCGACGCGGAGCAGCAGGCCACAGGACAGGCCATGCTGAAAGTGGAGGTCACGCTTTCAGAGTACCGCGACCTTGTTGAGAAAAGCGCCGTTGCGTCGCATAAACTCGGTCTGGCAAACGACCGCATCTCCGAGCTGAAGCAGAAGCTTTACGAGGCGCTGAAAGCCCTGGACGCGGACAGCAAGCTGACCACTGAGCAGAAAGCGGATTTCCAGAAGCTTCTCGGCGACTATTCCATCAAAAAGTGATTTTAGGAGGATAAAACAACATGAATGAATCTCTTATGGGGCGCGGCCCCGCCACGCAGATGAGCGTTTATCAGGAGAGCAAGGAACTTTCCGAAATCAAGGGTAAGATGTACCTTGCCCGTCAGTTCCCCCGCGACCCGGAAATGTCGCTGCAGAACGTTCTCCGCGAATGCCAGAGAAAAGACCTCGCAGAGGCGGCGCAGTATGAATTCCCTCGCGGCGACAGCGTTGTGCGCGGCCCCTCTATCCGGCTGGTAGAAGTCCTTGCCCGGCACTGGGGCAACATCATGTCCGGCATTACGGAGGTCGATGTGCAGGGCGACACGACGACCATAAAGTGCTTTGCGTGGGACTTGGAAACGAACGCCTCCGACGAAAAGACCTTCTCCGTGAAGCACGAGCGCTCGACCAAGAAGGGCAGCTACAAACTGACCGACGAGCGCGACATATACGAAATGGTGGCCAACAAGGGCGCGAGGCGCAAGAGAGCCTGTCTGCTGGCCGTGATGCCCGGCTGGTACGTGGATGCGGCGCTGGAAGAGTGCGACAAGACGCTTTCCGACTCGCTGACCAAGAGCGGAGAGAGTCTGGAGGAGATCATCGAAAAGACCGTGAACGCCTTTGCGGGCTTCGGCATCACGCCGGAGCAGATAAGCACCAAACTCAACAAGGAGATAGACAAACTGAGCAACAACGACATCGTGAAACTGCGCCATCTGTACAGCGCTATCAAGGATGGCTTTGTAAAGGCCACAGACGCCTTTGGAATCGCTTCTGCCGCTGACCCTACGTTTCCTACCTCTGAAGAAGAAAACGCGCTGGAAACGCTGAATAAGGCGCTCACAAAGGGTAAGGAGAAGAAGAGTGAACCTGACGCGTGAAAATTACTACACGCCTGATGCCGATTGGGAGTACATGTCGTGCTCCCAATATCAGGCATGGAACGAGTGCGAGGCGCGGGAGTTGGCGAAGCTTCAGGGGCGCTGGGCGGATGAGGAGAAGGAAGCGTTCCTTGTGGGCAATTACTTCCACACGCACTTTGAATCCCCGGAGGCGCACGAGCAGTTCTGCAACGAGCACTTCGACAAGATATTCAAGACCAAGACGGTAAAGGGCAAGGGGGGCGCGCCGGACACCGTTGTTCCCACAGGCAAATACGCCCCTTATGTACAAGCGGACAGGATGATAAAGGTCGCCGAGAGCGACGATCTGATACAGTCTCTTCTGGTCCTGCCGGGCGAGAACGAGATGATAATGCACGGAGAGCTTTTCGGCGTGCCGTGGCGCATAAGGCTGGACAAGTATGTTCCCGACGGGCGGATGATAATCGACTACAAGACCGTGGCGAACATCGGAGAGCTGAAATGGAGCGATGAGCTGCACGAAAAGGTGACGTTCATAGACGCCTACGGCTACATGATGCGCGCGGCGGTGTACAGCGAGATAGAAAAGCAGAACGCCCAGAGCGACAAAGACCCGAACTTCATCATCATAGCCATTTCCAAGCAGGACTACCCAGACAAGGAGGTGCTGATGCTGAACCACCGGCAGAGGTACGACTACGAGCTGGGGAAGATAAAGGAGCGGCTGCCGATGATACAGGCGATAAAGGAGGGGCGCGTGAAACCCAAGCGGTGCGGCTACTGCGACTACTGCCGCGCAACGAAGAAACTTTACGCGATAAAGCCCTACTACGCGCTTATGCCGGAGTTCAGAGAGCCGCGCGAGGACGACACGGATGCGGCCTATGCTGGAACGTGAACGGTGCTGGGTGGTGCACAAGCGGCGGGCAAACTGGTATGCCTGTCCGCTGTGCGGCGCGCCCATCCGATGGGTAAGGCTATGGGATGGAACATACTCCCCCTGCGACGATGAGCCGGTATTATTCTGGATCCCGGAGGGGAAAAAGGGCCGGTACAAGGTGGTTTCAAAGGGGGAGATAGTGGAGCACACAGCGCTGAAAATTCCCAGAGGGCAGGCGGCAAAATATGCGCGGCTTCCGCATTATTATTCATGCCCTGAACTGCGCGCGGAGCGCCGTGAATGGGCATTGAAACATCGAGAAAGGTGAAAGAAATTTATGCTGAACAAGATAATTCTTTCGGGGCGGCTGGTGCGCGACCCGGAAATGCGCACGACGCAGAGCGGCAAATCCATCGCGTCATTCACACTGGCCGTAGACCGCGATTTCGCCCCGCAGGGGCAGAAGAAGGAGACGGACTTCATCAACTGCACCGCCTGGAACGGCACGGCGGATTTTATGAGCAGGTATTTTTCCAAGGGGAGCATGGCGACGGTATGCGGCAGTTTGCAGATACAGAACTACACCGACCGCGACGGCAACAAGAGGAGCGCCCCCAATGTCAACGTGGAGAACATCTATTTCGCCGGGGAGAAGCGCGCGGAGAAGTCCGAAAACAGCGAGACAAACAAGAGCACCGCAAAGGGCAAAGGTGCATATTCTTCCAAGTCCGCAGCGAAGCAGACGTTTGAGGAAATGGAAGCAGCCACGGACGATGAGCTTCCGTTTTGATGCGAGGTGAAGCATATGATGCACACATTTGACCCTCAAAGAGCCACAAAATATGGTGTCAACGCCGCCGTTCTCTTTGAGGATATACTCGCCAATAGTCTAACATACCACGACGGTCGGCATTGGCTACGCAGTAGCGTGAGGCAATTCAGGGAGAACCATCCTTACATGTCCACGAAAGCAATAAATAATGCGTTAAAAACGCTTGCAGACGCAGGGCAAATTGCCGTTGGCAACTTCAACGATGACCCGCACGACAGAACCCTGTGGTATGCAGTCAGAGACGAACGTTACTTGCGACAGTTTGGGAGGTAAACGTGGAACAGGAAAGAAATTTTAAGGGCGTATGGATTCCCAAGGCCGTTTGGCTCGACAGACGTTTGAGCGCTCTCGACAAGCTTATCCTTTCTGGAATTGTCTGCATTTGCGCCGTCGATGAATACGATTGTTTTGCCAGCAATAAGGCAATCGCAGACTTTTGCGGGTGCAGCGAATCCAAGGTAACAAAATCAATATCCCTCCTTGCCAGCATCGGCTATTTGCAAATCAAGTCCTTTGACGGCAGGGAGCAAAGAATGAATATACCTCCCCAATATGCAACGCTATGGAGGGACGTCCAAGATGGCTGAAAAAAGATTCTTTTGGCTCAAGTTGCAAGAGGACTTCTTTGAAAGCAAGCGCATAAAAAAACTGCGGCGTGTTGCTGGAGGCGACACCTGCGCAATAATTTACCTCAAGATGCTGCTTTTAGCAATAAAAAACGGCGGGATTCTGGAATACACGGGTTTGGAAAGCACTTTCGCGGAAGAACTTGCACTTGACATTAACGAAGACCCCGAAAATGTGACTATAACAGTCAACTTTCTGCTCGCATGCGGCTTGATGGAAACGAACGATAGCGCCGACTATTTTCTTCCCTATGCCGCATTAAACACCGGCAGTGAAAGCAGTTCGACGCAGAGCGTTGACATTGAAGATCAAGGAGGACATTGTGGCGAAAAACGTTGAGTGGGTCAAGATAACCACAGACATGTTTGACAACAGAAAAATCAAGCATCTGCGCAAGCTTCCAGATGGCAACAGCATTGTTCTGATATGGGTCATGCTGCTCACAATGGCTGGGCGCTGCAACGCGGGAGGAATGATTTTCCTCACAGAAAATATCCCATATACGTCCAAAATGCTTGCCGACGAGCTTGGTTTTGAATTGAGTACTATTCAGCTCGCCTTGGAAGCACTGGAAAGCCTCAACATGATAAGCAGGAACGAAGATATGCTATTTATTTCCGGTTGGGAAGAGCACCAGAACATTGATGCTTTGGAAAGAATTAGAGAGAGCAACCGCGACCGCAAGAGAGTGCAGAGAGAGAGGGAAAGGTTTCTCCTTGAATCCCAGCGTGTGACGTCACGTGACAGTCACGTGACAGTCACAGACGATGTCACGCAATGTCACGCTGCAGAAGAAGAAAGAGAAGAAGATATAGAGATAGATAATAACTCTCAAAAAGAAAACAAGCAAAAGAAAAAGTCCTCTTCCGACGATGGCGATGCTCCACCAGATGTCAGCCCCGCAAGCGGCACTGACGCGCGCCCCCAAAAGGAAGAGAAGGTTTTCGACAAAGACAGCGACGCTTATAAAGCGGCAGCGTATCTCGCTCGACGCATTGAAAAGCATTATCCCAACGTAAAGCCGCCGACTGAGAAAGACAAGCAGCGCTGGGCAGCAGACTTCGACAAATGCAACCGCATAGACGGGTACGATTGGTGGGATATCTCCGACGTCCTCCGCTTTTCACAGCAAAGTCCTTTCTGGCGGAAGAACATCCTCTCAGGCAAAAAATTCCGGGAGAAGTACGAGCGGCTGCTGATAGAGATGACGGAGGAGGCGAAGAAGAATGGCAAGTGATGAAATGAGCCTACTGTACGCCTTAAACTACAACCAAGACATGGAATATTCCGTTATCGGGGCGCTCTTCATCGACCCGAACATTCTGGACAGGATAAGCGGACGGCTCAACGCCGAGGACTTCATGAATCCGACGTGCGCCATGCTTTACAAAGCCGCATTGGAAGCGCGGAGCACAGGAATCTCGCTTGACCCCATATCGGCGCAGGAGGTTATCAGGGGAAAAGTGTCAGACCCCGGCGGATTTATCTACAACTGCATAGAGCTATGCCCTGCGGTATGCGTTGCGGAGGACACTCATGTTGACTACATCCACGCCAGTGCAAAGGACAGACGGCTGCGCACAAAGATAGACGAGGCTCTGAACGGGAGCAAGGGCGACGAGCTGGCAACGCAGATAGCCGGGATATGTCAGGACTACATAAGCGGCAGACTCGGGCGCAGCCACACCATGGCACAGACGCTGGACAGAGTGCTGAACGCCTTGGGCGCACCGCCTGCCGGAAGGATAGAGACCGGCTTCAAGCGGACGGACGCGCTGCTGAAAGGGATGAGAGGCGGAAACCTCGTGATAATTGCGGCGCGTCCGGCTGCGGGCAAGAGCGCGTATGCCCAGAACATCGCCATGAACGTGGCAAGGAGCGGGAAAGCGGTGCTTTTATACTCGCTGGAAATGAGCGACGAGGAGCTGGGCGAAAGGATAATATCCGGCGCATCGGGCGTGCCGCTGGACAACGTGACAGACCATACGCTGACAGACCAGTCATGGAAGAAGATAAGCGAGGCGTGCGAGAGTCTTTACAGTCTGCCGCTGATCATCAACGACGACCCCGGCGTGACCGTGAGCAAGATACGCGCGGAGGCGAGAGTGACACAGAACCTTGGGCTTATCATCATCGACTTCATGACGCTGCTGAAAAGCGAGAGGCGCTATGACAGCCGGAACCTTGAGGTGGGCGCGCTGAGCCGCGAGCTGAAGCTTCTGGCGATGGAGCTGGATATCCCCATCATCGTGCTGTCACAGCTCAACCGAAGTGTGTCCGACACCGAGAGACCGTCGCTTGCGAACCTGCGCGACAGCGGCGAGCTTGAGCAAAACGCCAACAAGGTCATCTTCCTGTGGAACATCGACGAGGAGCAGGGCATAAAGGGCATGGCTATCGCCAAGAACCGCCAAGGCCGCTGCGGAGCCGTGCAGATGCGCTTCTGGGGCGACCAGATGCGCTTCACGGAACTGCGCCCGGAGGAGGAAGTCTGGTCAAAGACCACTCCCCCGCGCAAGAAACGGGGGAAATGGGATGATGACGACGACTGAAAGGAGCGGCATGTACGACAACACAACCTTTTGCCTGAAGGACTACACGCCAAGGCTGGAAATGGCGCGGTTCGAGGGTCTGAGAAACAAATTCCTGCTGCACAGGCAGGGGCAGACGCTTTTATATTTCACCATAGAGCACCACGCAAGCGGCAGTCTGGGCGCATATGAGGTCGTAAAGAACGGCGAGAGCGCATATTTCTTTGAACTGCCGAAAGCAATAAGATATTTCAACGGGGAGGAACAAAAATGCTGAAAGTGACTGACGACTTCGACATACTGATAGACGGAAGCGCGGAGGATCTGCTTGCGCAGTACGCCATACTGACAAGGTACATGTACAGAAGCTTTTTGAAGCACGAGATAGGCGAACATGCAAAGGTCATGCTGATGCTGACAAAGGCGCAGGTGGCGGGCATAGAAGCCGCGATGAAGAAGGAGGACGAGGCCGAGAATGGCGGCAATTAAGGACAGCGGAGACCGGCGCGTATACGCCAGCGGGGCCGTGAGGGATATGCACGAGGGGAAAGGCCGCTTTGACCTGATGCCGATAGACGTGATGGCGCGATACATGAAGGACGAGGTGCTTTCAGACCTCGGGGCATTCCAGAACAACCCGGATCCCGGCTATCTCTTCTCTGCGCTGGGGCGCTTCAGCGGCATGGCATTCGACGGCGATGCGGCAATGATGCTGGAAACGGCGATACACTTTGAGCAAGGCGCGGCCAAGTACGGCGAATTGAACTGGCAGCGCGGGCTTCCGGTGAACTGCTACATCGACTCCGCCGTGAGGCACTACCTCAAGTGGCGGCGCGGGGATGTTGACGAGAGGCACGACCGGGCTTTCGTGTGGAACGTCATGTGCTGCATATGGACGATATGGCACATCAAGGAGGAAAGCAATGATAAAAATTGAGAATGTGGAAACATACGGCTGGGAGGCCGCTATCCGCGGAATGAGAAACCCTAAGAATTCTTGGAGCAAGAGTGACAGTTTTTGCAATCCCGAATGGAATAATTGCGAGAAATGTGCTGACCGTGAGAGATGCGCTTATATTTTCGAGCAGGACGGTGAACCGTTTCGAGCTAAAGTTGGCCCCAAAGACCTTGACCTCATGACCCGTCTCTCAAACGCCGGAACAGACCATGGGAAGTTCCTGCGGATGATAACCGTAACCGCAGATATCACCGCGCCGCTGTATTGGTGGAAAGAGTACGATACCTACAAGGTTGGTACGGTTGCAAATAGCTGCTCCACCATGCACAAGATAGCTGACAGAGAATTTACGCTGGATGATTTCAGCCATGAGCATTTACTGAGTATGGCCAATAATGATGCAGGCGACGCTCTTTTTCTCAATGATGCAAATAACATCCGGGTAGATGGCGATGGCCTTCTGTGTTTAACCATCAATGTTCTTAACTACTACCGAGGAAGATATATTAAAACAAAGGACAAACGGTACTGGTGGCAGATGATCCAGATTCTCCCGAGCAGTTATAACCAGCGGCGCACGGTGCAGCTCAACTATGCGGTACTGCGGAACATGTACCACGCAAGAAAGAATCATAAGCTGGATTGTTGGGTTACTTTCTGCAACTGGATAGAGACTCTGCCTTATGCAAAAGAGCTTATCGTTGGTGGCAAGGAATGAGATTTGACAGCCTTGAGGACATGCCCCCGGCGCTGCGAAAGCGCGTGGAAGAGCAGCTTGCAAGAGAGCGGACGGCGGCGCAGATCAAGCAGCGATATGCGCAGGGCGCTGCCGAGGTGAGCAAGAGTGCCGCGACGGCCCTTGAGAAAGACACCGAGGCGCTTCGCCAGTTCAGCCGGGATATTGGCGCTTGGCAGGAGAAGAAGCCAGAGAGTAAGTACCACAACAAAAAAACCAAGGTTATGGGCAGAGAGTTTGACAGCCGTCATGAAGCGGAGCGCTATATGCAGCTTCGCAGCATGGAGCAGAACGGAATTATATCCGACTTGCGGTGTCAGGTTTCGTATGAGCTGGTTAAATCTCAGCGAGTTTGCGGGAAAATGATACGGGCATCGTACTACATCGCAGATTTCGTGTATAACCGAGACGGCGAAGAGGTCGTCGAGGACGCGAAAGGCGTAAAAACGGCAGTGTATCAGCTCAAAAAGAAACTGATGGCAGTAAACTACGGGATATTGGTACAGGAAGTTTAGATATTTGTCGGCAGCGACGAGTAAAAATTTTTTGAATTAGGGTATTGACAATTGTACCCCACAACGCTATTATGCTTGTGGGGTACAAAGGAGGTGTGTGTATGAATCCCCCTATAAAGAAGCTTCGCATAGACCCCGAGAATCCTAAAGAGCGTTTTTTCAAAATGCGTACCGATGAGCGTATGCTTGAAATGCTGGCTGAAAACAGTCGCATGAGTGGAAACACCAAGTCAGATGAAGTCCGCATAGCCATTGAAGAGCGCAACAAAAAGTTGAAGCGAAGGTAAAAAAAAGAGGAATGACCGAACCTCGTCGAAAAAGTTGACGGTCATTCCATACGCCACACGGAGGTGGACTGCAAATATATTATCATGCACACCTCTCATTGGTCAACACCAAATGAAGGGAGATTTATAAAATGTCAAGCAAAATTCAAATCTTTAATAATCCGAAATTCGGGAATGTCAGAATGATTGAAGAAAATGGTAGCGTCCTGTTTTGCGGAAACGATGTTGCATCCGCACTCGGCTACGCCCGCCCCAAAGACGCAATAGCGGCGCATACAAAGGGGGCGGTAAAACGCCGCACCCTTACCAACGGCGGTATGCAGGAAATGACTTTCATTCCGGAGGGCGACGTTTACCGTCTCGCCGCCAGATCGCAGATACCCGGCGCGGACGAGTTTGAGCGCTGGATATTCGACGAGGTGTTGCCGACGATGCGCAAGACCGGCGGTTATGTGGCAAACGATGATGTATTCATCGACACATATCTGCCCTATGCGGACGAGCAGACGAAGATCCTTTTCCGTTCTACCCTTGAAACGGTCAAGCGGCTCAACGAGAAAGTCAAGGCTGATACGCCCAAGGTCGAGTATTTTGACAGAGCTGTTGAGCGCGGCGATAACCTCTCTTTCCGCGATACCGCAAAGGTTCTCGGCGTGTCGCAGTCCACGCTCATTAACTTCCTCGGCATTAACCGCTACATCTACCGCGACCAGAAAGGCCGTCTCCGCCCCTACTCACAGTACGAGCAGAACGGTTTGTTCACTGTCAAGGAGTTTGAAAGGGAGACAAGCGGGTATTCCTCCGTGCAGACCCTTGTCACTTTCAAGGGGCGCGACTACTTCTCAAAGAAAATCTCATCCGCGAAAAACGCGCAGTAATGAAAAGGGAGAATTTACAACAATGACAAATGCAGTTGCAAAGCACATGATGAATACACAGGGGGTGCTCGACGCCATACGCATGTATATCGAGCCGATAACCTTATGCACCGCCACAGAGGCGGAAAAGAATAAATTCCTGTACTGCGATTGCCACATCGTTGTTCAGCTGCTCAATGTCCTTGACGAGAGGTTCGACGAAGAGAGCAGCATGGCATGGGAGGTCGAGAACAAGTACGCGAAGATTTCCGCCCAGAAAGCCAAACTCGATAGCGTCATTGGCGTCCTCAACGCGTTCAAAATCGACCCTGTTGACCTCGATGATGAGGATTGATCCGCAAAGCACCTAGTTCCACAGCGTGGAAACGGCAGAAAAGAAAACAAAATGTTAAAAACCAATGTTTTGCGTTAGGAGCGTTGACTATTATGTGACTTTCAGCATATTATACAAGTGAACAGAGATAAAACTAGGCAGAGTGAACAGTTGCATACGGCTGGGCGGCTCTGCCTTTTCTTGATTTTTCGGAGAGGAGGGGCGCGCCATGGCAGAGAACGAAACAGCACAACGGTGCTGCTTATGCGGCAAGGAGCTGAACGCGACGAACGCATGGACGCTGCCCGAACGCTTCGGAAAACGCTTCACCCCGTACTGCATGAAGTGTCAGCCGAAGGTATACGACCAGAAGGCGGCGACAGTCGGCTACAAGCTGGCGATGTTTCTGTGCGCGGCGGAGTTCAACATGCCGTATATGCCTGACCTCTTCAAGGCGGCGCAGAAGCTGCAGAACGACAAGACGAACCCATGGGCGGCCTACACGGTCATTCTGTGCCAGAAGGGCTATCACAAGGGCGAAAGATTCGGCGAGTTCACGGACGGCGTGACCGACATAAAGAAAGCCTTTGACGGGAAAGCCGAGACGCTGTACGTCGATGACGAGATGCTGTGCGCCGAGGATTACGTCGAGGGGCGCGTGGCGCAGGAGAAGAAATGGGGCAAGGGGCCGACAGACCACCCGTACACACAGGAGGACTACGACAAGCTTGACCGGATATTCTCCGCCATCGCCGACAACAGACCGGCGATAGGCCCGCAGACCCAGATGGCGATTGAAAAAATATCGCGCTGGACGCTTGAGCAGGATTATTACTTCTACAACGGTGACCCGCAGAAAGCAAAGCTGCTGGGAGACCTTATCAAGAGCGAGATGGAAAACGAGCAGCTTCGCAAGAAGGACGAGCTGCCGCAAGACCTTGAAAAGCTGGACGGCATAGTGAGAGCGCTTGAGGCAAAGGGAATGCTTGGGCTGCCGTTTCCGGAGCTGCTGGAAAAGCTGCATCCCGAATACCAGATGACGAAGGACGCGGCGGAGCAGATACTACTCGCAATTTACAACACAAGCGCGTGGAACGAAGGGCGCGCAGAGGTGGCAAGCCTGCCGCCCTCGCTCCGGCTTAATGACGAGCTGGGTGAGTTTCTGCCGGAACCGGATGAAACGGAAAAGGAAATTTACCGCAAGCTCGACCTTGTACGCGGTGATGCGGGATGAGGAAAGACTACGTTTACAGCCGGAGAAGCGGCGGCTTCATCAAGAAGCAGACCCGGCAGGGCGTCAACTACGACGATTTTACCGACGAATGGTGGGCGCTGCTGATAGCTTTATTCCGGTACTACCCCGACTATCTGGAGGACATAACCGAAAGCCCGAACTGCAAATATCACAACAGCCTGATAGGCCGCATAATGCGGCGGGCAATGGTACGTTACCGGATGGTGGACATCATAGGTTCACGCGGAACGACCAAGACCAGCGCAGTGATAAGCTCGGCAAGCAACAAGGGCATTCTGTACCCCGGAGAGGTGACGGCGTATTACGGCCCGTCCAACAAGCAGACGGCCAAGATAGCCTCGGAGGCGTGGCACGAATACAGCTACAACTACCCGTATCTGGCGAAGCACTGGAACGTGAACAACGATTCCAGCGACACGTTCAAGATAAGCACGGCAGAGGGCAGCGCGGTCGAGGTCGCAATAGACCGAGGACGCAACACTCACTGTGTCATAGGCGAAGAGTGCGGACAGGAGGACGGCTCAGTTCCGTTCAACTGGTCAGACTTCAATCAGGTGGTAAAAGCCACAAACCGCTTGCAGCACCTTATCGACGGTGCGCCGGATCCGTCGCACCAAGACCTTGCGGAGATATACATCACGTCGGCAAGCTCGAAAGAGAACCCGGCATACAGCGTTTATATCAAGGCGCGGAAGAAAATGGCCGACGGGGAAAGCGCCTTTGCGTGCGCAATACCTTGGCAAGTACCCGTTTTGTGCCACGTGAGGCCGTTTGAGTATTACGACGGGCTGAGAGACACGCTGACGAAGGAAGAGTTCATGCGGGAGTGCGAGTCGAAATGCACCGGAAGCGTGGACAATCCCCTTCTGAGAGACCAATACGTGCAGGACGCAAAGACTCTGGCCGTGATGGAGGATAGGCATTGCGGTGACCCGAACGTGCGATACTACATAGGGTACGACGTGTCATACCGCCAGAGAAACGGCAACGCAATGTGCGCAGAGGTGGTGCTGAAAACCTATGAACAGCGCAGAAGCACCAGTTTCAAGAAAGACTGCGTATACCTGACAGACCTGCCGCCGCTTGACGCAGAGAGGCAGGCGAGAAGAATAAAGAACCGGTGGGCGCAGTACCGCCTTGAGGGAGCGCCGGAACCGATAATCATCATTGACTCATGGCAGTTCGGCGAAGCCGTTGTGCAGCAGCTTCACAGAGACCTTGGGGATGGGCTTCCGCCCCTGTGCACCGTGAACAACGACGAGCGTTACCGCGATCTGGTGCAGAAGAACGCGAAGCCGTGCATCTATTCGCTTTACGCAACGCCGGGGCGCAGCGGCGCAGACCCGAACATAGACATGCTGGACTACATAACGCGAGAATTTGAGCACGGCAATGTGGGATTGCTGATAACCAATGTGCATGAGGGCACACGAGCCTACAAAATGGCACATAGCATCAAGGACGACACGCAGGACGTGAAAATACAGCATCCGTACATCAAGACCAAGGAGCTGTGTGACCAGATAGCCAATCTGCGCAGAAAGAAAACCGGCAGCGGATGGACGCAGGAAGAGATAAACAAGCACATCAACAAGGACTTATGGTCTGCGATGATGTATGCCGCGAGGCCGATAAAGCTTGATGAGGATGCTTTTGTGGCGGCGCAGAACAAGCGCAAGAGCAGCTATCAGGAAGCGGCTGAACATTTGGACAGCGAGATAACCTACGCGCCGGTGAGGACGCGAAGCGTGAGACGGCTTGGCCGGGGAGCAATAGTGTGATGGAGATAACCAAAAACAAGCTGTGGGCGCTTCCGACGACTGAAAAGAACCTGAAATTGCAGGAGAGATTCAGCCATTTCTATTCGGATGCAGACCACATCCTGATAATTTCTTCCGAACCACCGGAGGGCGCGATTGAGGTCACGCCGGAGCTTGAATACCTGCTGTCACAGGCCGACTGGCTGTGGATATGGGATGCAGGCGCAGATATCCGACGCGAGGAAGAATCAAAATACCGCAAGGAGCTTGACGAGTACATGAAGGGCTTTGAAGAGCGCTTCCTTGCGGAACTGGAAAAGCTTAAGAAGAAAGGTGGAGCGGACATTGGAAATACAGCAGATGGGGCCGATGGAAGCTCCGGCGGCGACGAGCTATAAAGCACTGGGCGAGATATTGCAGAAGGCCAACAGCATGTATGGCGGGATGGGGATGAGCGACTATTTCACCGCTTTTTCCGCCGCCGGTGGGATTGGCTTTCTGAACAACTGGCCGCAGATACAGAATGCGCGCGTAAAGGGCATAAACACGCGTCCTGCCGAGTTCAGCAAGGAACAGATAAGCACGATGGTGCAGAACCCGGACGGGAGCGAGAAGAGCCTGAGAGCGGTGTCAGCGTCGCTTGCGTACAGCACCAAGACATACGACCTGATACTCAAGACCTATCCGGACACGCTGACCTACTCATGGTACATATATCCCACATACACCGACGCCGAGGTGAGCAAAAAGGACAAAATGCGCGACATGCTGCTGGCGCAGCGGCTGGCGCAGACGGTGGGCGTGAAGGAAAAGGCGCATGAGCTGTGCGGACTGTGCATGAAATACGGCAAGGTGTTCGTCACGCCGCGCATTTCCGTGGACAAGAGCCACAACAAGATAAACTACGCCTTTTTGCAGGAACTGCCGATGGACTGGTGCAAGATAGTCGGCTACAACAACGGGCCGGGCAAGTACACCGTGGCATTCAACCTGTTCTACTTCATGAGGCCGGGCAACGACTGGCGGCAGTTCGGCGACCTCTTCGAGCCGTATATGCGGATATTTGATGAGGTGGTCGTAAAAACGCCGGGAAAATACGTTTATAACGGCATTGACACAGACAAATTCAAGGCCATTCACGCGAATGAGACGATAGGCAATCCGGAGTGGGTAGCCGTGGGGCGGCAGTATTTCTACTGGGTGACGCTTCCCGCGGACAGGGTGTTCACCATTGAGGCAGACGATACTACTCCCCTTGTTATCCCGCCGAACACGGGCATGTTCGTGTCGCTGACGCAGATACCGAATTACGAGGCGGCGCAGCTTGAGATAATACTGAACCCGCTGACGTCGGTGCTGACCGGGTCGCTGGAAACTTACGACCCGAAGAGTGCAACGGACAACGACCCCATAAGGGTCTCAGACACGACGAGGAAGCTTTTTGAGTATCTGTGGTATCAGATGCTGAACAAGAACAACACAAGCGGCATAGGGCTTTACCTTGCGCCTGCAAAGGACTTGAAGCTTCAGACGATCTCAGACACCGTGGCGAACACGGATATAAGCTCGACAGCGTACTCAGACCAGATACTGAAAGCAGGACTTCCCTCTCTCATCCCCACGACGAACGACCCGAAGGTCGGCGTGGCACAGCTTTCCGCTTATCTTGCGGCCTCGTATGCAAAATTCATATACGGCAGCATGGAGCGGATAATGAACTGGATGATAGAGAGTCTGAACTGCAAGACACCGATGCGCTTCAGGATGTTCGGCGACATATTCAAGCTGGATGATGAGATAGAGAACGCGCGAAAGGGCATGACGAACGGCTGCCTGACGGACACGCTGAAATACAACGCTCTGTCTGGGCACACCATACTGGATGACATCGCCATATCCGACTTTGTGGACGAAAGCGGCGTGATGGACAAGCGCAGACCGCTTGTGACCTCATACTCCGCAAAGCAGGACACCAGCGGACTGCCGCCGCAGGCGAAAAAAGAGATATCCGACGACGGACGCCCGCCCGAACGCGGCAGCATAAACAGCGAGACGCACGAGGGCGAGCTATGAAAGAGCCGAATAAAGAGAGAATGCCTGAGCTTTCAGCGGAAATGATAGAAATTATCAACAGACTGTTGAAAGAGGGCAAGCGGCTGGAAATCGCCGCAAAACCCGACGGCATCCGCCTTTGGGAGATAAAAAACAAGAAAATAGAGATTTGAGGAGCTTCATGCAGGAGGCTCGACAAAGCCAAAGCAGGGCTATTGACACGGGAAAACCGTGTTGGTAGCCCTGCTTTTTTATTTTGACACGAGGGAGGAATGAAACTTGAGAGACTACTACGCCGCGTACCGGGAGGACAGATATTCCTTCCTTTACGAGCCGATGCGCAGGGCAATGAGCGCGATGGGCAACGCCATGTGGAGCTTTGCGGCGATAAAGGAGCACACATGGTACAGCGGCTATGCGGCGCTGACGCGCGCCATACACGCGCTTGAGCACAAGCAGCCGGAATACATAGACCAGTTCAAGGACATCATGGCGAAGCTCGGCCTGCCGCTGGTTTATCCGCCTATTTTGGAAATGGGAGACAGCTTTTCATCCGTAGAAGAGGTGCTGGACAAGTGCATCAGCCTCATCGACGACGTGAACGAGGGGCTGTCAGAGGTCATCGAGGTATGCGACAACGCAAACTTTGAGCCGCTGGCTCGCTACGCGGAGAACGTGCAGATGGAGAACTATCAGGACCGGCAGTGGCTGTGCGAGGCCAAGGCGATGGCCGAAAACGGCGAAATGAGCAGCACGAGCTTTGATAACTGGCTGAAGGGTACACTGAACGTGCCGCAGAAGGAGTGATGCGGCATGGCAAAAAACAGATACAAAAGCGCTGAAATAACGCGCACCACGCGGGGGCGGCTGAAAATCCTGTCCTCTGGTGACAGAAAGCTTTACCGCGTGGAGCTGTGGATGCTGAACGACAAGGTGAACCGCAACAACTGGAAATACATCAACCTTGCGGCGCACCTGCCTGAGTTCAAGGACATTCCCATTCTAACCGCATATCTCCCAAGCGGAAAGGTCGGCGACGGGCACAACTATGACCTCAAGAGAGACCCCAAGACCGGGGAAACCTATGCATCCTTCACCGCCGCCGATGCGGAAAGGATAGTCGGCTGGATCCCGAAGGATGCAGACATCCGCTTAGAGCGGAAAGACGACACGAGCTGGATAGTGGCCTCGGCATTTCTGTGGAAATGGTATGCACCGGAACTGGTGGACATGATCGCTCGGCAGGGGAGCGGCATGGAGATATCCATAGAGACGCTTGTGACCAAAGAACATATGGAGGGCGACGTTGCGGTCGAAGAGGAGTACGTGGTACTCGGCGTCACCGTCCTTGGCGCGGGAGTTGCCCCGGCTGTAGCGGGCGCAACGATCCAGTCCCTTTCGGCAATGAGGAACAGCATGGAAAAGATGTGTTTGAAGGCTGCCTCATACGCCGAAGAAGCTACAGCCAAGACCACCACACACAACAAAGGAGTGAAAGAAAACATGATTGACAAGGCACGACTCAAGGCGCTGTCGGAGAAGTTCAACGGCTATACCGTGGTCGGCGCTTCGAGCGATCTGAAACTTCTGGCTCTTGTGAACGCGAACGGTGAGCCTTTTACCTACTCCGTTGAGGAGAGCGACAAGGGCAACATCATTCCTGACCGAATAATGAGAGCCAATGCCTACGTTTCCTACAAGATAGGCGAAAACGAAGTTCAGGCAAGCCTCGACGCCTTCATGGGCGAGGCGGAAGTCCGCTACAACGCCGCAACTGAGCAGGCGCAGGCCGACGCAAAGACCATCAAGCACCTTTCAGAGCAGCTTGACGCGATGAAGGGCAAGGAGGATAAGCGCCGCCTGAACGCCGCAAAGGCCGCACTTGAGGACGAGTTCAAGCAGTGCAGCGGCGCAGAGGGAAAGTTCGACAGCGAGATACTCAAAGACCTCAAGGCAAAGGTCGAAAACGGCGACTTCACCGCCCGCGAGGACGCGGAGGGCAACTGGCTTGGCGAGGCGGAAGTACGCATGAGCGTCAAGGCGCTGTGCATGGACGAGCAGAAAAAGCTTGACGAGGCGGCGGCCCAGGCGAACGAGAAGCACTACTTCAATTTCAACGGCGGCATCAAGAGCAACGCTGCCGGAGAGCACAAGCTCACCTTCAACGAGCTTTTCAAAGGCGAAGCGCACGAATAATGCAAAAGGAGTGACAAAATAATGGCTTTTACTGAGAAAACCGCATTCCTGCCGAGAATGTGGAACAACCGCAACGACGACCTGCAGAACATTGCGGGCAAGTTCGGCAGCCTTGCCGGAACCACCTTTACCCCCGCGGACTGCTCCGCAGGCTTCATATGCAACAAGGGCGCGCACATGGCGACCGGCGGCTATCAGATGACCGCCGCCGCAGACGGCAAGCAGGACGTTTATTTCTGCAATCCCGGCGACGTGCAGCGCGGCATGATAGGCAACGGCCTGTACGCAGAGGGCATCAACACGCTTGGACTTGGCATCCCGTCCGGCGTGCTGGACACCTTCTCCAAGGCTATCCCCGGAGAGACCTACGCCTTCGGCGAGGGCAACTTCTCCACCGCCGTGGACGCGACGACCAACATCTACGCCACCATCGCCAACGGTCTGCTCGTCGGCACGAACGCCGCGCCCGCAGCCGGTTCGGGCATCTACTTTGAGCTCGACAAGGGTCTCGGCATCGACACGTGGACTGAGGCCAACTATGCCGCAGGCAGCAGATATAACATGCTGTGCCGCATGGCATAAGGAAGGGAGGACGCGCAACAATGAATGAACTGCTGAAATTCAACTCTACCATCGGCGGCCTGACCAGCAAGCCGCTTTCCGGCAACGAGTATGCCGACCTTGTGACCCGCGGACAGATCCTTGCCCTTGAAAAGGCAGGGCGCGAGAAAAACAGGGCGCTGGCCGCCGCAGGAAAGCCCACTGAGGACTTCGCCTTCGCCTGCAACAGCGCAAAGGCTTTCGAGGAGCAGTGCCGCAAGTGGACGGATGACGTGCTGCACTTTGCCGCATCCAAGGCAAACAGCGTTGTCGGCAGGGCAACCGACCGCAGCGACCGCAGCACCTTCACCAACATGTCTCTCGCAACTGACCCCATCTTCCTGAAGGTAATGGCGACCATCATAGGCGAGACCTATTACCCCGTCACCCCGGCGCTCATTTCCCCGCTGGTTGGCGAGATGGTGTCCGTCGAGACGACCCCCAAGGGCAAGACCAAGACCATCAATGTGACCTCCAACGCTGTATTCCAGTACAGAGACACTTCCTGGACTGCCCTGCGCAGCGTGCCGCAGGATCAGCTTTATGGCAACACCATAACCCTGAACCCGAAGCCCTTTGCAACGCGCGGCGTTATCAACTTCTACCAGATGATAGGCAACGAGGGCAACCTTGTGGACACCGTCGCCGCGATGGCGGGCGGCTATGCGGCCTACATCATGCAGAAGTTCACCAACGCCTTTGTTGAGGCCGCGGCCAACGCCAAGTACGTTCCCTCCGCGCTGAAGGCCACGAGCTACACCGGCAACAACTGGGCAACCATCTGCCAGAACGTGGCAAAGGCCAACCGCGTCCGCCGCGACCAGCTTATCGCCTACGGTGATTTCATGGCGCTGCGCAACGTCATCCCCGACACGACCGGCCTTGCAAGCGCGATCATGTATCAGCTTGGCGACCAGTATTTCCGCAACGGCTACATAACGTCCAAGGACGGCGTGCTGCTGTACGAGATACAGCCCACTTCCACCCCGGAGACCATCAACACCACCCTGACGAGCATCTTCCCGACCGACATGATAATCGTCGCCGCGCGCGCCAACGAGCGCTACGCCCCGATGGTGATGTGCTTCGAGGAGGGCGCTGACACCCAGATAACCCTTACTCCGGGCGAGGACACCATTGCGACCGGCAGAATAGAGCTTCTGCAGGTTGACAGCGTGGATATCGCCCCGGCTTTTGCGAGCCGCATAGGCATCATAAACAACGTCACCAGCGCCTGATAAACCGCAAGCGGAGGAGGGATGACCTCCCTCCCCCGCCCATGCGCCATGAAAGGAGAAGATGAGCAATGGCCGCAATGAGCGAAGAGCAGAAAAGGAAAATGGCGGAAGGCCGGAAGAAGAAAGCGGCGGAAAAGGCCGCAGAGGCCGCGAAGCCCAAGGAAGCGGCAAAGCCCGCAGAGCCTGTTATGCAGGCAGTATACGTCACGCCCAACGAGAAAATGGTGCAGTGCATATACATAGACAGCGTTATAGCGAACAACGAGATCGTCATCGGCAATGGCCGAAAGATAAGCGGGAGCGGCAGAGTGTTCTCCGTGCCTCTGAGCGAGTTTGAGAGCACGTTCATCACGCCGCTGATAGCAAAACTCATAAAGGACCGAAGAATCATAGTGCTGGACGGCCTGACCGACGAGCAGAGAGGGCTTTACGGCTGCGAATACGCCGAAAACGAAGTCATCCGGCGCGAGGGGATGTTTGACTTTTTCTTCAAGAAGGACATTCCCGAGGCGGCGGAGATATTCGGCAGCCTGTGCGCGGCGCATCAGGAGCTTGTCGCGGCACGCTTCATGGACGCCTATACGGGCGGCGGAAAGCACCCTCTCAGGGCGTATGTGAGCCGCGCCAGAGTCGTGGCACTCAACAATATATCCAAGGAAAAGCACAACGGCGAGGGCATTTTCAAGCCTTTGCTGGAGGAGCTGAACGCAGAAGAAGTGTAAGCAGGAGGACATACCCCGATGAATGAAGTGGTCATTGCGATACTTGGCGGAAGCGCCGGAGCCGCCGTTATAAACGGCATAGTCAAACTCACTGAACTGATAGTGAACCGGAAAGCGCAGAAAGACGATAAAGCCGAAGCCAAGGCGAACAATGACAGGCTTCAGGACGGCGATATCGCAGAGATCAAAGAGGATATCAAGGTGATCAAGGAGAGCATAAGCGCCCTTGAAAAAAGCAACGCAGACCTGATAGTCGGCGAACGGGAGGCGCTTGGCGACAGGATAAAGCACCTGTGCCTGAAATACATAGAGCAGGGCTTTGTCTGGGCGGATGACCTTGCAGACCTCGTGAGGATGCACGAGGTATACCACGACAAGCTGAAAGGAAACGGCTTCTACGATGACCTGATGACAAAAGTGAGAGAACTCCCGGTGAGAGTGAAAGAAAGGAAGGTACAAAAATGATGGAAAACATGACCAGTGCAGTAGTTGAGATAGCGGCAAATCTCATTGCGCAGCTCGCAATAATCGCGCTGACGACCGCGTTTGCGTGGGTGACGGCGAAAATCGGCAAGAACAAGCACCTTGAGAACATCAACGCGGCCAAGGACGAGCTGAAGGACGCGGCCATACAGACCGTGGGCGAGCTGAACCAGCGCTTCGTGAGCGCATGGAAGGAGGCACAGGGCGGCAAACTGACGGAAGAGCAGATAGCCAAACTCGGCGCAGAGCTTGTTAATTTGACCCTTACAAAGATGAGCGGCAGCGCCATCAAAGTGCTTGAAGCGGCCAGCATAGACCTTGAGACCTATATCCACGGCGCGGCGGAGGATTGGATAGCGACACTGCACGGCAACGGCGCGGGTGTCGGCGTTGTCATTGACGCAAAGTAAATGAATTTTCCGAAAGCGAGGTGAGTTTTTGAATGAGCACAGCATGGGAACCGATCGAAACGCAGGCGATGACCTACATAAAAAACGATTTATCCCTTGATTGGGACATGAAAAACCGCCTCGCTGTGTTTTACAACCGCATGGCGGCGTACATGGAATGGGCCATTCCCCTTTTCAACCGCCCGCCCGAAATGCTACTGAAGCTGAGCAGAGCGACGGAGCCGGACTTTGAGGACGCGGACTACACGCCGGGAGAGGCAAAGGAAGCGCCGGTGACGATAGAAACGAAGCTGACAGGCTTTGACATATGCTCATGCGGGCTGCTGGGGCAAGACCAGTTCGGCAACGCGACATACAGCCCGGTGCAGTGCGTATACGACGCGGAGAGCGGCGACGTGGTGATAAACACCGCCCTTGCGGCGGAGGACACGCTGTCCATAAACCTTTATAAAAGCGGCGAATTTGCCGCAGACCTCAACCGGACGGAGCAGACCATTCTCGCCTATGCGATATACGCGGCGTGGGAGCACCGCTTCGACAACAACGCCATAGAGCGCACATCCAAGATACGCGACAGCTCTTTCACGACGATAAGCGAGGCTTCACAGACGAACGCCAACACCGCGCGGCAGAAAGAGGTAATGCAGCAGTTTTACGGGATGCTGCGCCGGTATGAAGAGAACAGAAGCTACATTGAGACCGTACTGAGCACGGGCATGTGAAAGAGAGGAGGCGGGGCATGGACTTGAAAAAGCTTGCGCGGAACGCCGGGATGGTAGGCGGCTGCGACTATGCCCCGCTGACGAACGAATGGAGGCACTCGCAGGGCTTGCAGAAGCAGTACTTCACACATCCGACACAGGCAAACGCCGTGGATGTGGGCGAGATAGCCGACAACGTGTTCAACACGGCATGTCAGGGCGTGAACACAGCCAAGGGCTGGTATGAGTACACGCCCATCCAGATACGCACGACCTTTGCATCAACGTCGGCCACGGGCGAATTGCAGCCGGACGACTGGCAGAGGATATACATTTTGCAGCCTGCGGGGCTGACGTATATCCCCATCGGGTCATACATGCAGTACGCCAACAACTGGTGGATAGTCTACAAGCCAAGCAACATGGGGCTGGGGATAGGTCAGGCCGTGGTGCGGCGGTGCAACGCGGTGATAAACGTGCTGGACTACTACGGGAATGTGGTGGCCGTGCCGATGAGTTACGCCAAGATGGGCACGCTGGGCAACGCGAGCCATGCAACCGAGAACAGCATCACAGCAAAGAACTACATCTCCTGCGTGTGCCAGTACAACGAGCAGTCCAAGTTTTTCAGGGAAAACACGCGGCTGCTGCTGGGAAACATGTCCTACGCGATGCGCGGCGTGAACAACTTCACGAGGGAATTCACGGACGATGCGGAGAGCGTGCACATTATCACCTTCACGATAGAGCTGACGGAGCCTTTGCCGCAGGACGACTTTGAGCGCGGCGTGGCAGACGGGCTTGCCTTTAAGTGGCAGATTGCCGTGACCGCCGAGGAGAGCATGAACGCCGGGGCAATGCAGACCATCGCCGTGAAGAGCATCAGAAACGGGGAAAACGTGGCTTCCTCGGCAGAAAGACCCATCAGCTATACATTCACATCCTCCGACGAAAACGTGCTGACGGTGGACGAAAACGGCCTTGTGACGGCTATCGGCGAGGGCACGGCAAGCGTGACCGTGACGCTTGTGCAGAACCCCAGCATCACAAAGAGCGTGGAGATCGCCGTGGGGGCGGCTGGAAGCGCCTACACAGCATTTACGAGCACGCCGGTGACGGCGATGCACGCGCTTGAAACGGCGGAGATAAGCGCAGCGTGGTTTAAAAACGGCGCGGCGACGGATGAAGCCGTGATATTCGGCTTTTCGGGCGCAAATGAGGCGGCCTATGCCGCGGAGATAAGCGGGAACACGGTAATGCTGACGTGCTACGGCCTTGCGGACACGCCGCTGAAGGTGACCGCGGCGCACGGAGAGAGCACGGCGGAAATGAGCATAGAGCTTTTGGATTGAGGTGAACGAGATGAAATATGAATGCAGAGAGGCATACGCGATGGACGGCATCCCCTACATAGTCTGCGCACGGGAGCCGAAGCCCACGGGCACGGACAAGCAGGCCATGTATCACGCGCTGTGCCCCTATCAGCGCTTCTGCGGGGAGAAGAGATGCGCGGTGCTGATGCCGGAATGGACGCGGTGCAAGAAAAATGCCGCCGCGAAAGCGCAGGAGGCCGCAAGAGCGCCGCTGATGCCGGACACGACCGCAGAGCCGCCCAAAAAGAAGAGCGCGCAGAAGCGCCGGAAATGAGCCTTAAACGCCAAGGGAAAAGGAGAGACGAACAATGGCGATAACGATAACCGAGGAAATGCTGAGAAAGGCAGACGACTATCTGAGCCTTTCACAAAAGGCGGGCATGGCAAAGTATTTTGCCATTGCGTGCGTGGAGGAAATGAGAAGCGCGGAGGGCAGCACACTGCCGCCGCTGCTGAGAGAGCGCGTTGCACTGAGACAGCAGTACATGATGGGCGTGCTGGCACAGCTTTATCTTGGCCAGAGCTTTGACAAGCAGAAGGTGACGGACATAGACGGGAAAAAGGTAGCGGGAGTGCTGGACGCGTGCATGAGCGAGGAAGCCTATGACGAATGGAAAGAAAGCCACGTGATATCGCAGATGAACCGCTTCATACGCCGCCACGACGGAGAGCTTTCAGACAAGGCATACGAGATCATGTGCGACTGGAAAATGTTCGGCGAGATGCTTGATGAGAGCATAAAGGCGCTTATGGCGCAGAACAACGACCCCTTGGGGCGCGTGGCGCGGATGCTGACGGCGGAACTCACGCCGGAGAAGTTCAAGGAGCTGCTGGCAAAGGTGGAGGAAGTGAACGCAATGGCGGAGGCGCTGCAGAAGGAGAAGGAAAATGCCTGACTGGATAGGCGTGCCACCCACGCCGGACAGCCCGTATTACCCATACACCAAGGTGGTGGCGGGAAACACGATGGAGGGCGCGGAGGAGCTTCCTTACAGGCTGATGAAGTACCTGATGGACCTGCCGTCACGAGGATATACGCCGCCGACGGACAACAGCTATCCGCGGGTAAGGCTGAAAAAGCTGCTGTACTGGGATGGGGCAAAGCCGCTTGAGCAGCCCGTGCCGACGGCGCAGCAGATAAAGAGTATTCAGTTCGACCCCGTGCACCCGGCAGACCCCGCGGGCAAGGAGAGAGGGTACAGGATATTCCCGCAGGAGCTTGTGAGGCAGAGTCAGGATTCGGCACAAACCGTGCTGAGAATATACCTTGGCCCCGCGAACCGCATACAGCAGAAGAACACCTACGTTTTCCGGCAGACCATCATCTACTGCATCATGTGCAACTACGGCATTGAGGCAAACATGCAGGTGATGGGCAACTCAAGGTCATACGCCATCGTGCAGGCAATCCTTGCGGCGACGGAGGGCGTGAACGTGGGCGGGATAGGCTCGCTGAACACGTATCAGATAACGAAGTTCGACGACGAGAGAGTGAACACGGGCTACAAGATATATCAATACATCGATTGGGGCGGCGACGACAACATCGACGGCCCCGATGAATAAAGGCATATACGCCGGGGAGAAGCGATGAAAGGCGTTGAAAAATATGCGGATGAGGTTCGGGAAAACAGAGGGATAGAGTTCGCCGGACTTACATTCTACCCGCTGACCGTGCGCGATTTCGGGCTGTACCGGAGCGCGGCGGCGGCATTTGAACTCATGCAATCCTCACTGCCGCCCAAGCTTGCCAGACTGTCATGGTGTCAGTGTCTGGACGAGATGGACAAGCTGGGCAACGTAAGCGCGTTTTTAGACCCGGTACTGAACGTGGTCGCAAGGGCGCTGAAGCTGCAGCGGATAAGGCTGCCTGACGGAGCATACGGGTATCAGCTTTCCACCCTGCGGAGAGACGAGGAACTCGTGGGCATTTTCATCAGGGAGCACGAAACGGTGCTGACGATGCAGATGATGGACGAGGTGCGGCGGATAATCGCGGCGCAGAACAGCTATCAGATACCGGACGAGAGCTGGAACCCGGAGCTGGTGGCGGCGGAGCAGTATCTGGCAAGCCAGAGTATGCCGAAGCTGGATGTGGAAATCGAGGCGTGGGTCTATTCAGTGGCGGCAAACACGGGCAGAGATTCCGAGGAGCTTTGGGATTGGCCGATACGCAAATTCAAGGGCTTTGACAAGGCCATAGACCGATCGCTGGGATATCAGATATACACACTGGCGCAGGCCGTTGGATTGACAAAGTTCGAGCGCGGGTCGCCGTACCCGACATGGAAATTCGACAGGCTGGCGGAGCTGCCTGCCGGATTCAAGACACTGACACAACTGGAAGCGAAGGCGAAGGGGCAGTTACCGGAGCCGATATCGCAATGAAACGACGAGAACAAGGAGTGATACATAATGTATTCTTTCAACCCTCAGTATGAATTTTCCAAGGGCATAGTTTACTTTGAGGCATTCGACGTCGCCACGGACGACCTTGTGGGCTTTTCAAAGTATGTGACCGACTTTTCCCCTGCGGGAAGCATGAACGACGGCGCTGTTGAGGGCGGCCCCGGCAACATGCTTATCATCAACATCCCCGACACGAGCCGCCTGACCTTTACGGCCAAGACCGCCGACTCCGCGCTGAACAACATGGCGCTGACCATCGGCCAGAGCCTGACGGGCAACGGCGTTGTAGAGACCTCCAAGCCGGTGGTAGCGTCTGGCGCGACGCTCACCATAAACGGCGCTGTGGCCCCGCTGGGCGGCCAGAACGGCGCTGTGGCCTACGTGATGGGTTCGACCGGGAGCGACAAGGACGCCGTCGCGGCGAACAGCGGCAAGGCTTACAAGGTGGACAGCGACGGAACCATTCTGGGCTTCACCGCCGTTGCGGGCAACACCTACTGCGTGAAGTACTTCGTGCAGAACAGCTCGGCGCTGCAGCTTGCCGTGCCCGCACTGTTCCAGCCGAAGGTGGTGCGCGTGCACTTCGCCGTGAACATCTATGCCAAGTCCGGCAGCGGCGACGCAAGGAATTCCTCGCTGTACAAGATACGCCACTACTACATCCCCTATTACTTCTTCACGGGGGCGCTGTCCGACACCATCAACCAGACCACGCCCGGCTCTGTTGACCTGTCCGGCAACTGCCTGACCGCAGACGAAGTCGGCACCGATGTTTGCGCAAGCAACGCAATGCCCAACTACTGCTACATCGTGGACGAGTTCGTGAGCGGCACTTCCACGGGTTCTGTAGACGGCATTTACTTCGTGGGCGCGGGCGCAGGCGTGACCGTGGCAAACGGCGAGACCGTGACCCTGACCGTGAAGTACGGCGTGGCCGACAGCCTGACCAACATTTCCGACATGAACGAGGTGACTTTCTCCACCGGGGCGGACTCCACGGCGAAGTTCAACGATGCGCACTCGCCGGTACTGTCCGGCGTGGCGGCGGGCGCGACCACCGCGACCGTTTCCGTGACGAACAGCGTAACCGGCGTGACCTACACCGACACCATACCCGTGACCGTCACCTGATGCAAAACAAAAGCCCCCGGCACGAGCCGGGGGCTGATTCCAAGGCAGATGAATGAGCCTTTATCACAGCAGCCTCTATATCGAATAAGTAGGCAAGAGGCTTATTTATGTGTTTTGGAGGGCAAGATGAGCGTTTTAGAGGATTATGCGCAGATCCGCGGCCTGATGGACAGCGCCATTGGAAAGGCGCTGGGCGACGAGGTGGCAAGCGGCCTGCGGGAGAAGATACAGCAGAAAGCCCACGAAAAAGTGTACAGCTATCCGGCGACGCCCTCCGCCATGTACAAGCGGAGAATGGAGGGCGGCGGACTTATCGCGGAGGGGAATCTGGCAGCAAGCGTATCAGGACTGACGCTGTCGATGGAGAACACATCCGAGCCGCAGCACGCCGGTGGCGCGGCACTGACACCCATTGTGGAAGAGGGATGGAGCAACTGGCACCAGCCGGGGCCGCGCCCCTTCATGGACGAGGCGCGAAACGCCTATGTTGACAGCGGAGAGGCGGAAAGCGCCATAGCCGCGGCGCTGGCCGCGGCGGGGTTCACAATTGCGTAATGTCCACACCTAGGCTTTCGATGAACTTACGAGCAAAATCCTTTTGCTCATCACCTTCTATTCCGAGTTCGTTGAAGAGCCTTTGATATTCCTCATCTTCCTTTTGAGCGCATTCTTGACGATATTTCTCGTCGCAGCGGGCGAGAGTTTCAGACCGCTCTTCAATCTCTCTTATCTTTTCGGCATTCTTTGCATTAGGGCTAGAGACGCGGCTGTCATCGCCGCGCAGCAGAGCTGCAAGCGCCCATTGCTGACCCAGAGACATACCGCCATGCCCTTGTGCAAATGCTTGAGAGGCCATCTGAGAATCATTCCAATTCATTATATCAACCCCTTTTCATATCCAGTATAGCAGGATTTGCGATGCATTGCAAGCGGAGGATAGTGCCGAATGAGTACAATAGTACAGATACAAGTAAACGTTGACGATGCGAAGGCGCTGTCCTCGCTGACAAACATAGAAAATATTATAAAGCGGATAAACAATACTCCCATAAAGATTTCTTCTGCCGGAGTTGATTTGCCATCGGGAGGCATCGGTTCCGGCGCTGGCTTCGGCGGCGGAGGAAGTTCCGGTGCGGGCGTCCTCAGAGACGTTTCCACTGCTGCGACCAACCTTGATACGCGCCTTGCAAAACTCTCAAACAGCATAAAAAATGCGGACAATTCCGGCAAACACGCAAAAGACAACTTCAAAGGGTTGGCACAAAGTGTGTCTGCTACTAAGGAAAAGCTTTCTACACTGACAACTCAGTACAAGGGTGGGAAAATCTCCCAGAGCGAGTACGTATCTGGCGTAAAAGAAATCTCCGCAGAAAGCGTCAAACTGACAAACCAATTTGCAAATCTCGAAGGCAACATAAAGGAAACCTCCGGGCTGACAAAACTGCTGGGCGACAACTTCATGCAGATCGCAGCGAAGCAGGCGGCATGGCAGCTTCTGGGCGATGCTGTTGCGGGCGTGAAGAACGCATTCAAGGAAGCTTTGTCCACAATGAAGGACGTGGACAGTGAGCTTGCCACGGTGCAGAAGGTCACGGGGATGTCCGCGGAGGAAATAGACGCGCTGGGGGATGCGGCATATTCGACGGCGTCCAAATACGGCGTGTCGGCAAACGAATATCTGGAAAGCGTGAGCACATTTGCGCGCGCGGGATATAAGGAGGCCGCAGAGGGGCTTGGCGAGCTGGCAATAAAGACACAGCTCGTCGGCGACACGAATCAGGATATAGCGACGCAGTTTTTGCTTTCCGCCGACGCGGCATGGAAGTACAACGGCAATGTTGAAAAGCTGTCACTGGCGCTGGACAAGGCCAACGTGATAGACAACAACTACTCCACCTCCATACAGAAAATAGCGGAGGGGCTGCCCATTGTGGCGAACGTGGCGGCGATGGCGGGGATGTCCATGGATGAGACCATGGCGATGCTGGGAACCATCACGGCGACGACGCAGGAGAGCGGCACAAAGGCGGCAACGGCGGCAAGGGCGCTGATTCTGAACATCCTCGGCGACACGACGACAGAGATATCCGACGGCGTGACGGCAACGGAGGAGTCTGTGCAGTCGCTGAGCGGAGTACTGCAGAAGTACGCCCCGGACGTGGTGGCGGCGGCGCAGGCCACGGGCGAGCTTATAAACCCGATGGAGGCCATAGAGGCGCTTTCAAAGGCGGCGAAGGACGGGCTTATATCCGAGGCAGACCTGATGACCATGGTATCGGCGCTGGGCGGAAAGCTGCGCACGAACCAACTGCTTGCTTTGCTGGAAAACTTCGACATGTACAAGAGCATGATGGAGGACATGAGCACAGCGGCAGGCAGCGCAGACGACGAGATGGGCGTGATGCTGGACACGTGGGCGGCCAAGACGAACATCCTGAAAAACACGTGGACAGAGTTCATTTCCCACCTTATAGACACGAGTGCCATTAAAATCGGGCTGGACGCCGTGACAGGCTTTATAAAGGTACTGGACAGCGACTTTGGAAAATTCGCCATAACAGTGGCTGGTGTGACGGCGGTGGTCGGCGGATTGCAGAGCGCATTTGGCGCACTGGGGAAAACAAACTTTGGAAAGACCTTCAAGCAAATTTTAGATGGAGCCGCAACACTCAAAGAGGGGCTTGCCGCATTGACAGCGGCGAACCCGCTGCTGTTTGCCGTTGCGGCGGGCACCGCCGCGGGCTATGGGATTGCGAAGCTCGTAGACCATCTTAACGTGAGTTTTGAGGAGCAGACACAGATAGTTGAAGAGCTGCAGCAGAAATACGATGCACTTTACGGCGGCGGCAGTGAATATGAGGACCTTGTACAGCGCGCAGACAGCCTGACGGAAGCGGAAAAGAACAGGCTACAGGTGCTTGAGGCCGAAAAGATAGCGCTGGAAGATACAATCAAACTTGAAGCACAGCGTAGAGCCGACAAGTTCAAGGACGACTGGAATGACGAAGTCAAGGGCAACGCGGTGGTTTCGAGCAAGTTCGGCGGCATCCTCAACTACAACACTGAGGGACAGAAAGCCCTCGCCATATTAAAGGATAATGTTGACTGGCTGTCGCAAAGCTATGAGCAGGGCACTATATCGCAGGGGGATTACCGAAGCGGCCTATCAGACCTTATAAATACATATAAGGACACAGCCACCACGATAAGAGAGCTGAAAGACGGCGGTGCGACAGTCACCGAAAGCATGAGCGATTTCCTTGACACCTACGACAAGGCGGCGCAGATGCTGGCGGAGTTTGCTGGTTCTTCCGACGAAGCCGCAGGTGCGACAGAAAACACGGCGAGTTCGCTTGAGGCCACAGCCAATGCGGCCAACGCGGCGGCGGATGCATTAAAAAGATACAACAACGAAATAGAACAGCTTGGCAACCGCGAGGAAAACGCCGACGCAATGCAGACGATGTTCAACAACGCAGTGGAGGACTTTAACCAAGGCAAACTCGGTTCCTCCTACATCCGCGGCCTCGTGGACACGCTGCTCCCCCCAGAGGTTTTCCGGGAACTGGGGTACAGTTATGAAGCAGGGATGAATGAACTCCTCAACAGCGTTACCGGAAGAGTTCTTGCAAGCGACAATCCCGGAAACGCTTGGTATAACGAACTTCTGGCGGCGCGCGACAGCGGCATTCTCGACGGGATAATAGATTTTGACGAGAGCGGAGGAATAAAGGCTATCGCGTCCTATAAAAAGGTCGCGGAAGCAATGCACACGACGGAAGCATTCGCCCAAGCGTCTACCGAGCATTTGATGGCTCAACAAGACGGACTTACCTATACCGGTGAACAGGCCACAAATGTAATCAAGCAGGTCAATGAACAGCTTGAAAAAAGCGGCGCAATTTCGGATGAAAATTCGGTAGGCTTCAAGTCGTTTGTGGATGCGCTGTCATCAGTTACAGGAGCCAGCAGCGAGGGAACGCTGTTTGAGCAAATTGAAGCGCTCAGCAATGCGGGGGCTATAGACTGGAACGCCCTGCTGGGTGTCGATTCCGCCGACGCAGGACTGCAAAAGATAAAGGCTCTTTTTGCCGAACTGGAAGCTTCAAAGGACGAAGCGTCATCCGGCGGCGAGGACGTCGGCCCCCAGTTTAATTTAGACGGGCTTGAGGCCACGGTAGATGCGTACAACGAAGTAGCCGAGGCGAAGAAAAATGCGAGCGGCGACGTTGACGGCGCAGTTAATGTTTCCGGCGCGGAGGAAGCCGAGCAGAAGCTGAACGATGTAAAGGAGGCCAAGTCCGGCGCGCAGGGGTCTGTAACCACGGACGTGACCGCCAACGGGGCAAGCACCGCCGCGGGGGATATAAAAGAGGTCGGCGATGCGGCAGACAATCTTCCGCCCCATAAGTTCATAAGAATAAGCGCTGGTGGCAATGCACAGACCGTTATCGGCAATGTGCAGTTGGCAATAAATGCGCTGAAAGATAAGACGGTAACGCTGACCGTCGTGGAAAAACACGTGAACGGGAAAGGCAACTCCTCCGGCGGCATGGATATTACGAATCCCGACTTTGGGAATGTTACGCCCATCGCAAACGGCACGGATAACTTTGCGGGCGGTAAAGCCATAGTAAACGACGGCGCGCCGGTGAACGGAAGCTCCGCCGAGCTTATCATGGACAAGCAGGGCGCATACATCGCTAACGACGGAAAGATAACCGCCGTGGAGCTTGAGCCGGGCGCAAAGGTGTTCACCGCAAAAGAGACGCAGGAAATATTCAAGGAAGCGAAGAAGAGCTTCATTTCCACATTTGCGGGCGGCAGTCTCAAGCCCAACGGAGGCAGTTCATCCGGCAACGGCGGCGTTTACAGCGGGAGCTACAGCGGCGGCACGGGCGCAGGCGGAAGCACGGCAAGCTCTTCAAGCAACGACGCGCTGAAAAAAGAGATAGACGAGAAGCTGGACAACCTTGACAAGCAGATAAAACTGGCGCAGAACCGCAACGACAAGGCCAAGGAGCAGGCGCTGCAGCAGGAGGCGGCAAAGCTGATACGGGAGTATGTGCAGAAGTACTTGGACAAGGGGTACAGCAACACATCAAACGAGGTGCTTGACCTGCTGAACAAGGGGTACGGCTACTCGGACGACCTGATGAACGAGCTTGTGGACGCGCTGGAGAGCCTGACGAATGCGACCGACGCGGCGAACAAACTGGCCGAGAAGGAACAGGCGCTTGAAAAGGCGCGGCAGGAGCTGGAAAACACCAAGAAGCAGAGGACCGTGCGCATCTACAACGCGGCCACGCAGCAATGGGAATGGGTGGCAAAGGCGGACGATATCCTAAAAGCGCAGGAGAAACTTGCAGATGCCGAAAAGGACTATAACGACGCCAAGCTTGAACAGGAGCTGGACGCGATAAGGAACGGCAACATCGGCGACATCGGCGACCTGACGATGAGTCCGGCGCTGAGAGAGCTGATATCTAAGGCAAGCGAGGAAGAGCAGCGGCGCATAACCGACATTCTGCACGCGATATCAGGCGGGGCGACGGGAACCGTGGACGCGACCGGCGAGAGCATATTCAGGAGCTCGGACAGCCACGACGTATATTACCAGTTCGGAGATCTGAAGCTTTCGGAGGCGGAGGCAAAGAACATGACCGTGAAGGAGCTTGCAGACCAACTGAGAACGCTGAGCCTGACATGACGGAAGGAGAGGACGATGAAACATGCTTGACGGCATAATGGAATTCTGGAACGCCCTGCGGCCAAAGGTGGAGCAGACGGCGGACGAGAGGACGGCAAACTGCCTGAGAGTGGACAGATTCGACGTGGTGTCAGCGCCAAGCGGCGGGAAGATATCTGTGCGCCAACCATACGGGCGCACGATATCCATCCCCTACTGCGAGGAAGTCGCAGGGGCAAAGGCGGGAGACACGGTGCTGGTGCTGTGGTGGGGGAGCCTGTCCACGGCAAAGGCGTGGTGCTTCGGCGAGGGGCCGAAGTGAAGAGGAAGGGGGAGAAGCGTTGCTTTTTCAGCCATCAAACATAAGTCCGGATGAGATAAACGGAAGCGGCACGGTAGATTTGACGGAGGGGCTGGCCGTAAGCTGGCAGGTGAACGGCGACTCGGCCATGACGGCGTATGAGATAGCATTCTACTCAAACGACGCGGCGTCCACCAAGCTTTACGACACGGGCAAGGTGCAGTTGACAAAGCCCTTCTGGGGCGTGAACTACGCCGGACAGACGCAGTTTTACACCGTGACCATCCCAGCGGCGACGCTGAGCGCGAACGGGATGACAAACGGCGGGGAGTACAAATTCATAATAACCCAATGGTGGAGCGCGGCGGACAGCATAGCGCAATCGACGGCGTCGCTTCTTTTGGGGCGCGACACGCCGAGCGTGAGCATAGCGGGGATATCAAGCCCACTGACGGGGTATTCGGCAAGCTTCACGGGAACGTACACACAGGCGCAGGACGACGCGCTGATGTGGGTGCGGTGGAGGATATGCGAGATAGACAGCGAGGGCGACCGGCGGGAGCCTTTCCTTGATACGGGGAAGATATACGGCACGGGCGAGCTGCGCGTGGACTACTCCGGCTTTTTGAACAGCACGGAATACAGCATCATTCTGGACGTGATGACCGCAAGCGGCGTGGAGGCCACGAGCGGCTGGACGGACTTCAACGTGGAATACGACGTGGCGACGGCAGCAGGACAGGTGACGGCGTGCCAGACGAAAGACGGCTGCGTGCTGGTGAGCTGGGCGCAGATAGAGACGACGCAGGGCTACGACGTGTACCGCAGGACGAGCGGCCAGAGCAACCTTGAGAAAATACAGACCGTGAGCCGGACTGTGGGAGAGCTGCGCGACTGGAGCGTATGCGCGGGGCAGAGGTACACCTATTATGTATTCCCGACGGGGCCGCTGGCGTATCTTTCACAGCCGACAGTGTCAAACGAGGTAGCCGTGCAGTTCTGGCTATGGAACATTATAGAGGCGGCACCGAACTCGGACGGAACATACACCGCCGTGGCAAGCTATTTCTTCCGGTATGGCAGCGGGGGCGTGAGCGAGGGGCAGTTTTCCAACAACAACTCCCCTACCCTGCAAAAGAACTTCACGCGATATCCGACGCGACAGCCGGAAACGCCGAACTACCTGACGGGCAGCGTGAGCGGTTATATAGGAAAGATAGGCAAGGACGCGACGTACAGCGACACGCTGGCACAGGCAAGGGCGCTGAGAAACCTGTCCACCTCGGAGAACACGCTGTTTCTGCGCGACCCGAAGGGGCACTTTATCAACATACACACAAACCAGGCCGTGACAGTTAGCGTAGACCACAAGAGCGCCGCGATGCCGCAGACTGTGACGGTGAGCTGGGCGGAGGTAGGCGAAACGGAGGGGCTTAAAATAATCAGCACGCCGGAGGACACCTTCTGGCCGGTGGACAGCGTGATATTCACGAGCATCACCGTAGACCCGGCGACAGGACGCCTTATCTGGACGACGGAGGAAAACTACACGGAGGGGTCGATACTGAGCCTTTCGGGTGGCGGACACCTTATCCAGACGGCGGAGGACGGCTTCATCATAGCGGGGCTGGCAATAGAAAACGGGAACGAGCTGGAAGCGACCGTGAACATAGGAGGGTGAAATGTACACGCAGGCATGGCAGCTATACCTACAGCAGCTCACGGCGGATTTCACGAAGCTTGCGAGGCTGGAATTCCTCAACCCGAACGGGAGCGTGGCCTTTGCGCTGGACAACCAGACGAGAAACCGGAGATCGAAAGCGTTTATACAGGAAGGAAACCTGACCGTGAATCTGCAGAACGGGCGGAGGCGGCAGGCAAGCGTGACGCTGGCAAACCTTGACGGGGCATACGACTACGCGCTGAACAAGATATGGTTCGGGCAGCAGATAAGGCTTTCGGAGGGGCTGGTGCTTCCGGACGGCACAGATTTCTACATACCGCAGGGCGTATTCCTTGTGGAAAACCCGGAGGAAGCGTTTGAGCCGGGGCTGCGGCAGGCAACATATCAGCTTGCGGACAAGTGGGCGGCGCTGGACGGCACGCTGGGAGGCAACCTTGAAGGAGCCTACGGAGTGGATGAGGGCACGAACATCTTTGACGCGATGAGCGCGCTGCTGAAGCTGAACAGATTCGACATGGAAAACGGAGGAAGCGCCCCGATAGACCCCGTGCCGCCGCTTTTCACCAGCTATTACAACGACAAGACGCAGACCCTGACAGACGGAACGAGCGTGAGCCTTATCACCGCGCCATACGACTATCTGAGCAAGGAAGAGGGCAACATTGCCGAGGTAATGCTGGGGCTGGCGGAAATGCTGGCGGCGTGGATAGGCTACAATCCGAACGGGCGGATGGTAGTAGACCCGTCGCAGGAGGACATACTGGACACGTCAAAGGCGGTACTATGGGATTTCACGATGGGCAAGCAGCTTATGGGCATAAGGTACGCCCCGCAGCCCGCAGAGGTGTTCAACGACGTGATAGTAGTGGGCGCGACTAACAATGAAAGCGCCACGGCGAGAGGCCGGGCGCAGAACAGAGACATTTCCTCCGACACGTGCATAAGCCGGATAGGGCTGAAAACCAAGCGGCTTTCCATGAAGGACTATTATTCGGACGAGATGTGTCAGGCATACGCGGAGTGGAAGCTGAAACGCTATGCGGTGCTGGGAAAGACGGTGACATTGACGACAACGCAGATGTTCCATATAGTGGAGAATCAGATAATCACCGTGCGGCGCGAGGACAAGCCCGGCGCGCCGAGAGAGAGGCATCTTGTGCAGGGCTTCACAAGGCCGATAGGGCAGACGGGAACGATGACCATAAACGCGGTGTCGGTGAACGACTTCCCGATAGCGACGGCAGTCGCAGACGAATGAAAGAACAGGAGCGTGATGAACAATGGCAACATACGATCTGGGCAAGGTGTCAATAAGGCCGCGGGGCGCATATGCCGCGAACACCAACTATGAATTTTTGGACAGCGTGCAGAATCTCGGCGGCGGATGGCTGGCGCTGGCGGCGGTGAAGGACGTGGAGCCGGGCGTAACGTCGGGCTGGCAAAGCTACTGGATGTCGCTGACGAAGGGCTTGAAGGACGTGGAGATAACCTCACCGGCAACAGGCAAGGCAACCATAACCATCAACTTTTCGGACGGGACGAGCACAGCGGCGACCATAGACACGGCGGCCATAGGCGAGGGAGCCGTGACGGGAGACATGATAGCCGACGGGGCGGTATCGCTGATGATAACGGGCGTGCTTTCGGCCAACGCGTGGACGGCGGAAAACGGCGGCTACACCCAGACTATCACGGCGAACGGGATGCTTGCCACCGACACAAAGGTGATAGCGGATATCAATCCGGGTGACAAAGAGATATCGGACATACTGGCGTTGACAGATGAATGGAGTTTCATCACGGGATGGACGGGAAACAATCAGGCGTCAGTGCTTTTCAGCGACAAGCCGAGCATCGACATCCCCATAAGATTTTTAGTGGTAAGGAAGTGAGCGCATGGGAACGATAATGGGAATAAGGCGCGGGGGCGGCAGCGGATGCACGCTGACCGTGACCGGCGTTGCGGGCGACACGGCCACGCTTACCAAGGGGAGCAAGACATACACAAAAACCCTAGACAGCAGCGGCAAGGCCGTATTCAAGGGGCTTTCAGGCGGAACGTGGACGGCGGGAATGAGCAACGGAACGGAGAGCACTTCACGCAGCGTGAACATCGTCGCAGACTACGCCGTGACGCTGGCATACTTCTCAGCCACGATAGCCGTGACATGGCCCGCGGGGAGCACCTGCACCTGCGCAAACGGGAGCACTGTGCTGACTGCGCCGGACACGAGCGGCAACTACACCTTCACTGTGACGAACACCGGCACATGGACGGTGAGCTGCACGAATGGAACGGAGAACGCAAGCACGACCGTGAGCATAACGGCAGACGGGCAGAGCGCCACTGCCAAGCTTGCATACGACCTCGTGCTTTACGACTCCGGCGACCAGTATACAGACATAACCGGCGGATGGACAGGCGTGGGCTACACTTCGAGCGGCGCGGAAGGACCGGGAACGCTGGGCGACGCGGCAATGATATTCAACGGCGACGGAACACATCAGCCCACCCTTGGCACGCTGAATTCCATCGACTTCACGGGCTACAACACGCTATGCGTAAAGGGCACGGTGGAGAGCACCGGAAGCACCGTGACAAAGAGCAACGGAATGTTCCTCGCAAAGGCCAAGACTGCGTTTGCAGGGAACAACAGGATAGCGCAGACGCTGCTTCCGGCTCCGGTGGGCGATTTTGACGGCACGACGAATGCAGACTGCCGGATATCGCTGACGGGCGTGACGACGAGCGCCTATGTCGTACTGCGCGGCAATGTATCTACGGCCTACAGATGGCAGGTGACGAAAGTGTGGGCGACGAAGGAGGTATACGACTAATGACGATCTACCTTGATGCGGAATATAAATGCTACACAGAAAGCGGAGAGGGCCGCACAGCCTATGAGACCGCCGAATTTGACGGCAAATGCAGGGAGTTCATAGAGGGCTACAGGCTGATACCGGCAGGGCACGTATGGCAGAGAGAGGACGGGATGCACTTCGGCGAGGGGCTGTCTCCTTGGCGCGACTGGAACGAGCTTGACGAGGCGCAGAGAGCGTATGAGCAGAACCTTATCACGCAGTACGAGGCGGCATTGTCCGCGATAGAGCAGGCATTGGAGGTGCAGACATGACCATTCCTGAACGTACAGATGCAATTCTTGAGCGCATAAAAGAAATAAAGCAGGGCGGCAGCGCAGCGGAGATAGAGGACATGAAGGCCGCACTTGACCTGCTTGGCGTATCGAATGAGGAGGATGCGGAATGAGCTATCTTAATGGAGCTAAAAAGCTCCGCGCAGCAATGACTAGCGCTGGCGCAATATTAACTGACGAGCAAGCTCTTACCGTTTCAATCATCTATCCAATATGGGATGGCAACAGTACAACTTATAGTGTAGGCGATAGAGTATTGTATAATTCCATATTATATAAATGTTTACAGACGCACACATCACAGGCAACGTGGACACCCACGGACGCGCCGAGCCTGTGGGCAAAGGTGCTTATACCCACGCCGGGCGAGATACCCGACTGGGAGCAGCCAAGCAGCACCAATCCATACAGCAAGGGCGACAAGGTGAGGCATAACGGGAAGATATGGACAAGCGACATCGACGGCAACGTATGGGAGCCGGGCGTGTACGGATGGACGGAGGTCACAGGATGAGCGCAAGGGATATATACATACGGCTCGTGCGGGCGGGGCTCACACCGGCGGGCGCTTGCGGGCTTATGGGCAATATGCAGGCGGAGAGCGGCATGAAGAGCAACATTGCCCAGCGCGGCATGACGAGCAAGAGTGATGAGGAGTACACCTACGGCGTAGACAGCGGCGCGTATGACGGCTTTGTGCGCGACGCCGTAGGCTACGGGCTCTGCCAGTGGACATATCACACGCGCAAGGCGGCGCTGCTGGCATATGCCAAGAGCTGCGGCGCGTCCATCGGAGACGAGACTATGCAGGTCAGCTTCTGCATCAGGGAGCTGCGGCAGGACTACCCCGGACTGTGGGCGCTGCTGTGCTCTACGACAGACGTATATACCGCCGCCTCCGAGGTGTGCACGGTATACGAGCGACCAGCCGTCAACAACATATCTGTCCGTGCAGGTTTCGCCAAGCAGTTTTATAGCCGATTTTCCAGTTTGAACGTGTCGGATAGCAACGCAGAGCCGACAAAGCCGGAGACAGAGAAGTACTGGCCACCCCGCGTGATATGCGAGGGCATGAGCGGAGATGATGTCGCAGTTGCGCAGGCAATACTCAAGGCTCGCGGCGGTGACGTTGCGATTACCGGCGAGTTCGACGCGCGATTCAAGAACCGAGTTATGCAATGGCAGACCTTCAACGGACTTGACGCCGACGGGATAATCGGCAAAAACACATGGAGCAAGCTTCTGACCATATGAGCGCAGGAAGCCCCCAGAACGTCCACACGGCGTTCTGAGGGCTTTGAATGACTTTACACGGAACGTGTCGTAAAGCCTCTGCCTTTAGGCATGGGGAGTGTCAATTAAACATCCTCGTCGTCGAGGTCAACAGGGTCGATTTTGAATGTGTTGAGGACGTTCACCAGACTGTCCAGCTTTGCTTTCTGGGATGAGAGCCTTGAGTATTTGTCCTCGACCTCCCACGCCATGCTGCTCTCTTCGTCGAACCTCTCGCCGAGAATATTGAGCAACTGAACAACGATGTGGCAATCGCAGTACAGGAATTTCTTCTTTTCCGCTTCTGTAGCGGTGCATAATGTTATTGGCTCGATATACATACGGATGGCGTCGAGCAGTCCCTGTGTATTCATCATGTGCTTTGCAACAGCATTTGTCATTGTATAAATTCTCCCTTTTTATTACTGCGCGTTTTTCGCGGATGAGATTTTCTTTGAGAAATAGTCGCGTCCCTTAAAGGTGATAAGGGTCTGCACAGAGGAATATCCGCTTGTCTCCCTTTCAAACTCCTTGACGGTGAACAAACCGTTCTGCTCATACTGTGAGTAGGGGCGGAGACGTCCTTTCTGGTCGCGGTATATGTAGCGGTTAATGCCGAGGAAGTTAATAAGCGTGGACTGCGACACGCCGAGAACCTTTGCGGTGTCGCGGAAAGAGAGGTTATCGCCGCGCTCAATGGCTCTGTCGAAATACTCGACCTTGGGAGCGTCGAGGGCTATCTTCTCCTTCGCGGCGGCAAGCTGGGCGTTGCGCTCCTTGACCTGCGTGGCAAGCTGGATGATGAAATCCGGGTCTTGCAGTATACGATCAGCCGCATTGCCTGTCATATACACGCCGGTGGTACGGACGGAGGGCAGCACTTCGGAAGTGACCCACTTGCGGAACGGCTTCGCTTCCGGCTTGTCGGAACGAAGGATAACGTGATATAGTCCGCTTTCGTTGATAAACCAGACCTCACCCTGACGACCTAAGTTGAACTTAGACCGTTCATCCACATCCAATCTTTCCACAACAGCGGTAGGATTACTCAAGCCTAACACCCTACAAACATCTGTCAGGCAAAACCACGGTTCCCCATTGCGAATAATAATTCGCACCTCGTTGCTCTCGTAATTGAACAACCGTAAAGAGTTTTCACTTGTCATTTTGATACTCCTTGTCTTTTTCATTTGACAGGAGCAGCCCAAGATGATAGAATAGATTTCAAGTTGGGTTACACCCATCTGCTTACGCAAACGGGCTGGTGCTTTGGTCGGCGATACAGCTCGTTTGCTATTTTTCGCAGACCTTTGAAATGATAGCCTCTCGAATGACTTCCGCTTTCGTCATTTGATGCTTCTCGCAGTACTCCAACAGTTTCTCATGCGTAGCATCATCAAGGCGGACTTTAACGTCATTATTCTTCGGGTTCTCAAGTTTAGGTCTACCCATTTTAGAACTCACCGATTAAACCTCCTTTATTGAGTTCCCGAAAGTATACTACTACTTGGAACTCAAAATGTCAAGCACTATTTCAGAAAAATCTATTCTATCATTGAGCGGCATTTCTGCCGCTCATTTTTTTTCAGTGTCAAACGTCCTTCTTCTTATCGCGGCACTGGCGTATCTTCAAGGCGTTGAGGGAGGGATATTCCGCGCCGTACATCCCCTTGCTGTAGGGCAGGCGCTGGATAACGGCCTTTTCAGACTTGCCAAGCTTGGCGGCGATATCGGCGACGGGCATTCCGCCGTCATACAGGCGGCTTTCGTCCGTCTCTATAGCCCCTGCCGTCAGAAGAATACGGCGCACTTTCTGCTCACTGATATCAAGGCGGCGGGATATCTCTTTCTGAGAGAGCCGCTGTTCCCACAGCCGGAGCACGGAGGTGAATGTGGCATCCATTATGCATCTTCCTTCCAATTGAAATTTTGAAAAATTTTATTGACAAAGCGAGTTTTTGGTGTTAATATACAGATGTGTCGTTCCAAGGGGAACGTGGATTAAAAAATCGTTAAAAAAATCGTTTGACCGGCCACTCTCCGGCCAGAGAAAACGGGCTTTTTTCAGCCCGTTTTTCTTTTTTCCCTGTCAAGCCCCGGCCAAGGCGCAGTCAAGGACATTGCCGATGCCGGAGGCAAGCTTGGCGGGATTGAGGCGCTGGGCGTATATCGCCGTTACCTTGGTGTCAGCGTGGCCGAGAACGCCGCTTATATCATCGACGGCAACACCCGCTTCAAGCGCTGCCGAAGCAAAACCGTGACGCAGCGCATGGGAGCGGCAGGCACTTTCTTCACCTATAACGGACTTGGTGTACCCATTGATAAGCTCGGAGAGCTGGGTACGCTCCAAGGGCTTCCACTCCCCTGTTTTGCGGCTCACACAGCCAAATAACGGCGCGTTGTCACCGGCAGAGGCCGGGCGTATGCCAGAGGCGAGGTAGTTCTTCACAGCCGCTTGAGCCGCGGCGGAGAACGGCACCATGCGGGGCTTATCGCCCTTGGTGATACGGAGCATGATGCAGCCGTTCGTCCAATCTAGGTCAGCCGGAGTAAGGGAACGAAGCTCAGAATTGCGCGCGCCGGAGAGGAGCATAAGCGTGACCTCCGCCTGTTCCCTTGCCCATGTAGCCATTTTCTTGCCGTATACAGGGCGTTCTGCGGAGATAAGGGAATGTATCTGCTCAACACTCAAAACGTGCTCATACGGCTTCTTCTTGGCTCTCGTGACCTTTCCTTTCGGGGGCATGGCATCGTCGAACACAAACGCCTCCGCATAGCCGTATCTGGCCGCGAACTCGGAGAGCTGACGGAGCTGCCCCATGTAGAGATTTGCCGTGGTGATAGCGTCATGGGCGATGTCCGAACGGAACTTCATTACCGCGGCGGCGGTCACGTCCGCAAAACCGTGGCGCGCCATGCTCTCGCGGAAGAGTCGGAACGTCCGGGCATAGCCGGTGACTGTCTGCGCCGACAACTCGTTATTGCGCATATTCTCTATATATGCCGCACATGCGGCGTCGTATTTCTCAAACATGGGGCGGCTCTCCTTTCCTGTTTAATCAATCCTCGTCATCATCGGTGGGTGCGGGGTCGGTTTTCTGAAGATACTGCAAAACGCTTATGGTGTTGGCTATGTTAGCCTCCATCTTGGACAGTCTCTCGTTCTCGCTCTCCATATCCAGCACCGTTTCACTCAACTGGTCGAGACGCTCGTCAAGGATATTGAGGAGCTGCGCGGAAGTATGTATACCGTAATTTAGGAAGTTCTTCTTTTCCTCTTCCGTTGCCGTGTACGAGGCTATCGGATCGAGGTATTTGTGCAGGGCTTCAACCAGCCCCTGAGTGTCTATCATGTATCTTGCGACAGTATCGGAATTTGCCATTGTTCAGTTCCTCCCTTCCCATTTGCGCGACGCAAGGTGCGCCGCATAACGCTGTACGATGCCCTCAAACACGCCGGTGAGCGACGGGTCTTTGGCTATGACTGTGAGCTTGGAAACGCTCTGACGCTCCTTGTACGTCGCTCCTGCGGCCTTGAGACGCTTGCGCATATTGCTCTGCCGCCGGTCGAGGTCACACCCGACCTTGCGTTCCAATGCGCTGTACAGGTCATCGTACATAACGGGATAGCTCATGCCGTATTCTTCGCACAGCGCGGAAAGGTACTTCTTCATATTCTCCTGCCACTCGTCGCGCCCCACGGCGGGGACGGAGCAGGCTTCGGCGATACGCTTCTGATTGTTTTCCACCGCATCAATGCGGTCAGAGAGTTCTTTGTTGACCTGCACTTGCAGTTCAAGCATCTGCATTGCGGTCATGGGCTTGGCAACCGGAGAAACAAATGCTGCCGCAAGCGCGTCCTTCGCCCGAAGCTGATACTGAACGAGGTTCGAGACAAGCTCGGGGTTTTCTGCTTTCATGGTCGGCGTAATGCTGATTTTGGCAAGCCATAGAGGAACATAGTCCAATTTCAGCGCCAGAGTAGAATTATTAGGGTCAAATACCCCTGCGTCAAATTTGACGCACCCACCCTTTAGAACTTCATCGGCTTGGATATTCTTCACCTGTCTGTCTTTGTCGTTCTTGCCCATACCCATACCGTTGCAGATATAGCTAACACCGGCGTAGATATTGCCGTCATTGTCGCGCGCAGCCATAAGGTCAGCGCCCATGAACGGAACAGATTTGATTTCTGCAAGTTTGCTTATCATTCTTTACACTCCTTATGTTTTTTCTTGACAGGAGCTACACTAAATGATAAGATAATTTCAGATAGGGTAACACCTGTTTTGGTGATAAAAGGTATTGCGGCTTTGGTAGAGGGGCAATGCCTTTTATTCTTTTTCTCGGTCAGAATTTGACACTATCAATTTCCGCACAACCTCCGAACGGCTCAAGCCTGTTTCTGCGCACATTTGGTCAAGGCGGTTAAGCGTTTCCTCATCCATGCGGACGCGAAGCATAAAGTCTTTAGTAACCTCTTTCAATTTCTGACCTTTTTTTGCAGCAGACACTTTACACCTCCAATCACTTTGTTGCTACAAACCGATATTACCATGTAGCAACAAAGTTGTCAATACCTATTACACAAAAATTTTTTAAAGATTTGATGGCTGAATTTTCAGCCGCCACTCCGGCGAGGTATCGAGGTCATCAACAAGGAAATAAAGAAAACAAAAAAAATAACTGTTCTGCCCACGCCCTCACAAAGCAAAGCAAAACAGTTATTTTTTTCTCAACTCCACTTTGAGAAGCTCGATACCAGCGATTAAGGTATCGGTTCTGCTCTTTCCGAGAGCGTCAGCGCACATCTGTATATCCTGTGCCTCCTGCTCCGATACCCGAATAGTTATCTTGCCAGTTCTTACTTGCTCCCCTTTCGGTGGACGACCTGTCTTTGGGGACATTTCTTCACCTCGCTTTTTTGGTCGTGCTTTAATATTAGCTTATGGTCGTGCAAATGTCAATACCCTAACTCAAATTTTACGCGATATTTTTTACGCCCCGTTTTCACGGGGCGGTTTGTGTGGATTTCTCCAAAGTGAAATTTGTGGTTTACAAATGCGCACCCAACGTATATAATGGTGGTGCAGGTGGGAAACTACTTGCGCATGACAATGAACTTATGTTCTGCGGTCGTGTCGTCGTATGACCAGCTCGCAGGGTCACGAGCTGCATAATCTAAAAAAAGCCCGCTGAGAAGATCAGCTCGTAGAACGCGAGCTGGGTAAACGAAAAAAAGTTCGCCGAGAAGACAGCCCCCGTTGCGGGGCTGTCTTGCGTCACAAGAGAGAATATGATAGATTTAGTTTTCCTGACCGCTGAGTTTTACTCTGATTACGCCGGTTGCAAAGAGATTGAACGCAAGAAAGACAGGCCTCATGCCTGCGCTACATTTTTGATCGATGGGCTTCTCTGCTGCGTGCCGTTCCGGTCGCACATTAAACACTCTTACGCGATATGGACTGATGAAGCCAATCACTGCGGATTGGATTTTTCCAAATCCGTCGTTATCCTTGATGCCGAACGCTACATAGACAAGACGCGCCGCCCTCATCTGCGGCAGAACGAGTTTGATGCTTTCATCAACATAACTGCACACGATATGCAAACCGCCATGAACCGATATTTAACGCAGTACAAGAGAGCAAAGAAGCGCCCCGACGTACCGCGTAATGCGCAATTCCTGAAATGCTCCTGCCTGCAGTATTTTGAGGAATTGATCGGCATATAACAACACGCCCCGTTTTCACGGGGCGGTCGAACTGTTATGCCACCTTTTGCCATACGCGATCTGGCGTTAATGCACCTGTGACATGTATAAGCATCTGGCCTTTTTCCATGTCGAACTGTATCGGGGAAAGAGTATACACTCTTGTGCCGTAACCATTTTTTGCCTTGTCATGTTTATTACCGTAGCCGGAGTATCATTCTTAAATACAAAGCTGTTCCAGTACACATCGCCTATTTCGTACATATAGCCCTCAAGCCCTGGCGAAATCTGCTTGACAACGCCTATGCAGTCCTCGTCATCCTCAAAGACCTCGATAGTCACAATAGTGTTCTGCACTGCAGATTCTTCGGAACTGTTAGTATCCAAAGTATTATTTGTCCATTCCCAATCGCCCTGCATGAAAGCCTTTGTGCGGGCCTTTTTGTTCTGCTTGGCATAGTCCGCCAATTCATCAGCAAAAGCGCATTCCGGAAGCCCGGATATTACATCATCGAGAAGCTCAAACGCACTATATTCAAATGCGCCGCATTTTTCTGTAATGAGTACATAGGCGGATGCTGCGGCCTCTGCGTCCATTTCATACAAGCTCAAAACAGACTTTGCATCAAGGGAAGATACGGCCTCTTCAATGGCCTTTGTCAAAGCTTTGGGGTAAATCTCAACCTCGGACTTGTATGCCGCGTCGCAGAGAAGTTCCACAACGGTCATATAGTCCTCGCTTTCGTAAGCAATCTGTGCTCCTGAGATACAGAGCAATTTTGCGGACTCGTCGTCCGTTGCTTCCGCCTCTTTCAGCAGAGAAACGACAGTTTCATATTCCCCGGCATTGTACGCTTCTGCCGCCTGAGACTTGACGGAGGATGCTGCGCCGATGCCTCCGCACGCGCACAAAGAGAACGCCATGATTAACGCAAGGACAAGCGAGATAATCTTCTTCATTTCCTTTGCCTCCTATATTTATTCCGGTTAAAGATATTGACAGTTTATCACAGCTATCTGAAAAATTCAAGGATGAAAGAAAATAGCAGAGCACATAGCCCCGCCTTTGTTCTATTCCCTTTGTCGCGTTTCCTTTGTTTTAGTTATTGACTTTCGCCGTGGAAAATGATATATTTTCACTAAGGACGGTTCCCGCTGACGTCACAGCAGGAAACGGCCAACTCTACAAGTTTATAGCTTGAAATTGCCGCTTCTTGCTGGGGTTAGGGGGCGGCTATTTCTTTAGGTTTACACCCAAACCAATAGCCGCGAGTACAAGCATGAATAGTGCTATTGTATCCGTTATACTCATGGCGATACCTCCGTAGTATGTAACTTGCAGAAGTTCGCCTCCGTCCTTAGCTTGTAGGGATAATATCATATTATGCAGGACAATTCAACAAGAAAAGCTCCACGGATGACCGTGGAGCTTTTTATCATTTTTGCATCGCCGCGTCCACGGCGCATTTGCGGAGGAACGTATAAGCATCGGGAGCGACGAGTGTGTTTGCGTACAGTTCTCTTTCCGGTGCGTCTACGAGGCTCACAGCAACGTCATATGCGCCGCTGGCATCGCAATGTTCAAATTCTGCTGAAAACTCTCTGAGAGCCGCAGAAACGCTCTCAGCACATATTGGGTATGTGTTCCGACTACTCAAGCAAGCAAGTGTGTTCGGTGTGGTGAACGTAACAAGGTACACGCGCTTAACTGTCTGCGTTTTCAAGTTCTCCATGCTCGATAAGTCCTCCTTCGTCAAAGCCTTCATAATAAAATTCTTCACTGCCCGGTTCGCCTTTCTTCGGCACTTTGACAAGCGGGTCGCGGAGCCGGTCAAAGCGCACCCGCGTGACCGTGGGGCGCGTCTGGGTAACTTTGCGCCCATCGAAATTGTAGGAAACCGACTTGAGCTGATACTCCACAATGACGGTCTGTCCTTTTTTGAGATACTGCGTGACGACCTCGCTCATGCGCCCGTAGGCCACGAATGAGGGGAAATCGTAGGTAGATTTACCGTGCGGGCGAAAGTCGCGCTCACAGGCAAGAGTGAACTGCGCATAGGGCTTGCCGTCCACCGTGCCGTACTTCTGGACAGGGTCGCCGGTGAGATAGCCCATTATGCGCCCATCGTTCAGCATACCTCCACCACCAGTTTCAGCTTGTTTTCGTAGTAGACGGCGCACTCGCGGCTTGCACCGCCGCCGAAGATGCTGACGGGTATCATCCTACCGCCGATATTGCCGAAACTGAAAGAGCAGCCCTGCGCGCCCTCAGTAAAGGCGACAGGCTCTTTGAAGTCCATTTCCTTGATATTGGGCACGAGCGAAAGCGACGTGGTGTCGATTCGCATGGACTGCGGCGCGATCTTAATGGCCGTGCCGTTATCAAAACGGATGTGGTGTGCGGAAATTTTCTCGATCTTCATTTGTCAGAACCCCTTTCTTTTTTATCCCTGTATGGTTTACACAGCGTGTACTTCCAGCCGTGCGGAACTTTTTCGAGCTTGTACCAGCCGGTGTAGAAATACTTCATATCTCCGAAATACTTACCGCCGGGTGCAATGTTATTATACCATGTGTCGTAGTCCGGGTAAATGCCGGGATTGATATTTGCGCGGCAGTATTCGAGAACCTTTTCCGGGTCGCGCTCCTGCGTATATATCTTCACTATTTTGTAGTGGTCGCCGCCGTACTCGCGCTGCCCGGCGAATAGTTTCTTATGGTACATTTCTGCTTTCTTCCTCCTATCTGAAGCGTATGGTGATATCATAGTCCTGCTTGAGCGCGTTTTTAACGTCCGCAAAGGAGATAGCGCCGTCGTTGAGCTGGGCGCAGTAGAAGTCCACCTCTTTTGCAAGGCGCTCGATCTCGTCATCCGGGAAGCCGTGCTTGTCCTTGAGGATGAAGAGCATCATGGTAGAAATGAAATTCGCGCCCTCTGCGTGGCCGAGAGCAAGCGCACGGTCAACGTCCTGCTGAGTGCGGGGAATACTGCGGGGAGATTTTTTTCTTTTCATTATTGTCCTCCTTGACAATTCCCCATGGCTAAAGCCAAGCGGTGCTGGTGACTGTCTGTGCCCCTACGCCCCGTTTCAGGGCGTACCGGCAGACCCCGTCTTGAAACGCGAGGGGGTCTATCACTGCGTTTCTCCGCTCTGCTTGGCAAAGTAAAACGCCACCAATTTATTGAATTGCGCCTCGTAGATAGGGCGGAGCTTCGGGTCTTCGGCAACTATTGCCATTCGCGAGAGACTATTTATCCGAGTCTTGGGTATGCCCTGTTTCTCCATGCGCTTCTGGCGATTATCGAGGCGTCTCTTGAGGTCTGCGTGTGCTATAGCTTCCACTTCCTCATAGAGTTGGTGACGTGTAGATTCGTGATTAAGCCCATACTGCTGACATAGAGCGCTTACACGAGCATTCATTTCACGCTGCCAGTCCCCGACCGGTGATGATGAGGCAAATTTTTCAAGAGCGCCCGAAAGGCGAGCCACCTGCCCAACTTTGCTTTCCACCTCAGAAAGCCGCTTCTCATGCTCGACCATAAGCTGAGCCTGTGCAAGAATCATTTCCGGCATTGTCATAGGCTTGGCGATTCTCTCGCGCATTTTCTCAAACGCGCTGACATACATTGCGGTAAAGATAACGCCCTTTTCGCCGGTCATCTTGTTCGCCACCATGTCACAGCCCTTTTTCGTCAGCAGATAGCATGGACGGTTTTCGCCTTTACCATCCGTGTAGGTGCAGGGAATGAAGAAATCAACCAGCGCAAAATTGCGCTCGTTAGATTTCTCAAGGATTTCAGCGTAATTTCTTATATCACGCAAAAGCTCTTTGTGGTTCTTGCCGATAGCCTCGGCAACTTCTCTGCTGTCCACAACGTCTACGCCGCTGCGGTCGATAATGGTAAGTTCTTTCATTAATATCCTCCTGTTTTTCTATCGTCGTTTGAAAAGGTGATCTTGCTGCCGTTTGGGAACTCAAAATTAAGCCTGCATCCGAAGAAGTCCGCCGCGCCGATGAGATCGGATACGGAGAAACTGTCCTTTTGAAACTTATTGCTCAAGGCTTGCGGGGAAATACTCAAGGCTTCGGCCAGCTCTCTGTGCGTCGTGCCGGTGAGAGCAAGCAAAGCCTTGACCTTTGTACCGACCAAATCTGTATCACTCCTTAAATTAAATCAAATGAAATTACGGATTAAAGAAACGGCAAAGCGGATTAAAGCGTTTATCATTTTCGTGAGGTCACGAAAATGGTGGTTTCATCGGCCTTTTTCGCACGGTCTGCGCAGTCAGCCCAGAATGTAGCGGCAGAACGCGGTGTAGTAAACGCGATTGGAACACGGTGCTTTAAGTTGCCGCAGGCCACGCCGAAGAGCGTCTTTGCCATGCCCCGCGCCGGGAAGGTCAGGGAGGTTATATGCGCCTCTGCGCCGCACCAAGGGCACGGACAGAGCGATACGCCCTCAGGCGTCGGGATGGTTTCGGGGATGGGTCTATTCCTCACGGCTGCCTCCTATTCCAGCCCTCTGCGGCGTCTGCAAGCGACACCGCATCAAGCAGTATTGGTTCAATTATGTAGCAGTGCCAGCCGTCCTCAGACTTTGCGTGACGGATTTTGAAGGCGTGGTCAAAGGAACCATAGCTCAACGTCACAGGTTTACCGCAGAACGGGCAAGGTTTAAGTTTGTTCATTGGCGTCCGGCTCCTTTCTCACGCCCCGGCGCTCAAGAGCGGTTGTGTCATTTGCGCGGCCTCAAGAATATATCTCGACGGATTGACCATCACTCTTTCGTAGCTCTCAGCGCCCTGAAACTCGTCTATTACTGTCTTTTCCTCGGCGGACATATCTGCATAGTGCTTGCGCCCGTAGCTCGGAGGGAGCCAACTGCGCTCTCTGGCGGCGTAGATATTCAGCCTATCGATAAGCGGCGCGGCCTCCGGCTTGAACTTGATGTGGCACGTCCCTTTCTTGTAGAACTGCGCCGTGAACCATGTCAGGTCAACGACCGTCTCGCCCCCCGCGATAGCGTGCTTTACCCACGAGGAAACATCACGCTTTGTCGTGGTCTCGCCTCGGTCGAGGTAATTCAGCGCACGTTCGAGGTCGCTCAGTTCTCCATAGACCTTGTACTCGTCCAGTTCCTTTTCGTTTTTCCAGCCGCTGTAACTGCAAAATCCGTTTATCGGAAGGATAACTTTCATGCCAACCTTGTGAGCCTTGTTCGTCGCCCAGCCGTTATAGTAGTGAATGTTCTTCTGACACTCCGGGAACCATGAATACTGCGCGGAGAACTTATCAAAGAGGGCGTCGATGCTCTCCTTCACGCCGTCCACAAGCTGCGCATTGAGGTCATAGTAGACCTGCTGGAGGTTGAAGAGGTTGAAATCGTAGCCGCAGAGTTTGTCCACCATTGCGGCATAGTCCTTCTGCATCTTCGAGGTCATGCGGGAGGTGAACTCCGGCTTGTTGAGCAGACCGCGCCAATACTTCATGCGCAGGGCTTTCATGTACCGCTCTATACCGGATGTGCCGACCGTCTGGAACTCGCTGCCGTTTATGTTGATAGATATGAGCGGCTTTATGTAGCTTTTAGATGCGTCTAAGTCGTCCAACATGTAGGGCGTGAGGGCGTTGTACTCTTCTATGAGTTTCTTGCCAAGCTGCGCTTCAAAGTCAAAGGACTGTATCATCTGCTCCGCCCAAGAGCCGTACACCATGGCATCGGGTTCTGCCTCAATGTTGTGCAGTTCTTCCGACTGCGCTTTCTTGAGGTTTTCAAAGATGGTCGAGGTCTTGCGCTGTGCGGGGATGTTCACATAGACTATGGCGACTTCTACATCGGTTCTGCGCTGCGCGTGCTTAAATGCGTCACGAACAAACTCTATCTTTGCGCCATATTCCGCGAGTTTCTGCTTGAGGACTTTACGGCGGTTAGTGTACGGATTTCTTATCGTCTCGGCATTGAGCAGGCACACGATCTGACCGCCGTCAGCCTGAAGCTCCAAGGCTTTCAGAAGATGCGCGTCACCGCTGGAAAACGGCGGGTTCATTATGACGAGGTCATAGTGCTTATGCGAATGGAAAGTGAGGAAGTCGTCGCCGATGACTCTGTAGTTCTTCCCGCGGAGCAGGGCGATGAGGTTGGTATCATGCTCTATCATGTCCACTGAGTCGATATCAAATTCACTTCCGTATCGACGGCTTTTGTTGGCGAACTTTATGTACAGCTCCGCGAGGTCGCCTTTGCCCGCTGACGGCTCCAAGACTGTACAGATCTCCTCGGGCTTCTTTATATTGCCGAACATCTTCCCCGCAAGCGCGCTGGGCGTGGGGAAAAACTCGGCGTTCGGGTCTGCGAGGTACGAAACGATGTTCGTACCGCTCTCCGGAGCTGCTTTATATTTCTCGGCAATCAACTGTTTTGCCTCAAAGAGAGTGGACGCTTTTCCAAGGTAACTGCCCTCTTCCAGGCGGACGTCGTAATATATACCGCGTCTGCCGTAGTTATCGCGGTACTGGTTTATCGCTCCGACTTTCCCGCGGTTCGTGTAGACAGCCCAATGCAGTCTGCCGTTCGGCCACTGCTCGTGAAAGTCACGGTCATAGCCGCGAAGCTGCAAGTGCTGTTCAAAGTGAAAATGCAAGGTGCTGTAGTATTTTTCCATGTGTTCCTCCCTGTTTCTGTGTGGTTCTCTATGCTGTTGTTTTTTTCTCTGCGTCCTGTAATACGGCCAAAATTGGCGGTATTAACTTGCCCTGCGGCCCCTTCTCCGCCATTTCTGTACAGTTCTCTATATGCCTTTTCCAAACATGTCCGCGATTCTCTTTCTGCCCTTGACAGTCACGAGCGTCTGTGCGCCGGTTTTCTCGCCGTTGACGTACTCCTTGAGAGTGAAGTAGCCATTATTGGTCTCGGCGTATGGTCTGAGCTGCTGTTTCTTGTCTCTGTAAAGATAGCCCGCGGCAATTAGTGAACGTATCATTTCGCGCTCCCCGATGTGCAGTTCTTTGGCGGTCTCTCTGAATGAAAGATCGTTCCCGCGGTCAATGAGGGCGTCGAAATAAGTGACCTTGGGCGTATCAGCCTTGACTTTCTCGTTGAGCCGCTTGACCGTTTCAAGCGTAGAACGGAAAAGTATCTTCGTCTGCTCGTCCGCGTAAGGCAGATATGTGTCGATGAACGCATCTTCGTTCGCCACGTAGCCGCCGGTCTTGCGCATCGTCGGAAGAACATCGGCAGTTACCCATTTGCGGAACGGTTTTGCTACAGGTTTGTCGGAACGAATAATAATGTGGTACAGGCCGGATTCGTTAACGCAAACCATCTCAATTTGCTTTTCCGGGCTTTGGGGGTGGGGTAGGCTGAATCTACCCACCTCGTCAGCGTCCAGACGCTTGGCTACATCTTTGTGGTTTTCGATGCTGAGAATTTCGCACACATCCTTAAGAACAAACCACGGTTCGCCATCAATGGCGACGGTGCGTATCTGCTTTTCGTTGTAGTTGAAAATCTGCATGGGTTCGGCGCTCGCCGGTATAATTCCGTTTGACATTTGCTATCTTCCTTTCTGATTCTGTGTAGTTCTCCTGAGGTGTTGGGATGGTAGCATAGCTGTCAAGCGCAAAACCGGCATTTTTTCCGGTTTTGGTGCCGAATGTGCAGATTTTCGTATAGCATTCACAAGGCTTTGCCCACCTACGCGGCAAAGTTTGTGCAATTCTGCCGACGTAGTCGGGTGATTTTGTACAGCTCTCCCGGCCTTGTGGGGTGATTCTGTACAGTTCCGCCGACGTAACGGCTTAATTCTGTGCAGTCCTCCGGATGTTGTTCCTGCGGCGTTGTGACCTGCTTTTGTGCAGCTCTCCCGGCACGGCTGCGGTAATTATGCAAGTGCGGAGTATCTCTACATCTGGGCTGAAGGTGGCGGTGTAATAATCGCCCCAGCTATAGAATTCACCTTGATTTAATTTGCCGTCAAACATCCATTCTGCATAAATTTTCATTGTTTTACATCTCCTCTATCAGTTTTATAAAGCCCTGCCGCTTGAGGTTTTTGAGCCACGTATGCAGAAACTCGTCAAGGCTCACGCGCAGACGCTGTGAATACATCATCTGGCCGTCCACCTCCTTGTAAACCTCGTCGTAGCTCCCGGTATAGTCATTGCGGAAAAGTACTGGCTCGACGGTCTGCGAGGCTTCATCGACGGCAAACTCAATCTCAGGGTCGGCCATGAGGTCGCCGTTCTGCGTGGAGTAATGCGCGATGTAATACACGGGGCGGCCGTTATAATCCCGGAAGTAAAGAAACTCGGCGGCAAGGCGCGTGTACGGCTCATTCTCCACGCTGATATGAAAGTCGTGGCGAGAAAGCGCCTCCAGGATGGGGCGCAAGTCCTGATAGTTCTGCTTTGCGTGTTTCAGTTCGGTCATGTTCGTAATCCTCCAAGTATTTCGCGGGCGCGTGTTCACGCAGAACCCCGCAGTTTTTCTGTTGGCCGTGTTCTGGGGCGGGAATGTGTAGTTCCCCCGGCAAAATCCCGCGGGCGTGTTCAGGACCCCGCAAGTTCTGCGGTGGCCATGTTCGCGCTCTGGGACGTGGTCGCTCGCCTCTGCCCCGTTCGGTGATCCTGCCGGACACGTCCGGCGGCGGGTGCAATCTGTTTTTTTGGGGGAGATGCACCAGCTCCCCACGGCCTTACATCAGCACCCCGGCAGGCTGACCGCCGTTTATAGCGATGGGCGCGCGTCCTCGTATCTCGCGCCGGGTTTAATCCTGTTTTCTTGCCCATGAGCGCCCGCCCCGGCGGGGGCGGCTGGACTTGCACCAGCGGCGGCGGAGGCCGTCGGCCTTGCGGGCTTTACGCGGCCATAATCGCCGCGCGTATTTGCTCGATGATCTCATATATTTTTGTGCTGCCGGTGCCGCTGTTGCGCTTGTAATAGCGCACGGAGTACCGCGGGGCACCGTCAATAATGGCAATGCTGCATTGTGCAAAGCTGTTGAGGATCCAACCGCGAGTGCGCAACGGGATTTTTACGCCGTGCGCGTCGGCCAGCTCGACAAGCAACGCGCCGTCTTTTATCAAACCGCCGCGCGTGAAAACGTTCTCGGCCTCTTCGAGCGCTTTATTGTGCAGTTCTTCCCGTTCCGCTTTTTCCCTTGCTTTCCGCTCTTCCCGTTCACGGCGGGCGGCTTCTTCTTTGGCTTCCCTCTCGGCGCGGAGCTTCGCGGACAATTCCGCACAGATCTCCAGCTCGCCAAGAACAGCCGCGCCGATGAAGTCGGCGAACGTGCCGCCATTGTCGCGGGCATCGATGTAATAACGGACATGATCAGATAAAAGCTTGTGAATATAATCGGCCTGCCGTGCGGGGTCTGAGCCGTACCGAAGTATTACGGGCTCTTCCCTCGCTTGCAGCGCGTTAATGTCCTTGCTTGCCTGCCATACTCGCGCGCGCTCCTGCTGTGTGCCGTACATCTCCGCGCACATCTGGACAAATCCCAGATGATTAACAAGATTCCAGTCCGTCAACTTGACCGGGACAAGATAATTATTGACCTCGACATAAAGCCAGAATTCATCATGCTCATTCTGCGGGTATCTGTTTTTCTCCGTTGTCGTCCACAGCCGGAACGACTGCGCGCCGTTGCTGACCTCGCGCACAAAATCCGCGCGGCAGTTCTTCCCGTCGCGGTTAAACATCCCGTTGATAAAAAGCGGCTTTTTTAACGTGCTCATGTGGTAATACCTCCGTATTATATTCTGATTTCTTCGCCGTCCTTGATGACAATATATTTATTGTCACCGAGCCAAACAACAGCGCTTTCAGGCACGTCATAAGACGCGGCTAATTCCGTGCGGTCCTTTTGTGCTTTTTCTATTGCTTTATTCTTCATAGCTCAAACCCTCCTATTTTTTAGGCTCAAAGCCTGTAAAAACGCCTTGCGTAGCGGTTGAGACTGTGCAGCCGTCCCGCGAGACGCTTTTACAGACTGCCGGGGATCCCCGGCAAACTGTTTTTTTTAAGCGGCCTCCTCAATTTTGCGAAGAGCCTGCAAATGCTCCTCCGTGCGCTTGGCGTACCAGCATTTTTTAACGCTATGCCAACGATACCCCGCGGCCTTGAGGGCGTCGCGCGTGGCCTGTGAGGGCTTGGAAGTAAAATAAACCTCGATCCCGTCAAACTCTGTGTTAAACTCCACGCGGAGCGCTGCGAGTTTTGCCGGGGCTGTCTGGGACTGATCCGCGTTAGCTTCTGCCGGTGCCGGTGCTTTGCTCTCGGCCTTGGCGGGGCTTATCTTGCGCGGCTTGTTGGTGACGGTGTACGGCTTATCCCATTTTCCTACAGCTAAATCGTAGTAAAAATTTACATCAAAATAATCGACCATACTATCACAGTCGTCATAATGATAACTACGGATGCAGTCATTAACGTCAAGCAGGACAGCACGCGCCCAATCTGTCAAATCTTTGTCGCGCTCAACATAATACTGATTAACGCCTTTATGATCTTTGCCGTTTACCAATGCGGCATAGGGGCCAGACATTAGAGCCACACGGATTTCGCTGCACATACTCGCGTAATGCGTTGTAACGCTAAATTTACAATCAGGATACGCGGCCTTGACGTATTCGCGGATTTTCTGCGCTATGTCCTTGGTGCTCAAATTGCTATCATAATTGCGGCCCTTAAAACCGTTTTGAGTGTAAAATTCGTTCCTGGTGCTCTCTGCGGTCTCGTGGGTGGGTTCCGCGGCGGTCTGGTTGTGCTTGAGTTTGAGCACGGGAAACATTATGTCATACTCGTTGTTAATGGCCTTCATGGCCTCCCCGCCGCCGCCCCTGTCGGGATGGTGGATCATGGCCAGCCGCCGAAACTCCTTTTTGAGCTCTTCGAGATTTTTACAATTGGTAAAATATTTCATTTTTAGTCCTCCTCGTAATTTGCAGCCTGCCATCATCAGCGCCGGGAGGCTATCCCCGGCGGACGCCCTCGCGGGCGTTTCGGCTTTAATCAATATCCCACTTACAGGTATTTGACAGTCTTTTGATCGCGTTAGCTCTGCACGTTGCTTTGATCGTGCATCTAACATGTCTACCCGTGGCAATCTCTACCCCGGTAAACTCCATGTAATGATAAGTCTGTCCACGAGTCCCGGACGGCTGAAGCCGTCCATCCGGCAGCAAAACATCAATCGTCTTGCTGTCCTTGTTGTAGCTCCCTGCGACGGTCTCGCAGTCGGCAAAATGCTGCTTATACCTACGGTATAGCATTGTTTCGACGGTCATTTCAACGCGCCTCCTTTTTCCTTCTTCTGCTGCTGCTCGTCGTCTGCGTATGCCGTATATACGGCGTAGCAATATTGATTGCTGTACCCCTTGCAGGGCACGCCCTGATACCACGCGACAGCGTAATGCGTCGCGCCCTTGGAGCTAAAAAGCTCCATCGCCTTACGATAGTTCCCACGCGTGCCGGTCAGGTCGGCGGGGATGGGGCAAAGGCCAGAGTTAACGCCGCGTGCGGCGACATGGATATAACCGCGCTGGCTGCCGGTTGTAAATGTGGTTATCTGTTTCATGATTTTTTTCTCCTTTCAGATTTCTTGATTTGATTATATCACTAATATCTAGTGATATCTATTGACATTATCACTAAAATTTAGTGCATGATATTGTTCATTTTGCACTTGCTTTTAGTGATTTTTTATGTTATGATTTCACGGAGGTGATTTTTTGATAAAATTTAAAATAAACGTGCTGACCGCCCTTAAAGAGGCCGGATATACACAAGCGCGGATCCGCGCCGAAAAACTGATAGGCCAGTCGTATTTATCGCAACTCCGCGCCGGTGAGCTCGTCTCGTGGCGGACAATAGACACAATATGCCACCTGCTGCACTGCCAGCCGGGGGATCTGCTGGAGTACGTGGAGGACGGGGACGGGGTCAAATAAAATACATGACCCCGTCCAGCTCCAGCGCTATGGCCTCTTGCTTCAGCTCGTCACGCATCCGGACGGCAAAGTTAACTACGTCGTCCAGGTGCTCATCAAGCGCCGATTGTGCCGCATAGGCAAACACGGCGTTATTGTCCTCAGTTATGAGGCCGTGCGCCTCACTGACCCAATAGCCGCGGACGGGCGTTGACGTCGCGCCCCCGAAGCACTCGGACAGGAGCGCGGCGGCCTCGGTCACATAAGCGCTTGTATCGCCTGCAGTGTTCGCGTCCACCGTGCCGGGGATGTACACCGTTATTTTGTGGCTGAGTGCTACGCTATTTTTAAGGATGTTGTTATTCATGTTTTCCCTCCGTTATCTGATTGCTGAGGTTATTATACAGTACGGTTAACAGTATTACAAGATGTGATATTGCACAAAGGTTAACCGTACTTTTTGTTTAAATTGTATATTGTTAACCGTGCGCACATCGGTTATAATAAGTGTGGGAGGTGGTATCTTGCCAGTGCCAAAAGGCGACAAAAAAAGCGACGCGCGCCGCGCGTCACAGAATAAATACGATCTCAAAAATTTAGCCGTGCTTGCCTGCAAGGTGCGCAAGCCAGAGGCGGACGCATTCCGCGCGCTATGTGAGGCACACGGGATGACAGTTAATGCAGCCCTGTCTAATTATGTGCACAACAGTTTAGAGGGGGGGCGCTATTTATGGCCGTAAGTGAGAGCAGACGCCGCGCCAATGCCAAATGGGACGCCGCCAACATGACGACGCTAGGCTGCCGGATGCGCAAGACGGACGCGGAGATATTCAAGGCCGCGTGCAAGGACTCCGGCACAACGGTTAACGCCGTGTTCACGGCGGCGGCGGTGGAATTTATGGCGGAGTATTCCGCCGGGAAAAAATGAATGGAGGGTAAAAAATGCCTACTGACAGAGAATCCAATGAAATTAAAAAGTCTATGGCCTATGACCTGTTGCAGATCATCGAATCACAGCCCCAGCAGGAAACATATACCGCGGACGAAGTAAAAAAACTCATTAATAACTACATCGCAGCGGCAACGCAGAAGTGAAAAATGGAAAATGATAGACTATTCAAGGCGTTTTTGCGCTTTGTCCTCGACGCGCTCAAGGATGCAATTAACGAGCCCGACGACAAGAGGCGCGCGGAGAAGATGCACAAAATCATTGACAATCTGCAAAAATCGTTAGAGGACTAAGCAACCAGCAATTGAGCCGGGCAAAAGCCCGGCCCATTTTTTATGAAGCGTTGCAGCGCATTAACTGCACGTGCTATCCCTGGCGCGATAGCTTCAAGCTGTGACGGCCTATAATGGCCGCCTTTTTTTATTCCCTCCGCCGTGGTTGGGCAAGGCGGAGAGGATGCACACACCTACACCCCCGCCCCACCCTGCAGGGCGTTCGCTCTTCTCTGCGCGCCCCTGTACAGTCCTATATTTGTATATACTAGGTATAATTA
>ERZ1026868.83-NODE-83-length-79543-cov-5.294132_pt1 | contig 79543 bp, 80 predicted proteins | sample MGYA00380164_ERZ1026868 | MGnify/ENA primary metagenome ERZ1026868 (study PRJEB33269, sample SAMEA4719800) | human gut metagenome | biome: human-associated habitat; feature: organic feature; material: feces | place: Cameroon | collected 2013-10 ...
GTATCCGCTGCCCGCTAGCTTGCCCTTAGCAGCCATGGCGGCGAGCACCGCTAGCGCTGCGAGGTCGGCGTTTCCCGCTTCCTCTAAAGCGCCTTGCACCGCCTCAAACGCCTCAGCAGCTACAGCGTCCCTGTGCGCCGCCGTGATCTCATCGGCTCTAGGTTGCCACTCGTCTGCTATGGCCTGGATCGTCGCAGGGCTCCAATCATCGGCAAGCCCGCGCCTTATCATCTTCGCCAACAAAGCGGCAAGGCGCTTGACATAGCGCTCTTCTGCGCCATGAAGCACCTTGCTAACCGCCTTCTCTATGTCCTTGCTTGACAGCGCCATCGGCTACACGTCCAGGGGCACACCGACACCAGCCGCCGCGGTCGCCGCCTTTGCGTCTTCCTCGGTGTAGCCTTGCCAACGCACCATGTAGCGCCATGGTTCCAAAAGCCCCGCGGCAACGTCTGCGCGGTCTCGGTCGCGCAACGTGTCATCGTCCTGCATGATGTTATCGCCCATTACGACGCTGACCGAGCCCGTCATGTCGGGAAGGGGAGCGCCGCCAAGCGTGCGGCTGACGTTGGCCGCTGCCTCAACGATTCGGCAGATAGCTGGCTCTATGACGTGCTCGTGGCGGCGAACGGTGCGCATCATCTCCGCGTTGTCGCTTGCAACCTCCTTGGCTGTGGTGATGCTGCCCGTGCTGTCAAGGGCGTAAGCCTTGGAGCCGAAGCCGATGCGCTTGCCAAGCACCTGCAAGGCGGTTGCAAGCATCTGCCTGTTTTCCTCTGCTCTCAGGCTAGGGTTGTACTCGAAAATACCCGGGGCACCGTCGTAAACGTTGGATTCCGCGGCAAGGAAGAACTGCCGCCCGTCCATTTGCGGCGCTACCAGCTTGCCCGTGTCGGTGCGGCGTAGCATGCTCTCAGGCAGTACCAGCATCTTCCGACCTAAAAAAATGTCGTTGCCCAAGCTGTCGAACGCCATATCAACGGTTTCCAAAGCGTCTATAGCCTTGTCGAACAATGCAACTCCCATAGGGGAGTAGTCCCAATAGGGGTTATCTTCTGCCAATCGGATTAGCTGGAACGTTGGGCGCTGCTGTTTGGTATCAAGCGCCTCCAATGCCTGAAGGTAGCCGCTCGGCTCGAACTGCTCACCATCGGTGTTGAAGAAGGCACAGAGAACCTCGTAGTTGCCCGTTTCCTCGTTCGGGCGGTGCACTTCTATCTGTGTGCAGCGCTCGCCCCTGATCCACAGGCGCGAGGTAAACGCGCACTCGCTGCAGCCTATGCCGTCCCATCGAAGCGGGATGATGGAGCGCGCATCGTAGCGCACGGGGGTAACGCGCAGGTTGTTGGAGGTTCCCACCTGCGCCGCGCCTTCGATGTGAAGAGCCCATGCAGCCGTGCCGCTTGCGCACATGCGTTTTAGGGCAAGGGGCGCGGTGTCGTGCCAGCGCACGGCGTTGAGCCAAGCGTCAAGCCATGCGGCTGTGGTGTCGTCCGCGCCTGGCGCGCTGATACTGGCCTTCTCGTTGTATAGCAGCCCCGCCATGTCGGAACAGACCATGTCGGCAGGGGTGCAGCTTCGCACCTTTACCTTGTTTGTGTTGCCCTTCTCGTCTGTTTCCTCGCGCCAGTAGAAGGCCGCTGTGCGCATGTAGTAGCCCCACCAGTCGTTGATGTTGCCCGCCATCGGCGTATGCAGCGCCTGGGCTGGGTATCCGATGCTGGCAAGCCACCGCGTGGCGTTGGTCGTAAGGTCGTTAGGCAATGTAACCCCCTATGGTTAGCTGGTCTTCGGGTCGCTGATCAGGTCGAACACGGCATATCTCACCGCGTCTATCGTGTGGTTGTCTTGGTCGGGGAAGCCCTGGAAACGCCCCTCTTCGTCTTCTTTGGCGCGGTAGCGCGTGAACTCAGCCCACGCGAGGGGGCACTTCTTGCGATCGATGTAGATATGGGCTCGCTTGCGTAGCCACATAACGCCATCGGCAACTGGGACGCGCTTCGATGCGCCCATGATGCGAAGCCCCGCGCTGTCCCACGTTGCTATGTCCTTCGGCGCTGCAGCGTCCGCCCTGATCTCGTTGCAGGGCTTGCGGCGGTCGTATATCGGCGTGCCGTCGCTCCCTAGGCGTATGCTCCCCTGAGCGTCACGCTCTGCGAGCTTGCGCCTAACGCGCTCGATGTTCGGATCATCAAGGGTTTCGGTGTTGTATATCTCGTCGAAGATGTAGAGGTCGCGGCGCTTGCGGTCGTATGCGACGCGAAGCCAAACGAATGGATCGCTCATGAATCCCCAGTCGATGCCGCACCTAGACCAATGGAACGCCGCCGCATCGTCGGCGGTGATCTCGCAATCTTCCACGTTGGCGAACACGCGCCCCGTTAGGCTGGTCGTCTCGCCCTTGTATTCGTTTCTGTAGGCTTCCAGGTTTGTTGCCTTCAGCTTCTCGGCATCGCGAAGGAAGCCCTCGCCCAACCACTCAGGCGGCACCTGGTCGTAATTTATCTTCACGGCAAGGGTTGCCGCGTCTTCCTTGCTTTCCTCCAGATGCCTGTTGCTCCAGTGCTCGCAGTCGGGGTGAACGTTCCACATGCGGAAGGTTCGGAACAGCGGGGCAGCGCCGCGCTTCACGGTCTGCTCAGCCTTGCGAACGTCAGCCATCCCGCGGAACTGGTTGAACTCTTCCCAAACGGCAAAGCCCAGGTACATGTCTGGGTCGCGCAGCGTGAGTGATTTCGCCTTTTCTGGATCGTCGAGGCCACGGAAAAGTATCACCTGCCCGGTGCTCTTCCTGGTGATCTCCATCGGCTGAAACGTCCACGTGAAATCATGTTCAACGCCCAGGCGCTTGATGGCGGATATGAACGCCGCCATGATCGAGTCACGGATGGTTGCCCCCACCTGGCGGAATGCAACTCCGCACAGCTTGGGGTCTTTCAGCATGAGAACCAGAGGCGCAAGCGTGAACATGGACGTTTTGAGGGAACCGCGCCCGCCAACCGCCTCGTATGTCTCGTGACTGCCGCCCATGATGTCGCGCCAAACGTCCCAATAGGCTGGAGGCACAAGAAGCGATGTGTCAATGAACGGCTTGGGATTCTCTGCCTCGTGCTGCTCTATCAGGCGTTGCATGCGGGCGTTGCTAAGGCTGTACTCCATCGGCTTGTTGCGTTCCAGCCACCAAGCCGCCGCCTTCCAATCCTTCTCTAAACCCGCTTTCATTACCGCCTCGACCATGTTGGCCGTTCGGTCTACTTCCGCCTTTTTTAGGGCTTTGGATAGCTTGGTTTGCTTCTCGGTCTTCGGATGATTCACCCACGTGCTCAGCGTCTCTGGGCGCACGCCAACAGCCAGGGCTATGCCCTTGCTCTGCGCGCCGCATCGCATCAGCTTCACGGCATGCGCTATAACCTCGTCTGTGCATTTCTCCTTTGACATGCCCCTATTGTCTGGGTGCCGTCACGCATAAAAAAGGCGGCAGCCGTAGCCACCGCCTAATGTAATCGCCTGTCTATGCGGGCGTTATGCCAACAGCCCATGCGAACGCCTTCACCGCGTAAACGAGCACGGTCAGGGCGACCACGCACCCCACTATCGCGGCGCATGCGCAGACGGTTACCGCTGCTATCGCTTTCAGCGCCTTGGCTGTAAGCTCGCTTATGGTCTCGTTGTCCATTCCTAAAGCTTCCTTATCCCTGCCGCCTCGCGGCGGCTTGCCGTGTAAGCCCTTGCCAGCCATGGGGGCATGGTATCGGCTATCGCCTTCACGCGCTGCATATAGGCGGCCTCAGGGATCGGCTTCGCAGCGTCCTTCTTGCGGGCTTCGCGCTCCTTGTGCTGCGCAGCCTTGCCTATGCGGACAGCCCCAGTGTTGCTGTTGGCGCGGAACACCGCGCAGCATTCCGCCTGAAGCTCGTCAAGGCAGTTGCCGCGGGCTGGGCAGTCAACCGTGCAGCGCGTCAATCGTCCTGCCCCCATGCGATGCATGCGGCGATGAGAACCGCAACCGTGAGCAGCGATATCGCGGAGCAAGCCAACGCCACCATGTTAAGCCCCCTCGACCATTGAGCCGGTGGAGCCGAAGCCTCCGCGGCTCTCGTTGCCAAGGCTTCCCACCATGCGAACGCTCACACGTGGGAAGCGCACAGCGGCGAACTGGGCTATGCGCGTGCCCTTGGGTATGGTCGTGTCGCGGATCGCGTAGGCCACGAAGCCCAGAACATCGTCATCGCCGTTGTAGTCGTTGTCTATGATGCCGATCGAGTTGGCCATGATTATTCCGTGCTTCAGGCACGTGGAGGATCGCGGCACGATCAGCCCAGTAGCGCCACCTTCCATGTCGATCGAAGCACCAAGCGGTATCACCATCACATCACCAGCCGCCATAACAACGTCCTCACTAGCTGCCAGGTCTATCATGTCGCCGTGCCTCTCGGGCATAGAGCCGCCCTCATGCAGCCTCATCCTCACGTATACCGACGGCACTTTCTCGCGCTGCTTCCCTGCGAGGCAGTCAGCCCAATGCTTGATATCGAGCACCAGCGCAAGGCACTCGTTAGGGCTCATATCAACGAGGCTGCCGATCATCTTGGCATCAAGCGCCCTTCCCTCCAGGTGGTTGGCCACAAGAAACATCTGCGTTTTAACGTCCATCTCTAACCCTCCAAATCGTCCAGCATCGCGCAGAAGTCCGCCCACTCGCCATGGAGCCGTTCAAGCGTCCCGCGCATCCTTGCCGCAAGCTCGCGAATCTCCCATTGCGCCGCGTTGTCTGTGCGCAACCGGTAGAAGCCCATGAATTCCCTTAGGTTCATCGTTGCGTCGATTGCCGTCTTGGTCGCCTCGGGCAGCGCATAGCGCGCATCATCAGCGCGCATGCCCTTCTTGATCAACGAGGCGTAATGATCGGCGCATTGCCTCATTGCGGTCTCGAACTCTACCGCTGTGCGGTCTTCTGCCGCGATATGAGGCGGGGTTACGTACCAGTCCGCACTGTCGGTGCCTACGACCGTGTAACGCTGACTCTGCTGGCAGTAGCTTGCCAGGCGGTGCCTCACGAGCTGATGGCTGCATGCGCGGCTGATGCCCTCGATTCTCCACGTCACTGATACATGCTCGAACACGCTCATGTGCCCGAAGGCGAAGCAGTGGCGGGCGCGCTGGGGCTTGGGGTGGTCCTTGCCCGTGGAGATGCCCGCAACCGATCCGATGAAGGACAGGGGCATGTCCGTTGTCTTGGCCATGATCTCTACGCGCATCGTGCCGCCTCCCTCGCTTCTTCGCGCTCCTTCTCCAGGCTGTGCCCGCAGAACGGGCAGTAGGCTATGCCCTCCGCGATGATATCCACCTCGGTGAGGCGGCGCGATGTGGTGGCGCAAAGGCTCCAAACGCCGCCGCGCGTGGTCGCCACCTCGTACTCTCCATGGGGGTCGATCGCCTCCAGCTGGTCGCATCTATGTAACATCCGGATCACCCTTCCTTGCCGCCCCCATGTTCCAACCCGCGAAACCTTCCAGGCTGACGGGTTTCGATCGGATGGGGCGGCTTTTTCCTTTTCTTTTTCTTATTTCCTTTTCCTTTTCCTTTTCTAATTTCTAGAAAAGGAAAGAGAGCTAAAAACCAATGGTTAAAACCTATGGTTACGGCTCTTTCGCCTCTTCCTTTGCCGCTTCCCCGCCGCGCTCCTTCCTCGGTCTGCCGCCCTGCTTGCCGCCCTCGATCTTCTTCAACGTCGATTCGATGGTGGGGGCTATTTGCATGAACGAGAGGTCGAGGATTTCCCTCTCCATGTCGTTGATGTTCGGGAAGTCCGACACGCTGAAGAAATCGGGATACAAGCCCTCGAAGCAGAAGGCGCGGAAGGCGTCGAAGAGGGCTAGCCTCGCGTTGTCACCGAGGCGGTTAGCCATGGTGTTGAGCGAGGCATACAGAGGCGCGTACTTAACGCCCATAGCCAACCGCCTCCCTTGCTAGAACGGTATGTCCTCGTCGTAGACACTCGCCATGACGGGCACAGGCGGCGCAGCCGCATACACGAGTTCGCCGCCAAGGTGCCCCTGCTGGCGCTGGCTCATGATGTCGATGTCGTCCGCGATAACCTCCAGCTTCGAGCGCTTAGCGCCGTCCTGCGCCTCCCAAGAGCTGTAACGGAGCTTGCCCGCAACGCAAACCTTCAAGCCCTTGGCAAGGATGCCGCTAAGGCTCTCGGCGCGCTTTCCAAACACGGTGCAATCGACAAAATTGGGGTAATCCTCCCACTCTCCCGTCTGCTGGTTCTTGCGGCGGTCGTTGACCGCAACGCCGAAGCCCAGCACGGCCATGCCGCCCGCCGTTTGGCGTAAATCGGGGTCGCGGGTAAGGTTCCCGCTGATCGTCACGCTGTTGATGCTCATTTGCTTTTGCCTTCCTTCTCTAGGTAAACAATCCCGTTGCGCTGCGATACCTTCACGGTGCCGCCCGCGTTGTCCGCGCGGCGCTTCATAGCCGCGTAAAGGTTGGGGGCGCTGCCCTCGTCGTGCAGTGCCGCGCACTTGGCGTTGCCCTGTAAGAACTCCGTCCAAGCAGCGTCGTACTCGCTGCGCGGTGCGCCGCGGTTGTCCCGTGGCGTTGTGTCCGTCGGTGTGACCGTCATTAGCCCTGTTCCTCCGTTGCCGCTTCCATCTTTGAAATCTCGCGCTCTAGCATGTCGGCGCATGCCCTCAGCTGGTCTGCCGTCATGGCTGGGTAATCGCGCCCATGGTCTGCCCGCATCTTGGCGTGAAACGCTTGCAGGTCGTAGCCCATGCCCTTGGCTGCAACGAACAGGTCATGAAGCCGATGCGTCTGCTCGTTGCGCTCTTCGGTGCCGTCCTTGAACGTTGCGCCCTCCTTGATCTGCTGCAAGCGCTCCTGTGCCGCTTGTTCAGGCGGCGTTTCTGGCTCCTGTGGAGCCTCGTACGCCTGGACGGGCTGCGGCGGCTCAGCGGGCGGCTCGTAGCGCTGCGCGGGCTGGTTGGTGCCGCTGGTTGCCTGATCCATCTCTTCCGCGCTGTACATGCCCGTGAATTCCTCAGGCATCGCCTCGCGCAGCGCATGCACCAGGGCGACCTTGCGTATCATCGTGCCGGGCATCTTCGCCCATCCGCTTTTCCCCGTGCTGTACTCGCTTAGGCTTACGGTGTCCTTGATCGGCACCTGGTACCCGCGCATGTAAACCTCAGCCCAGCCGCCTAAAAGCACTTCGCCGATCTGGGGGAACAGCGAGGAACCCTCGCGGTCGATGATCTGACCAGCGGAGTTAAGCAAGGTGATGCCAGCGCGGAAGCCCTCACAGTTCTCGTTGCGGGCGGCGCGCTTGGTAAACACGTCCTTTCCCGTGATGATCGTGGCGTTGCTGCCGTACTTGACCAGATACGCCTCCTTGATGAAGGGGTTGAGGCGGTGCGCCTTGCAAAGTTGAATGAAGTTGTAGGCTTCGCGGTCGGTGATATTGCTGTTGCCGATCGCGCACATGTCGCGCACGATCTGCGATGTAAGCGTGATCTCATTGCCCTGATCAGCCTCGTAAACGGTGATTTCCTCTGCCATCGCAAACACCACCTAACCGATAAGCCCCGCAACGGTTGCGCCCTGGAGGATGGGGCGCAATGCGTTAACGGCTTCGCTTTCCTTGATCACGGTTCGCACAGCCTTAGGGCGTGCTGGCTCCCAAAGAAGGAAACTGACGATCTCGCCCGTGTCGCAGTCGATAACATCCGCGCCCGCCTGAGCGAAATGATCCTCCCATCCTTTGGCGGGGGCTTCTTCGGTAAGCCCCTTAGCTTCAAGGTAGGCGAGCGCGCTAGCCTTCTTGATCGGGTCGATATACGGCTTTGGCTTGCTCATGGTGATACTGATGGAGCCAACGGGCTCATCTCCAATCTTCACCTGTTTGCGGTCGATGCCGCATTCGTCGTAAAGTTTGATAAGCTCGTCCTTCTCGCTGCCCTCAATGTCCTTCAAGCGCTCATCTATGCGCTTCTTCAAAACGCGCAACATTGCGATTTCTTCATCTTTTGCAAGTTTCGTTTCCATTGCTTTTCCCTTCCTGAACTGGGGTTGTCTCATCTTCTTGGTGTCTTCATAAAATCTGCACGCGCCCGCTGCAGCTGCTTGCGTGCGGCGGCGTAGTCCCTTTGCGCTCGGTCAAGGTGCCACGCCTCGACCTCCTCACAGAAACGTTGGTTTGCCTTCGCCGCCTCGCTCTTACCCAGCCCTGCGAGGTCGGGGGGCTTCGGCGGCTGCACTGCCGCCTTGCGCTTGCCTGAGCCGCCTCTAACGCGGTTGGTGGCTGAGGCTATGCCCGCGCGGGCTATGAGGTGGGCGGTCTCCGCTTCTGCCTTCCGCGCCTTCTCCCTGATGGTGCAGACAGGGCAGTATCCTGTCTTAGCGTTCAACGATGTTCGCCAATTGCTGCAGCTGCTGCACCAGACCAAGCGCCAAGGACAGGCAAGGCTTACACCTAGCCGCGCCGCTTCGTTGCGCACGCTTGCCTCTGATCGCCCAAGCCTTTCGGCTATCTCCTTGCGCGGAACGCTGCCCGCCCATTCCCTGATTGCCGCCACCTCGTAGGCATGCCAAGGCTGGTAACCGCGCCTCATATAAGCGAGCCCATCACAACGACCTCGACGCGCGGGGTTTTGCGGTTAACGCTGAAACCAACGTCCAGCGGGTCGCACATGTTCCATCCGTCGCTTTCGATAACGCCCGCCTCTTGCAGCGCGTCCAAGATAAATTTCTTTGAGAATGAAACGTTGTCCTTGTCGCTGCGTGCGTTTGGGCGTATCCATGTGAAATAGACGGTTACCTTACCTTTGAAGCGCGGGGCTTCGCCGATGGCCTGGATAATCTGAGCTTGCGTCTCGCGCTTCATCTTCGCCGCCGCGTAGCGGTTGGCGCGGTTGGCCTTCGTGTACTCGTTGAGTGTGGGGATGGTGCCGGGGATGGTAAACGCGAACTTACTCACAGTGATCAACCGCCCAACCCAATTCGTGCGCCTGATCGACGGTAAGGGCATGCTCTGCTCGGTACTGCTGCATGCGCTCGTGCTGCGCTTGCTGCCCAAGGCCGATGAAGATACATAAGACCATGGCGGCGCAAACGATCACCTTCACTGTTGCCTTGCTCATTGTCTTAACTCCAATACTCTTCGTACTCGCGCTCATACCACTCTTCAAGAGCCTTGTCGGTCACTCGCAAGCCGCGCGAGGTGCCGCGGCGCTTGATCGCCTTCAACCTCCCAGCGTGAATAGCCTGGTAGACGAAGGCGGGCGACACTCCGAAGCTATCGGCAACCTCTTTGACCGTGTGCAGCCTGATGCTGCATGGTTGGTTCTTCATCTTCTCCCCTCGTTTAAGTCTAGTCTTAAATCGCATCGCAAAAAAATAGGCGCAGACGTTGCGCCAATCTGCGCGCAATCGCACAGGCTGAGCGCCTGTAACGCCTGGTGGTGGCGGTGCTATGGTGCTGCGCTGGTATACATCGGCGTTCCCTCCGCTCTTCGGTTTCTTTCGATGAATTTAAGATAAGACTTAATCGAGTTTTGCGCAATATCAAATTCAACTTTATTTAAACTTTTCTTAATTTAATCTAAAATCTAAGCAAGATTGAAACGTGTTCACGGGGGTTGCCATGCCATCAAACAATGACGGTTTCGGGCGCAACATCAGGGCGTTGAGAGAAGACCACAAGCTGACGCAAGGGCAGTTAGCCAACGCCCTGGATATGTCAACGCCCGCGGTATCGTATTGGGAAACAAAGGGTTCCGCGCCGCACAAGAAGGAAGCCATTGAGAAGATGTGTGACCTTTTCGGCGTTACGCGCCGTGACCTCTTCGGCTACTCAGACGGCTACTATGCCCAGACGCGCGGCGGCGCTGATGCTGAGCCTGTGGCAACGTCCGCAACGCTTCCTGTTGACGGCGAGGGCGCTAAAATCGCTTGTCCGCCCGAATACTGCAAAGAAGGCAACTATTACGTAAGAATGCCCGACAACGCCCTTTGCAACGTCATAGCAAAAGGCTCATATGTGCTTGTTGACGTGTCGTTAGAGCCAAAGGACGGCGATATTGTGCTTGCTCAGGTCGGCAACGAGCCGCCGATACTGCGAAGGTACAGCCACATAGAGGGGCTTACGCTGCTCTCCCCAGATAGCTCAGACGAGGCATACGAGCGAACGGTGATAGACACAACCAGGGCAAGCGCGCCAGACGTGCGCGTGATCGGCTGCGCTGTGTACGCCGCCACGATGATAGGGGAGGGTGCAAGCGATGCCTAAGCGCCGTAGCGCATGGGGGAGCATATCGCAGAGCCGCGCGGGCGTTTGGCGGCTGCGCTACCCTTTGCCCCCCGACCCGAACACAGGGGCGCGGCGGCAAGGCTATGAGACGGTGCACGGCACAAAGGCAGACGCTAGCAAGCGCCTTGCTGAGCTGCGCCTAGAGCATGACCGATATGCCGCCGCAAAGCCTGATATGACGGTTTCGGAGCTTTGGGAAAACCACTATTCAAGGTTCATTGAGAAGCATCTAGCGCCCTCCACGGTAGAGGGCTACGGAAGCGCATACAGGGCGCACATAGAGCCGCGTTTCGGCTCTTGCGAGCTGGAGAAGGTGAGGCGCGGGGATGTTCAGGAATGGCTAGACGGGCTGAGCTACGGAGCCGCTAAGAAGGCTTTTGCCGTTGCCCGTGCCCTGTTCAGCTTCGCCGTTGACAACGAGATGTGCAACGAGAGCCCGTTTGCAAAGCGCTACCGCTTGCCGAAGAAGCCAACCACCAGCACAAAGGACGCGGCGCAGAGCGTGCACACCGAGCAAGAGCTTCGCGAGGTGCTGCAAGCCGCGCGCGGTGAGCGGTGGGAAGCCGCTTTCATCCTCTCGGCCTTTGGCGGCATGCGCCGCGAGGAAGCTTTCGGCGTTAAATGGGAGGACGTCGATTTCTGCGACGGCTACGCCGTCGTGCACATATATATGTGCGTTCAGCCCGCAACCGGGGGCGTGAGGATCGTCGACCGCACGAAAACCGAGGGCTCTACCCGCGACGTTGTCATACCAGCCCCGTACTCAGACCGCTTGCGCGAGCTGCTGTTTGAGTACATGGGCGATGTCTGGGTGTGCGACGACGGTTTAGGCATGCCCGCAAACCCCGACCTCGTAAGCGCTGCCTATAAGCGTTGGCACATCGGCAAGCCCTATAAATATGTGCCATGGAAGAACCTAAGGAACAGCTACGCCACAATGCTGCACAACCGAGGCGTTGACCTTGCTACTGTTGCCCGCTTGCTTGGTCACTCAACGCCGACGCTGACATTCAAGCACTACGACCGCCCAAGCGCTGAGCAGCTAGCCGCCTCCGTGTCTGTTCTGTCAGAGCCGTAGATACAACGCGCCCCCAACCGCTGCAACAGCAGAAGGGGGCGCATCGTTGAGGGAGAACCGCCGCCGTGCGGTGCGTTGAAAGAAAAAGAAGCAAGAAGGTTGCACGGCGGTATGTCCGCGGGGTAGAGAAACCGAAAAACAACCCCGCAACGATTATTAAAAGAGATATGTCACAATGGGCTTGTGCACTGAAGTTGTGCACAGTGCACAACTGGTGCACATCGTCAGATCGCTTAGAGGCGCTTAGAGGTGCGAAAATAAACGAAATTTCGACTCAGATCACTTATACGTGAGACTTTTAATCCCAAGGCCGCGGGTTCGATTCCCTCACGGCGCACCACTTCGCAACTAAGGCCCGCCGCAAGGCGGGCCTTTTGCATGCAATGGGCGCAGCTTCGTTTTGGGCAATAAGCCCATGTCCCTCTGGCCCATGTCCCCCCCCCTCTCTCGGGTTTTGCCCCGTTGCTGCTGCTGGGGCTGCGTGTCTTTTGACGGAATTTGTCCTAGTGCCGCCGCTGAGGTCTTGCACGCTTTTCGTGGGATCCGTTCCGTTGGGGGCTGTCGGGTCTTGCCTGCCTTTCGCGGGATCCGCCCTGCCGGGGTCGCCGAGAACTCACATGTCTTTCAGGGGATCCGCCCTGTTGGGGCGATTCGCCCTTTGTTGGATCTGCCCTATTGCGACAATCGGTCCATCAAAAACAAAAATCCCGCCATTTTTGCAACTTTTTTGCGATTGCGGACTCTTTTCCGCTCCCTCTAAGCGGAAATATGCTGCTGTACGGCCGATCACCTGCGCTTTTGCGCCGTGATCCGCGATCAGAGGAGCCCATGACAATCCGCAATCGCAAAAAAGTTGCAATCTGAGCCGATTTTTTGTTTTCAGACTCCCCGCAAAGGGTTCGGGGCGGCATCGGGGATGGTACGGAGCAAGTCTGGCGCTGCGAGATGGTACGGGAATGGCGCAAGTCCGGCGTTGCGAGATGGTCCGGGTGCAGCCTGGGTCCACGCTGCGGAATGAATTCGGGGCGGCCTGGGTGTAGCACCGTGGAGCCCGCGTATTCTCTTCGCCATAGCGGCGTTGTCTGTATGACGGCACTTCGGGCGAATGCCGAATGCCGTACCGAACAACCGAAAATTCTCATCGAGTGCGCGTTCGGGATTGATCTTCGCTTTCCTATGTGTATCCCTTGTGCAACTCGTGAACGTTTGCGGGGCGCATTTGGCCCTGTGTTAAAGTCACCAAACATGACTTTTTCACCTGCAACAACAGCCAAAGCCTACTGTGCATCGCATCGCGAGGGCGTTCTTGCTGCGCTCAATTGGGCCTGCATTTTGTTGGTGGGCCCCTTGCTGTGTGCTGCTGTGTCTGAAACCCTTAGCCTTTCCGGTGTTTCGGGCCTTGAGCAAGGGTTTTTCCTGCTCAACGCTTCCATCTATCTGTTTATTCATCTCGTTGCTTATTTGATTATTCGCAACACACGCATCACCTGTTTGGCGGTGTTTCTGGTGGTGCTGGGCTTCAGTGTTGCTAATCACTACGTTATTGCGTTTACGGGTATCCCCATCACGTTCGGTGATCTTATGTCTGCGGGAGTGGGCATGTCGGTGGCGGGCGGCTATACGTATGCGCTCGATGCCCAAGTGGTCCAGAGCCTGAGCGCTGCACTTGTTTATGTAATTGCGTTGCTTGTGATTCCGCGTTCGAAGCTGCGTGTGAATTTCGGAAGCAACCAGATGGCGCTTGCCGTTGTGGCCGTGGCCACCGTTGGCCTGGGCGCCTATTTGTATGGCGACGAAGAAGCGTGGAGTCATATCGACACGCACGAATGGAATCCCGCGTACCCCTATTCCCATTACGGTTTTGCGGCAAGTTTCGCATCGGATGCCGCCTCGTCTTCGACGGTGAATGCGGAAGGCTACGACATTGATGCCCTCTGGCAAACCGACGAAGCGTCGGGCGTAACCCAGGTCAATGTCGGGCACGGGTATCTGACCGAGGCAGATGGCGCGCCTGCGTATACCCAGGCAACCGAAGAATCCCCCAATATTGTGGTGGTGATGAACGAATCGTTCTCTGACCTAACTACCTACTTGGATGGTTACGAAACGAGTACCGACCCAATGCCCTACGTGCGCTCGCTTATGAAACGCGGCGATGTGGTTTCGGGAACCTGCGCCGTTTCTTCGGATATGGGCACGGGCACTGCCAATTCCGAATTCGAATTTCTAACGGGCAATTCCATGTCCTATTTCAAGGGAAATACCCCGTATGTCCAGTTTATCGACGCGGAAACGCCCAGCCTGGCCTCGTTGCTTGCCGGTCGTGGCTACAGCACTATGGCCATGCACGCCTATGAGCGCGCTGGATACAACCGCGTGAAGGTGTATGACCGCCTTGGCTTCGAAACGTACAAGGGCATAGAAGATTTCGATGTTGATCTGGATTATGCCCGTGGCTATCCGACCGACGAGGCGAACTATCGTCAGCTCATCAAGGATTTCGAGGAAAACCGCGGCGGCGCCCCGCAGTTCCTGTTCAACATCACGATGCAGAACCACGGCGGCTACTATGCGTCCGATTACGAATGGCCCGTTCGTGTTCGTGAGGTGTCGCCAGTAGATTCATACGACGAATCGGTTATCGCCTACGAATCCAGTGTTCATATGGCGGACGAATCGGTGCGCCAGCTCATCTCGTACTTCGAGACGGTTGACGAACCCACGGTCGTGCTTTTCTTTGGCGACCATGAGCCACGCCTTTCGAACGAGTTCTACTCAAGCTGGTTTACCGATGAGAACGATCTCGATTTAGAAACCACCGCGCAGCTCCATAAAACCCCTTTCTTTATTTGGGGCAACTACGATTTGAATACCGAATCGATCCAGAAGGGTTCGGCGGTTTCGTTGAACTACCTGTCCACCGTGTTGTTTCAAACAGCAGGGATGCAGCTTTCGCCATACCAGGAATACCTGGCGGATCTTCGCATGGAGCACTCCGTAATTACGGCTCGGTACTTCACCACCGCATTCGGCGACAAGGTTGGCACGACGCCTTCGGCGTTCACCGATTCGATTCGCGAGTATCAGTGGCTTCAGTACAACTGCGTATTCGACCGCGCTCACCGCATCCCTGGCTTCTATTCGTAGGGAAGCGAGTGGTCAGTATATGGTGGCCTTGTGATGGTGCCTTGCAAAGAGAATAGGTGTTTTGCTAAAATCTCCATTTGCGTTTGACTACCTATTTGCTTGAAGGAGCTACCTTGGCTAAAGAAGATGCAATTGAACTGGAGGGCACCGTACTCGAGGCTCTTCCAAACGCTATGTTTAAGGTAGAGCTTGAAAACGGTCACACTATTCTTGCCCACATTTCCGGCAAGATGCGTATGCACTACATCAAGATCCTCCCTGGCGACAAGGTTCAGGTTGAACTTTCCGTATACGACCTCGATCGTGGTCGTATCACCTATCGCTACAAGTAAGTAGCAAGCTAGCGTGCCTCACAGGGTGAAGTGCGCTTTTGTCGTTTGCGAGCCCGCGGCGCAAGCGCATTTAAGTGGGGAAGGGGAAACCCAAAGCCGCCCCACGAAGCGGAAACGAAACAAACTATCGCCTGCGGCTGGGCGTGGTAGATAAAAGAGAAACACATTACCGAAAGGAAATTGAAATGAAGGTACGTCCTTCGGTCAAGAAAATGTGCGACAAGTGCAAGATCATTCGACGCCACGGCAAGGTACTCGTAATCTGCGAGAACCCTCGTCACAAGCAGCGTCAGGGTTAAAGAGAAAGGGAACGTATTCATGGCACGTCTCGTTGGTGTCGACCTTCCTCGCGACAAGCGCATTGAAGTCGGCTTGACCTATATCTACGGCATTGGCCTCACCACCTCCAAGAAGATCCTCGCAGAAACCGGTGTTAACCCCGATACCCGCGTAAACGATCTTACGGAAGATGAACTTTCCAAGCTTCGTGACTACATCCAGGCTAACCTCACCACTGAGGGCGACCTGCACCGCGAAGTATCTCAGAATATTAAGCGCCTCATGGAAATCGGTTGCTACCGTGGCCTGCGTCATCGTCGTGGCCTGCCCGTTCGCGGTCAGCGCACTCACACGAACGCTCGTACGCGTAAAGGTCCCAAGCGTCAAATCGGTGGCAAGAAGAAGTAGAGGTGTAACTAGTGGCAGCTAAGAAAAACGTTCGCACGCGCATCAAGCGTTCTGACCGCAAGAACATCGCTGTTGGCGCTGCACACATCAAATCCACTTTCAATAACACGATCGTTTCCATCACGGATCCTCAGGGCAATGTAATTTCCTGGCAGTCCGCTGGTACCGTCGGCTTCAAGGGCTCTCGTAAGTCCACGCCGTTCGCAGCTCAGATGGCAGCTGAGGCAGCAGCAAAGACCGCTATGGAGCATGGCTTGAAGAAGGTTGCTGTATTCGTGAAGGGTCCCGGTTCCGGTCGCGAAACCGCTATCCGTTCCCTTCAGGCAGCTGGCCTCGAAGTAGCTAGCATCCAGGATTGCACCCCTATCCCGCACAACGGTTGCCGTCAGCGCAAGCGTCGTCGCGTCTAACTGAAAGGATCGATACACTATGGCAATTAACAGGACTCCGGTTCTCAAGCGTTGTCGCCAGCTCGGTCTGGATCCTTCTGTTCTCGGTTACAGCAGCAAGAAGGAATCCATCCGTCAGCCCAAGCGTCGTCGCAAGGAATCCGAATACGGTATGCAGCTGCGCGAAAAGCAGAAGGCTAAGTTCATCTATGGCGTTCTCGAGAAGCAGTTCCTCGGCTACTTCAAGCGCGCTAAGGCAATGCCCGGCATCACCGGTGACAACCTGATGCGTATCCTCGAGTCTCGTCTCGACAACGTAGTATTCCGTCTCGGCTTTGCCAAGACCCGCAAGGAAGCTCGCCAGATCGTTACCCACGGTCACATCCAGGTAAACGGCCGTCGCGTAGACATCCCGTCTTTCCGCGTTCGCCCCGGCGACCTTGTTGCTGTTACCTCCAAGGCTAAGGAACTTCTGGTTATCAAGAGCGCTCTCGTTTCCAACGAAGGCGTACAGGTTCCTGCATGGCTTGAGGTTGACATCGAAAAGCTGCAGGGCAGCGTTCTTGCTCTTCCTGAGCGTGAGCAGATTGACCTCGACATCAACGAGCAGCTTATCGTCGAACTTTACTCGAAGTAACGTACGCACTGCGGTTTATTAAGGAGGCTTATTCAATATGACAGAGTTCATGAGGCCGACAGTAACGATCGAAGAGGTTAACGACACCGTTGCCCGCTTCATCGTGGAGCCGCTAGAGCGTGGCTACGGTTACACTCTTGGCAACTGCATGCGTCGTGTTCTGCTTTCGTCTCTCGACGGAGCAAAGGCGACTGCTATCCAGATCGATGGTGTACAGCATGAGTTCACCACCGCTGAGGGCGTAATCGAGGACATCACCGATATCGTCTTGAACGTTAAGGGCCTGGTTTTCAGCGCCCTTAACGGTGACATCAGCGAGGCCACTGCGCATGTGCATGCTGAGGGTCCTTGCACCGTTACTGGTGCCGATCTCGAGGTTCCTACCGAATTCTCTCTGATCAACCCCGAGCACGTTATCGCAACTGTTGCTGACGGCGGCACGCTTGAGATGACCGTCCGCATTGGCGTGGGTCGCGGATATGTATCTGCTGAGCGCAACAAGCGCACGGAAGATCCTATCGGCATCATCCACGTTGACTCGCTGTTCTCGCCGGTTCGCCGCTGCACCATGGGTGTTACTGACACCCGCGTTGGCCAGCGCACCGACTATGACAAGCTTGTTCTTGAAGTTGAGACTGATGGCTCCATCAACCCCACCGAGGCTGTGTGCCGTGCTGCGAATATCATCAACCAGTACATGGGCGCATTCCTCATGCTCGACGAGGTAGAGGAAGACGAAGAGGGCGAAGTAGTTTCCATCTTCGCTCCCGAAAACCAGGAGACCAACGCTGAGCTCGACAAGCAGATCGAGGATCTGGACCTTTCCGTTCGTTCCTACAACTGCTTGAAGCGCGCTGGTATCCACTCTGTTCGTCAGCTGGTTGAGTATTCTGAGAACGACCTGCTCAACATCAGGAACTTTGGCGCGAAGTCCATCGAGGAAGTGAAGGACAAGCTCATTTCCATGGACCTCAATTTGAAGCAATAGGAGATTTAAAGATGAGGCACAACTATAAGGGCCGCAAGCTTGGCACTGACTTCAGCCATACCAAGGCCATGAAAAAGAGCCTTGTTGCTGCGCTGTTCACCAACGACCGCATCAAGACGGTTGAGGCGCGCGCCAAGGAGATCCGCCCCGATGTAGACAAGATCATCACGTGGGCTAAGAAGGGCGACCTGCATTCCCGCCGTCTTGCTATCGCAGCACTTGGCGACAAGGAACTGGTACGCGAGGTATTCGAGAAGGTTGCTCAGGGTCAGTTCGCTGATCGTCAGGGTGGCTACACTCGCATCATGAAGCTTGGCAACCGTAAGGGCGACAACGCTTCCATGGTAATCATGGAGCTCTGCACCGAGCCGGTACAGCCCAAGGAAAAGGCTGAGAAGCCTGCAGCTAAGAAAGAAGCTCCCAAGAAGGAAGAAAAGCCTGCAGAGGAGCCTAAGGCTGAAGAGGCAACCGAAGAGGCTGCTGAATAGTTTTAGCTTTATAGCTTTCAAAGGACCCGTTCGTAGGAACGGGTCCTTTTTTATGTCTTCATTCAGCAGTTGGGCTCACAGCGCGTTATTTTGTGCCTCAATTCCCTGTAGTGATATAGCAGGAAAGTCCTCTAAGCGCACTACGGAGTCGTATCTGCCCCCCTCGGTGTGTATTGACTCCATGGCAACATACCCATGCCTTTATGGGTTCAACTAGGTTCTGCGAAATTACGATGGGTCTATTTCAACAAGACCGTGGCGAAACCGTGATATTCCAATTCTGTCACGCTTGCCCGATTACTATGAGTAACGCACTCTATGCTCGAATCGCGAATAGGAAAGTTTGGCTGGTTGAACTTATGGCACGTTTTAGCGGGAACAGCAATTTCAAATATCGCATGGCTCAATGGATGATGGGCCGTTATGGTATCGACGAGCTAACTCAGGCTCTGATGCTTTTGGGATGCGGATTCGTTCTGGTGAATTTCTTCGCGCATTCAGGCATCTTGTCAACGTTAGCTCTGCTGCTCATGGCGTTGGGGATTTTCCGTTGCTACTCAAGGAACATTGCAGCAAGAGCTCGTGAGCTGGCTAAGTACCAAGATGTGATGGTAAAGCCCAAGGCTTGGTGGCGCCTGCTTAACAAGAAATGGGTCAACCGCAAAACCACTATCTACTTCAAATGCAAAGGATGCGGTGCGGTTTTGAATGTGCCTAAGGGCAAAGGAAAGATTCTTGTCACCTGTCCAAAATGCGGTGCAAAAGAAGAGAAGCGTTCGTAGCTCAATACTTCCTATGGGCATGGTGGTTACCATGTAATCTACATAATGTATTCGTATTTATTCTTATACACTACATATGGTATGAGTACTGCCCAAAAATAATGAGCCGCTTAGAAAATCAAGGGGTTATTTATAAAATTCTTGGGCGTAATATAGCCATCGCTAGCTCAACCAAGGCTAGCTCAGCGATCGCTATGAATAAGAAATGCGACTTGTAATAAGGGAAGCAACCTTCCGGTAAGGGAAGTTACCTTCTAATAAGGGTAGGTGCCTTCAAATCGGAGAAGGCGCCTTCCCGCTTGGATATATTTTGTTAGGGGAGCGTATGAAGATCATCAAGCGCGACGGCTCCGAAGCTGTTTTCGATTTGAGTAAGATTGCCAACGCCATTAAAGGCGCAAGCGACGAATCGCCTGAGAACGAGCGTCTAACGGCTCGTCAGATCGACTATGCCGCACATAATGTTGCGGACTTATGCGAAACCGCCGGCCATACCGTTTCCGTTGAGGAAATCCAGGACATGGTCGAAAACGAAATCATGGCGCTTCAGAAGTTTGAGGTTGCCCGTCGGTATATCATTTACCGCTACGTGCAGAACATCAAGCGCCATTCCAACACTACCGACGACAAGATCCTTGCTCTCATCGAATGCAATAACGAAGAGGTTAAGCAGGAAAACTCCAACAAGAACCCCACGGTAAACTCGGTTCAGCGTGACTACATGGCGGGCGAGGTGTCTAAGGACCTTGCCACCCGTATCCTTCTTCCTGAAGATGTGGTAAAGGCGCACGAAGAGGGCATTATCCACTTTCACGACTCCGATTACTTCGCACAGCACATGCATAACTGCGACTTGGTGAACCTGGAAGATATGCTGCAGAACGGAACGGTTATTTCCGGTACGCTCATCGAAAAGCCGCATAGCTTCTCTACGGCATGTAATATCGCAACGCAGATCATTGCTCAGGTTGCTTCGAGCCAGTACGGCGGTCAGTCCATTTCTCTTACGCACCTCGCTCCGTTTGTCGAGGTCAGCCGTAAGAAGATTCGTCGCGATGTAATTCGCGAGCTTAACGAAGTTGGCGTAGAGCCTTCCGCTGAGCAGCTTTCGCGTATTGTTGAAGGCCGCTTGCGCGATGAGGTTCGTCGTGGCGTTCAGACCATCCAGTACCAGGTGGTAACGCTCATGACCACCAACGGTCAGGCTCCCTTCGTAACCGTATTCATGTACCTGAACGAGGCGCGCTCCGAACAGGAGAAGCACGACCTTTCCATCATCATCGAAGAGGTGCTGCGTCAGCGCTATGAAGGCGTGAAGAACGAAGAAGGCGTGTGGATCACCCCGGCGTTCCCGAAGCTTATTTACGTGCTGGAGGAAGACAACATTACTGAGGATTCCCGGTACTTCTACCTTACCCAGCTTGCTGCTAAATGCACGGCAAAGCGCATGGTTCCCGACTACATCTCCGAGAAGAAGATGCGCGAACTGAAGCTTTCCAAGGGCGAAACCCCTGGTAACGGCGATTGTTACACCTGCATGGGTTGCCGTTCCTTCCTGACCCCCGACCGTTCGGGCAACGGATATGGCAATGTGGCAAACGCAGGTAACTACGAACCGGGCAAGCCGAAGTACTACGGCCGCTTCAACCAAGGCGTCGTTACCATCAATCTGGTAGACGTTGCCTGCTCTTCTTATCGCGATATGGACAAGTTCTGGGGCATCTTCGAAGAGCGCCTGGAGCTTTGCAAGAAGGCGCTGATGTGCCGTCATGACCGCTTGAAGGGCACCCTGTCCGATGCGGCTCCTATTCTGTGGCAGTATGGTGCGCTTGCTCGCTTGAAGAAGGGTGAACCTATCGACAAACTTCTGTATGGTGGCTATTCCACCATCAGCCTGGGATACGCTGGCCTGTATGAGTGCGTAAAGTACATGACGGGCAAGAGCCACACCGATTCGGAAGCAACGCCGTTTGCCATGGCTGTTATGCAGAAGATGAACGATAAGTGTTCGGAATGGAAAGCTGAAACCGATATCGATTTCAGCCTGTACGGTACACCGCTTGAATCCACCACGTACAAGTTCGCCAAATCGCTGCAGCGCCGCTTCGGCAACATCCCTGGTGTTACCGACAAGGGCTATATCACCAACAGTTATCACGTTCATGTGTCCGAAGAGATCGATGCGTTCAAGAAGCTCGAATTTGAGAGCCAGTTCCAGCAGCTTTCTCCGGGTGGAGCAATCTCGTACGTGGAAGTACCTGATATGCAGGACAACCTGAAGGCCGTTGTTCGCGTGATGCAGTACATCTACGACAACATCATGTATGCGGAATTGAACACCAAGAGCGACTATTGCCAGGAATGCGGATTCGACGGCGAGATCCAGATCGTCGAAGATGACGGCAAGCTGGTATGGGAGTGCCCGCATTGCGGCAACCGCGATCAGGAGAAGCTCAACGTTGCTCGTCGTACCTGCGGTTATATCGGCACTCAGTTCTGGAACCAGGGTCGCACCGAAGAAATCCGTGACCGTGTCTTGCATCTGTAAACACCGTTGCGCTGCCCGTAGCGGGTGGCGCAGCATTTCCTTAAGCGATTTTCTAGAAAACGGAATGTATGACGGGATAATTCATGAACTACGCCAACATTAAATATCGCGATATCGCTGATGGGGAAGGGGTGCGCACCACCCTGTTCGTGTCGGGATGCTCTCATCATTGCGAGAATTGCTTTCAGCCCGAAACCTGGAGCTTTTCTTATGGTCAGGAATTTACCGCCGAGGTCGCCGATGAGGTTCTGGCAACGCTTGATGATTTCTTCATTGACGGTTTGACGTTTTTGGGCGGCGAACCCATGGAGCCGGAAAACCAGCGCGGGTTGCTTGACCTGGCAAAACGGGCAAAGGCGCTGCACCCCGAGAAAAGTATCTGGTGCTATACCGGCGACATATATGAAGACTTGATCGATGCCGCTTCACCTCGCCATACCGCGGAAACCGATGAGCTTTTGAGTTTGATCGATGTGCTGGTGGATGGCCCCTATATTGACAGCCTTCACGACATCACGTTGCGTTTTTGTGGCTCGTCGAACCAGCGCGTTATCGACATGAACGAAACGCGCAAGGCTGGCGAAGTGGTGCTGTGGAAAGACGAAGAAGTGTACAGCACCCATTCGATGTAACCATAAGCTTTTCAGAGCAAGAATAGCGCCCGTCGGGACCTACCCGACGGGCGCTATTGCGTTGTGAGGGCGGTATTTGGCGGCTGATTGCGCGCGCATTAAGTTTTGCGGGTGGTATACGGCAGGTCTGTAGCTGACAATTTGGGCATTCAGCCGCCCGCCGTGTCAAGAGCGGCATGCGGCGGGCAAGGTGCCTTGTGCTTTCTTGGCAGTGCGGGCCTTTGCATTCCATGCGCTACGGGGTTGAATTGCGGCTTGCATGACGTGCAATAGTTTCTTTTCGGCGATAGCCCGTTGTGCGTGCTTGCGATTGGTCCCGCATGGCATACTGACACCATGGCAGCTTCATTACGCATATATATTCAGGGAGATACCCCCATTCATCGCGCCGATGCGCGCATGAAACTCGTGCTGCTGCTGCTGTTTTCGGTAGGGGTGTTCTTCGTTGACACCTGGCGAGGCCTCGGCGTCTATTCGCTGGTGGTTGCGGCGGCGGTTGCCGTAGGCCGCATTCCCCTGGCGCGAATGGGCGCGCTTTCGATTCCCTTGGCGGTGCTGCTTGCATTCATCTGGGTGTGCAATGCGTTCGCCTTCGATGTCGGCAGCCTTGCCGAATCGGGGCTTGGCGGCGTTTCCGCGGGTTTCGCTGAAGGGTGGCAACCCGTTGCCTTGGCGGGAACTTTTGGGTTTGTGCCGCAGGGGTGTATGTTTGCCTTGTTCTATGCGGTTCGCATCTTTCTCATCTTGTGGGCGAGCTTTGCGGTTTCATTTACCACTTCCGCTGAAGCGCTAACGGGCGCTTTTGTGTCGCTGATGCGTCCCTTGCGCGCCATTCGCGTTCCTGTCGATGATGCTGCTACCATGCTTTCTCTCGCAGTTCGCTTTATTCCCCTTACCGCAGAAGAATTGGCATTGGTTCGCAACGCCCAAACGGCGCGTGGCGCGAAGTTGGAAAGCGGTAGCGTCTGGCGGCGCCTGTTTGCCTATCGGACGGTATTCATCCCCTTAGTGGTGCGCTTGTTTCGTCGGGCCGACACGTTAAGCATTTCCATGGTGGCGCGCTGCTATGGCAGTGCCCGTCGAACAAGCCTTGAAGAGTCTCACGTAGGCCTGCGGCAAGCGGTTGTTTTTTTGGCATGTTCGGCTCTATTGTTGGTGGTCGCGTGCATTCTATAGGCGTAAATGTTGCGCTTGCCAGTGCGGGGCGAGCTGAATGCGGGGCACATGGTATCATTCGAGTGTTTGAACAAAACGTTTCCAAGGAGGAAATTACATGGGTACCATCATCGATGTGTTCGGTCGTGAGATCCTTGACTCCCGCGGCAACCCCACGGTAGAGGTAGAGGTTGTTCTCGACGATTATGCAACAGGTCGTGCTGCTGTTCCTTCCGGTGCATCCACCGGTGCTTTTGAGGCAGTGGAGCTTCGCGATGGCGATTCCGAGCGTTACTTGGGCAAGGGCACGCTGAAGGCTGTTGCTCACGTTAACGAAGAGATTGCCGATGCTCTTATCGGCATGGAAGCCGACGATCAGCGCGGTATCGATGCGATCATGCTTGAGCTTGACGGCACCGAAAACAAGGGCAACTTCGGCGCAAACGCCATTCTTGGTGCTTCTTTGGCTGTTGCCAAGGCTGCTGCAGAGTCTGCAGAGCTTCCTCTTTACAAGTACGTTGGCGGCGCAAATGCCAACATGCTGCCCACGCCTATGATGAACATCCTGAACGGCGGCGAGCACGCAGACAATAACGTGGACTTCCAGGAGTTCATGATCATGCCCGTCGGCGCAACCTCTTTCGCTGAGGCACTGCGTTGGTGCGCAGAAATCTATCACACCCTTAAGAAGGTTCTGCATGAGGCTGGCCTTGGCGGCGGCGTTGGCGACGAAGGCGGCTTCGCTCCCAACTTCACCACCAACGAAGAGCCCCTCAAGTACATTGTTGAGGCATGCGAAAAGGCTGGTTACAAGCCTGGTTCCGACATCATGTTCGCTATGGACCCCGCTTCTACCGAGTTCTACAACGCTGAAACCGGCAAGTATGTTTTGGCTGGCGAAGGTCGCGAGCTCACCAGCGCTGAAATGGTTGACTACTGGGAGGCTTTGGTTCAGAAGTATCCCATCATCTCCATCGAAGACGGCATGGCCGAGGAAGACTGGGATGGCTGGAAGGCCCTCACCGATCGCATCGGTGACAAGGTTCAGCTGGTTGGCGACGACCTGTTTGTAACCAACCCCAAGCGTCTTGCTAAGGGCATCGAGCTTGGTTGCGCTAACGCAATCCTGGTCAAGGTTAACCAGATCGGTTCCCTCACCGAAGCTCTCGAGGCTGTCCAGATGGCAAAGCAGGCAGGTTATGCTTGCATCATGTCCCATCGTTCCGGCGAAACCGAGGACGTTACCATCGCCGACCTCGCGGTTGCAACCAATGCTGGTCAGATCAAGACTGGTGCTCCTTGCCGTTCCGACCGTGTTGCCAAGTACAATCAGCTTCTTCGCATTGAAGAGCAGCTGGGCGATTCCGGCCAGTACGCTGGCATGAAGGCGTTCTACAACATCAATCGCTAGAACATCGGATTGATTTCCCCGAAGGGCTTGCAGGCGCAAAGCTTGCGGGCCCTTCTTGCGTTTTTGCCCCGCATTGCGGTATCGCGGCTCTCGTCTCCCACGCTCGAGCGCGGGAGACGAGAGCCGCTGGAGCCGGTTACCCCTCGAAGGGCTTTACGTGCGCGACGGCTTCGGCTTGGGTGATTTCCGCTTCGCTGTTGTCCAGGTCGAGCAGGCGATATTTCCAGTTGCCCATACCCAGCTCGTGCATATACGAGAGCTGACGCAGACCATGACGCGTTTCGATTCGCTCGACAAGGTCGTGGTTGTCGCAGAGCTCCGCTTCGGTCATGGCGTATACCAGGTCAACGCAGGCGGAGTCGATGGCGCAGATATCGGTCGATGCCAGAATGCCTACATTCGGTGTGACGACAGGCATAGCACCCGTGCCTTCGCAGTCGCAGGAGACCGACATATTACGCATAACATTGACGTACGCAATGCTGTCCCCAAAGAAGTCGATAGTCGCCTTGGTGGATTCGGTCATGCGCTCCATCAGCTCTTCTTCGGCAATAGACCACAGATTGTCGGAGCCAGGCACGGTGTGGATTTCGCCTTTGCCGATGCGGCCGTCGGCGCAGCCGATGCCCAAGTTCTTGTTAGATCCGCCGAAGCCGCCCATGGTATGACCCTTGAAGTGGGTGAGCGTGAGCATCGAATCGTAGTTCAGCATATGGGTGCCCACGTGCATTTCGCTAAACCACTTGCCGCCGGCAACGGGCAGGGTGGCAACGTCTTCCTCGTCCATGATGTCTACGGGGCAGAATGTCCAGCCGTTGTGGGCGATGGTTTCGCGATGCTGTTCGGTGGTGTAGCGGTCGCCTTCGTAGTAGGTGTTGGTTTCCACGATGGTGGCATCGGGTAGGTCTTCGGAGACGAGATCCTTCACCCAGTTGAAGGGAATGATGTTGGGGCCGTCCTTTTCGCCAGTGTGCAGCTTGATGGCGATCTTGCCCGTAAGCTGTGGTGCTACTTTGGCAACCGCACGGCGCAGGCCTTCAGGTGAAAGATCGCGCGTGAAGAACACGTCGGAAGTTGCACCATCGCGCTGGTCGAACGGCACGCGAACGCTGCCGTTGGTCGCTGTTTGCGGGTTTGCTTCAGCCATAGCGGCTCCTTAGAACGGAGTTTTTCTTTTCACTATGGTACCGCAACGAGCCATTTAAGCGACGCAGCGTTTCTTAAAATATGAAGCGAAGAACAACGACGAATGCGGCGCCAAAGATTGCGCTGAGCATCACCAAAAGCATATCGTGCGCGGATTTATGCTTGCGTACGAAGGCATTGTATCGTGAGGTGCGGTTGGGCTCTTCGCCTGCGCAGAACGCCAGGATTTCCTGGTAGGTAAGGATGTTATTTCGGACTTTTGTCTTCTTTACGGCGAAGCTAAGCCCAAGAGCGGTGGCGAAAGTTGCCGCAAAAACAAGCAGGCAGGCCAAGCCTGATGCGGTGTTTTTCGCAGTAAAGCTGTCAAGCGCAAAGAACAAGGCGGCTATCGCAATAACGGTTAGCAGCATTTCGGCGGCGTACATCCAGATAAGGCTGTGGTCTGCTTTGCGGACGGATTCTTCCATGGTTTTCACGTCTCCTTTTATCAGCTCGTCGATAGAGATATCGAAGGCAACACTGAGCAAAAGCAGGCTTTGAACATCGGGGTACGTGCGTCCTGTTTCCCAATTCGAAATGGTCTGGCGCGAAACGTAGATTTTCTCCGCTAGCGCTTCTTGGGAAATGCCCAGTGCTTGGCGGTGTTTCTTTATCTGTCCGGCTAGTTCCATTTCCGTGGCATCCACTTATTGCTCCTTGCTCGCATATGCAAGCCTGAGCTTGCCTTCGTCTTCCAGGATGACGTGCTTCGAAAAACTCTACCACCCAACTATTTCGACATAACGCATCATTGCTGGATTGATCGGTGTCAAAATCCTTTATCAACTCAATGATCAGCGGTTATTTGAAAGCGGCATGGTAGATTTCGTCTTGCTTCTGGGAGAAGGTGAAGGGTGTGGGAGAAAGGCGCTTCCCCAGTCTTTTCGATACTATTGTTGCAAGGTTAAAAAGTTGGCCCCTGTCAAAAACCTGGTTTTTCGTGACGGAGACAACATGGACTCCTGCCTTTTCTAGGGTTGACCTTCTGCTTGAATCAAGGTGAAGCTTGCTTGCGTCCGAATGGAAGGTGTCGCTGTCGTATTCGAGTGCGAACCGCTGGTCGGGCCAGCATAAATCGCATCGACGCATCACGACGCCTCCCTCGTTGGTCTCGATAGGGAAGTTAAGCTCCGGGCGAGGCAGGCCAAATCCACCCAAGGAAGGAGGAAGGCAAAGAAGCATCGAAAGCAAGCTTTCCATCGGGGAGGCGGATCCTTTGGCGATGTAGCTCGATGCTCGCTTTGCTGCCTTTACCCCGTGAATTCCGTCGCATTTCTCGAGATAGCGTTCGATGAGCCGGGGATTACTGCGCGGCTCCCTTCGGAGGAAGCCGCTGTCGGATTGAGCGCTGAGTCCGTAGGATCCGCATAGCTCATATCCAATGGTGATGAGCTGTATCAAACTTGATTCTTTTCCGAGCTGAAGAAATGTTGCTTCTGGTGTGCTTACGTATAGGCCCTGCGCAATCTTGTAAAACGAACGGGAGGGATGCTTTCCTGACCAAATGCGAGGAGAGAGGCCTTGTGACCTTCTCCTGTTTGCTTCATGGGAAACCAAAATCGATACGGAATTTTCATCGATGCCGAATTTCCAGAGGATGCCAGTATCTATTTGGGAGTAATAGGGGGATTTGCTTTCTTGTGGTGTTGCCTGCGAGATAGGCTGGGACCAATTTCTGTCATGGGCTCGCCAGTACGCTAGTGCGGTTTTATGTCCAATGAAAATTGCCATGTTGGGAAATATGGCAGATGTTTCTTAACTTCATGAGAAAGCAGTGCGAAGAATATCGAAATCTGTCGCCTGTGTTGCCCTTGCGCGTCCGCGTCGCTCCGTTGCTCCATGGCGCTGGGTCCAATAGTGCTGTTTCGAAAGCTCAAAAACAAAAATTCCGGCTTTTCTGCAACTTTTTTGCGATTGCGGATTGTCGTGGAGCTTCTGAATGTCGATAACGTCGTAAAAGCGCAGCAAATTAATGGTTTGGCGGCTCATTTCCGCCTTTTAAAGATGGGTGAGGATCCGTAATCGCAAAAAAGTTGCAGAAAGAGCGAGATTTTTGTTTTCAAAACGAGCGGATCGTTGTAACAAGGCGGTTGCCGCAGCCGGCGACGCTGTAGCAAGGCAGTTGTCGCAGCTGGCAGTGCCGCGGCGAAGGAGATGTCGCAGCTGGCGGTGCTGCAATGAGGGGCTGCCTCAGCGGGGCGATTTCTGCAGCTGGCAGTGCTGCAACGGGGGTGTGCCGCAGCGGGTAGGTGTCGTGGTGGGAGGGTTAGCGCAATGGGTCGTATCTTGCGGAGATCACGCGAAGCCCTCTTGCGGCAGCGGTGCAGAACGAAGGGCGGTATTACTGTGCGGCTGAGCGATCCCGCCCCGCCGCCCCGGCCGGTCTGCACCAGGATGGCACCGATAGGGTCTATATAGCACGATTGCTGCAAGCCTCTTGCGTAGCGAGGTATACTCTTCTTTATCCTATACAACGAAAGAAGGGCTCTTCGTGCAAGACCTACCTAATGGCTTTACTGGCTTTGCGAACAAAGCCAAAGAGCAGAATACCAATCCGCTTGATGCTCTCCTTCGCGCCGAACATAAAGAGCCGAAGGAAGCTGACACTCCGACGCCTACGCTCTCCAAAGAAGAGGTGCAGGCAATCGCTGAATATGATAGGCGCTGGTCGTGGGTAGAGGTTGATCGAAGCGCTATCCAGTACAACGTGCTTCAGACCAAAAAGCAGCTGGGCAGCAGCTGTCGTCTTCTTGCCGTCGTTAAGGCCGATGCATATGGTCATGGCGCTGTAGAGGTTGCCAAGGCTGCAACGGCTGCGGGCGCATCCTACCTGGGCGTTGCTACGGTCGATGAAGGAATCGAGTTGCGCAACGCTGGTTTGCGCGAGCCCATCCTGATGCTGGCAGAACCTCCTGCCCAGGCCATCCCGCTGCTCCTGTACTACAACATCATGCCCGCGGTATACACGTCCGAATTTGCTATTGCCTATGCGGAAGCTGCTGATGCTCAGGGTTTGAAAGCCCCGTATCATCTGGCCATCAACTCTGGCATGAATCGCATTGGTGTCCATTACGACAGTGCGGTGGAATTCCTCCATCAGGTAAGCTTCCATCGCGCCCTGGAGCTTAAGGGCTGCTTCACCCATTTCGCTACGGCGGATAGCTTGGAAACGCTCGACTTCCAGATTCAGATCAAGCGCTTTGTTGAAGCCATGCGCTCCATCGAGGCGGCGGGCTTCGATCCTGGCATCGTCCATTGTGACAACTCTGCGGCAACGTATCGTTTCCCGAAGACGCATTTCGACATGTGCCGTTTGGGCATTTCCATGTACGGCTATCAGGCTGCGCCCGATACGCACAAGCTCATCGACTTGCGCCCCGCAATGAGTGTGCATGCGCGCATCACCAACGTTATGACGGTGCCCATGAGCGAAGGCGTGAGCTATGGCATGAACTACCGCAGCCCCGGCAGCGTGAAAATCTGCACGGTTCCCATCGGATACGCTGATGGCTTGATCCGTCTGCTTTCGGGCAAGATCGACTTTGCTTTCAACGATCGTGCGGTGCATCAGGTGGGCAACATTTGCATGGATCAGTGCATGTTCGAAGTTGATCTCCGCTCGCGCGTTTCAGCCCCCACGCTCGATCCGCACATCGGCGACGAAGTAATCATCGCTGGCCCTCATCCTTCGGTCGACTGCTCCATCACCACCATGGCGAAGCGCGCGGCCACCATTGAGCACGAGGTAACCATCGGCTTCTCGCACCGTATGCCGCGTTATTACCGTTAGGCGGCACCATGAAGATCGAAGCGGTTCCCCTTGACGAGCTTTCCCGGCAAGTGGCGGCGTGCCATGCCTGCAGCTTGTGCGAAGGCCGAACCAATACGGTGTTCGGCGAAGGGGATCCGCGTGCGGGCATTATGCTTATCGGCGAAGCCCCTGGAAGAAATGAGGATTTGCAGGGACGCCCCTTTGTGGGCGCCGCTGGCAAATTGCTCGACGAGCTTTTGTGGCATGCTCATCTTCGTCGCGAAGAGGTGTTCATTGCCAACGTGTTGAAATGCCGACCGCCGTCGAATCGCAATCCCTCAGCGTCGGAAATCGAGGCGTGCGCGCCTTTTCTGCGTACGCAAGTGCAGACAATCAATCCGTGGCTACTCATAACCATGGGCAATTTTGCCACCCAGTTCATCCTGAAAACCGACATGGGGGTGAGTCATTTGCGCGGGACCGTGAGGCAAACCGGACGCTTTTTGGTGGCGCCGGTATATCATCCCGCCGCAGCTCTTCATGACCCCACACGCATGGAAACGCTCGTGGCCGATTTCGAGCGAATCGGCCGCTTTGTGCATGATAGAATGACCCAGGAATAAAGCAGAAACGAGGCTCGCAGCTGCGAGCCTCGGTAAATGTAAGGAGAAAAGTATGGTAGAGAAGTCCGATGTAGCTGCAGTGCTCGAGCTCATTCGCCCCTCCCTCCAGGCAGACGGCGGCGACGTTCAGCTGGTAGACGTTGACGAAGAAGGCGTAGTTACCGTTGAGCTTCAGGGCGCTTGCAAGGGCTGCCCCATGTCCCAGATGACGCTCGCTCATGGCGTTGAGCGTGTTTTGAAGGATCGCGTTCCTGGCGTAACCCGCGTAGTACCCGCATCCTAAGGAGCGCGCTATGCATTGCTGGGAACTTCGCGGTTGCGACGACGAAATGCAGTCGCGCTGCCCTCATAACGTACCCGGTGAGCCGTGCCCGGCGGACTGCCATTTTGCAGCCTGCGAACGTCCGACCCACAAGGTAACCTCGAACCTTGATTTGCTGTTCAGGTGTGACATCGACAGGGAGCAAAGCGTGAAGGACATCTGCCGTTTCTGCGAGTTCTTCCTAAGCAATGCGCCTTCGACGAATGCCGAAAAGTAAACGAAAGCCGCTCTCCGGAGCGGCTTTTTTGTTTTGATACCCTTCTCGGAGTTGAGCGGTAAAGGTGTGCTAGGGTAATCGCCAGAAATCAGTGCGCACCTTCCAGCGCTTGTTGCCTAAACACGGCGAAAGGGACACATGCTAAACAACCTTTATCAGAGCCTCGACCCTGTGGCCTTTACTATCGGTCCTTTTTCGGCGCGTTGGTATGGCCTTGCCTATGTGGCGGGCTTCATCTGCGTCATTGCCATCATGTATGTGGTTGGCAAGCGCTGGAAGATGCGCTTCGACTTCGACTCGCTTTGCATCATTATGTTATGCGCCATGATCGGCGTTATCGTGGGCGGTCGTCTGGGCTATGTGCTTTTCTACAACTGGGATATGTACGCCGCGAATCCGCTGGCCATTCTCGAGTTTTCGCGCGGGGGAATGAGCTTCCATGGCGGCTTTATCGGTGCGCTTGTGGCAGGCATTGTGGCGGCGCGTATGGTTCGCATGCCTTATCTTTCCCTTGTTGACCTGGCAATTATTGGCGTTCCTATTGGCCTTTTCTTTGGTCGTTGCGCAAATTTCGTCAACGGCGAACTGTGGGGCGCGCCAACCGATCTTCCCTGGGGCGTTGTGTTCGGCGGCTCTGCTGGTATGGAGCCACGTCATCCCAGCCAGCTGTACGAGGCTTTGCTGGAAGGTGTGCTGCTGTTTGCGATTCTCTTCGTGATGTCGCGCAAGCGCCCGCCGTTTGCGCGTGGCACGTATTTCGGCGTGTTCATGGTGGGGTATGGCATCTGCCGCTTCCTTATTGAATTTGTGCGTCAACCCGACGCTCAGCTCGGTTACCTTTGGGGCGGCTGGCTCACCATGGGGCAGGTGCTTTCGGTGCCGCTTATTGTGGCGGGCATAGCGTTGTTGGTGTATGCGATGAAAACCAAGCATCCTCAAGAAGGCCCCCGTTTGCCATAAAGAGATTGATTGCAGGCTGATTGCCGTTCGCCGATTCTCATCTAGAAATGCTACTTCAAAAGTAGCATAATAAAGATATAGAAGTTAACCCGCTGCCGAGGAGCCCATGTATCGGCAGCGTCCCGAATGAAGGGGGAATATCATGAAACTCGAATTCTACAAATGCGCTCATTGCGGAAATGTTGCCGTTAAGCTGTTCGATCAGGGCGCACCGCTTTCTTGCTGTGGTGAAGAAATGACGCTGCTCCGCGCAGGCGAAACCGACGGTGCTGCGGAAAAGCATGTTCCGGTAGTCACGGTAGGCGAAACCATCCATGTAGAGGTTGGCAGCGTTCTGCACCCCATGATGGAAGCTCATTTCATCACCATGATTGTGTTGGAAACCTCGAAGGGCTTCCAGGTGAAGCATCTTCAGCCTGGCGAAGAGCCCAAGGCTGATTTTGCGGTCGTTCCTGGTGAAGAGCCCGTTGCCGTATACGAGTACTGCAATTTGCACGGCCTGTGGAAGACGGACGTCCAGTAAGCGCTGCCAAGGTAAGCCTTCCTGCAAACGAAGCGAACAGACTGAAGGCAAATTCTACAACGTTGCACCTGCTAGCTTGGGCGGGCAGAATCGTTGCTGAACAATTCAAGCAAGCCCAAAAGCGGGTGGCGCTTTGGCTAAAACGCTGGCGCAAAAACAGCTCAGAACTCGGATGGGCTGCACGCAATCGAAGAAGTAGGCAAAACCGACCCTGGGGTTTAATCCCGGGGTCGTTTTTTTTGCACAAGGGAAAAAGGGCAGGCGCATTATTCAATATGTATCGGATGCCGGCAACGCGGCTGCTGCGGTAGAGGAGGTGCCGGCAACGCGGCTGCCGCCGCCGCAGCGGAGACGCCGGCAGCGCAACCGCCGCAGCAGGGGGGGATGCCGGCAACGCAGCCGCCGACAGCGCGGCTGCCGCAGCGGAGGCGTGAATCGACTCAGGCTTCTTTTGGACTTTCATGGCACCGCGCTCTTCAAGCGATTAATTGCCATGCGCTCACGTATTATGTGATGCATGAGCAAAAAGAAGAACACACAGCGCAAACGGCAGGCTGCCGAGCAGCGTAAGCCGTTTGCTTTCAAAGAATCGTACGATGTTGCTATCGTGGGCGGCGGTGCATCTGGCCTCGCTTGCGCAGTTTCGTGCCTTCGGGAAGCCCGTACTGCGGGGGCGGCACTGCCAAGCATTCTTTTGGTTGAGCAGGGGAAACGAATCGGCGCTCCCGTCCTGCGCAGCGGTAATGGTCGCTGCAACTTCTCGAATTCGCAGCTAGATGTTAGCCGCTATTGGAATAGCGCATTCGTGTCCCAAGCCCTTGGCTTTCTTGGCGGCGACCCTGTCCATCCCATTACCAATTGGTTTGAAGAGCTGGGTCTTGTTTGGGAGGAAGCCCCCCAAACCGGCGGGCTGCTGTATCCCTTTTCGAACAAAGCCTCGTCGGTGCTGGAAGTTCTTATGGCGGAGCTGTCGGCTCATGTCGTCGATATCCACCCCTGCGTAAAGGCGCTCGAAATTCACCGTGGGCATGATGGATTTGATGTCCTTCTCGAAGAGTCGCATCCCGTTGCAAGCAACGGACGTGCGGCTGTCAGCAAATCTAGCGGGACGCTGCAGCAGGCAACGGTTCACGCGGGTCGCGTGGTTGTTGCCGCAGGTGGCGGTGGCGTGGAATCCCTGCTTACCGGCGTTGCCCCAACACTTCCCGTTGCGCCGTGGCGCCCAACGCTTGGTCCGCTTGCTACGACATTTCCCGAAAACGTATCGGGCGAAGAGCTGGACGGCATACGCTCGCAGGTTCGCATCTCGCTTCCAAACAGCGGTTTTTCCGAAGAGGGGGAAGTGCTGTTCCGCAGCTATGGCATCTCGGGCATTGTAGTGTTCAACGCTTCTCGCTATGCGAACCCAGGCGAAACGCTTCTAGTCGATTTCCTTCCCGCTATGGAACCCCGCGAAGCCGAAAACGCAATCCGTGCGCGTATCGAGCGCCTTCAGGGCCAGCCGGCGCACACGTTATTCCAGGGGTTCGTTCTGCTCGAGTTGGGCGCTGCTCTGTTGGCGGCATCTGGCATACGGTCTGCCGAGCCGCTGCAGCAAGAGTTGTGCTGTCGTATAGCGCGCATTATGAAGGCATTCCCCTTAACGGTTCAGGGCATTGCCGATGAAACACAGTGTCAGGTTCATCGCGGTGGCATAGCCCCCGAATCCGTCCGCCCGGAATCGTTGGAGCTGAAAGCCCAGCCGGGCTTGTATGTATTGGGCGAAGCTCTTGACGTTGACGGTCCGTGCGGCGGATATAACCTGCATTGGGCTTGGGCGTGCGGCATCCTTTCAGGAAGGGATATCGCGCAAACGATAAAGAAGGAGCAGCCATGCTAGAGGTTTCGGGCATTCGTCTTTCGCTGGATGCGGCGCTGCCGGAAAATGCCGAGATGAGAACGAACGAAGTTGCGCGCGCCTTGGGCGTTTCCGGGTGCGATATCTGCAGCGCTGTTCTGACGCGCAAAAGCGTGGATGCGCGCAAAAGGAACAACGTTCATTTCGCCACTTCGTTTCGCGTCGAATTGCCGCAAGCTCAGGAACAACGCCTGCTTAAAAGGGCGCCAAAAGGCCTAAACGTTCGCATGGCAAAAGAATACGAACCCCTTTTGTGCCCTGACTGCTTCCATTCCAACCGCGATCAGGGCGGCAGAGTTGTGGTAGTGGGTTTGGGTCCTGCGGGGCTTTTCGCCGCGCTGTACCTGGCACGCTGTGGGCTTCGCCCCTTGGTGGTGGAGCGCGGCTTCGACGTGGAACGGCGCGCTGAAGACATTGCGGCATTCCACGCAACGGGCGCTTTAAACCCCAACTCCAACATTCAATTCGGCGAAGGCGGAGCGGGTACGTTTTCAGACGGCAAGCTCACTACCAATATCAAGAATCCTTTTGCAAAGCACGTGCTGCATTGGTTCGTTGATGCTGGCGCGCCCGAAAGCATCTTGATCGATGCCCATCCGCACCTGGGTAGCGATAACTTGCCCGGTATCGTGAGCGCTATGCGCAACGAAGTAATCGAGCGTGGCGGTGAAGTACGCTTCGGCACGCGCCTTTCTGGGTGGAGCTTTGCGGAAGGCAAGCTTGCTGCGGTGCAGTTGGAAAACGTGGAAACGGGCGCTTACGAAGAACTTGCTGCCAACGAACTGGTGCTGGCTTGCGGCCATTCGGCGCGTGATGTGTTCGAGCTGTGCCGCAATCAGGGCTTAGTCATGGAGCAGAAGCCCTTTTCGGTGGGCGTGCGCATAGAGCATTCGCAGCAGGCCATTAATCAGGCTCAATGGGGGAAAGCATCGAAGCATCCCGCCTTGGGCGCTGCCGAATACAAACTAGCGGTGCATTTGCCTACGGGCCGCAGCGTGTACACGTTCTGCATGTGCCCTGGTGGGGAAGTGGTGGCCGCCGCCAGCGAAGAGGGAGGCATCGTCACCAACGGCATGAGCCGTTATGCCCGCGCGGGAAAGAACGCCAATTCGGCAGTGCTGGTGAACGTCGATCCTACCGATTTCGGGAGCAGCGATGTGCTGGCGGGCGTTCAGCTCCAGCGTGAAATAGAGCAGGCGGCGTTTCGCGTTTCGGCAGAACACGGTGGGAAGCCCTACGAAGCGCCAAGCCAGCGCGTGGGGAGTTTTTTGGGCGGCTCTGCTCCAGTGAAGGGCGCAAAGCCTGCGCCAACGTATGCCCGCGGCGTGATCGAAGTGCCCATTGCCGAGTGCTTCCCTTCTTTCGTGTCCGAATCGCTAGCGCAGGCGTTGCCTCTGCTGGGACGAAAGCTGAAGGGCTTTGATGACCCGAATGCCCTGATGACGGCCCCGGAAACGCGGTCTTCTTCGCCGGTTCGCATTTGTCGCGGCCGTGATATGCAGGCGCGTTTTGCCAAGGAAGGCGCCGATCTTGAAGACCTTCCCGGCAACGGCGTGTACCCCTGCGGGGAAGGTCCTGGCTTTGCGGGCGGCATCATGTCTGCCGCCTGTGATGGCTTGAGGATAGCCAGCAGGATTGCAGAGCGTTACGTTTAATCCCAGTTCAATGCCACCGGGAGCATGTGCTCCTGGTGGCATTATTTTTCATGTGCCGTTTAAGCCCAGAGGCCAACAAGGGACGTCGGGCTTGGGGCGGCGGTCGTTGCGAGTGGGTTTTCGGCTTGCGCGCCAATCGGATCCGTCTCATTTCCTGGCTGGAAAATCTGCGAGCACTCTGCTTGCGGTTCAGGCTCTCCCCCTTTGTCGGCGCAGGAATGCGGCGTCTGGGCCTGGGAGCGTGAAGAGGGCAGCCTCTCCTTTCCCTTTAACCACCACCGAAAAACAAGGTAACAATTCGCTGAAAGCGAACCATTATCCGCGGGTAATGCTGTGCCCCGCGCTGTGGGCGCGGTATTATTGAAGTCCTGAAACAAGGCTTAGTGCCACGCGCGAAACCGCATGGCGAAACGTCCCATAATCATGAAAGCTTTGATGAAAATGCCCCACGGAGAGCACACACACGAAGAGGCCCTGGAAGCGCTAAAGAGCGGCCAGCCCATCGTTTTCCCTACCGATACCCTATTCGGGTTGGGTGTTTCGGTGCTGCATGCGCCGAGCCCCGATATCCTTTATGCCATCAAGCATCGCGAAAAGAAAAAGCCTATCGCCTGGTTGGTGAGTGGAATCGAAGATCTCGAACGCTACGGCAAGATGGTTCCCGATTTTGCTTTTGCCCTGGCACGTACGTTTTGGCCTGGTCCGCTCACCATTATCGTGAAGGCAAGCGACGAAGTACCCGCGGCTTTCTGCTCGGAGGAAGGCACCATAGGTTTGCGTATGCCCGCAAACGAAACAGCTCGTGCCCTTATTGGGGAATTGGGCTGTCCTCTGGCCACTACTTCGGCAAACATTTCGGGGCAGAAGAACACCATAGCCTTCAACGAAATCGATCCAGCACTATTTGCAGCAGCGGGTGCAGCGCTTTCCGACGAAGAGCCGAAAAGCGGCATCGCTTCCACTATCGTTAACTGCGCCTTGGGCGATCATCCTGTGTTGGTGCGCGAGGGGGCAATCACCGTCGCCGATATTCGCGCGCTTTCCTAAAAGGAGGCACGGCTATGGCTCGTAATACCTATCCCCTTGCGCAAGAAACCTCCACGCTTTCCGCCGACGGCAGGTCGTGGTTGCGCGTTATGGTGTGGCTGCCCGACCCGGTATACAGTCGCCGCGGCGTAGTTCAATTGGTCCATGGCATGGCGGAGCACATCGAGCGCTATGATTCGTTTGCCCGTTTTTTGGCGGGCCTGGGTTATGTTGTGTTTGGTCACGACCATATCGGTCACGGAAAAAGCGTCTCTTCTGCCGATGAACTGGGATGCATGCCTCTCCAAGGAGGAAAAGACATCCTGGTTGCCGATGTGCTGCGTGCACGTGAAGCCGCATTTAAGGCAAGCCGCGAAACGGGTGATCTGCCGCTGTTCCTGTTCGGCCATTCCATGGGAAGCTTCGTGGTGCGTGCCTGTATTGCCCGTAATCCGAAGGGCCTTACAGGCGCCGTGCTGTGCGGAACGGGCAATCAGCCTCGTGCGCTTTCCCTGCTTGGTCGTACGCTTTCGCGCGTGATTGGCGCCTTGCGTGGGGAAACGTATCGTTCTCGCCTGCTTGATTCGCTGACAATCGGTGCGTTCTCATCCGCTATCGAAGATGCGCGCACCGATTCCGACTGGATTTCCACTGACCCTGCTGTTGTTGATGCCTATTTGGCCGACCCGCTTTCCGGCCAGGCCTTTTCGGCCGGCGCCTATGCAACGCTCACCGACCTTACCGCAGAAGTGGTAACGAAAAAGAGCGCGGCGGCAGTGCCAAAAAATTTGCCCCTGCTGTTTGTGGCTGGCGCGGAAGACCCTGTGGGCGCGTGCGGCGAAGGTGTCCGTGAGGCAGCTGATCTGTATCGCAGCCAGGGCGTTGAAGATGTTCGCGAAATCATCTATCCGAACATGCGCCATGAGATTTTGAATGAGCCACGCCGCGTTGATGTGTTCACCGATGTTGAGCAATGGTTTACCGAGTGCGTGGTTATGAACGCCGTGGTGCGCACGCGTGAGGTTGCGCGGCCCATTGCCGCTGAAAGCGATGAAGCGAACTCGCCGGCAAAAGAAGAGGTGGATGCAGGCGCGAGCCGCGATGCGGGTGCGGGTGCAGGCTATGGCACGAGTGGATGCACTGATGCGAGCCATAATGCGGGCTCGAATGCGGGAGCAAGTGCAACCGTAGGCCGTGATGCAAAGGTGAACACAACCGCAACCGCGGATTGCAATGCGAATGCGGGCGAAGGTGCGGGCGGCACTGCTGCAGAATCCGAAACCTCCAAAAGCTAAGCAACGCCAAGCACTCAACCCTCCGATGAACAAGGAGAGCAGCCATTATGGGCGAATATGTTATTGCGCTTGATCAGGGGACGACGTCTTCCCGCGCAGTTTTGATAGATAGGCTGGGCCGCATAAAGGGGATGTCCCAGAGCCCCTTCCCACAGTTGTTCCCGCAGCCGGGTTGGGTGGAGCATTCTCCGAAAGACATTCTTTCCAGCCAGCTTAAAGTGTTGGCGGAATTGCTGGTATCAACAGGTGTATCAGCAGATCAGATAGATAGTATCGGCATTACTAACCAGCGAGAGACCACCGTTGTGTGGGATCGTGTTACGGGCGAGCCCATCCACAATGCCATTGTGTGGCAATGCCGCCGCACCACGGAAATCGTGGAGCGATGCTGCTCGGATGCGGAAATCGCCGCCGAAGTAACACGCAGAACTGGCCTGATTCCCGATGCGTACTACTCTGCTTCGAAAATTGCTTGGATTTTGGATGCGGTGCCCGGTGCGCGTGAACGTGCCGAAGCCGGCGAACTGGCTTTCGGCACGGTGGATTCCTGGCTTATTTGGAATTTAACCCAGGGCGAGGTCCACGCAACCGATCCAACCAATGCCAGTCGCACTATGCTCTTCAACATACATACGGGGCAGTGGGACGAATGGCTGTGCCAACTGTTCGGTGTTCCCGGGTCCATGCTGCCCGAGGTTCGCCCTTCTTCGGGCGATTTTGGAATGATGCACCATCCGGTCATTGCTGGCGCCATTCCGATTCGCGGCGTGGCGGGTGACCAGCAGGCGGCGCTGTTCGGGCAATGCTGCTTCAAGCCCGGTCAGGTGAAGGCAACGTTTGGAACTGGGTGCTTCCTGCTTATGAGCACGGGGCGGCGGCTGTGCGCTTCCACCCACGGGCTGGTAACCACGGTTGCTGCCTCCGCGCCAGGTTCGGAGGGTCTTGAATACGCGCTGGAGGGAAGCGTTTTCATGGCAGGCGCCCTTATTCAGTGGCTGCGCGATGGTCTGGGGATTATCGACGACGTTTCCCAAACCGAGGAATTGGCAATGAGCGTTTCCGACTCGGCGGGAGTGTGCGTCGTGCCTGCGTTCACGGGGCTGGGCGCTCCGTACTGGGACGCTAACGCGCGTGGTGCCATCTACGGATTGACGCGTGGCGCCACAAAAGCGCATGTGGTGCGTGCGTGTCTTGAGGCGCAAGCGTTTCAGGTGCAGGACGTGCTGCAAGGCATGGCTCGCGATGCGGGAATTCCGGTATCTGCGTTGGCGGTTGATGGCGGCGCCTGCCGTAACAATTTCATGCTTCAATGCTGCGCCGATATCGTAAGTGCTGCCATCCAGCGTCCTGAATGTGTGGAAAGTACGGCTTTGGGAGCGGCATATTTGGCCGGTTTGTCTACGGGCTTCTGGCGTGACACCGAAGAAATTGCGAGCTTGCGGGGCATCGAGCGCACCTTCATGCCGGATGTGAGCGCTGGCACGCGCTCCCGCATGCTCGACTATTGGCATAAGTGCGTCGATAGGACGCGCTCCCGATAGCCTTTGGCCGCAACGACTCTTTTCCGTTTCGGCGGCGTTAAGCTGGGTGAGCTTGCGCGCTTCTTCCGTATAATGTGGATAGATTATCTATAGCGGGGCTGTGCAGCCTTGCGTCTGTGTGCCGCCTTAGCGCGGAAAAGGAGAAGGCATCATGAAGATCTCTATCGCATCGGATCACGCTGGCTTCGAGCAGAAGCAGCAGCTTGCTGCTTACTTGAAGGGCGAAGGCCACGAGGTTATCGATCGCGGCCCCGATAGCGACAACCGTGTAGATTATCCCGATTACGCCGTTAAGGTTGGCGAAGACGTGCAGTCGGGCGCTGCTGAGCGCGGCGTTTTGGTGTGCGGTACGGGTATTGGCATGGCAATGGCGGTAGGCAAGATGGAAGGCATCCGCGCAGCCAATGTGGTCCGCCGCGATTTCGCCGTGCTGTGCCGCGAGCACAACGATGCCAACGTCATCACGCTCTCCGGCCGCTTTGTTTCCCTGGAAGATAACGAAAGCATCCTGGATGCCTTTATTGCTACAGAATTCGCCGGTGGGCGTCATGCTGGTCGCGTTGAAAAGATCAATGCGCTTGATTAAAGCATTTATCAGCTAATATGGCATATTGCGCGATTCGCTCGTGTCGATAGCGCCCCTTTTGGGCAAATCTGTTTGGGACAAGCTCGTTTGAGCTTGAAAAGACATCTTTCTGCATTCGTGCGGAAAGACGAATGCAAGGAGGAAAAGATGGACAACGCAAAGACGCAAGCCCGCCATTGGCTTTTGGCGGCAGCCGTGGCGCTGTTCGCGGCAATTCTATGCCTCGGCCTGGTAGGCTGTGGCCCGAGCGAAGAAGAGAAGGCGAAGCAGGCGCTCGACAGCGAGCTTTCCCAGTTCGTTAACCCCAGCGACGATGAGGCATCTAAGCTTGTTGGCGAAATGGGCGGTTCTGACTTGCAGCAGCTTGAGCAGCTGGGCATGGACGGCGAATCCCTGTTCAAGTCTTGGGTAAACGGCTTCGCTTATGAAATCGGCGATGTAAAGGTTGACGGCGACACCGCCAAGGCACCCACCAAGATCACCAGCAAGCAGCTCTATGTTGTTCTTACGAGCTGGGGCGACAGCTTTGCCGATGACGCTATGAACCAGGATTTCAGCACTACCGACGAGATCTACGCTTATGCCGGTAAGACGTTCATGGCAGCCCTCGATGCTGCAACTCCGGTAGAAACCGAAGTTACCTTTACCTTGACCAAGGACGGCAAGGACTGGAAGCTCGACATGGACAACACCGACAACCAGCAGGCACTTGCTGACAGCATGTTCGGTGGCGGTATTTCCGCTTCCGAGGCTTTCGGTAAATAAGGGGTTCGTGGCGGATTCATTTCGCGCACGTAACATTTGTCGAAAACAAGGAGCCGTAGGGCCGTAGGAGCGGTGCTACGGCTCCTTTTCTTATGACGCTGTGCTATCTTTGAGAGCATTACAAAAGCGCTAAGCGCAGTTCGAAAGGAGCGCGGCATATGTCTTACGACTATCTCGCAGCAGAAGACCCTCAAATAGCAGACGCAATTGGGCAGGAGCTTTCCCGCCAGCGCTCAACTATCGAGCTCATCGCATCAGAGAACATCGCTTCACCTGCCGTAATGCAGGCAATGGGCACCGTGCTTACCAACAAGTATGCTGAAGGTTATTCTGGCAAGCGCTATTACGGCGGCTGCGAAAAGGTCGACATCGTTGAAGATTTGGCCATCGAGCGTGCCTGCAAGCTGTTCGACTGCAAGTTCGCCAACGTGCAGCCTCATTCCGGCGCTAATGCCAACCTTGCTGCCTATCAGGCTCTGATCAACCTGGGCGACACCGTGCTGGGACTTTCCCTCGACCATGGTGGTCACCTTACCCATGGTTCTCCCGTTAATTTCTCGGGCAAGAATTACAACATCGTCTCTTACGGCGTTAACCCCGAAACCGAGCTTATCGACTACGACGAGATCGAGCGTCTTGCCAAGGAGCATAAGCCCAAGCTCATTGTGGGTGGCGCTTCTGCATATCCTCGCGTTATCGACTTCAAGCGCATGCGCGAAATCGCAGACGAGGTTGGCGCATATCTCATGATCGATATGGCGCACATTGCCGGTCTGGTTGCTGCTGGTTTGCATCCGAGCCCCGTGCCCTATGCTCACGTGGTAACCTCCACCAGCCATAAGACCCTTCGCGGTCCTCGTGGCGGTTTCATTCTCACCAACGACGAAGCTCTGGCGAAGAAGATCAATTCCGCGGTATTCCCTGGTACGCAGGGCGGTCCTCTGATGCACATCATCGCAGCAAAGGCCGTTGCTTTCGGCGAGGCTTTGAAGCCCGAGTTCAAGACGTACATGGAAAACGTGGTTAAGAACTGCGCTGCTATGGGCGAAGGCATGGTGGAAGGCGGTCTGCGTCTGGTATCGGGCGGTACCGACAATCACCTGGTTTTGGTGGACCTTACTCCTGCCGACATTACCGGTAAGGATGCAGAGAAGCTTCTTGAATCCGTAGGCCTGACGGTGAACAAGAACACCATCCCCAACGAAAAGCGCTCGCCTTTCGTGACCAGCGGTATTCGTGTTGGTACGGCAGCAGGCACGACGCGTGGTTTCGATGCCGATGAGTTCCACCGCATCGGCCAGCTTATCGCCGCCACGGTATTCAACGCTGAAGACGAGGCACGCCTCGCACAGATCAAGGAAGAAGTTGCGGGCCTTATTGCCAAGCATCCTCTTTATCCCGAGCTGTAAGTGGGGATATAGGGACAGGCCCCATTTTCCCGCTTAGTCATAATGCATAAAGAAAGAACCCCGTTTGCGCAACGTGTCGCAAGCGGGGTTCTTCTCGTTGGGCGGGAAAATGAGACCAACCCCTATATCTCCACGCCATTCCACCTCACCTATTTCAGGTGATATCTTGCTATGAGTGCGCAAACCCTGCCTTTTCCCTGTTTTGATTCGGTTAAAAGCAATACACTGTTCAGCGAAGAAGTGCGCAGCAGTAAGGAGAAACGCATGGACTTCGCAAGCGAAGAGCGTCTAACCGTTGTCGATCATCCGCTTATTAAGCATAAGCTGTCGGTAATCCGCAATGAAGATACGCCCGATTATCTTTTCCGCCAGACCGTGCGTGAGATTACGCTTTTGGAGGGCTATGCAGCTACCCAGGATTTAGCAACGCGCTCGGTCGAGGTGAAAACGCCTATCGCCACGTGCGAATGTGAATCAATTAGGGGCATCGAGCCGGTGGTTGTTCCCATCTTGCGTGCAGGTCTTGGCATGCTCGACGGCATGTTGGATCTGATTCCCACTGCTCCCGTTGCCCATTTGGGTATGTATCGCGATGAGGTGACCCACGAACCTCACGAATATTATGCAAAGATGCCCGACTACATTGCCGAGCGCTCGGTGCTGCTCGTTGATCCCATGCTTGCTACGGGCGGATCCCTTTGCGCGGCCATCGATGCGTTGCGCAAGCGCGGCGTGAAAGATATCTCTGCCTGCGTTATTGTCGCATCGCCCGAGGGCGTGCAGGCCGTGCTCGAGCATGATCCTTCCGTACTCCTATTTACCTGCGCTATCGACGAAGGTCTTAACGAGGATGCCTACATCGTCCCCGGCCTGGGCGACGCAGGCGATCGCATTTTTCGCACCGAAGGCACGCCGGTTCAAAGCGAACTGGTTTAAGAGCGGGGGAGGGAGTTTGATGATCAGGCAAGAGCGCCCTTCATGGGATGAGTACTTTATGACCTTGGCCGATGAAGTTGCTACGCGCACAACGTGCTTGCGTCGCGCAGTGGGGGCCATCATCGTAAAGGAGAAGCGCATCCTGGCAACTGGCTACAACGGTGTGCCCACGGGATTGCGGCATTGCTCTGTTACCGGATGCCTGCGAGAAAAGCTCGGCGTTCCTTCGGGTCAGCGCCATGAAATTTGCCGCGGACTGCACGCAGAACAGAACGCCCTTCTTCAGGCGGCGCGTTACGGTATCGATATTGAAGGTTCTTCCATATACATCACCACGCAGCCCTGTGTAGTGTGTGCGAAGATGCTCATAAATGCGGGAATCAGTGAGATTATCTACCGCAATCCGTATCCCGATGAACTTGCAATGGAGCTTTTGAATGAGTCAAATATCAAAATTCGCATATTTGACGGACAGACTTCAAAAAGTGAGTAGCGTGTTTTCCACAAATGACCATGTTTGCTAAATAGAACGTGTTTGAAAACTTTGAAATGCACAAAAATATAGGACAAAACAATAGTATTGCCCGTTAGATTGCCAAATAGAGGTTTCAGATAGTGGTTTAGTACGCTATTGTATTCAGCTGGGTATGTGGGCAAGTGCCACTCGCCCAAATTTATTGCACGTTATCGGAAACACTGGTAACAACCATGTGATGGCGTTTATGCTGCATGTGGTCAAAATTGGGCTTTGGGCCCTGAACACGGAAGAAAGGAAGAAATGCTCGCACCAGTAGCAGCAGGAATCGCAGCAGGAATCATCGGGTTTCTCCCCTTGTTCATTTCCCTGCGCCTTGCACGCCGCTCCACGAGCCTTTCTGCCATGAGCGCTGGTTTGTACGGTTTGGCTGGTACATTTGTATCGCTCATCGTGGTTGCCGTCGCTCTTATCGTGTGCGCTATGGTTGCGCGCGATGTGGTTCTTCCCTTTGGTGTGGCTGAGATCGTGGCGCTTATCGTGTCCACGTCTGCATATGTCGTTTATAAGAACGTCCTTGCTAAGCGCAAGAAATAAGTAAGTAACGGAAAGGTAAGGAATCCTGATGGGTGAAGCTCTTTCACAGTTCGTCGAGGAGGCACAGCATCTCTCGTCTCAGTTCGACTCGACGACGGTCTTTTCCATTGCGGGTTGGAACGTGTCCCAGTACGTCCTGTACATGCTGGTCGCTCTCGTTCTGGTAGCTGCATTGGTTCTTATCGCGGGTCGCAAGCTTACGCTCGTACCTCACGGTAAGTTCGCACACATCTTCGAGTTCGGCTACAACTTCATTTCTGAAGGCGTTGGCGCCGACGTTATCGGCGAAGGCTTCAAGAAGCACGTTCCCTTCCTGGCTACGCTGTTCTTCTTCATCCTTACCGCCAACATCATCGGCCTCATCCCTGGTGCAAAGGCTGCTATGGGCACCATCTCCATCACCTGGGCGCTGGCTGCTATTTCCTTTATCTACTTCAACTTCTGGGGCTTGAAGGAGCTTGGCTTCTTCCATTACTTCAAGTCGCTGTGCCCTTCGGGCGTACCGGCACCTATTGCCCCCATCATTTGGTTCCTGGAGTTCTTCTCCATGGTGATCCGCGTTCTGACTCTTGCCGTTCGACTTTACGGCAACATGCTCGCAGGTCATATGGTTCTCGCCGTATTCTCTCTGGCAACCACCATCTTCCTGCAGACCGCCATCTTCCAGATGGACATCGTTGCGGGTCTGCCTGCAATCGCATGGTTCTTCTTGTTGTTCTTCATGTATGCGCTCGAAACCCTCGTTGCTTTCTTGCAGGCATACGTATTCACCATTCTGTCTTCTTCCTACATCGGCATGGCAATCCATCCTCACTGATAAGAAGAAACAGTTTTCGGCTTGCGCCCCTAGCGGCGCAGGCGGCCTAGAGGCCGCCACCTAACTTGTGTACTACAGCTGGTACAAGAAAAATTTCAGCTGATTAAGTAATAGGGACGAGGGAAAGGCTCTTGTCCAACTAAAGGAGGTAATCGTGGAACTCACTCTCGCAATCGCTGCGTTGAAGGTCGTTGGCTATGGCCTCGCAGCAATCGGCCCTGGCATCGGTATCGGCGTTGCTACCTACGGCCTGTGCGTGTCTGCTGCTCGTCAGCCTGAGATGAAGGGTCAGCTCATGGGCTACTTCTTCATCGGTGCTGCTATGTCTGAGGCACTCGCACTGCTCGGCCTGGTTCTTTTCTTCATCGGCTAGAACTTCGCGAAGTAAGTAACTAACGAAGAAACCGAAAGAAGAGAAGGAGGCACGCGAATTGAACGCACACGTACGTAACTGCGCAAGTGGCATGATCGCCTTTGCGGCTGCGTCTGCGGCATTCCCGGTATGCGCGTTCGCTGACGAAGGAGCAGGAATCAATGCAATTCTTCCTCAGATGGAAGAATTCATCCCCATGCTCGTCGCCTTCATCATCTTGTGGATCGTTCTTGCCAAGTTTGGTTGGCCTCTGTTCGAGGGCATGCTGAACAAGCGTGAGGAAACGATCAAGAACTCTTTGGAGAAGTCCGAAGAGGCACGACAGGAAAGCGAACGACTTCTGGCTGAGTATCGTGAGCAGCTCGAGGGTGCAAAAACCCAGGCTCAGCAGATCCTCAACAATGCCAAGCTCACCGGCGACGCTCTCGAAAAGGAGATCACCGCTAAGGCTCAGGCTGAGGCAGATGCCATTGTCGACAAGGCTCGTGCGCAAATCGAGCAGGAGAAGGAAAACGCCATCAAGGAGCTTCAGGCTACCATGGCAGATACTTCTATTGCCGTTGCATCTCGCCTGATCGGTGAGGATTTCAGCGACGATGAGCATCGTAAGCTCATCGAGCGCTACGTGAAAGAGGCAGGTAGTCTAAATGGCTAATCGTCTTGTCATCAATGAAACGATTGCAGCCTACGCCAACGCTGCCATCGATGGCGCTAACGCCACCGGCGGTCGTGACGCTGTCGTTGAGGTTCGCAACCAGATGCGCCAGATCCTTGGGTTCATGGCAACCAACATCGATTTACGTCTCTCGTTGGACAACGAGGCTTACACGGCCGAAGAGCGCCAGGCGCTTGCAGGCAACGTTTTCGATGGCTACAACCCAGTGATCAAAGAGCTTCTTGGAGTTATGGCTTCTCGCTGTGATGCAGCGCTGTTCCGCCGCGTTGTTTCTCTGTACGAGGATCTCATCGAGAGCAAGCTTAACTTCAACGTTGTTGATGTGACGACGGTTGTTGAACTTGATGACAACCTGCGAACCGTAATTACCAATAAGGCCGAATCTGATCTGGGTCGCGACTGTGTTCTTGTTGAGCACATCGATCCTTCGATCCAGGGCGGCATTATCCTGAGCACTGGCGACCGTTATGTCGATGCGAGCGTCCGCACGCAGTTCGACAAGGCTCGTATTGCTCTGAAAAAGAAAGATGGAGGTGAATGCTAGTGACTGAAATCACCGCACAGTCTATCGACGCCGCACTGCGCAAGCAGCTCGACGCCATCAACACCAGCGTTGAGTCTCGCGAGACCGGCACGGTTGTACAAATTGGCGACGGTATTGCGCGTATCGACGGCCTTAAGGGTGCGATGTCTGGCGAGCTTCTCGAGTTCGTCGCTTCCGATGGACGTATCGTTTCCGGTTTGGTGCAGAACCTCGAAGAAGATGAGGTTGGCGCCGTACTCCTCGGTGACGTCACCGCAATTAAGGAAAACGACCAGGTACGTACCACTGGCAAGATTCTTGAGGTTCCTGTTGGCAAGGCTATGCTCGGCCGCGTTGTTAACGTGCTTGGCCAGCCTATCGACGGCAAGGGCCCCATTGAGACCACTGCTACCCGCCCGGTAGAATTCAAGGCTCCCGGCGTTCATGAGCGTCAGCCTGTTGAAGAGCCGATGCAGACCGGTATCCTCGCAGTTGACTCCATGATTCCGATTGGCCGTGGCCAGCGCGAACTTATCATTGGCGACCGTCAGACCGGTAAGACCTCTATTGCCGTTGATGCCATCATCAACCAAAAGGGCAAGGGCATGGTCTGCGTATACGTTGCTGTAGGCCAGAAGGCTTCCACCGTATCCGGCATCGTTGAGACTCTCGAGCGCTTTGGCGCTATGGATTACACCATCGTTGTTGCTGCTACCGCATCCGATCCTGCTCCTCTGCAGTACATGGCTCCTATGGTTGGTGCTGCAATGGGCGAGTACTTCATGTACAACGGCGAGGATGGCAAGCCTGCTAACGCTGAGAATCCTGGCGGCCACGTACTCTGCATCTACGACGACCTCACCAAACAGGCCGTTGCATATCGTCAGATGTCCCTGACACTGCATCGTCCTCCCGGACGCGAAGCATATCCTGGCGACATCTTCTACTTGCATTCTCGCCTGCTCGAGCGTGCATGTAAGCTGTCCGATGAAAACGGTGCAGGTTCTCTTACCGCACTGCCTATCATCGAAACCCAGGCTGGTGACGTTGGTGCGTTCATTCCTACGAACGTTATCTCCATTACCGACGGTCAGATTTACCTCACCACCGACCTGTTCTATCAGGGTCAGCGTCCTGCTGTTAACGTTGGTATCTCCGTATCCCGCGTTGGCGGCTCCGCTCAGGTGAAGTCCATGAAGTCCGTTGCTGGTACGCTGCGTCTCGACCTCGCTGCATATCGCGAGCTCGCTGCATTTACCCAGTTCGGTTCCGACCTGGACGCTGCAACCCAGCAGCAGCTTACCCGTGGTGCTGCAATGACCGAGCTTCTTAAGCAGGGTCGTTACACCCCGATGTCCGTAGAAGACCAGGCAACTGCTATTTGGGCTGGCGCTCATGGCTTCCTGGATGATGTACCGGTTAAGAGCATCGTTCGCTTCCGCGCTGAAATGCTCGACTACCTGCATCACTCTGGCAATGGCGTTATGGACAAGCTTGCTGATGCAAAGAAGTTCACCGACGAAGTAGAGGCTGAACTGAATGCTGCTATCCCGGCATTCAAGGCTCAGTTCATCGCGTAAGGTAGGTCACTATGCCCAACCTTCACGATATTGAAAGGCGAATCAAGTCCGTCGAATCGACGAAGCAGATTACGCATACCATGCAGATGGTTGCTGCTGCAAAAATCCGTCATTCGACCGAGCGTGTCGAAGCTGCTACGCCTTATGGCGAGGCTGTGAAGGAGATGCTGGCCAACATCGCACGCATGGGCGGTACTACTGCACCGCTCGCGACGCCGCATGACGAGGTTAAGAAGACCCTTATTGTGGTCATCGCCTCCGACCGTGGTTTGGCTGGCGGCTTCAATTCCAGCGTGCTTCGTCGTGCCGAGCAGATCATGAAGGAGCGCAAGGCAGAGGGCAAGGAGATCGCTGTTGCCGCATGTGGCAAGAAGGCGATCGGCTACTTCAAGTATCGTGGTATCGATACGGTGCTTGCCTTCCGCGACCTGTCCGCTGATCCTCGCGTCGAAGAGGCTGATGCTCTTGCCGACTATGCTATGGAGCATTACCTCTCTGGCGAAATTGACGAGGTAGTCGTTCTTTACAACCATGCGAAGAACGCAGGTGAGCAGGTTCTGATCCAGCAGCCTCTGTTGCCGGTAAACCCGAAGGCATTCCTCCCCAAGGGCGAGGTATTTGTCAAGGGCGGCGGCATCACCGAGCCGACTCCCGATAACCCCGATCTTCCGGGTGCTATCGATTACGAGCCCAGCGAGGAAGATGTCTTGGATCACTTCCTTCCCGAGTATATTGCAGGTCATTTCTACTATATGCTCATTGACTCAGCAGCAGCTGAGCAGGCTGCTCGTCGCAATGCAATGAAGAATGCGACGGACAACGCCAATGACATGATTGAGACCCTCAACCGTGTCTACAACCGTGTACGTCAAGGCGCTATTACGACCGAGATCAACGAGATCGTCGGTGGCGCCGCAGCTTTGGAGGACTAAATGGCTGAAGAAACCAATACTGCTTCTGCGGCCACGCAGGGTGCCATCGGACACATTGTCCGTATCGTTGGCCCTGTTGTCGACGTTGAGTTCGCTCCGGATCATATGCCGGCGATCTACAACGCTCTGACCGTGAAAGCTACTACTCCCGTGGGCGACGTTGATGTCGTTCTCGAGGTTCAGATGCACCTCCCTGGTGACCTGGTTCGCTCCGTTGCCATGTCGTCTACCGACGGCCTGGTACGCGGTCTGCCCGTACAGGACACTGGTGCACCTATGAAGATGCCCGTAGGTCCTGAGACCCTCGGCCGCATCTGGAACGTTATGGGCCAGCCCGTTGACGGCATGCCCATGCCCGACGTTAAGCAGTGGGCGCCCATCCATCGTCCCGCTCCCGCATACGAAGAGCTCGTTAACAAGACTGAGATCTTCGAAACCGGCATTAAGGTTATCGACCTTATCCAGCCCTTCATTAAGGGTGGTAAGACCGGTCTGTTCGGCGGTGCAGGCGTTGGTAAGACCGTTATCATTCAGGAGCTCATCAACAACCTGGCTCAGGAGCATGGTGGTACGTCCGTATTTACCGGCGTTGGTGAACGTACTCGTGAGGGTACCGACCTGTTCCTGGAAATGACCGACGCAGGTGTTATCAACAAGACCTGCTTGGTCTACGGTCAGATGAATGAGCCTCCGGGAGCTCGTCTTCGCGTCGGCCTGTGCGGCCTGACCGAAGCAGAGTACTTCCGTGACCAGGGTCAGGACGTTCTGCTGTTCATCGACAACATTTTCCGCTTTACCCAGGCAGGTTCTGAGGTATCCGCACTTCTTGGCCGTATGCCTTCCGCAGTAGGCTACCAGCCCACCCTCGCTACCGAGATGGGCGACCTCCAGGAGCGCATTACCTCCACCAAGACCGGTTCTATTACGTCCGTACAGGCCGTATATGTTCCCGCCGACGACTTGACCGACCCCGCTCCGGCCACGACGTTTACCCACCTCGACGCTAAGACGGTTCTTAACCGTTCCATCGCCGAAATGGGCATTTATCCTGCTGTTGACCCGCTGGAGTCCAGCTCTCGCGCTCTCGATCCCGAGATCGTTGGCGAAGAGCACTACCGCGTTGCTGTTGGCGTTCAGGAGATTCTGCAAAACTACAAGGACCTCCAGGACATCATCGCAATTCTTGGTATGGACGAGCTTACGGAAGATCAGAAGGTCATCGTTAACCGCGCACGTAAGGTGCAGCAGTTCCTCGGCCAGAACTTCCATGTTGCTAAGCAGTTCACCGGCCAGGATGGCGTCTATGTAAAGATGGAGGACACCGTTCGCTCCTTCGACGAGATCCTCAAGGGCAACTGTGACCATATCCCCGAGGTTTGCTTCCGTACCACCGGTTCTATCGAGGATGTTTACGCAGCTTACGAGAAGCTTCAGGCAGAGGAGTAAGTCATGTCGGTGATCAGGTGTGATGTCGTAGCAAAGAACAAGGTGCTCTTCTCAGGTGAGCTCTATAATGTCATGGTTCCCGGCACTGAAGGTGAATTGGGTATCATGGAAAACCATGAGCCATTTGTATCCGCCCTTAAGGACGGCGTCATCTGGGCCCGCACCCAGCAGGAAGGCGGCGAAGTATTGAGCGCTGCCATCATGGGTGGTTATGTCCAGGTGTTGAAGGACCGCGTCATCGTTATTTGCGACAAGACGCGCCAGATCGAGCGCATCAACGTCGACAGGCTTAACAAGGATATTCCTGTGCTTGAAGAGAAGATCGCTAACCTCAGCGAGACGAGCATCGTTTCTCGCTCTCTTCTGACGCGTAAGCTGCGCTGGTGTAAGGTTCAGCTTGCTGCAAAGGAAAAGGAAGACCTGTACAAGTAAGGATCATCCACGATTACCTTCAGTTGGTTTTTCTGATCTGTGCCAGAATTGAAAGGCGACCCTACGGGGTCGCCTTTTTGCGTTTGCATGGGCACGGAGTGGGTGTCGAAGCCGTCTGATCGGGGGGCAGACGCCTATCCAGAGGCACCAGATCGGCGGGGCAAACGCCCATCCAGAGGCGTCCGATCGGCGGCCCTTCGGGGCTTGCTCGTACCGTAGGCGTTGCGCCGAATGCTCGCCACTGAAGTTCATCGGCAGCTCATCTCGGATTGTAATGGGTGTCAGGGGCGGGCACTCTGGCGTTGGCGATTTACGCAGTTCGGCGAGTCAGGATGGCAAGATATGCCCGCTATGTATGATTTGAAGGCATCGGACGGGATTAGGGGCCCTTCCTGGCAAGAATTTCACGCAGTGTATTCCTAGCTAGCGGTTTGCGGGGCTTTTTGGATACACCGCGTGCGAATCTTGCCAAAACCATCTCATTTTGGATACATAGTGGCGATATGTTGCCATGAAGGGGCGCATTTTCTGTCCGAGGCTCCTATGGGGATGCATCAAGTGAAAATCTTGCCACGGTTGGATGACGGGGAAAGCTTTAGGCGAATATCTTGCCATTGCTGACCAGTGGAGAACGCATCACGGAGAAATCTTGCCATCGCTGCCTAGCGGAAACGCATCGCGGGGGAGATCTTGCCATTGTCGATCAGTGGAGAATGCGTCACAAAGAAAATTTTCCCATCGCTGAGCACTTTGAGATGTGCCTTAGCGGAATACAGCGGTAGCCATCGCTGAACACTCTGAGATTTGCCTTAGTGAAATAGCGCGGCAACCGTCGCCGAACGCTTCGGGATACGCGTTGGCGAAATGATGCTGCAGCCATCCCCCCAGAAGCGGCGAATCTCAACCAGCGAAGCCGGGTCCGCATCCTGGGAGCATCCTGGGATTAAGTTCTCGGCGCGCGGGTGTGCACTCTCGTGGGGGCGCCTTCTCGCGGGTGCGCCCTCTCGCGCGGGTGCGCCTTCGCATGCTTGCACCCTCTTGTGCGTTTGTATCCTCTCGCGTTTCTGCCATTTCGGCCCTGAGGACTTTCCCGTTTCCCTATCCTTGCGCGTTAATCGAGCAAGAACTGTTGTTTTGATTGCAAGTCTGCCATTTTTGATATTCGATGGCACAATAAAGAACGATAAGTATTTCGAGGTTGCGCATTCGCGCACAGCATAGGAGACGTACATGGCATTTGCTCATTTACACTGCCACACTGAGTATTCTTTGCTAGACGGTGCTACCCACATCTACGACATGGTTAAGCGCGCAGCCGATTTGGACATGCCGGCCGTGGCTATCACCGATCATGGTGTTATGTCTGGCGTTCCAGAGCTCGACGAAGCTTGCCGCAAGGTCAAAAAAGAAACCGGCAAGTGGGTTAAGCCTATTTTTGGCTGTGAGATCTACTTCACCACCGACAGCGAACTGAAGAAGCAAAAGCAAAAGCTTCATCACATGATCCTTCTGGCAAAGAACAATACGGGTTACCACAACCTGTTGAAGCTGGTCAGCGAATCGCACGTAGACAATTTCTATTATCGTCCGCGCACCACATTTGAGATGCTCCAGAAGTATTCTGAGGGCATTATCGCTACCAGTGCGTGCATCGCAGGTATTATTCCTCGCTGTATCGATGACGGGGCGTTTGCTGAGGCCAAGGAGTGGGCGCAGAAATTTGCTGCACTCTACGAGCCCGGTGATTTTTATATCGAGCTTCAGGATCAGGGCATTACCACCAATGCGGGCATGTCCCAGTACGAAATGAACTGCAAGCTTACCCAGCTTGCTCGCGAGCTAGGCCTGCAAACTATTGCCACCAACGACTTCCATTACCTTACGCAGGAAGACGCAATGGCGCAGGACGTTATGCTCTGCATTGGCACCAACGCCACGATCACGCAGGAAAAGCGCTTCAAGTTCCCGAACGACCAGTTCTACATGAAGACTGAAGAAGAGATGCGCCAAGCGCTGAAAGACTTCCCTGAGGCGTGTGACAACACGGTTCTGCTCGCCGAAAAGTGCAATGTTGAACTGGAGCGAGACGAAATTCTCCCGCGCTTTCCGTTGCCCGAAGGCTATACCGAAGAAATGCTCTTCCGCGAAGAGATCGAAAAGGGCCTCGAGCATCGCTATGGACCCGATTGGCGCAATGTCGTTATTGCCGACAACACCGGCAAGGAAAAGTCGGTTCTGGAACAGTACGAATACGAAGCCGACATCATCGTTCAGCAGGGCTTCCCAGCTTACTTCCTTATCGTTCAGGAGTATATCCGCTGGGCTCGTGAAAATGGCATCGGCGTAGGTCCCGGTCGTGGTTCTGCAGCAGGATCGCTCTGCACGTACGCTATGGGTATCACCGACCTTGACCCCATCAAGAACGGCTTGATGTTCGAACGCTTCCTCAACCCCGAACGTGTTGAGATGCCCGATATAGACGTCGACTTCGACGATCAGCATCGTCAGGACGTTATCGAGCATATTCGCGAATTCTATGGCGAAGACCATGTTGCAGGCGTTATCACGTTCGGCAAGTTGCAGGCGAAGAACGCTGTGCGCGATGCTGCACGTGTTCTGGACTATCCCTATGCTGTGGGAGACCGCATCTGCAAACTTATCGGCGGCGAGCTGGGCATCACCATCGATGGTGCGCTTGAGACCAACCCCGACCTGAAAAAAGCCTACGATACCGAAGAAGACGTTAAGCGCGTTATAGACGCCGCGAAGTCTATCGAGGGTCATGTGCGCGGCGAAGGTGTGCATGCATGCGCAACCATCATCTGCCGCGACCCCATGAGCGATCATGTTCCCATGAAGCGCGATACCAAGGGCGGCGGCATCATCACCCAGTACGATGGCCACTATACGCCCGACCTGGGCCTGCTCAAGATGGACTTCCTTGGTCTGCGTACCTTGGGCGTGCTTTCGCGTGCCTGCAACAATATCGAGGCAACCACGGGCGAAAAGCTTCTCCCGGAAGAAATTCCCATTGAAGACGATCGTGCGTTTGCATTGATGCGTGGCGAGCTTCGAAAGAACGGAATGCCCCTCAACATGGATGGTTTGTTCCAGGTTGAAGGCGCGCTGTATGTGAGCTTGTTCGCCCAGATTCCGCCAGAGCGCTTCTCTGACGTTGTGGCTTCTATTGCTCTTAACCGCCCGGGCCCGCTCGAGTCTGGCATGGTCGAAGACTACGTAAAGGTTGTACAAGGCAAGAGCCCCGTTCACTATTACGACGATCGTCTGCGTCCTATCCTGGAAGAAACCTACGGCACGATGGTGTACCAGGAACAGATCATGCAGGTGTCCATGGTCATGAGCGGTTTTTCTGCTGGCAAGGCAGACAAGCTGCGTAAGGCAATGGGTAAGAAGAAGCTCGATGTTATGCGCGAGCTTCAAGAAGACTGGAACAATGGCGCAGTAGAAAACGGCTATTCGCTCGACATCGCCAAAGAGATTTGGGAAGACGCCGAGAAGTTCGCAAAGTACGCGTTCAATAAATCGCACTCTGCGGCATATGCACTGCTCGTTATGCGTACGGCATACCTGAAGGCGCATTATCCGAATGAGTACATGGCTGCTGTTCTGTCCAGTTACATGGGCAACAACGATCGCCTGATCAAGTACATTGCGAGCTGCAACCGCAGCGGCATTCCCGTTTTGCCGCCTGACGTTAACTCGTCCAACCTGGAATTCACCCCGCTTGAAGAGGGGATTCGTTTTGGCTTGGCGGGCGTTCGCGGCGTAGGCGAAAAGGTGGCTCAGTGCATCATCGATGAGCGAGAGAAGAACGGCGAGTTTACCTCGTTGCATGATTTCGTGAACCGCGTCGACTCTTCGGCATATAACCGCAAGACGCTTGAGGCATTGGTGAAATCGGGAGCGTTCGACTCCACTGGCTATACGCGCAAGCAGCTGATGTATTTTATCGACGAGACGCCTCTCCTTGAAAGCGCGGCGAAGCGTCAGAAGGACAAAGCGGCCGGTCAGCTTGATATGTTCAGCATGTTCTCGGATGTAGATGAAAGCTTCAAGGATGATATCCCCGAGCCCGATGGTGTGGAGTGGGACAAGAAGACCTTGCTCGCCTTCGAGAAGGACATCTTGAAGATGTACGTTTCCGACCATCCGTTGCGTCGCTACGAGAATTACCTTTCGCGCACCATGAAATACACCTTGGGCGAATTGAGCGAGCGAGAGCAGGGCATTAAGTCAGCTACATTTGCGGGAATGGTTTCCGAGACGAATGTTCGTCGAACCAAACGTGGCACCCTGATGGCAAGCTTCACGCTCGAAGACACCTCGGGGCATGTTGAGTGTGTTTGCTTCAACTACGACAAGTTCAAGGAAGCCATTCAGGAAGATGCGATTATCACCTGCAAGGGTAAATTCGAAGTAAGCGATCGTGGCAGCCAGATCATCGTGTACGAAGCCGCTCTACTGGAGCTTTCCGACGAAGACGCCAATGTTGCCCCGCTACAGCTTGAGTTGAGCATCGCGACGCGCGAGCTTGATTCTGTGACGTCTGATAAGCTGATGCGCATTCTGAAAGATCACCCAGGAAAAGACCCGGTAGTGCTCTATGTGCGTCAGGCCGACGGACGACGCATGCGCGCCGAGTTGCCCATGACGGCCGACTCGGGTAACCAGCATTTGAAGGCGCATCTGTACGACTTGTTCGGACGCACGGTTTGGAGGGCTTCTTAGTGGAACCCGGTAACAACGGTAATGCAACACAGCAGGCAGCCGAAGAGGAGAAGGGCGAGGTAATCCTTTCCCTCTTGGTTTCGTACAACGGAGAGCCCTTTGCTGGTTTTGCGCGTCAGCCTGGTCAGCTTACGGTTCAGGGGAGCATCGAGGAAGCGTTGGGACTGGTGTTCCGTCGCCCTATCGAAACGGTATGCGCGGGACGCACTGATTCGGGCGTGCATGCGCGTGGTCAGGTGGTGAGCTTCTCTCTTTCGGAAGAAGAACTTGCATGTCGCAGTGAGTTCAAATTGCTGCGATCTCTGAACGCTCTGACTCATGAGGATATTTCCGTTAAGTCGGTGCGCCGCCAGGCAAACGATTTCTCGGCGCGCTTTTCCTGCACGATGCGCGAATACAAGTACTTCATCTGCACCGATGCTTACAAACCTCTTCTGATGAAGGGGTTCTGTTGGCATATTCCTAAAGAGCTCGATCTTGAGGCCATGCGTGCAGCGGCTGCTTACTTGATAGGCGAACACGACTTCAAGAGCTTCTGCATGGCGGCATCCGCTGAAGGCAAATCAACCATGCGCAATGTGTTCAGCATCGACGTTTCGCGCGGAGATGCGTGGGGTGAAAACCTGGTGGTTATCACGGTGAAGGGCAACGCCTTTCTCCACTCGATGGTGCGAACCATTGTGGGTACGCTGGTGGCGGTTGGCCTTGGGCGGCGCAGGCCGGAATGGATCGCAGAGGTGCTCGAGGCGCGCGATCGCGCGGCGGCGGGCGAAAACGCGCCAGCGCAGGGCTTGGTGTTTTGGAACGTTAGCTACGAAGGTGAGCGTGTGCATGACCCACTGAAATGAGCGTTATAGACGAGAGAGGCAATGAGGAGTTTTCGGTACCGTTAGTTCGTTAAGAACGCCGCCCGTCCTTCTCTCAAAACCTCTATAAACGTTTACGCTATAGTAGCCACTATTACAATCATGTTTCATAAGTGTCTAAGGCGCATAGCGGCGCCTAGTGGGCGTAAAGCCCATGTATGACTTCCCGCATGCGCGGGATAGAAGGAGAGTGTATGTCAACCTCAACCGAGTCTGCTCAGTTGGCCGGTCGAGCCTCCTGGTCGGGCAAACTGGCGTTTGTTCTTTCGGCGGCAGCATCAGCTGTTGGCCTGGGAGCGATGTGGCGCTTCCCGTATTTGGCAGCCAAGTACGGCGGCGGTATGTTCCTGCTTGTATATTTGGTCTTGGTATTCACCATCGGCATTTCTTTGCTGCTTTTGGAAAATGCTCTTGGTCGTAAAACGGGACAGAGCGCTATCGGTGCCTTCAAGGCGTTCGGCAAGAAGTTTACGTTCATCGGCGTTCTTATGTCTGCCGTGCCGTTCATCATCGTGCCGTACTACTGCGTAATCGGTGGTTGGGTAACGAAGTACCTTGCAGCATATGCAGGTGGCGAAGCGGGTGCTCTTGTTGATGGTGGCACCTATTTCACGAACTTCATCAGCAATGGCCCTGAAAGCATTCTGTTCATGCTTATCTTCATGGTCATCACCTACTTCATTGTGGGTATGGGCGTTAATAACGGCCTCGAGAAGGCAAACTTCATCATGATGCCCGCGCTTATCGTTGTAGCAGCAATTCTTGCGGTGTATGCGCTTACCATGCCTGGGGCAATCGACGGTCTTGCTTTCTACCTTGTTCCCGATTTCAGCAAATTCTCTCCCGAGCTCGTAATTGCGGCATTGGGTCAGACGTTCTTCACGCTTTCGCTGGCAATGGGCATTATGGTTACCTACGGCTCCTACCTCGATAAGGCAACCAAGCTCACTTCCAGCGTTGCCCAGATCGCGGGTTCGACGTTCGGTGTTTCGCTTCTCGCTGGCTTCATGATCATTCCTGCAACGTTTGCCGCTATGGGCTCTGGCGAAGCGGTTGCTCAAAACTCCGGCCCCTCTCTTATGTTCATCGTTCTGCCTCAGGTGTTTGAGGGTATGGGCAGCTTTGCCCCTGTTGTGGGTGTCGGCTTCTTCGTCTTGGTTTTGTTTGCTGCACTTACTAGCGCTCTTTCTTTAGTGGAAACCTGCACTTCCATCATTCAGGACGCAACCCATTGCTCTCGTGGCAAGGCCCTTGCCACGGTAATCGTGTGGACTACGCTTATGGGCCTCTTCGTTACTCTGGGATATAGCTCCCTTTCGTTCATTGAGCCTCTGGGCGCGGGAACCTCTATCCTCGACTTCCTCGACTTCATCTCCAATTCGGTAATGATGCCTATCGTGGCATTACTGACCTGCATCTTCATTGGCTGGATTGTTGGCCCGAAGATGATCGAAGAAGAAGTTATGCTTTCCTCTCGATTCAGGCTGCGTAAGGTATGGGTCTTCATGATCAAGTACCTTGCCCCCGTTGCGCTGGTGGTTATCCTGGTAGCCTACGTGGCACAGACCTTCGGCTTCTTCAGCATGTAAGTGGAAATATAGGGACAGGTCCCGTTTTCCCACTTTGGGAATCGGCGGCCCTTCCCGCATTGCCCTCGCCTTGTTTCCGGATGCGGGAACATAGGGGCAGGCACCGTTTTCCCGCCTGGTAAACAGAGCCCTGCTTGCGACTAATTGCGCAAGCAGGGCTTTTTCTTTGTGCGTCATTTCTGGGTGGGAAAACGGTACCTGTCCCGAAAACTGGGAAAACGGGACCTGCCCCTATGTTCCTAGTCGTTGAGGCTGCGCGACTTATGCCCCTTTCGGGTGTTCTCTTTTTGGGTGGTATGATGGAATGCGTACAAAAATGAGAACCCTATCAAGGAGCAAACGTGTCCCTTTCCATTGGCATTGTTGGCCTGCCGAACGTTGGCAAGTCTTCTCTGTTCACCGCTCTTACGAAGAAGAGCGGATTTGCTGCAAATTATCCTTTTGCAACCATCGAGCCCAATGTTGGCTTGGTTCCCGTTCCCGATAAGCGCCTTGACGGCCTTGCCGCCATCGACCACCCGGCGAAGATCATCCCTGCAACGGTGGAATTCGTTGATATTGCAGGTTTGGTTGCCGGTGCTTCTCAGGGTGAAGGTTTGGGCAACAAATTCTTGGCGAATATCCGCGAAACGGATGCCATCTGTGAAGTGGTTCGCTTTTTCAGCGACCCGAACGTAGAGCACGTATCCAAGAAGGTTGACCCGCAGAGCGACGTTGAAACCATCAAAACCGAACTGATCCTTGCCGATATTGCCACCATCGAAAAGGCGCTGCCTCGCTTGGAGAAGGAAGGTAAGCGCTATAAGGAGAAGGCAATCAATTTCGAAGTTGCCCAGAAAGTGCTCGAGGGCCTGAACGAAGGCAAGCGCGCTTTGCAGCTCGACCTTTCCGAAGAAGAGCAGGATGCTATTCGCGAGCTGTGCCTGCTTACCATGAAGCCCATGCTCTACATCGCCAATGTGGACGAAGACAAGGTTAATGCCGAGCTTCCCGAAATCGACGGGCAGCAGCCCGTGCCCATCAGCGCGAAGATCGAAGCCGACTTGGCTGAGCTTGATGCTGAAGAGGCCGCCATTTTCATGGAAGAGCTTGGCTTGGACGAGTCGGGCCTTTCCCGCCTTATTCGCGAGGCGTACAAGCTGCTGGGTCTTCAGAGCTATTTCACCAGCGGTGAAACCGAAACGCGCGCCTGGACCATTCCCGTAGGCGCGAAGGCCCCTCAGGCTGCTGGCGTTATCCATTCTGATTTCGAGCGCGGCTTCATCAAAGCAGAAACCGCTTCATATGAAGACTACGTTGCCCTTGGCGGTGAAAAGGGTTGTCGCGATGCCGGCAAGCTTCGCCAGGAAGGAAAAGATTACGTCGTGCAAGATGGCGATGTAATGCATTTCAAGTTCAACGTGTAAGCGTTTTTTACGCAGCGTGACCAAAGGCCTCCCGGAAAACTCCAGGAGGCCTTTTTACGTGCGCGTAGTTTTGCGATACCCTGAAATCAACTGAATCAAAGCACGTTGGCTTTATGCGGCATAGGGGACAAAGCGTCGTAGCCAACGAAGACAGGAGGGGTGTCATGGAATTGCGTGCTTTCGGCAAGACGGGTATGAAGGTTTCGCCTTTGGGCTTTGGCGTTATGCGCCTTCCCATGAAAGATGGCGGCAAAACAGTAAACAGCAACACCATTGATCAGGTCGATGTCGATACATCGATAGCGATGATCCGTGCTGCCATTGATGGCGGGGTCAATTACTTCGATACGGCTTATAACTACGTAAGCGGCTATTCGGAACGAATTTTGGGTGAGGCCCTTAAGGACGGCTATCGCGAAAAGGTATACGTGGCCACTAAATCGCCCGCATGGCTTTATAAATCGCCTGAAGATTTTGATCGCTTCCTCGATGAGCAGCTCGACCGTCTGGGCCTCGATTATGTCGACAATTATCTCCTGCACTCGATGAATGGCGGTAGTTGGAAAAAGACGGTACGTAACAATGCAATCGACGGCATGAAGCGCGCCAAAGCAAGCGGGAAGGTGCACAATATAGGCTTTTCCTTCCATGACGATCTGGAGCTGTTTGAAGAAATCCTGAATGCTGCCGACTGGGATTTCTGCCAAATCCAGCTGAATTACTACGACCGTGATTATCAGGCAGGCATCAAGGGCATGAAGATGGCAGCCGAGCGCGGCATGGCTGTAGTAGTTATGGAGCCGTTGCGTGGTGGGTTGCTGGTTGATTTGCCGAAAAACGCCCAGGCGGTATTCGACGAATCGGGCATCAAGCACAGCAATGTCGAATGGGCTTTTGATTGGCTCTGGGATATGCCCGAAGTTTCTTGCGTTCTTTCGGGCATGAGTACGCCCGAGCAGCTCCAGCAAAACATCGGGTATATGCAGAACGCGCATCCGGGCATGCTTTCTGACGAAGAGCACAAGGTTCTTGACCAGGCAAAGGCCGCGCTCGATTCGCGCGCTGCAATTCCCTGCACCGGTTGCAACTACTGCGTGGATATGTGCCCGAATAAGATCGCTATCCCGTATAACTTCCGTGCCTACAACATGGGTACGCTGTATGACGATATGGAGCTGGCGAAGGACTTCTACCAAAATGAGGTTACTAGCTATGGTCGTCGTGCTGATTCGTGCACAAGCTGCGGATCGTGCGAAGAGATTTGCCCGCAGCATATCGCCATCAGCGAGTGGCTCCCGAAGGTCGACGAATTGCTGGGGGAATAGGGACAGGTACCGTTTTCCCACTTAACAAACAGAGCCCTGCTTGCGACCAATAATGCAAGCAGGGCTTTTCTTTGCGTGCCATCCCTGGGTGGGAAAACGGAACCCGTCCCTATATTCCCACTTTGCAAAATTAGTGACGCGGTGTCACTTATGATACCATGCTGTCGAACAACAATGCGTCGTTACGCTGTAATGAATAAGTGGGAAAATGGGACCTGTCCCTAAATACCCACTTGATCGGAGGGGTGCATGGAATCCGATGCTATAGAGAAGATCCTGGAAAGCGTTGCCGCAGGTGAAACTACGCCTGCCGAAGCGTTGCTTTCCTTGAAGAAGGAGCCCTTTACCGACTTGGGGTATGCCAAGGTTGATCATCATCGCGCCCTGCGCCAAAATGCCACTGAGGTTATCTATGGCGAAGGAAAAACCCCTGATCAGATTCGCGGTATTGCGGAATCTCTGCAACAGGGTGGCGCCGAAACGGTGCTTATCACCCGTATGAAGCCCGAAGCGGTAAGCCTTATGGCCAGCCACTTCGCCGATGAATTCACTTACTTCGACATTCCGCGTGTGGGGCTGCTTGGACGCATGCCCGAACCGACGGGCAATGGCACTATCGTGGTAGCTGCCGCCGGCACCAGCGACATGTATGCTGCTGAGGAAGCGGCGCTCACTGCCGAAGCCCTGGGCAACCGAGTGCAGCGTCTCTACGATGTGGGAGTTGCGGGGCTTCATCGCCTGCTTGCGCACATGGATGACATCATGCAGGCGCAGGTTATCATCACTGTTGCCGGCATGGAAGGCGCCCTTGCCAGTGTGGTGGGCGGCATGGCTTCATGCCCAGTTATCGCGGTACCCACCAGTGTGGGCTACGGGGCTTCATTCGGTGGCTTGTCGGCCCTGCTTTCCATGCTCAATTCCTGCGCAAGCGGAACGAGCGTTGTCAATATAGACAATGGCTTTGGAGCCGGTTTCCAGGCCCATCTCATCAATCACCTTCCGGGCGCAGCGCCCGCACAGCAGTAAGGAGCGAATATGGTGCTTTCCTTCGACTTCACCGAAAACGCCACGCGCGGTCAGATCTTCGACACCCTCTTCAACGCAATGGACGAATCGCAGCACAAGCGTTTCTACGAGATAATTGAACGCGCCGAAGTGCCTGAAAAGCACCATCACGACATCGGCGAAATCAATAAGACTATCGATGCGCTCGATGCTCCCGATCAGGTTAAAGACGATTTGCGCAGCGTGTATGCCATTCTTGCGGCTGCCGAGGCGAAGGTTCATGGATGCGACGTGTCCCAGACCCATTTCCATGAAGTGGGGAAGGCGGGCGGCATCCGCAACGCGCTGGCTATCTGCGCCGAATTCTATGTGCTTGCCCCTGAAGAGGTTGTGGCAACCCCCATTCAGCCCGGTGAAGGCGAAATCGAATGCGCTCATGGTGTGCTTTCGCTGCCTGCTCCCGCAACTGCCGCTATCCTAGAGGGTATGCCGCTCGCTGAGCCGCGTATGGGAGGCGAACGTTGCACGCCAACGTCTGCCGCCTTGATTAAGCATTTTGTAAAGAACTTCAAGGAATAGCGCTTGCAAAAGCCCGAGGGCAAAACACCAGAAACTCGCCGCGTTGGCTGGCTCACCTTGCCGGCCCGGCTTTCTGTGCCCTTGAGCCGCGATGTTGCCGACGGTGCGGATGCCGATGTGCCGCCGTATGACGATCGGTTGGCATATGGTGCGCAGCCACAAAATATCGAGCAGCCGTCCAGCCAGGAAAGCCTGTTGTTGGGGCGTTATCGTTTGGAAGGGGAGGCTGGTCACGGTGGCTTTGCCTCGGTGAAAGTTGCGTGGGACACGCGCATTCAGCGCCGAGTTGCCATCAAGTGCATGCCCCTTGAAGAGGCCGCTGAAATGTTCCCTGAGGGCGGAAGCATTCTTTTGGGGAAGGGCACCATTGACACTTCTGCGGTGCCCGGACTGGAAGAGGCTCGTACCGCAGCGAAGCTTTCGGATTCTTCCATCGTTCAGGTGTACGACTTTGAAGTGCAAGATGGTATGGCGTATCTTATTTTGGAGTATGTCGACGGCATGACTCTTGCCGAAGTGCTGCACACGTACCCCGACGAAGTGGATCCCGATATTGTTTCCGCCGTATTCAAGGCGGTGGCAAAGGCACTTCAGGTTGCTCATGCCCATCAAGTGCTTCATCTCGATATCAAGCCCGAAAATGTGCTGATCGATAAACAGGGGCACGTTAAGGTGACCGATTTCGGCCTGGCGCGATTGGCTGGGGAGGCCGGTTATGGCGCCGCAGAGGGCGGCACGATCGGCTATATGCCGCCCGAGCAGATGGAGCAGCGCGATCTGAGCGAGCGTTGCGACGAATGGGCTCTTGCGAGCCTGGCTTATGAAATGATTTCGGGTGCTAATCCGTTTTTGGCCAATAGCATTCCTGAAGCCGAAGATGCAATCTACGATGCCGAACTGGTCATTCCCTCCCTGTGCATGGAGGGGCTTGACCCCGCAATAGACGATGTGATGTTCTGCGCTCTTTCGCCCGACCCCGATGAGCGTTATGCGTCGATAAAAGAGTTTGCCGACCAAATGCAGCCTTGCTTGGGCGGGCCGCGTAAAGGCGCCAACAAGCTAAAGCGTCTGGTGGGAGATGAACTTGAAGAAACCGCGGAAGAGGAACCCGAAGAATTTGAGCCGGAACTGCCGGAGGAGCCGCGCGAGCTTTGGCGTCCCACGCCACGGATGAAATCGGTGTTTGCCCGCGTATGGGCGGCAGCGAGCGCAGCGGTTTTGGGCTTCTTGACGCTCAATTCCGTTGCGGCTCCTGATGCATGGAACAATCCTGTAACGTGGGGCGTTTTGGCGGCGTTCGCTCTGCTTTCCGCCTTGTTGCCTTCCGTTGGTGCCCTGTTTGCCTGCGAAGCGCTGGGTGTTTCGCTGTGCGTGTTCGGCTCTCCAGTTTTGGGCGTTGCCTTTATGGCTGCAGCGGCATGCTGGTGGTATTTCACTGCTCGTCATTCGCATGAAGCCTCTAATGCTGGCTTGCTTCCGGCTCTTATCGGATCGTTCGGATTTGCGCCGCTTGCTCCCTTTGCGGCTGGTTATTTGCTGCGTCCTCGCGATGCGGCGGCAACCACGTTGTTTGCAGGCGTTCTCGCCCTAACACTTTCAGGCTTGGGGTCGCATGTTCTTTCGGGCTGGGATGCGTTTTCCTATGCCCTGGTTCCTCTTGCTGGCAGCGTCCAAGATTTGGTTGCTGCCTTGCTTGTGTTGCCTTCGACGTGGATAACCTTGGCGGCTTGGGTTGCCGCTGCCGCTGTTTCATCTGCTTTGTGCGGTACGGGTAATCGCGCTTTCTGCACGTTGGGTATGGTATTTGCCGGAGCGTTGGAAGTAGGCGCCATCGTGGCTGGCTCGTTGGCCGATTCGGCTGGAACCACCTTGCTTGCCAACCCGCTCGCCTTAGTGCCAGTAATTGCCGCTTTGGTGGTTGCCGTAGCGCTCACCTGCACCGCTGTCCCTTCGCGCGCCTTTGCCGATGAAGGGGAGTAACGGGGCGATCTCGCTTTTTCCGATATGCATTTACGGGGCTGATGTATCGTTGAAGGGGAATTGTGTATATCTGCAAAGATGAGGTCTGTGATCCATGCTGTGATTTCATCGTGTACTTTGTTTATGATTCGGCGGAAACCCCGACTAATCCAAGAGGCACCGAAACGGATCTGAGTAAAACGCATGGGAATGAAGTCCTCGTGGTTATCGAGCCATAGAGTCACAAACTTCGATTTTTTGAAAGCTGGTTGCACGCCATGAGATTCTTGAATTGGTTAAAGGGTGGTTCGAGAGAAGAGCCAGAACCTACAGAGGCTGAAATCTCAAAGACCGACGAAGCCGAATTGAGCATTATGGACCATGGTGAGCTTGTTTCACTTATGAGCGGAGAGGGCAAGGTCATTTCGAAACCCATCGCTGGTAAGATGGCTGGTTTCGTAGATGCTCTTATCCCGGTAGCGACGGCGGGAGCCGATGCTGCAGCGCAATACGGAATGGCAATCGTAAAGTTTCCCGAAGGAGTGACTTGGGGCGATCTCTGCGTTCGCAAAAGCGACGGCTGGAACCTGCTATCCAACTTCAAGGATGGCAGGTTTAACGACATGGCTGGCATAAAGCAGGCAGCCTTGCAGCCGACGGCTGTCGCCAACCTAGCAATGCAGGGCGCCGCTGTCGCAGTCGGAGCTGCATACATGGCTCAAATCTCTGACCAGCTCAAAGGCATTGAGGGTGGTATTGACGCCATCAAGCGAGAGCTCCAACTTGAGCGCGATGCGAAGCTGTTGAGCTCTTTTGAGATGCTGCAGAGATATTCCCAGCGTTTCGAGGAGTATTTGGCGAGTCCAGAGAAGAAACAAGCCGCTCTAATAGGAATCGAGCAGTCTCTGCGCGATTCGAAGGAAATATGGCGATTCCAGCTTGACTCCATGTGTGACCTGCAGAAAGAGATCACCCTCGACAGAAAGCCCAATAAGGATAAGATTCTTCGATACTCCGATAGGCTTCAGGAGATGGAGAAACGATCGGCTGGCGCCTTCCAGTTATGTGCCGCCGTCGGCCAGATGAGCATGCGCTACGATGATGATTTCAGCGAGAAGAGAATCACCGATGAGCGTAACGACCTTCTGCGCCTTCAGGAGGAATACAGCAATGTCCGAGGTGCTGCCTATTCTGCACTCAACAAGAAGGCGCTTGGTGTTGGCGGTGCCCCGCTTGCCTTGGCGGATGCCGCAGAAAAGGCCTATAAGGGTACCAATCCTCTTGCAAACGTTGCCTTTGAAGCCGGTGCGAATTTGGCCAGGGTCAACCCGGTACGCATGCGGCTGAAGGCAAAGGAGAACACCGAAGAGAAACGAGCAGAATTGGTAGACGCCATTACGTGCGATAGCAAGGTTCGTGCTACCGCCGATGCCCAGCTTGAAACGCTGGATGAAATCAATTTCATGTATAACCAGGCAGAGTCAATGATCCTGAATGGCGACGAGGTGCTATTCATAGGTCCCGCCAGCGATGAAGCGAGCAAGGCCGAGGATTAGCTATCTCAGAAGACTCGGCTTGCTGAATATTTTATGTGACAAGGACCTTTTGGCTGGGAGGTAAGATTGGATGGACCTTTCTGACTACACGAAAGATGGCGCAAGTTATCTGCTTGGTTGGCTTGGCTATACGGACCAGAAGATATATGACAGGTCTTGCTTGCTCCGGGAAAACGACAACAAGTTGGAAGTTGTCGTGCCATTCAAAGGAAGCCCTGACGAGATTTCTGAATGGTTCGTTGGATCTAATATGCTGTTTGATTTCGATTCAGCAAACCGTAAAGAACTTCCAAGTTCAATCTGGGTGGAAAGCGTCCTTAGCAATGACACATATTGCCTGGTAAATCCAAGGATTACCCGCAGATCAACAACGAGCGGAATATTTCGCGGACACGGAATACTTGTCCCCGATTTTGTTGTCAAGGGCAAACAAGGCATCGATTATGCCCATGTAAACAAAATCCGAACCTACGTTCCAGAGCTAACGAGTTGGACAGGCCTATCAACGCTAAGCATGACGTTCGAGCGCAAAGATGGTTCCGTCAGCGCAGTCAAGTCTTTTCAAGCCGGCTTCGAGGACTCAGACCCAATTCTAGTGTATGAAAAAGATGGTGGTGTCACGCTGTCCCTTGTCCCAAGCGGCTCATCCACCACCCATCATGGCTCAGAACATCAAATTGTCCTTAAGGGCACCGTAAGTTTCGAGAGCGAAACAAATGAGAAAACTGACTATGCAGACCAGATAAAATATCACCTCGATTTCACGGGGTTTCTATCTTTGATCGCCTGGAGAAACATTGGCTTCAAATCCGTATTGGTCTATGTAGAGGACGATCTCGAAACAGATGCTGAAGGCAATAATTATGGGCCATACTTCCGTCAGCTAATTACCAAGAACTACGAGCCTTGGAGAGAGCCGAAAAAGCAGAAGCCTTGGCTGATATGTTTCAAAGACATTGGCGCCGATGGTTTGCGGAAATGGCTTGAAATAAAACAGTCATATCGTACTCCTCTCGATGAAATAACCTATATAGCTCGAATGCATGAGTATCTAACGCTGGAGAGCCAAATCATGCTGTTTGGAACAGCTTTCGAAGAGCTTGGCTCGGTTATCGCTGAGAGCTCGATGGAATGCAAGGGCCGCACGGTTTCGAAGAGGATTCAGCAAATACTATGCGACTGCGATAAAAGCCTGTTCGCAGATGCCGAAAAAATCTCTAACGATATCGCTAACGCATACAACGCAATTAAACACCCGGACTTTAGTCGCGATGGCATATCAAGAGAAGAGTGCCTTGCTTCTGATAACTTGTTTAAGGTGATGGTTGCATGTAAAGCAGTAGCCCTTCAGTGGGTTGGATGCAAGCTTGGATGCCCTGAAACCATTGTAAAGAGCTTGAGGCAGGAAAGCTCTATAAGTGGTTCCATTAGCTCTTGGATGTGAGCTCGCAAGTTGCTTGTGAGTAGGTTGGTTTTTGGCAATCGCCGAAATCGTGGGTACAAAACAGGTAAACCTTATTTGTCCACTGCGGTCATTCGGCGACATGGGAACAAACGAAACACAACGCGGTCTTACGGCGATTCGCGCTTTTGCGATTGAGCGGGAATAACACTCGTTTAGTGCAATGCGCCGTTCAATATCCTGCGGTGCTACTTATGGCTTCGGGTGTCGTTATTTCGACTCCTGAATGTTGCAATAGTTGGGAAATAGCCAACAATTGGCGCATGAAGAGCAGAGACCGCATATCGTCAATCACTGAACATACCAAATCTGAGGGCGTGTTCACCACCGCCCAAGCTGCCCGACTCGATATTCTCCGCGACGCGCTGAGCGACGTTGCAAGTTCGATAGCGAATTCGACTGCGCCAGGCTGCAGGAAATGCTCGTTGGGTAATATGGCGAGGCAAAGGGCAGCTCTATTTCAAATCGCTACCGCTCCACTTGCTCCCCTGAAAAGTTCAGTCCCTGCGTAAGCTCGCGGGCTTGTTCCATGGTGAAGTTGCCGGAAGCAATTTTGGGAATGTATTCGGTTGCCTGCTCAAGTGCCTGGTTGAACAGGTCCTGGAAGCTGGCGGTGCTCACCGTTTTCGTGAAGGGATTGATCCACGCAGCGCGCTGATGGTTGTCGAATTCGCTGGCGGTTAGCTCAACGGCGCGGTGGCTCATGGCTTGCACGAACGAATGCTTGCGGAACTTGCGCTCGATGTTGCCCAGCGCGGTGCGCTTGATGCCGCGCGGCGAATGGAACACATGCTGGATGCGGCGGAATCCCAAAACGCTTTTCGTGAACAGATCGGGGCTTACCTCTTTGCCGTAAGCATCGTGCACCGCCATGCTAACCAGGTAGGAAATGATGGCAAGCGTTTGCCTATCGGCTTTCAGGATTTCCTTGTGCGGGTTGAACGAGGCGACGGTTTTGCCCTCATAGGTCCAGAGCACCATTTCATCCAAATCGCTTTCGATGATGGCGTGCACTTCCGACCCATCCTTGTCGCTCAGCCCATCGATGCCAGCATCGCACAGAGCATACTGCTGCGCGTATACCAGAGGATGCTCGGCTCGGTCGAGCAGGTAATGGCAAAGAAAGCCCGCGATATAGGCCTTTGCCAAAGGGTGGGCGGCTTCTGGCAGGTAAACTAGGCTCTGAGCGAGCGAAAACAGCAACGCGCTGGGATCGGCGTGGTGCATCAGGTTTCCCAGCTTGTGGTATTTGGCGGTAGTGGGGTTTGCTACACAGTAAAACAGCGGGTCGGGCCCCTGGTTTCCCAGCAAAAAGGCATTGCGTTCGCGTTCATTGGAAACAACGCCAGCGGCCGCTTTAGTAAGAGCTTTGCGACCGAATTGATCGTGAGTGATAATCGCTGGCATATATACCCCTTCGTTTCTTTACGGATATTTTAGATATCCCGTATACATGCACCGTATACTGGTGTGCGTTTTATGATGCGTCCAAACGGGCGTGCGTTCAAGGACGAAAGGGTAACGATTATGGCGTTTGGGCTCACTAAAAAAGAGCTGAGTTGGGTTCTTTACGATGTGGGCAATTCGGCCTTCGTCATGCTTTCTACTGCGTTGATTCCCGTGTATTTCGCCTCCATCGCCGACCCTGGTTCTTCTGTGGTGGTTGCTTGGGGCTATGCCGAAACGGTTGCCTCGTTGGTTCTTGCCCTGCTCATGCCTGTGTTGGGCAGCCTTGCCGACCTGGCAGGCAACAAGAAGAAGTTTTTGGTTGGTTTTGCGGGCACTGGCGCGGTTGCCTGTGCTGCATTGGGCATCCCCGAGCATGCGCTTGCTTTTTTGGTCGTATATGTAATTGCCGCCATTATGCTGAATGGCTCAATGGTGTTCTACGATGCCTTCCTGGTGGATGCCACTACCGAAGAGCGCTACGACAAGGTTTCTTCCCACGGTTACGCTTGGGGTTACATCGGCTCGTGCATCCCGTTCATAGCATGCTTGGCGGTGGTTCTGGGAGGATCGAGCTTCGGCATCGATGCGAAGCTCGGCATGAAGATCGCGTTCATCATCACCGCCGCATGGTGGGTGGTCTTTACGGTGCCCGTCGCCAAGAACGTGAAGCAGTTGCATGGCAAAAAGCGCTCCGACCATGTGCTGCGCACCACTATTTCCGGCTTGAAGGGAACGGTGAAGAGCATCGTGAAGGACAAACGCCTGTTGTTCTTCATGCTGGCGTTTTTCTTCTACATCGACGGCGTGCATACGGTAATCAAGATGTCCACCAGTTACGGCACCGACCTGGGCATCGACTCGACGCAGCTGGTGTTGGCGCTGTTGGTAACCCAGTTTGTGGCGTTTCCTTCCGCAATCGCTTATGGCAATCTGGCGAAACGCTTTGGAACCAAGCGCATGCTGAAGGTGGGCGTACTTGCGTACTTCTTTATTGTGCTGTTCGCGGCGTTTTTCTTGAAGAGCGCGGTGGAATTCTGGATCCTGGCAATTTGTGTTGGCCTGTTCCAGGGTGGTATCCAGGCGCTTTCGCGTTCGGAATACGGTAAGCTCATTCCAAAGGAGCGCGCCAACGAGTACTACGGGTTCTTCGACATTTTCGGCAAGTATGCTGCCGTTATGGGTACCTTCTTGGTAAGCGCCTTTACCCAACTTACGGGAAGCTCTTCGCTGGGCGTGCTTTCCATCGCCCTGCTGTTCATTGTTGGATTCCTATTCCTGCGCGCTATGCCGCCCATGCTGGGGGATAGCTAGAAAATCTTTCGGCGTCGGACTGGGGGCGCTATTCCTCGTCGAAAAACTCCGTATCGGTATCTTTCTCGCCGCGATCTTTGAAGGTTTTGCGCGTGCGGTATTCCAAAATGGCCGCAATGATGGTGGTAAGAACCAGGCATGCCACAATAAGGCAGCCGATGCCTTCGATGGTTTCAAACAGGAAATGATAGAGCTCGGCGAAGTCCATGGGTTCCTCTCACGGATTTGTTCATTGCGCGAACGGGCAAGCCGCCTGCGCGTGCTAGGTGAATAAGAGTATACTAGCGCTACTGTTTTCAAACGGAAACATACCGTATAAAGCACGTCGAAAGGGCAGTCATGCTAGACATTCGGTTCGTCCGCGAACATCTTGATGAAGTCGCTACTGCGATGCAGAATCGCAATCATACGTGGGATTCTGCGCGCTTCCAGGAATTGGACGAGTCACGTCGTGCTTCAATTGCTAAGGAAGAAGAGCTTCAGGCAAAGCGCAATGCTATCTCCAAGTCCATCGGCAAGTTGATGGGTGAAGGCAAGAAGGAAGAAGCCGAGGCTGCAAAGGCTGAGGTTTCCGAGCTCAAGAACCAGATCGCTCAGTTCAGCGCTGAGCGATCTGCAGCCGACGAAGGCTTGCGCGATATGCTCATGTCTACGCCGAACATGCCAGCTGATTCCACCCCGGTTGGCAAAGACGAAAACGACAACCCCGAGGTTCGTCGCTGGGGCACCCCGCGTAACTTCGAGGCTGAAGGCTTCGAAATGAAGCCTCATTGGGACTTGGGCGCAGAGCTTGGCATCATCGACGCCGAGCGTGCCGTAAAGCTCGCAGGTAGCCGCTTTGTGCTGCTGGGCGGCTTGGGTGCTCGTCTTGAGCGCGCGCTCATTAACTTCATGGCCGATACGCACACCTCCCGTGGTTACAAGGAATGGTGGTGCCCGGCTATGGCCAATGCCACCACGCTTACTGGTACTGGCCAGCTTCCTAAGTTCGAAGACGACCTGTTCAAAACCCGCGAAGGTATGTACCTCATTCCTACGGCAGAGGTGCAGCTCACCAATATCCATTCTGGCGAAGTGCTTGAGGCAAGCGAATTGCCCCTGAAGTACTGCGCCTTCACGCCTTGCTTCCGTGAAGAGGCCGGTTCTGCTGGACGCGACACCCGCGGCCTTATCCGCGTGCACCAGTTTGACAAGGTGGAAATGGTTAAGTACGCAAAGCCCGAAGAAAGCTACGACGATCTGGAGTCCATGGTTGCTGATGCCGAGAACATTCTGCAGCTTTTGGGCCTGCCTTATCGCGTAATCAGCCTTTGCACCGGTGACATCGGATTCTCCGCCGCCAAGACCTACGACCTGGAAGTTTGGTTGCCTTCCTACAACGCCTACAAGGAAATTTCCTCCTGCTCCAACTGCGAGGATTTCCAGGCACGTCGCGCCAACATCAAGTATCGCGACCCCGAAAACTTCAAGGGTTCGCGCCTTGTTCACACGCTCAATGGCTCTGGCTTGGCGGTTGGCCGCACCATGGCTGCCGTTATCGAGAACTATCAGCAGGCAGATGGCTCCATCAAGGTGCCTGATGTTCTGGTTCCCTACATGGGCGGTATTGAGGTTATCCGCTAAAGGATAGCCCGAAGGCATGGCAGAAAAGAACACAAGCAAGCGTCCCTCAGTGGTAGGGCGCAAAACGAAGGCTTCAAACGCTTCGGCGCCTAGTGCTTCCGCGGGCAAACCCGAAGGCTTGCTTCAAGATTCTTCGAAGGGCGCGGCACATCCCATGCCGCGTCCTTCTATTCCCGAGGGCAAGAAGGCAAAGCCTTCCCTAAACGTGGAAACCGATTCGGTTTCCGAGAAGACGGGAACGCCTCGCATGAGCGCCAAGGCGAAGAGCCGCAAGCGCCGTCTTTCGCGACGCTTTGTCGTGATTGCCTGTTCCATCGTTGCGGTGCTGGCAATCGCCACGGGGTTGCTTTCATGGAATCAGTGGCTCCGCTACGACGATGCGGCCGATATCCAGGGAACGTGGGTTATCGACGGTAGCAGCGCAACCATCACCGTTACCGATTCCGAGATCAAGATGAGCGATGATGTCTCGTATTCGTATTCCCTTGATGCGTTCAACAAGACCATCAGCTTTTCATTCGGCAAATACACAGGCTCAGGTTCGTATGCGTTTTCGCCAGAGCGAGATACGCTTGTCATCACCGAAGAAAACCCTGATAGCGAACAGGGAAAAGCCTCGACCAAACTGGTGAAACAGTAATGTGCCGGTCGGGGTCGAGCGAGGGGGCGTGCTCCGAGGAGCTGCCCCTTCGTGCTTTACGGGTGCGCGTGCGCCCCGATAGGGTTGAAGTTGAAGTTGAAGTGGCGGCCGGGCGCTATGCGCAAACGGACTCCGACCTGATAGCGGAGTGCTTGTGCCGCGTACCAACGCTTGGGCAGCACGCGTGTCGTAATAGCGTAGGCCCGGTATTCGCTTCAGTGATGAGGAGCACCTCTACTCCGCATCTTCTTGAGCATTTGATCATCGATGCCCAAACTCGAGCCGCAAAAGACCCCAATAGGGTCTTTACAGGCACAACGCAATGGAGCGCGGGGGATGATCTTGTGGCGCATGTTGCTTTTTCCTATGAGGACGATTTGGTGGCGCTCGATGCGCTCAATCGATCACTCGCATTCTTAAATGGCGTGCTTATCCGCCAACGTGGCTGATATTGGCCCCATTTCTCCTTTAAGATAATAAAGTGAAGCGCATGTTGGAGCTGATGGCTGGGGCATCTGCGAGTGCTCTGTCCGCACGCTCTTCGCTGCTGTGACTCCGGTTCCGGAAGCTTTATGCGCTTCGTTTCTTGCTTCATTGGCGAAGGCTCGTTTTGCCTGGTGGGCAAGAAGATACATCGAAGTTCGCATCGCGCCTATGGGGCCTGCTGCTGGCGGGTTTCCAATCGGCCTGTTGAAAGGACGAAAATGAAAATCGCGGTACTTATGGGAGGCTCTTCTGCTGAGCGAGACGCCTCATTGGAAAACGGCAAGCGTATCATTGCTGCCTTGGAAGAGGCCGAGCATACTCCCGTTGCCATCGACGTGTCGGAAGATCTGGTAGCGACGCTTCGAGCCGAACGCCCCGATGCTTGCATCGTTGCAGTGGCGGGCAAAATGGGCGAAGACGGCACCTTGCAGAGCTTGCTGGATTTCTTGGGCATTCCCTATGTGGGGTCTGGGTCCGAGGTTTGCCGATCGGTTGCTGACAAAAGCTTGCTTTCTGCCCATATGCAGGCAGCGTGCGATTTCTCCGGCGAGCAAACCGTAGCTTCATGGCCGCAGGGCTTCTGCTTTTCGAAGGTTGCGTTTGACGAACTGGGCGCATTTGGCGCCGTCGATCTGTTCGAGGACCGCATTCCCGGCGGTTATCCTTTGGCGGTAAAGCCCGCATGCGAGGGTCTTGCCTATGGCGTGCACAAGGCAAACGACAAAGAGGAATTGCGTGATGCTCTTCGCGATGCGTTCACTTTTGACGATAAGGTGATTGTCCAGCAGTGGGTTGAAGGCGTTGAGCTTTCAGTGTGCATTTTGGGGTCTGGTTGGGACGCCCATGCTCTGCCGCCCGTTGAAATCGTCCCGCGCAAGGGGCTTTATCTTACCGATGCTCGCCTAGGCAGCGATGCGGTTGATTTTTATGCACCTGTACGCTTGGAGTCGCTCTCCCATGACGAATCAACGGCTCAGGCTATCCGCTCGGAAATCGAGCGCGCGGCGCTTGAGGTTTATCGCGCGTTCGGCATGGAGGGCTATGGATGCGTCGACCTTATCTGGGACGGCGCTCAAGCGCAGGTTCTTGAGGTTAACGTAATCCCGAGCTTGGCCAAACGGTCTGTGTTCTCCGCCGCCTGCGAGGCGTCGGGGCTTTCCGTTCCTGCCGTGCTCGACCGGTTGATAGAGGAGTAACGGCGTAATCTATATTTCACCTCGGCAACAAGAGCGCCGGGTGAACGGTTCTGCTGCCTGAAGGCTGGCAGCGCCTTTATAATGACGGTATTGCAACCAATCTTTTGGGGAAGGTGTTCTATATGGGCAAGTTCGCAACATTTCTTATCGGTGGCGCTGTTGGCGCTGTAGCAGGCCTGCTTCTTTCGCCCCGTTCCGGCGCGGAAAACCGTGCGCTTTTGAGCGAAGTCGCAAACGAAAAGTGCGGCACTGTTTCCTGCCCGCCTCAGCTGCAGGAAAAGGCTGGTCGGTTTGTGGAAGCTGCTGCATCCACCTCCACCAAAGTAATCAATACCGTGGTAGACAACGGCGCTGAGGCTCGCAAGGTTGTTTCCGATCGCGTTCAGAAGTTCGCTCCTGCGCCGGTTCAGGCGTTCGACACCAACGGCGACGAGCTTCGTCAGAAGATTGATGCTGCTCGCGAGCGTATTGCAACCCAGGTTGCCAAGAATGCTGAAGCTGCGCGCGATGCTGCGGTAGACAAGGTTCCTGCTGTGCTCGATGCCGCCGCAGTGGCAAAGGAAACCGCTACGGGCGCTGCTCAGCATGCTGCCGAGGCTGTTCAGGGTGCTGCTGCAACCGCAGCCGATGCTGCCAAGGAAGCTGCCGGTACTGCTCAGCATGCAGCTGCCGCAGTGGCCGAAAAGGTCCGTCCTTCCGACAAGTAGTACACGGTTCGGTGACGCTTCGTTTGCTGCAAGGATTTGCGATTACTGTAGAACAAGAACATGCGGTCCTTCGGGACTGCGGGAACGGCGGTTTGCACCGCCGTTCTTTATACCTGCGGGTTATATGCGAAAGGAATGCTCGGTGAAGAAAAGCGAATATCTTATCAGCGAGCTTCGTAGTGTGCCGGTCTACGAGCCGGGGAAGAAGGGAAAGCCTTCTAAGCGTGTGGGCAAGGTGCACCATTTCGTATTTCATCCGAAGGCACGTCGCGTGGTCGGATTCACGGTAAAGCGTCCCGATATTGCGCTTATGGCCCACAGGTCCGACCTTTTTGTGACTCTCGATGGCTTCGAAATCGAAGAAGGCCATATCCTTATCGACCCTAAAAGCTCTTCTGTTGGCAAGGCTGCCTGCAAACATCTGGGCGTTTCCTGGGATGAGTGCATTATGTGGCAGGGTCTCCCGCTTCTAACCGAAGCGGGCGATCGTTGCGGGTTCGTGGGCGATGTTCGTTTTGCCAGCGCCGATGGTGCCGTTAAGGTCGTTTCGGTCGATAGGGGCAAAACTGCCGATATCCTGTTGGGCTACACCGATATCCCTGCTTCTCTGGTGAAGGGTTTCAAATTGGGGGTCGGCGATAGGCTCAACAATGAAGATGGCGAAGATTTCCTTTGTGGTGCCATCATCGTTTCGCCTGAAGTACTCGATATGGCGCCCGAAGGCGGCCTGGCGGAAAAGGCCGGTTCGGCAAGTGCTGTGGTGAACGACAAGGCCTCGCGTGCGGCGGCCAACGTTTCCGCCAAAGTGAAGCCCGCCGCAGCGGAGGCAGCCCATAAGGCGGGCGAAGCGGTTAACGACGGCGCTTACAAGCTGGGCGTTCAGCTTTCCAGAACCAAGGGCATGTTCTCGAATTTCAAAGAAGAGTATCGTCGAGCTCGCAATGGCGAGGATAGCGAGGAATAATGGGCGGCGTTTCCAAGGAAACCGTTTCCGTATTCGGACACGAAATTAAGAAGAGCGATCTGTTCAAGCTTGTTGGCTTGGTGTGCTTTATTGCTCTGGTGTTTGGCGTTGTGGCTGCGTTGTGGCCAAGCCTCTCTCTTATTTTCGAACCCGACGGCCTTGATCGAATGATCGAAAGCATCCAGAGCCAGGGTCCTGTGGGCGTTTTCATCTTGCTCGGCCTTCAGTTGTTGCAGATCATCGTTGCATTTATCCCCGGCGAAGTGGTGCAGGTTGCTGCGGGCATGCTCTATGGCCCCCTGTTCGGCACGCTCATCATATTGCTTGGCTGCGTCATTTCCAGCTCTCTTATCTACATGTTGGTTCACAAGCTGGGAGCTCCCTTTGTTCGGGCCATGGTGGACGAAAAGCATTTGGTGAAGTTCTACGAGTTTGAGCGCTCGGGAAAATTGAACCTTATCGTGTTCGTGCTCTTTCTCATTCCTGGCATGCCGAAAGACGTGTTCACGTATCTGATTCCCCTAACCAATATGCGCATGCGCGCGTTCTTGGTCCTTTCGACCGTGGGGCGAATTCCCGGCGTTATTATCTCCACGTATGCCGCTGCCGGTTTGGCGGAGGGCGATATTACCACGAGCCTTATCATTTTCGGAATTGCTGCCGTGCTCATGATCCTGGGCATTATTTTCCGTGACAGGATTATGTGTGTGCTGGGTACCCAGCGTGCGCTTCATAAGATGGATAAAGAACGCGAAGAAAAGCAGGTAGAGGAAACCTTGCGTGAATCTCTTCAGCAGGAAGACGGAAAGAGAGCAGAGTAGCATGGCCGGCAGGGAACAGGAGCCAATTGCGTATTCTTCGGAATCGCAACCAGGGGGCTCTGCCACACAGTCATCGGGGAGCTCTGCCCAGTCCGCCGAAGCGTTTCGCGCTTCCCCCGTGCAGCCGCACTATGCGGCGCCCCTTGCTTCGCGTGACCATGTGGCAGCTGGGTTTCTGGCTCTGCTCCTTGGTGTTTTCGGCGTTCATAAGTTCTATTTGGGCTACAATGCCCAAGGTTTCACGTTGCTCGCCCTCACCGTTATCGGTGGGCTTTTCACCTTCGGAATAGCCACGGGGGTTGTTTGGATTGTCTCGGCGATAGAAACTATTGCCTATTTCTCGAAAAGCCAGAGTGAGTTCGAGCAAATTTACGTGTATGGCAAACGTGAATGGTTTTAGCCCTTTAGGCTTCGCTGAGCGGTCTTCTGTTTCTTGTGCGGCGAGAAATGAGTGAGAGTTCGTTCGTATTTGCGAAGCTTTTTGTTTGGAAGATGTTGCCTATGGGGTTTATCGTGCGATGTCGCTATGTCTGCGTCGATAGCACGATATAATAGTGACATCGTGTGTATTCATGCCTTTAAGGAGGAACATTATGCCCACCATCACCCGTGATCAGGTTAAAGTCCCTGCGGACGTTATGCCTGAAGCTCGTGAGACGTACATTGACAACTACATGAAGGCAACCCGTGGCACGGGCCGCCTGATGCTTTTTGCTTGCGACCAGAAGATTGAGCACCTGAACAAGGACTTCTACGGCGAGGGAATCGACATCTCCGACGCCGAGCCCGAGCACCTTTTCGAGATCGGTTCTCAGGGAACCATCGGTGTTCTGGCTGGTCAGCGTGGTCTCGTTGCTCAGTATGCTCCCGACTATCCGGAGATCAACTACCTTATCAAGATGAACTCCAAGACCAACCTGGTTAAGGGTTCTCAGGACGATCCCTACAGCCCTCAGCTCTACGATTTGGAAGCTGTTCTGGCTATGCGCGAAGCTGGCGTGAACATCGTTGGCCTTGGCTACACTATCTACCTGGGCTCCGAGTACGAGTCCACCATGATGGCTGAAGCTGGCGAGCTCATCGCAGAGGCTCATGCTGCTGGTCTTCTTGTTGTGCTGTGGATCTACCCCCGCGGCAAGGCTGTTGCCGACGAAAAGGATCCCGATCTGATTGCTGGCGCAGCTGGCGTTGCTCTGTGCCTCGGCGCAGACTTCGTAAAGGTTAACCCTCCTCACGAAGTTGAGAGCCAGACCTCTGCAGAGGGTCTTGCTATCGCTTCCAAGGCTGCTGGTCGCACGGGCCTGGTATGCGCTGGCGGTTCCAAGGCAGACGCTAACGTATTCCTTACTGAGCTGCACAACCAGATCCACATCGGTGGTGCTTGCGGTAACGCTACGGGCCGTAACATCCACATGCGTTCCACTGAAGAGGCAATTCGTCTGTGCAACGCTATTTCCGCTATCACTCTTGGCGACTGGAGCGTTGAAGACGCTGAGGCTGTATTCCGCGGCGAAAAGACTTTCGCACTCTAAGAGGAGCAATAACGCTGCACGCCGTTCTGGCGCACAGGGAAACCCCAAAGGGCAAGGCATGGCACGAAGGCCAATGCCTTGCCCTTTTTTAATTTATCTCTCGTGCTCACCAGGACGGCGCTCGCTGACTTACTGGCGAACTGGGAATATAGGGACAGGTACCGTTTTCCCACCCGACAAACAAGGCCCTGCTTGCAACCAGCTTCGCAAGCAGGGCCTTTCTTTGCATGCTATGTCCAGGTGGGAAAACGGTACCTGTCCTAATATCTATTTTGGTTTGGGCCGCTAGACGCGTTCAGTGCGATCTTTTCCGGGCTCGCTACCAAAGAAACGCGAAAAGGGTGCGAAGGGGAAGAAAAAGTTTTGCAAATATGGCAATAGCTTTATGCTCAGCAATGAAATTGCAGGTGAGCAAGAAGTTTTCTCTGCCATAGTTTCTCCAACGTGGGTCGCGTTGGAGGGTGAGCTGTGATTGCGTTGCTAATCGCTATATTTTGCTTGTTCGTTCTTATAACGATACGTGATGTGCGCTATCGATTGGTGTATGGGGAAGATCTGCTGCTGTTGGTGTCGCTGCGCATCTTTGCTGCAGCTCTTTCTTTATATCCTGATGAATTTGGTTTGCAAGCGCATCAATGGGGATTTGCCACTTTAGGCGTTTCGATTTTGGTGGCATGTATTGCCACAGTATTGTTTTGGGCGTTGGGGCAGCTGGTATCTAAGCTTTCGTGCAACGCTTCCCTAGGAGGGGGAGACGTGCTGCTATTGGCTGCATGTTGCCTGTTTGTGGACCTTGGCAATCTGGATAGCTATGTTCTGCTTGTTGCATTGATGGGTATCGCTCTTGCCTTGATTTGGCTGATCACAAAGAAGAGCAATACCTTTCCCTTCGCCCCGGCTTTGGTGTGGCCCTGTTGGCTTCTGCTGGTTCTGTAGGCATGGGATCTGCGGAATCTGCCCTATTGCGGAGATCCGCCATCACGAATCGGCGGAATCCGCCCCGTTATGGCGATCTGTCCATTACGAATTCGCGGGATTTGCTCTGTTGCGGCGATTTGCATGTTGCAAAAACAAAAATCCGAGCTATTTTGCAACTTTTTTGCGATTAGGGATTGCCACGGGGCGCCAAAGCGATCGCGTCCCAATAGCTGGTGTCCGGGCACCTTGCCAGAAAAAGGTGCGGCCGC
>ERZ1026868.84-NODE-84-length-79500-cov-14.610221_pt1 | contig 79500 bp, 87 predicted proteins | sample MGYA00380164_ERZ1026868 | MGnify/ENA primary metagenome ERZ1026868 (study PRJEB33269, sample SAMEA4719800) | human gut metagenome | biome: human-associated habitat; feature: organic feature; material: feces | place: Cameroon | collected 2013-10 ...
CATTCAACACATGTTGTGTCCCAGTCAAATTTTGAAGATATAAGGTATTTTTATATAGGCGATGATGATGGCGTGCACTCTAAAAGTTTAACAGATTTGCATGGACTCTTGGATGATGATGTATACATCTTTTTCAAAAAATATCTCACTGTAAATTTGGCAGAATTATTTTTTGCTGACAAAGTAATTTTTATTGAAGGGAACACAGAACGTATTTTGCTGCCGATATTTATTGAAAAGCTTAGACAGCAGGACGAATATAAAAATATTCGTAGTAAAAACGTTAGCATATTTACTGTTGGTGGGGCTTATGCATATAAATTCAGACCTTTAATTGATTTTTTGAACATAAAATGCCTTATCATAACGGATGTAGATTACAAAAAAAACAATAATAAGAACCGCGGAACAACTAATGCAACCATTAGAAAATTAATACCTAAGCACTCTTCGACGCTTGCAGATTTAATTGGTTCTGCTAACGAGGAAGTAGAAAAAAATAAATTGTATCTCGCCTTTCAAAGGGATGGAACGCGATCTTTCGAAGATGCTTTTTTTGAAGCCAATAAGTCATTTATTATAGGCAATGTAAACCGCTTTTCGTCGTTAAAAAATAAATCTAAAATCGCAATTTATGAAGATAAAGATGAGTTTGCGGAACGGTTTGTGAAAAGTAAGACGGGATTTGCCATGGATGTTTTAATATTATCTCAGGACAATGATTACAAAGATTGGAAAACGCCAACCTATATAGAAGAGGGCTTGAAATGGCTGATGAAATAATCACAGAAATGCAAAATGCATTTAAGGCCGATAAAAGTTTTGTTCTTGTTGGTGGAGCCGGCAGCGGGAAGACGCATTCACTCAACAAACTGGTAAACCAGATATATTCTAATCAAGCATGTGCCAAAGTTGCGTGTATAACTTATACAGATGTTGCGGCCGAAGAGATAAAAAAGAGGTGTTTGAACACAGAAAGAACTAATGTCTTGCAGGTATCTACAATCCATAGTTTCTTATGGCAAAATATAAAAAATTTTCAACCAGGGTTAAAGCGTGTTTTAATTGATTTACTTATAGATGGGCACATAAGAAAAGATGATGATATTGAGCTGGATGAGTTAACTCATTTATTAAAGGACAAGGACGTAGATTATAAAAATTATAGAAAGATATCAGATGGGGTAATATCTCATGATGATTTACTAAAAATATTTGCAAAAATGCTTGAATCATATCCGTTATTATCACGCATATTTGCAGATAGATATGATTACATATTAGTCGATGAATATCAAGATACATCGCCAGATGTAATAAATGGGTTTATAGAATTGATCAAGAAAAAGTGTAAAACAAAATTTGGTTTCTTTGGTGATACTATGCAGGCCATTTATTCCAATGGAATCGGGGATTTGAATAAATATATCGCCGATGGTACATTGGAGAAAATAGAAAAACAGGATAATTATCGCTGTTCAATGGCGGCAATTGAGTTGTGCAATAAGATTAGAAATGACGGTTTAATACAGTGTGCTGCCCATCTAGACGATAAAGGTTATGTGGACAATAAACCAGGGCGGGCCATATTTGTTTATAGTAATAGTGGTTTGGATGATTTTAGAAAAACTGATGTGTATAATGAAATCTTTGAAAACAAAAGTCCAGATAAGGAGATGTATTTAACAAATCGACTTGTTGCCCAAAATGCAAAATTTGGGAAACTATTAGCCGCCTATACCTCCAGAGAAACATATGGTCAAAGTGGCAAGGAACGACTTATAGGAACAAACAAAGACAAACTTGCATCTCATTTATCACATATGGCCAAGTTGGTTTACCTGTATAACCATCGGGTGTTTGATGAATTTATTCAGGCGGTGTCTATCAAGGTGGAGCGTCATAGTGATAAAATAAAATTAAAAGGTAAAATGGAGACATTTTTAGAGAAGGATATGTCGGTTGAAACCGCAATAAATTCCATGAATGAACTTGGTTTGCTTCATGTGAGTGATGAGGTACAAGAGTTCCCCATTTTGTATAACAAAGTTAAAAATATTGCATTCAGCGAGGCGTTAGCGCTCTATGAGTATGAGAATAAGCATACACCGTTTTCTACGCAGCATGGCGTAAAGGGTGATGAGTTTAATAATGTTTTGGTTGTACTAGATAACGGTCAATGGAATATATATGACTTTAATAAATTATTTTCTGACAATCCGCCGGATAATGTTTTGAAATTATTTTATGTCTGTGTATCAAGAACAGCAAATAATGTTGCCGTTTTTATGAAAGAGCCATCTGAGTCTATAATCAATAAAGCAAAACAATGGTTTGGAAATGATAATGTAATTTCTGTTTAGTTAAAAAGCACGTGACAACTTAATTGTACGGATAAATGACATATAGTTTGTTTATAAGGACACAAAATGAAAAGGGAAACTAATAAAATACCATTTGCAACGGATGATATGGACACCTTGGTTAAAAAATTAAGGATGTTTGTTCATACTGCACAACAATATAAACCATGTTCAACCAATAACGACAAGTTTTTAATGGGCTTACACAGCATTTCCGCCGCCATGATTTCACTGGGCGCAGAAATATTAAATGCTGTAGAAAATGGCAGGATATTCGTTGCTGCATCTTTGGCAGCTCAAATTTTAGAAGCAGAGATTCAATTATTGTGGTTCGACAAACACAAAGCAATCAACGGTGATGACTTCATAGACTTTGGTTATGTCGAGTCTATTGACATGTTACGCGTACACCCCGATAGAGCAACCGCACTATTAGCCCTATTAAAAGCCAACAATTGCCAACGTTTTTTACGCACCCCGACCACAGATGATAATGAATTATTGAAACGCGAAAATTATAAAAACAATTGGCATGGAGACAAAATAAAAAATTTATCAAAAGATGTTTTTGATGATGTTCTAAAATACGTGAATACAAACATACCCGATGTAGCGAAATATTACGCAAATACAGACGTCAATTATGAAAACTATCAACTTTTTTGCAAATTCAAACACTTTGCGCCATATATGGTCAGAAAATGTTTTGCAACCGAACATTCGTTTAGAGAAGACACGCCAGCCGAAACAGCATGGATAATATTAGTAACCACATTGCATTCTTTGATTAATATGGCAGGCGTATTAGACAAACACGGCAACAATTTATTAGGCGTTCCGGCAAAATCAACCGAAGGTTTAATACCATCATCACAGCAAGGGTAACTTCAGACAGTACATGTTTTTAGGGCGCAACAAGATTTTTGCTCACGCCCCATTTGGGTCCCGCACAGAAAAAAAGAAAACCGCTGGCCATACAGCGGTTTTTGTATTAAAATTTTACGTAGTTTCAACAAGTTGCTGCTTGCTGTATGGCGAGATTCTGCTACGAACGCCATACACCTAACGTGTTGATTTTGACGTTTTTGTAAAATAGCGCTCAAACGTGCCTATACTGCCACTCAAAATGCCCAATACGACACCATAAACTCTCTATAGCTGTCAAAAACGCGCCACTTGCACCAGCGGTCAGGTAACCTGTATCGCCAATTCTGTGAATTATTGAATATGGAAAATCTAATCCAACATTCCGTATGGTATGGCTGAATTCCAATGCCAATATTTTCGTATCGGGAATACCAAACGCATCTGTAATTGTTAAAATTCCGTTCCACTACTCTTCATATTCTCTGACCATAGAAAATGTATTTTCTGCATCCATCCAATGACATAGTATAATCAGACAGGCGTTTATAATGTTTTGGGCTTGTCACAACAGCATAACCAATTTGGGCGACTTTTCATGACCAATACGGCTTGGAGCAAGAAGTAGAGCGATTTATCTCAGAAACTAACTTTCATACATGTGCACAAATTATAAAAATCGCAAAACCTTGGTTTACTGTGATATAGGCACAGCGTACCAATCATTTTTATGACAAGTATGATAACCTGACTCTCTAATTGATTATCTTTATTTAATTTTATTACACCTACATTGTCTTCCTTTTCATATTTTATACAAAAAATAACAATTTATTCTTTATACCCCTTCACCTGCCTCAAACTTATTACTTGATATATTAAAGAAGCGTTCAAAGAATGATGTGATTTTGTCTACAACGCTATGTAATTTGTCCGTGATATTGTTTTCCGTGCTGAATATGGGCGTTGGTGGCAATAATTTTACGATATCGGTACCCGTTGTTTGGACGTTGCCGTCACGGAATGCATTTTTGATAAATTTATATGTTTCGTGTCGGTTCAAATTTTCTTGATCAATAATCTGATTTAACTCCGCAAAACGTGCACTATTTATGAATCTATCCCATTCTTCATCAATATTTGATTTAGAATTGATTGACTCGATAAATCGCATAATAAGATCCTTCTTGTTACGCAATTCCATACTAGAATCAATGGATTTGCTAATTGATATTAGCAGCTCTTTATCTTCGCAGTTTGAATCATGATATTTTTTTATCAAAGCCAGAATATAGTCGATATTTATGTCTACTTGTTTGACCAGCTCTATTTCAAACACTACATCATCGTTTATCGTTGTTTTTTCTGTGTTTTTATTTTTTCGAAACTCAGTATACAACTCAATATAGACACTCTGGTAATCTTGCAAATCACGCTCTGACAACACATCGTTGCCTTCAAAATCATCAAATGCGGTCAAAACATTACGCAATCTTAAAACGGCACCATACAATTTGATAAATTCTTTTTGCGCCGTTTCCCCTATTATTTGTTCGCCGATTGGGAACTTTGCCCTCAATTCTTGGATCAATTCTTTATAACTAGGCACATGATTGCCATTTTTGTCAGAATACCCGTCACTAAAATATTCTGCGAATGTTTTCAATAATACTGTTCCCGCAGCATTTTTATCGCCAAACAATGACAAACTTTTATTTGTTGCCTCTTCCAAATTTCTAAAACAAACAATATTTCCGTATGTTTTGACACTGTTCAATATACGATTAGTTCTGCTGAATGCCTGCAACAGCCCGTGCATTCGCAGATTTTTATCAACCCACAATGTGTTCAGGGTTGTCGCATCAAACCCCGTTAAAAACATGTTTACAACAATCAGTAAATCCAATTCACGATTCTTCATCCGCAGAGAAACGTCCTTGTAATAATTTTGAAATTTCTGAGCCGAAGTATCGTAATTGGTCCCGAATAATTTATTGTAATCTTTTATCGCACCATCCAGAAAGTCGCGTGAAGGTACATCCAGCCCATCTGTGCTTTCAGAATTCTCTTCTACCACCCCTTCTTCTTCGTTGGCACAGAAACTATATATTGTTGCAACTTTTAGTTGTTTATCTGATGGCAAATCAGCCATTTGCTTCTTGAATTCGTTGTAATACGCCTTGGCGGCATCTATGCTGGCAACACAGAAAATTGAATTAAAACCGCGCATCGCGACACCGGTTTTTAACTCGTTGACTTTATTTTGACCCGACGCCACTTCCGCAATATTTAATAATTTATGAAAACTGTATGCTCGATCATTACGCTTTGTTTTCTGTCCAAAATGTTCAAGAATATATGACACAATTTTTTGAATACGTCTGGGATCCATTAAAACCCGTTCACGGTCAATATTCCACACCTTTTCGTCTTTGATATTTTCTTCTGCCTTAAATGTAGATATGTATTCCACACGGAATGGCAAAACATTTTTATCATTGATTGCGTTAACAATTGTATATGTGTGCAACTGGTCGCCAAATACTTGTTCCGTGGTTTTCAATCTGACATTCCCACCGGACAGCGCATTTTCCCTAAATATTGGCGTTCCAGTAAAACCAAATAAATAATATTTGTTGAAACTTTTTATGATGGCACTATGCATATCACCAAATTGAGATCTGTGGCATTCGTCAAATATGCAGACTATTTCGTCCTCAAATATAGTATGCCCATGATTCTTTTTGATGAATTTATCCAATTTTTGAATTGTTGTAATGATGATTCTTGCATTTGGATCTTCTAGCTGTTTTTTCAAAACCGTGGTATTAGTATTACTGTTGGCCGCCCCCTTTTCGAATTTATCGTATTCTTTCATTGTTTGATAATCCAGATCCTTGCGATCAACGACAAACATAACTTTTTTTATAAATGGCAAACTTGTCGCCAGTTGCGCAGTTTTGAAACTGGTCAATGTTTTGCCAGATCCTGTCGTATGCCAAATATAGCCACCGGCATCTCTGGTTCCATATCGTTTATAATTATGTGACACTTCTATCTTGTTTATAATACGTTCTGTGGCCACAATTTGATAGGGACGCATCACCAACAACAATTTGTCTGTGGTAAACACACAATACTTGGTCAAAATATTTAAAAGTGTATGTTTTGCAAAAAAGGTCTTTGCAAAATCCATCAAATCAGTTATCGGTTTATTGCTGGCGTCCGCCCACCAAGACGTAAATTCAAAGCTGTTGCTGGTCTTTTTGACCCTTTTCTGAGCTGTAATGGCCGCCATTTCTTTGATGTGTTGATTACGTGTAGTATTACTGTAATATTTTGTGTATGTACCATTGCTAATCACAAATAATTGCACATACTCAAACAACCCGCTGTCGGCCCAGAAACTGTCGCGCTGATAACGGTTGATTTGATTAAAAGCCTCGCGAATGTCCACGCCACGACGTTTTAATTCAATATGTACCAGTGGTAAACCATTGACCAAAACAGTTACATCATAACGATTGGCCCGATTGCCGCCGCTCGTTTCATATTGGTTGATCACCTGCAAATAGTTATTGTGTATATTGTCTTTATCAATCAAATCTATGGTTTTTACAATACCGTTATCACGTGTCAGCAACTTTTTGTAATCTTCTTGTATCGTAAATGTTTTTTCTTCAATACCACTGTTTTTATTTGCAATGTTATCTGCAAAGAACCGACTCCACTCTGCATCTGTAAATTCATAATTATTCAAGCGTGACAATTGTTTGCGCAAATTTTTCACTAAATCATCATTTGTATGAATATCCAAATATTCATACGCCTGTGATTGCAATTGACGAATAAATTCGCGTTCTAATTCCGCCTCTGATTGATACGCGGTTGATCTGGAAACATCGGTTTTATATTCTGCAACAACAGTACTATGTGGATTTTCTGCAATAGCATTAAAACTTTCTATCATTTTTTTGTTCCTTCTTGTTCTTGTGCTTCCAGATAGCATGCACACGCCGCCAATACCTTTATTTCTTCAAAATTCATATTGTTCACATCAATTTTAACCCATTTTTTTGCAAATTCCTTAGAAAATTCATCTGCTTGTCGCAACCCCCAAACTCTGTCCGACGGACGAGCCGTATCACTGAGATATGAAAATATTTTTTCCATATGATAACCAAACAGCTCATAAGTTCGTTTGGGCCTTGCGTCTACAACCTGATCAACTAATACATAAAACCTTTCGTCGTCCATATTGTCTACAGCATCACATAATTCCGGAATCAGATCATTTATTGCTTGTCGTACTTTATTTAGTGAGTCCTGGTTGCTGGCTATTGAACAGGCGCACGTTGATATGGATATTAACTCACGCGTTTCATATGTTCGATTATACCGTTGCTCTTGTATACTTAAAATATCTTTTAAAATTTCTATTGGGGCTAAAGCACGATTTACTTTTCTTGCTTTCCACAAATTTTCTTTGTGTTCAATCCTTGCCTCTAATTCTCTTATAATGTGTGCAATCAGCTTGAAACGTTCAATTGCATACGAAATTATGTCGGCATATGGAAACTGTATAGGGAACACCTCGTCTGATTTATTTGAGTAAACATAAATCCCGACGTGACCCTTGCTACATACAGCTCTGTCTAGCATCAAAAATGGCGAACAGTGGTCATCATGTATTTGTCTTACGAGATAACATCTATTGGTACTCAGTGGATGCGCAAAAGATATAGAACGAATATACTCAAATACAGTATCGTCGCGTGGAATTTGATCCAGACAAAAATTGAAGGGGGCAGACAGGCAGATACACTGCAAATACCTTGGCAAATCCCTTTCTATTATATCGTACTCCAGGCCCAATTTTTCAAACAATTGCTTAATAACATCTGTTACAATAGATATATGATTTAAAACCAGCAAGAACTCATTATTTGTTTTTGGAATAATATCTTGATGAGAAAAAATATATCCCATGCTGTCATCAATCCTGTCCATCATGGCGCATATGGCACTATAATTCTTTTTCTCAACTGGGTCTTCATAAAATATATTGGACGAGTTAACAATGTCTCTCAATTTCTCACAAAGACACTCATCCGCAAACTCTGTCATTATTTTACCCTTTAAAAATTAAATAATTTATCTCTGTAATATTCATATTGTTTACGTCTGGCATTTATTTCAGCCGGCAATCCAATTGATATATCATTTACCAAAGCATCAAATTTATCCAAGATGTCAACAATGCGTTCTTGTTCTGCAAGTGGCGGAATAGCGGCAGGTATTTTTTCCATTACATTGCTCATCAGTTTTGGATTTCCCATACCTGCATTAACATATTGTTTTGCTATCAGACCCAAATAATAAGCTAAATATTTCATATTTACATCGGCGCTTTTCGCTTTCAACAACCCACAAACATTAGTTACACTGAATTTGCCGTTTCTGTAAAATACAGAACCAGCATTTGCTCCGTCTGTTGTCCAAGTTAAATATTCGCCATCATAATCATAAGTTTTTATTTTCCCCAACATACCATTGTTCGCTGTTTGTGATGAATACACAGGATAATCGCCGATATTTGCGTTTAGATAGTCCTTTGACATAACGCGTCCTCTACTTACATTGCATATTTTATTTATCGGTATAATTCTTACCCCCCCCCTGTGAAATATCGGCAAAATTCAACAAGTTATTACGATAATATTCATACTGTTTCTTTCTTGCCTCAAGCTCTGCCTCTAGTTCTGCCTCTAGTTCTGCCTCTAGTTCTGTAAAAGAGTCAAGTATACGCACTATCTCCTCTTGAACCGGCAATGGCGGAACGGGGATTTGCATGTTTGCGAATACAGAAATCCATTTTCTTGAATGTTCTAACGAAGTGTACTTTATAGAATTCAGCACATAAAAAACATATTTGAAACAAATTGTACTATCTGGATGAAGTCTCAACATTTTCATCGCAGAAGATTTCACTTTGAAATCGAAATCAACCCAATGATTTGAAGTTGTAAAATCATCAAATATTATAACAGGATTCTTTTTTGATGCCTTAAAAACACCATTTGTTTCAGCTGTGTACCCCAAGATAAATGTTTGACCAGCCGTTAAAACAGGTGTGCCTACCTCGGTATAATCTGTAGATTCAACAAGATACCTGGAAGGTTGTTCATAACAGAGAACATCACCCAATCTTTTGTATTCCACACCATTTGAACAATATTGTTTTATCAGGTTATCTATTCTACTCATCTTTACACTCCGGCGCCCTCAAGGCCTCTTGAAACATTTCACGCAAATCATATTCTAGTTTTAATCGCCGTATTTCATTTTGGGCATGCTCTAGATTTGCTTTTAAATTGTTGTAGAGCAAACAACGTTGATTGTTTTCTAGTATATCAACTGCATTAAACATTGTTTGACCGTCTTCATTTAATCCAGAATATATAAAATGATTCATTATTCCATACACGTCATGAATCCTACGCTCTATATCCCCAGGGAACAAGATTTTACATTCCTCGTCTATTCTATTGATTTGTGAGTAAAATTCAAGCAAATCAGAAATACAAATTTTTGTTACAAAAAACCGTTGTGTCCCTGAATTAGTCAAAAGTTCACGTGCTGTTCCAGTATAATTCACAAACCGAAATAAGATATCATAAAAATCCGTAAACAATTTTAGCTTATGTGGGTACTCCGCAGACCATTTTCGCATTTTATCATCTGCAATTTTATCCTTTCTCTGTTGATCTAGACCACTTTTTCGAATGCGGTTTTGCCACCACAATGTTACGAGTGTCGCACCGATAGAAACTAGCAAAGCAATCCAAGCAACCCAATCTATGCCAGAGTTATGAACATAAATAACATCATTAACCAATTCTGTCTGTAGCGTTTCCATATCATTTCTCTTCCAAATTTTTTACTATTGCGTCAATTTTGGTACGCAATTCATTTTGCCTTGCCACAATATCTGCCAGCTTCTTGTTCAGTTCATTAATATCAATAACTTCACGGGTATCTTTGGTTTCTACATAAGTGGATACTGACAGGTTATATTCGTTTTCAGAAATATCATTGTTTGGAATAACCTTGCAAAAATGCTCTGTATCCGCCCTGGCAATATATGCATCCAAAATACGTTGTATGTTTTCATCTGATAATTTATTCTTGTTTCCAGAATGGACAAATTCGTCACTGGCATCAATGAACAAGACCTTGTTATCGGATTTGCTCTTTTTCAATACGATTATGCATGTCGCAATACTCACCCCAAAGAACAGGTTTTGCGGCAATTGAATAACACAATCAATGTAATTATTATCAACCAAATATTTACGAATCTTTTGTTCTGCGCCGCCACGGTATAAAACGCCAGGAAACTCAACAATCGCAGCAGTTCCGCTGGTAGATAACCATGCCAACATATGCATTGTAAATGCCAGATCGGCCTTGCTGCGTGGCGCCAATACGCCAGCCGGACTGAAACGCGGATCATTTATCAACAGGGGATTTGAATCACCTTCCCATGATATAGAATATGGGGGATTTGATACGATCGCATCAAAGGGTTCGTCATTCCAATGCATTGGATTTATCAATGTATCCCCATGTGCAATATCAAATTTTTCATAATTTATATTATGCAAAAACATATTGATACGACACAGGTTGTATGTGGTTATATTTATTTCCTGGCCAAAGAAACCTTGGCGAACCGCGTTCTTATCCTTCAAAACCTTGGCAAACTGCAGCAACAGCGAACCAGAACCGCACGCGGGATCATACACCTTGTTCACTTCGGTCTTCATATTGTTCGGCAAACTGCGATCAGCCAGGGTTATCTTTGCCAACAGTTTGGATACTTCTTGGGGCGTAAAGAACTCGCCCCCAGATTTGCCCGCATTAGACGCATACATATTCATCAAATATTCATATGCATCACCAAATGCATCGATGTTATTATCCGAAACCTCGCCCATTTGCAAATCTGCAATCGCTTCTAGCAAATTAACCAGTTTTTTATTACGTTCAATGACAGTTGCACCCAACTTATTGCTGTTTACATCCAAATCTTGAAACAGGCCCTTGAAATCATTTTCACTGGCTGCGCCAATTGCGGATCCTTCAATATTTCTGAAAACTGTAGCCAATGTTTCATTTAAATTTGTGTCACCTTTTGCGCGCTTGCAAACATTTTGAAACAGTTCAGATGGTTTGATAAAGAAACCCTTGCTGCTAATGGCGAATTCGCGCGCAAGCTCTGCCTTTTCGTCAGAAATAGCGGAATAATCAAAGCCAGGTTCAACTCTACGTTGATATTCATTAATGAATTGGGTCAAATTTTGGCTGATAAAACGATAAAACAACAGCCCCAGCACATATTGCTTAAAATCCCACCCGTCAACACTGCCACGCAGCTCGTTGGCAATCCGCCATATTGTTTTGTGTAATTCTGCCCGTTCTTGTTCGCGTGCCATATTTCATAATCCTTTGCTTTCCTACCACATTGTATCAAAAATCAATAGGAAAATCCATAGTCACACAACAGATTTTGTGTGCACTGAGCACCATTCCGCTTAGCAAGATGTTTGTCAACAACACATTCATTTAGAGATGCAAAACAACAAGAAATACAAACACCACGCCAGACACTAAATTCAGCCATAGGTTGTGTTGCATCCGCAAAATTCGCCACATTACGCAAAAAAATACGCCTGTACAAACAACAAGAGGGGCATTTTCGCAAAACAGGGATTTTATATCGCACTATCAGGCAATATTGTCTGTATTGATTTTCTATAAGACAAACCACAACTGTTTTACAAGCACAAAATGTGATAAACCTATACATGAACTCAACCACAGGTTGAAATAAGTGGCGGTTTTGGCGCTTATACAACAACTTCCTCAAACCGGTCTACAATTTCAAGCAATACGTCTGGGACGTATTTTCGGGCGGTCGCCTGTATGTCGGCTGGCACGCCATAGTACGCACCGGCAACAGCACCCGTAATAGCGGCAATCGTGTCACTGTCGCCGCCGATTGAAATTGCATTACGTATCGCGTCTTCAAAATCGGTGGATTCTATAAAGCACTGCAATGCCTGCGGGACTGTGCCTTGGCACGAAGCGTCCCAACGGTAACTTTTTTGCAATTCCGAAACCGATAAACACGCCCCATAGTAGTTTTTGATTATGTGTCGGCCTATCTCTGCTTTGTCGCGACCGGTGCGCGCCAGAAATACGGCAACGGCGGTTGCCTCGGCCCCTTTGATGGCCTCGATGTGGTCATGGCTGACCGATGTTACCATATATGACAGACGTTTAACCTCTGATAAACTGCGCCCAACCCAGCCAGCCGCTGACACGCGCATTGCGGCACCGTTGCCCCAACTGTCGTATGGTTCGTTATCATAGCCGTCCAGCCACCGCGCAAATCTGAATCCATAACTTTTGTCTGGAAACTGCTGGCCAATCGTACGCATAGACCGGCGCGCCAAGTCCGACAGGTCGCCACCATCATGCCGCCATTTTAACAATGCGTCCGCCACCGCGATGGTCATACAACTGTCATCTGTGATAAATCCACACGGTGAAAATAATGGAAAATCCTTGGTTCTGATATTATCAAATTCATAAACAGATCCGACAATATCACCAATTATCGCACCCCACAACATATTGTGCCCCCTTTTATAACTTGCTTAAAAAAATTTCTAACTCTTTAATCTTTTGTTTCTTCCAACCACGGTTGCTTTTTTGAAACGGGGTGTAGGTGCGCAACTCTGTGACCCGGCGCAACCACGGGGCAGGGTAATATCCGAATACCGGTACATTCCGCGCCATGCATCGACGCAACAAGGTGACGTTTTCATCACGTGCGTTGCGCGCACCCTGGGGCCACGTCGCCTCTGGCGGAATATCGCGCGATGATGCCGTATGATACGGATAGTATTCCAGAAACAGAACCTCTGAATTTTTTACACCATGTTCACGGAACGCCGCACAAAAATCGTCCCACCAATCGTTATACTCTTGCAAACTGTCCAAAGGCATGCCGGTTGGGGCATAGCGGCCATCTGTCCGCATCGCGTATTCCGGCAATCGTTTTGGCCACTGCGGATTGCCACCCGGATTCCATAACAATATGACAAGGCGCGGATTTCTGTCGTTACCCAAACGCACCACTGGCAAATCGTATAAATCTCTACTCATATTGTATTTCCTCCACAGTCAGACCAAAAAATGATGCAAAATATTTATATGAAAATATTGCAAGAAGCAGGCGATAAAATCAATAAAAAAGCCTGCGCGAGAGTAATAAAAAACACCCTGTATGGGGTGTTTTTTATTACTGGCGGATGGGGAGGGATTCGAACCCCCGGAAGAGTTGCCCCTTCAGCGGTTTTCAAGACCGTCGCATTCGACCGCTCTGCCACCCATCCGAAACTGTTTCTTTTTCCGCCGGTCTTTCAAACCTGCGGTTTTGTTCGCACCGCGTTGCGGGCTCACCATTCGTTCGCGCGCGGCGGCGTTCCTCTTGCCTTGCTGACTCATAAGCAAGACCGTCGCTATTGTCCCGCTCTGCCACCCATCCGAAACTGTTTCTGGCGTTTGCCAGCACTTTTGTTCAGTGCGGTCGCATTGTATATATTTTTTTTATACTTTGCAACCGTAAAATCTGAATCTTATTTTGTTTTTTGTGCCTGTGCGATTTTTTCCGTGCACATTTTTGTATAATTTGGAAACGTGCGTGCGTATTCGTGCCACAGTTCGGGCATATAAAATGGGTTGCAATCATGTGCCAGTGTCCAGTGCACAACCTTGCCATTGGGGGCCTCGCATTGCAATTTGAAACACGCTGGAAAGAACCCGTTAAAGCAACATTTATCACACGCGCCGTCGTCGGTCAGGTTCGCAACCAAGACATCGGGCAACTTGTAATCCAGAATCATTTGATTTGTCCTTTGGTTTTGTCCCCCCGCATTGCACAGGCAAACAGCGTCGCGCCGGCTGCAAACATTATCGCCGACAGCAACTGGCCCATGGTCAGCCCCCAATTTGTCAGAAATCCGATTTGTGCGTCCGGCATACGGAACTGTTCACAGAATATACGCGCGGTGGCATATGCCATGCCCAGCACCCCGCCAATCGCACCCGCGTGCCGGCGCAGCCCCGTGAAACGATACATACAATACATAAACGTGAACAAGACAATGCCTTCGGCGGTGGCCTCGTACAATGGGCTGGGGTGCAATGGGATTTGGGTGTATCCATTAAACACGACGCCCCACGGCATATCGGTTGGACGACCCATAACCTCCATATTTATAAAGTTCGCAATGCGCCCGAAAAAGAACCCGATTGGTGTCACCACGGCCAGCAAGTCCAGTATGCGCAGCGCGATATTCACTGTGCCACCCGTGATGCCACTGTTTGATGCGCGATGCAATTTGCGGGCGTATAAAAATGTTGCGACAATCACACCAATCAGTCCGCCATGGAAACTCATACCGCCATTCCACACCATAAATATCTGTAACGGGTGCGCCAGAAAATAGGGCAGGTTATAGAACAACACGTATCCCAAACGTCCCCCAAGAATCACGCCCAAAATCACCGCGGTCAACAGGTCGTCCATTTGGGTCTTGTTTAATTTAATCTGGCTGTCACTGCGCCGCATCAGGTGGCGGAACAAATAGTACCCCGCAATGAATCCGGCAATATACGCCAACGCGTACCAACGAATGTCCACGCCCAGGACAGAAAACGCAACTGGTGAAATCGGGTTGACTGTTATTGCCATCTTAAATCCCTTGAAATTACGGGGGCATTGTATTATATATTCGGTGAATAACAAGGAGAAAGTTATGATTGCAAAGAAATCATTGAACCAGGTGTCGCCCGCCGCCACACACAATAACGGCATGGGATTGTACCTGAAACGCGTATTCGCACTGATGTTTGCTGCGATTGGCGTAACGGCATTGGCGTCGTTTATTACGATGGTAACGCCACTGATTGGCATGATGTTCACCGAAACAGGCATGTCACCACTGTATTACATTTTGGTGTTCGGTGGATTGGCGCTGTCCTTATGGGCACAGGCACGTGCATTTTCAATGTCACCGGCGCGCGCGGCGGCAATTCTGTTCGTCTATGCCGCGACATTGGGTATCGTGATGACACCACTGTTGCTGTTCGCATTGTATAACAACCCGATTACAATTATCGCGGCGTTTGTACTGGCGGCGGTTATGTTCGCATGCATGGCATTGTTCGGTTACAAGACCATCAAGAACCTGTCATTCTTGGGTGTGTTCTTGACCATGGGCATGATTGGTTTAATCTTGGTTGGATTGGCGTCATTTATTTGGCCGGCGATTATCGGCGGTACATTTGGCACAATCGTATGCCTGATTGGCGTATTGGTATTTGCACTGTTCACCGCGTATGATATGCAGAATTTGAAATATGCATATAACGCAATGGGTGGTGATGAACACCAGAAAAACCAGTTGGCGGTATTGGGCGCATTGCACCTGTACATCTCGTTCGTGGCGATGTTCCAGTATCTGCTGAGTTTGTTTAACCGCGACTAAGTAAAACCAAAAAAGGAAAGAAAAAATGGCGTATAAAATTGACCCATCTAAGTGCATTGGCTGTCATACATGCATGGGCGCATGTCCGGTGTGTGCGATTGCAACCGCGGCCGATGGCAAATGTGCGATTGACCCAGCAAAGTGCATTTCGTGCGGTACATGCGCGGCGGTGTGTCCGGTTGCGGCGATTGCCCCAGATGTACAGTAAGTATGTACAGACGATAAAACGGGGCGTTTGCCCCGTTTCTTTTTGTTGCAAATACGCAAAAACAGTATAATAATTGGTGCGTTAAAAATAGAGGATTAAAATGCCAGCAAAATCAGTAAATGATATCGTCGCATTGTGCAAGCGGCGCGGTTTTATTTTCACAGGTTCTGAAATCTATGGCGGTTTGGGCGGTGCATATGATTACGGCCCATACGGCGTCGAATTGATGAAGAATATCAAGAACGCATGGTGGAACGCCATGATTTATTCCCGTAATGATATCGAGGGGCTGGATGCGGCATTGATTTCCAACCGATTGATGTGGAAATATTCAGGGCACGAGGGCAGTTTTTCCGACCCATTGGTTGAATGCAAAAAGTGCGGTGCACGCATGCGTCAGGATAAAATGAAAGATCCAACCAAGTGCGATAATTGTGGCAGCACGGATTTAACCGATCCACGTGCGTACCAGTTGATGATGGGGCTGTCCATTGGTGCAACCGCCGATGGTGCAATCAACGCATATCTGCGCCCAGAAACAGCGACCACAACATACGTGAATTTCAAGAATGTTTTGGACGCATGCCCACATAAATTGCCATTTGGTATTGCCCAGATTGGCAAGGCATTCCGTAACGAAATTTCCCCACGTGGATTTGTATTCCGTATGCGCGAATTTGAACAGGCGGAAATGCAGTATTTTATCAATCCTGCCGATGATGCGAAATATTTCGAAGAATGGAAGAAAACGCGTATGGCGTGGTGGGTAAATGTGCTGGGCATTCCTGCGGACAAATTGCGTTTTACACCACACGAAAAATTGGCCCATTATGCCAAGGCCGCGGGTGACATCGAATACGCATTCCCAGATGGCTTTGACGAGGTCGAAGGTGTTCACAACCGTCAGGACTTTGATTTGGGTTCACATACCAAGGCGCAAAATGAATTTCATATTTCTGCGCATGTTATGGAAAACCACGACAGCACGGTTAAATTGGCGTATTCTGATCCCCAGACGGGCGAAAGTTTCATTCCATTCGTCATTGAAACCGCAATGGGTGTGAACCGCGCAATGTTGGCCGTTATGATAGAGGCATACACCGAAGAACAGTTGCCAGATGGCAAGACCCGCACGGTTTTGAAATTGAAACCAAAACTTGCACCGGTCAAAGCCGCGGTTATTCCATTGGCGCGTAATGTACCCGAATTGGTTCAGACCGCAAACGATATTGAAAATGCATTGCGTGCGCTGCATATCGGCCGTATTGAATTGGAAAATTCTGGTAACATCGGTAAAAACTATCGTCGCCACGACGAAATCGGTACACCGGTTTGCATCACCGTTGACCACCAGACACTGGAAGACGGTACTGTAACATTGCGTCATCGTGATGATATGAGTCAGGAACGCGTCGCCATTGCGGACGTACCGCGTCGTGTGACCGAAATCATAAATGCTTAAAAACAGCAAACGGGGCATCGCCCCGTTTTTTGTTATTCAAACGAATCGGTTGGTAATAAATAACCACAAGACATTTGTCTTAAAAGCGCAGGACATATGTCACAATAAAAAAATTTGTGCTAAGAAAAAAATCGTTGCGTTTTTCATTTGTTGTGAATTTTTCCCAGATTCCTGCGGTTTTTGCTGCGTACTCCGATTTATACACGGTCACATATAAAAAGAGTATAGCCGGAAAAATCCCCACTGGGGTTATATTGTGAATATAGACAAAACAACAAACAGACAAAGGTGAAAAAATAAATGACACACAGTGATGTATGGTACGCAATCGATTGCTTTGCCAGTGCGCACAAAATGTCCTGTTCTGGCTTGGCGCGTCGCAGCGGTTTGGATCCAACCATTTTTAACAAAAGTAAACGTTGGTCAAAATATGGCCAGCCACGTTGGCCATCAACTGGCAGTATTGCAAAAATCTTGGCGGCGACCGGCGAAAGCGTCAGTAATTTCACCAAATATTTTGCAAACAAACAAAACGAATTGTAGAATATAAAAATAATACCGCATGTTCGTGCATACGGTATTATGTATTTATAAAAAAAATTTCAAAAATCTGTCTTTTATGCTGTTTTTAGGTTGAATAATCGTGTATAATGAGAATAAACAATTATATTCACGTGTTTTTGTTATTTTTTTTATTCTTTAATCAAAAGGTATAGCGATGGCTACTATCAAGACCAGAGTGACCCTGTTGAAAGAACTGTTAGCGTTAAAAGAAGTCATCGATACAGGCCAAATTCAAATTGCCGCGAATAAAAACGGTATCAAACATTCGAACATGTCCAAACTGATTTCTGATTTGGAAACACGCCTGAATGCAACATTGTTACAGCGCACCCCTGCGGGCAGTTTGCCAACCAGCGCGACCCCAGAAATTTATTCTGCGATTGAAACAATATGCAGCACATTGGATAAAATAGAACAGGTTGCCCCCGAAGAAGAACTGACAGGTTATATTTCTGTCATGGTTGCCGAAGGTTTGGTTGGCAGTTATATCTTGCGCGAATTATCACGATTCTATGCGTTGTATCCAAAAATTCGTTTGGATTTATTGACCAATCGACAACAGAACTTGTCAAGTATAGAGGTGGCGATGGTTGATTCAAACTCTAACTATCAAATACCTGGGCGTACATTGTTTCGTTTGCGCACACCTGCGTATTTCTTTACCACACAGGAATATCTGGACACACATGGTGTGCCACGCGATATAGACGATATGTTGGAAAATTTTGACCTGTGCATGTATCAATCATATTTGAATATACCCGAATGTTCATTCATTGCAAAGCGTGCACGTAAACTGAATACGACAACGGATTCTGTTGGTTTGGTATTTCGCCTGATACGTGATGGTGACGGTATTGGATTATTGCCGGCATGGATGGTGCAACAGCCCCCAAAACTGATACGTGTGCCGAACATAGATTTTGAATACGAGCACCGTATGATTGCCGCGTGCAGTCCGAAACTGATTGATTCACCAAAGGTTCGGGCGTTTATCAGATTTCTGAATGGTTTCTGTAAACAGCACAATATACCTGTGGAACGGGTATGCTAGGCATCATCGTTTTTGTGTGATATGACAGAATTTTTATCGGGTATAAAGCACGCGTTATTCGCGCCAAATAACAGATGCAAACATTCCGTTTATGGTATCGCGCAAATTAGCATCATCAAAAAACTGATTGCGCTGGGCGGGGGTTGTGCCGTGTTCGTTATCTTCGAAATGTGGAATGTATTTTTGAATTGCGATTTTTTGCACGCCACGATTATGTAAATCGCGCGTTATTTCCATTAAATCCAGTTTTGAAACAAACCGTGGGTCACAGGTAATGCGAACCTCGTAATCTTTGCCGGTGGATTGCCATATGTCCAAACTGTGAATCATACGGTCGTGGGCGATATTTTGACCCGATAATGCACCGTATTTATCACGCGTGGTCTTGTAATCCAAACCAATCCAGTCAATGGTATCGGCGGCGCGTTCCAAGTTTTCAGGGTAAAATCCGTTTGTATGCAGGCCAATTTTGAATCCCAAATCGCGAACGCGTCGCATATATTCAATTGCTGCGTCGCCCTGCATCAATGCTTCGCCGCCAGAAAAAACGACGGCTTCCAGTTTGCCAACGCGACTACGTAACCAGTCAAAAACTTTATCTGGGTCGTATTCGCCATCGCCAACATTCAACAAATGGGGGTTGGAACAGTACACGCACCGCAAAGGACAACCACGCAAAAACAATACGGCTGCCAGTTTGCCTGGATAGTCAATTGTTGTAAATGATACTAAACCCCCAATTTGAATGTCTGACATTTTATTATGCGGCCTTCTTTAATAATTCGCAATGACGTGCGCCAGTGGTCAAACCGTTGGCCTCTGTAAATGTTTTTCTCTCGCAAAATTCGGAATATTTACCAATGTTAAAATTGGATACTGGTCTGATAAATCCCATAGAGCGTGAAAAAACTTCACATGGTGTTCTCTGGTTGTTAGATGCCTGCATAATTTTCCTCCTTTTATTTGTGCAATGCGTGTTTATTCGTGATTACATTCACAGTTCTGATTTGCGACAACTTCTGCGTCGCATTTCGGACAGAATTCATGACGCCCCGGCAGATACCCGTGTTTCGGGCAAATCGAGAATGTCGGTGTCAATGTCATGTACGGAATCTTGTAGTTTTCAAAGATTGTACGTACGATTTTCTGGGCGGCTTCGCCACTGGATACAGGTTCGCCCATATACAGGTGCAACATTGTGCCGCCGGTATATTTGCGCTGTAATTCTTCTTGGTGTTCCAATGCAACAAATGGGTCATCTGTAAAGTTCACCGGCAACTGTGTTGAATTGGTATAATATGGTGCGTCATGCGTGCCAGCAGTAATAATATCTGGGAAATTTTTCACATCGGTTTTTGCAAAGCGATATGAACAACCCTCTGCTGGGGTGGCCTCCAAATTATACAGGTTGCCTGTTTGTTCTTGGAAATTTGCCAGATTGTCGCGAATGAAATCCATCACATCCAGAACCAATTTTTTACCCATTGGGGTTGCGATGTTTTCGCGGTCGCCTGTAAAGTTGCGAACCATTTCATTCGCACCATTTACGCCAATGGTTGAAAAATGATGATTCCAGTCACCCAGATAACGGCGTGTGAACGGATACAGTCCACGTTCCATATTCTTGGTAATAATCTTGCGCTTGATTTCCAGCGAATCACGACCCATGTCCAGTAAACGTTTCAGTTCACGGAACAGCCCGTCGCGGTCGCCACGATGTACGTAACCCAAACGTGCCAAATTGATTGTGACAACACCGATTGAACCGGTCTTTTCCGCCGACCCAAACAGTCCACCACCACGCTTTAACAATTCGCGCACGTCCAAACGCAGACGGCAGCACATAGAACGCACGTCGGTCGGATTCAAATCAGAATTTAAAAAGTTCTGGAAATTTGGAATACCGTATTTTGCCGCCAAATCAAACAACGGTTTGACATTTGGGTGTTCCCATGGGAAATCATCGGTAATATTGTATGTTGGAATTGGGAATGTAAATGGACGACCCTGTGCATCACCTTCGGTCATAACCTCTAAAAATGCTCTGTTTATGATGTCCATTTCGTGTTGCAGGTCGCCATATGTAAAGTCAACCTGTTTTTTGCCAATAAATGGGCGTTGATCACGCAAATCCTTTGGACATGTCCAATCGAATGTAAAGTTAATAAATGGTGTTTGCGTACCCCAACGACATGGCACAGCACAGTTAAATATCAATGTCTGCATTGCGTTTTTAACATCGGCATATGACAGATTGTCCACCCTGACATATGGTGCCAAATATGTGTCCACAGACGAGAATGCCTGTGCCCCTGCAAATTCATTCTGTAATGTGCCCAAGAAATTAACCATGTGCGAAATCGCGGTCGCCATATGTTTGGCCGGTTCGCATTGCAAATACCCTGGGACGCCATTGAACCCCTCGTACAGCAATTCACGCAACGACCAGCCCGCACAATAACCCGTCAGCCAGCCCAAATCGTGAATATGAATAGATGCATTTTTGTGTGCCTCTGCAATTTCACGTGGGTACAGGTTCAGCCAGTATTCCGCTGTTACGCGTTCACTGGTACGCAAAATCAGTCCGCCAATAGAATAGCCGACATTTGCATTTTCCTTGATGCGCCAGTTAGAACCACCAACATAGCCCTCAATCACCTCTACGGCATCAACGTATGAATCGCGAATTTCGCTGCGTTTCTGGCGGTATATAATATATGATTCCGCGGTCTTGTACGCCTTGGCGTCCATCAGTGCCTGAATCACGGTTTCTTGGATTTGTTCCACCGATGGCACGCGGTCTGTGAATTTGGCGTCCAACGTGTTCAAAACATTTTGTGTAATCTTGGCAACGTCCGCATCAGATATTTCTTTTGTAACCGCCACGGCCTTTCTAATGGCATCAAATATCTTCTTGGAATCAAACGGGACAGTTTCGCCACCGCGCTTCTGTACCGCGACCAATTTGGTCGTCAGCGTTGGAATAACCTGAATCTCTGTTTTGTTTTCTGCATCAGACATCTTTCTGTCCCCTGTTTTTAGTAAAAACACAATATCTAGTGGTTATTTTGTTTGTTTGATACCAATATATAGTTTTATAGGTTTTCTATCAACACGTAAAACGCAAATTTTTTTGCATTTTTTACTTTACTTTTCAAAATGTGGGTTTTCCGTACGTTTGCGCTGCACCCGAATCCCCGAATCGGAATACTAAATATGTTTTTGTGTCAAGATTTTGCCTAAAATAATGCCAAAAACGATTCGTAAAACGTAAAAAACACAAAATATAGGTATGTTTTTGTGAAAGTATGTCTATATGTTGACGAATCGATGCTTTTTTTGTGCAAAATTTACCGAAATATTAAAATAGGTTGTGTTTCCCAGTTAAAAATGATTTAGTGTACATGTGTCTGGGTAATGGTTATCCAGATTTTTACTTAAAAACTAACAAAAGAGCATAGGCATTATGATGAAAAATGTATATGAAATGCTGCGAGATGTTTGTTCCCAGAATAAAGATCGTATTTTCTTTGTCAGACAGAATGAAACATATGCAGACCTGTTAAAGAAAGTAAAGCAACGTGCAGTATTACTGGCGCAACGTTTTGGTATTAAAAAGGGAGACACGGTTGCGATTCTGTCGGGTAACACCCCAGAATTTATCAAATCGTATTTTGCCATTTTATCCCAAGGGGCGCATGCATTGATGCTGGATACAGGGCTGTCGCAGGCAGAACACCTGAACATGATGGCGCGCACAAATTGCAAATTGGCATTGGCGCAAAAATCGCATTTTGTGGACGGTGGCCCGACAATGTTTGATATCGAAACCATCGACGACACCGACGAAAACGATTTCGTCGCGGCGGACGTTGACCGTAACGATATCGCAATGATGTCTTTTACATCGGGTTCAACCGGCAATCCAAAGGTTGTTGGTCTGACGCATGATAATCTGTTGTCATTGGCACAGGGCGCATTGTTTTATGAGCCGGTAATTCATCCGGGGTACACATTCTATGGGTTCTTGCCGCTGTATCATATATATGGTGTCGTCATCAATATTATTGCCCCAATTATTTTGCGTGGCCAATTATTGCTGCAACCAATTTTGAATCCACGCGAATTTTTGAAGGACTTCAAAGAATACAGACCAGAGGTTATTCCCGCCGTCCCACGTATATGGGAGGGGTTCTATAAAAAGATTGTGGACAGCGCACGTGAAAAACACATGTACACAATTATGCGTATTGTAATGTCGTCGCGTCACGTATTGCGCGCAATCGGATTGGGCTGTATTGTGGACAAGGTTACAAAACCGGTTCACGATATCTTTGGCGGCAATACCAAGGTGTTGGTATCTGCGGGCGCAACACTGAAACCATCAATTCGTAAATTCTTTGAAAGTTTGGATTTTGTGGTTGGTGATTGCTATGGCCTGACTGAAACAACAGGGCCTGCAAACTTTAACTTTGCATTCCGTCGTCCTGATGGTTCTATGTATTATGCCGGCCCATTGCCCGGAAACGAAATCCAGATTCATGATCCGGACAAAGACGGCGTCGGTGAAATCTGGATGCGTGGCAATATGGTCATGCCAGGGTACTTGGATAATGACGAGGCAAACGCCGCCGCATTCGAAGATGGCTGGTTCAAAACAGGCGATTTGGGTAAATTGGACAAGTATGGCCGTCTGATTGTCAAAGGACGCAAAAAACAGGTCATCGTTCTGGACAGTGGTAAAAACGTTTACCCCGATGAACTGGAAGACCTGTATCTGCAAAACGACGAAATATTGGCGGCGGCGGTATTTGAATACGTCATCGCTGGCAAAATCGTACCGTTTGCAGTATTTCAGGTAAAGCCCGGTACAACGGTTACCCGCGTCGCCATGTTGTTAAAGGCATCTAATTTGAAGATTGCGCCATACAAGTGGGTTAAACACTTTGCAATCACCGAAGAAGAATTGCCACAAACATCGGCCAAGAAAATCAAGCATTTCGCGGTCAAAGAAATGTTGGACAATGGCGCGTTTCAACGCGCGGAATAATTGCGCAAATATAAAACTGCCCGCGAATGCGGGCGGTTTTCTTTTTGTGTAATATAACATATTGACAAAACGTACATTTGGGCTATATTAAACAGTGTGAGGAAACAAAAGGATTTGCGCATGGCGACACTGAACAACGAACAGGTGCGTGCTATTATCAGTTACAGTACCCATATTCCATACTTTGATAAAATGACGCCTGCGGCGTTGCACGATGCGTACGGCCAAATTAAATCCACCAGTTCATGGGACACGCCAACGCATTCGGTTACCATTCGCATCGGTAAAATTGATGGCAATGTTATTTGCAATGCGCTGTGGCAAGAAATGTCGTTAAACCCTGCGCGCTTTGGTACGGTATCGCCGTTTATGTTTGGTGGTAAAAATGATATTTATCGTTTTTGCAAAACAAATATCGCGGATAAATCCAGTGTCACGGGGCATTTGATGGACGAAATTCGTCATAATCTGATTGCGTATCTGTCTTTGAATCGTGGGCACAATAACGCATGGCGCGATCATGTTTTGACAATGCCCAGTGGTACAATCAATATATTCTTGGACGAAAACGGGACGCCAAACAAGCAATATAAGATGCTGGCCAAATTGAACAAGAGCGTGCATTCAATCGCATCGCAAAATATCGCAGATTTTCGTGTAAAGCGTTTCCGTAATGAAATCATCGCGGCGGTGTCGGCGCGTTATCCTGATGGCACGCGTCGTGGTATGGTTACAAAAAAATCGCCCGTGGCGGTTGTGCCCGCAACAACGACAAATGTCGCACCATTTTCTGACGAAGAATATCGTTTGGACGAAATGGCGGAAAGCGCGCAAATCACATTGGACAATGCCCAGTATGTCAGTGGTGCGCAATTCGAACAGGCACAACAAGATTTGGAATTGATAACGGCATTGCGCGACGCGCGTACGTATTAAAGAAAACGCCCGTTTGGGCGTTTTTTATTTGCAAACCGCGGTGTACGGTGCAAATGATTTTTCGGTATCGATTTCCCCGTCGCCACAATCCAGACAGTTAAAACGTCTGTTCTGGTTATGTGCGCGGTCAATCGGAACATTCTTGCCCGACATTTCTGGAATGTTACCGGCATAGTTTTTATTCGGAAATCCGAAATAGAACGCACGGCTGCGCCCACTGCATTCACGCGTTGTGCCGTAACAACTGGGGTCATTCAACTTTGACGTGTCGGGGACGCAATATGATGTGCATGTGTCGCTGGCCAATACCATTTTCTCGCACGGGGTGCATGATGTTTGGTTCGCACGCAATGTTGCCCTAACCGAACCATATATCGCACCGCTGGTAAAACGACTGCACTTTGTGATATTCTCGCCCTTGGACGCGTCCGCCACGCATTCCCATTCCAATGTGTCATAGTTCAAACGTGCCACCATATTATCAGGACACGATTTTGTCGGAAACGGATTGATGCATTCCCACACGTCGTCAACAATAACCGCGGTCTGTTGCGATGCGCATAATGGTTTTCTGGATTCGTCCGCCACGCATTCCAATAAATCAGAATCCCAAATCATATCACCGCCACAGTCGGTCTTGGTGTTTATGCCAACGCATTGCCAGCGTCCAAATCGATACGTTTTAATCGTACCAGTCGGGCATTTAATATCTGTGGTGGTGGCTGTTGTGCTGTTGCTGGTGATGTTCGTAATGTCATATTGTGTCATGTACACCAGTTGCCCACTGCCCAGTTCCATTGCTTTCATAATTGTCTTTGGCACGGTGTACTTTGAACCAATCGCGCCCGACACAATTTTCCCGTCCATCAAAATCCCGAATGTACCGGCATCAGAATAATATTGTTCCAGTATTTCAAACATACTGTTGTATTCGTCTGGGTTTAACGCGCCGGTTGCGGTGATGATATAACTGTACGTTGGCTTTTTATTTTTTACGATTTTGCATTCGGTTTCTTTCATACTGGCATTCATACAGAACAGCCGACTGATAATCTGGTTCTGGGCGACGCAAACGTCATCAAATGTCGTCCCCTTTATCTGGGCATTATGAACCGCGGCCGCACATTGGGCAATCGCGTGCAAATCAGCACGCTGGGCGGCATATTCTGTTTCAATTTCTGGGACGCGGACACTGGGGCTGTCGATGATATAGTATCCCAACATAAATATAGCCACCAATACCATCAGAAAAATATTCATCATTCCCTCTTGCGATTTATTAAAACTCTAAGTAATATAATAACAAAAAGCAACAGGAAAACGCACACGGACATAAAAAAGGGTACATGCGCAATGAAGAAAATTCTGGTGATTTTATGTGTTTTGATGTTGGGGGCGTGTGGTTTTCGTCCTATGTTTTCTGGGAATGATACAGACATCTATGTCGCACCAATCAGTGGCATCAACGGGATTGAATTACGTAATGCATTGAATGCAAAATTTGGTGGTGCACGCACGTCCGATGCCGAATACACATTGACCATCGATTTGGCCGAACCGTATACCCAGTACAAGGCATTGGAAACAACCGGTGACGCCACCTGGCAAGAGGTTGGCTTGCGTGCAAACTATACATTGCGCCGCGGGGACGTGGAAATCGCGCATGGTGTAGAACAGGCGTCTGAATCATACACATTTGTGCGGTACTTGGTTGCGGCGAACGCGTCATATAATAACGCCGTCAGAAATGCAATCATGGTTTTGGCCGATAAAATCAGCACACGTACAATCGCCGAAACATCACGCGCACAATCACAATCCGGTGGTCAGAAATAATGAAATGGAAAGAACCAGATTTTAACACAGGTATTGAAAAAATCACGGCGGTATTGCTGTATGGGCCGGATGCCGGTCGTATTGATGAATACTGTGATACGGCAATCAAAAAACTGGAAATAGACAAGGACAACCTGTTTGCGCTGGACGCTGATGATTTTCGGGACAAGCAAGATGCCTTGTTCGCGGAAAGTTGCACACCATCAATGTTTGGTGGACGCAAGATGGTTATTATATCTGGCGCGGGCGATGCAATGACATCGCGCATTGCCGAACTGATTGAACACAGTGGCCTGTGCGCAACGGTTTTGGTGTGTGCCGGCGATTTGCGTACGGGGTCACTGCGCACATATTTCGAAGATGATAAAAAAACAAATGTTGCCGCATTGCCATGCTATACCGACGATGCACGCGCATTGGCGACATTGATACGCAGTGAACTGTCTGCGGCGGCGGGTATCAAGCAAATTACACCCGACGCGATGGCGTATATGACGGCGCACTTGGGTGGTGACCGTGCAATTACGCGTGGGTTCTTGACCAAAATTGCGCTGTACGTTGATGATAAAAAGACCGTCGAATTGGACGATGTGGAAAAATGTCTGCCGGATACGGGCGCGGTTGTTGCGGACGATTTCTTTTATTCGCTGACGGCGGGGTATATCGCCCAAACGATGCAGGCACTGGACAGATTGCTGTACACCGGCGTTGATTCAAACAAACTGTTGCGCCAATTACAAATGCATTTCAAAAAATTACAGGTTGCGGTGGTTGATGGTCAATTACCAAACCTGTTTTGGAAAGTCCGCGATAAATTCAACATGGCAATGAAAATTTGGCCCGCATCTGAAATTGATGGGGTGTTGGTGCGCCTGTCTGAATTAGAACGGCAAATTCGTACAACCGGTATGCCGGTCGAGGTTTTATTTCGTGATTTCGCACTGAAATTGGCCCTGCGCGCAAACCGTTTGTCTATCAAGAGAAGGAACTAAGAAAATGTTAGCATCTGTTTATGCACCAAAAGATTTCAAACGCCTGCGTGCGTCTGGCGATTTGGTGGCGCGTTGTTTTGATTATATTACACCATATATTCAGGCGGGTATTTCCACCGGTGAAATTGACCGTATGGTTGCATCGTGGTTGCACGCAAATGGCGCACGTTCATCTGACTTGGGATACGAAGGGTATCCAAAAAGCATCTGTACATCGGTCAATGACGTTATTGTACACGGTATCCCCAGTGACGATTGTATTTTGAAAGATGGCGATATTGTCAACGTCGACCTGACCGCGGAATACAAGGGGTTTCATGGCGATATGTCACGTATGTTTATGATTGGCCATGTTACGCCCCGTGCGCGCGAATTGGTTCAAACGTGCCAAGATGCACTGAATGCTGCCATCGCCGTTTGCGCCCCAGGTGTGCCATTGTCTGAAATCGGCAAAACGATAGAGGCCGTTGTTAAACCACACGGTTTTTCAATCTCGCGCGATTTTGTTGGCCATGGTATTGGCAAAGTTATGCATGATGACCCACAAATCTATCATTTTTATGATCCAATGTGGGACAGGGTAAAAATGGTTCCTGGGTTGGTGTTCACAATTGAACCAATGATAAATACTGGTCGCCCAGAATGCAAAATTGACGCCGACGGTTGGACAGCGCGTACGGTCGATGGCGGTTTGTCCGCCCAGTGGGAACACACGTTGGGCATCACCGAAGATGGTGTTACAATTTTCACTGAACGTATGATGTAAACGGGGGCGGGCGTACAACAATGGCGGGTTCGGACAATGATTTTCATATGGGACATCGCGAACGCCTGCGCCAGAAATTCTTGGACGGCAAATTGGCCGATTATGAATTACTGGAAATGCTGTTGGGCTATGCAATACCACGTCGCGATGTGCGGCCGTTGGCACGTGCGTTGATGGCGCATTTTGGTGGTATTCATCAAATCTTGGCTGCGCCGTTGGACAAATTGGTTGCATTCCGTGGTGTGGGGCGCAACACTGCAATTTTCTTGAAATCAATAAACCAAATTATGGCAACCGGATACCGCGAAAAATTGATCGAGCAACCAATCTTTCGCGATGCGACGGCGGTTGCAAATTATTGTCGTACGATATTGTCTGGTAAAACAACCGAAGAAATGCATGTGTTTTATCTGGGCTCTGAATTATGCATGTTGGCGGACGATGTGCACAGTTGTGGTACAAATGACGAAGCGGTTGTGTATCCGCGTGAAATTCTGAAACGTGCGCTGGTACTGAATGCGCGCAGTGTTGTTTTGGTGCACAACCACCCAACACCGAACAAATCGTTTTCAACCGCCGACATAGAAATCACAACCACGGTCAAAAATTTACTGGCCGCGGCGGGAATAGAATTATTTGATCACTTTGTTGTGTCGGGAACTATTGTATATTCGGCACGTAATATGTTTTTGTTAAAATAAATCCGCAACGTCGCATACAACGCGCATTTGCTGTGCGTCAGATGCATTCAGTTCGCCATGTTGAAACGTGTATGTTGTTTTTGTCGCCATTGTTGGGGTTAGCCACGTGTCCGCCCATTCGCGCGAAATAATATCAATCTTGAACACAGGTCGAAAAACAAAGCGCAATTTGCGCAGGGCACATTCTGCCCCTTCGGTTGTGCGGAATCCATCGGGCGTGATATCTGTGTAACCATTCTTGGTATTTAATTCCAATTTATATTCATAATAGAAATGGTCTGTACCGTTTTCAATGCGGGTGCGTGTTATGCGGTCAATACGGCCATCAGAATTTATGTCGCGGTTGAATACATCAATGCTGGCAATACCCGCCCCATATTCGTCCAGTTCGCCCGCTGTTGCTGCATCGGCCACGCCCAGCCCGTCGTTAAATTCACCGTTTGCATTACGTATTGGCATTGTGTTGTCTGTAACAGCGGTTGGGGATACAACGGTGTTGGTATTGGTTGTAAATGGATTTTTCCCACCTAATAAAATGTACAGCATAACCCCAATCGCCACCAGCATAATGGCGAACATAATATTGAATCCGATACTGCCGCGTTGTGTGTTCATGAATTATTCCTCTATGATGCGTCCCGCTTCCCAGCCCTCAATCGCGCGAATTGCGTCAACCACACGGGACAGTTCGCCATCGCTTAAATCGCTGATGCGACGATTGATGTTCAGCCCCGTAATCTGCTGAATCCGTCTGTGATACGCCGCGGTGTTGTTTTCAGACGGTGGTGCATATCGCGTGATTGCGCGCGCAATGGTCAGGTTATTGTATGATTGCCCGCGCAACAGCGAAGAAATCGCCCGCGTACCCGTTTCTTCGTCGGGAAATACGGCAAACCCGCCCGCCTGACCAATCGCACCCGCATTGCGTGAAAATTCAGAATAACGAATGTTCCCTGGGTTCAGGTTTCGCCACGCGCGCGTGCCACCCGTGCGACGAACGCGACGTCCATCGGCGGTCGTGTACACAACATCACGTCCCAATGCCACGGCCGACGTATATTCTTGTTCTGATTGATTGCTGGGGTGATGCGCGGACGGATTGTTTGCGGTCGCATCGCGTTGGGACGGTGCTGGTATCAGGCGGTCGCGCAGTTCGTCAACCGATGGTATATTTTCAATCGGCAATCCGCCATTTGGCAATTTATTAAATACATCATCATCAGTTTTTATCTGGTCACGTGGTATTGTCAGTGTGCCATCGGGTGCGCGACGCAGTATGTCTAATAATTTGTCTTTGTCCGTGTCCGATAATTTTTGTGAAATTGGTATAAATTTGTCATCGGCATCGTCGGGAGTGCTAATTTCATCGCCGATAACAGTATTGTCGGTTGACGAGTTGTCATGGTCGTCATCTGTGTTATTTGCCGTGACATTTGCGCGCACCACGCCGGAATCATATATATCAATACTTTCGTATAAATCAGTTTGCTGGGGTGACATTTTTTTCTGGCGCATGTCCAGCATTTCATTGACCGTATTAATGTCTACTGCAACCGTTTGACATCCGCGTGCAAATAAATCACCGCCGTATATCATATTCAGTATTGCGCCAGCGGCGGCCAGCGTCCCAAACATAATTGTTAAATTACGCAGGTTTATAAATATGTTGTTTTTTGCCCCGCGTATCATTGATATGGCCCAGCCAAAAATCAACATACCCGTGATAAAGGTCAGAATAATCCATGCATATTCGGTAAAGGTCTGGAAACTGCGCAGAATGCAAGATGGGTCTTCGATGTACAGGTTTGCACCATCCGTTCCCAAAACGCGGAATCCGGCATTGGACAGCAATCTAATAATCGTTGCAGTTTCCATGTGCGCTCATTCGTTGCCTATTTTTTCGATGCAACACCTGTAAAGAACCCTGGCATAGCAAAATTATCGTCGTTTGCGGCAATGCCCGCCCATCCAAACAGGTCGCCCATCAGGCCAGTGTCGTCGCGCTTTGCCTTTTTGAATGGTAAAATGTTTTTCAGTTTTCCGATTTTACCGCGTGCCTCGGTCTTTTTTGGCGCGGGAATTTTGTCTTGATTTTCTGCAAATTCAGTCGCCAGCTGGGCCAATGTTGCGTCCGTATCATCGTCATCTGTGTGTGCTGCGTCATCTGTACTGTCAATGGGGGCAGGGGTGGCATCAAATTCATCATCTGTGATTTGTGCTGCTTCTTCGTCTGGGCGGTCTTCGCGCAGGGGCGTCATGCTTTCCAGTAATTGTTCCAGTGTTTTTTCAATTGGTTCTTCGGGCACTTCGTCGGTAATATCGGTGGTTGCGACCTGAACAGTATCGGTTTCTGTAATAACAGGTTCGGCATCGGCAACGGCTGGTTCGGCGACAACACTTTCTGTGACGGTTTCTGCAACAACATCAACCGGTTCGGCGGTGTCCGCAATGTCGATGTCTGGCGTGCTTTCTGTTACGTCGGCAACCACTGGTTCTGGTTCATCTGCTGGCTTTGATGTCAGCACAGACAGAATTGAACTAACATTCGCGGGTGCATCCGCCACTGCGGCCGGTTCGGATTCAGTTTCTGCCGCCACAGGGGCTGTTGGGGCTTCTGCCACAATTTCTGCCTCCGTCGTAACTTCTGCGGCCTTGGCGACCTTTGCGGGGCGACCACGTGATTTCTTTTTTGGTTTTTCAGGTTCAATTTCTGGGGCGGGTTCTATATCAATAACAGGTTCTGGTACAACTTCTGGGGTGACCATTTCCATAACAGGGGCGTCGTCCACGTCCACCGCGACCGCCGGTTCGGGTTGCACATGCGCATCATCGGTTGCGCCCAATGCGTTATCATTGTCCACCGGAACGCCAAACAAAACCGTATCAGAATCCAAACCCAATGCACCGCGTACCTCTTCAAAAGCGGCGCGAATATCGGCCATATCAAAGATTTCACTGCCAGAAATATAGATTATTTTCGTTTTCATAAAACCTGTCCCCCAATAAACAGGGTTATTATATCACATTTTAGTGTTGAACGCATATAAAAAATATCTTACACTGGGGGCATGGCAGACATAAAACAGCAAATTTTTCAAGAATTAAACGCATTGGAAGAGGCCGCCGCCCGCCTGCGCGGAACGGCCGTCGCCGCCGGCAAACAAACGGATCTAGAGGTTGCAATTTTAACCGAACAGGTTCGTACCCTGCGCGATAAAAATGCCCGTGCCGTCCAAATGATTGATAAATCTGTTTCGATATTAAAGAAGTTAAAATGAGTGTCGTTTCAATACCCATTGTGAACAAAAATTACCCCATGGGGTGCGAAGATGGCCAAGAATCGCGCCTGATTGAATTGGGAAAAATGGTTGATATGCGTGCGCGCGAGATTTTGGATAAAATCGGCCCACTGCCTGAAAACGCACTGTTGGCGACATTGTGTATAGTTCTGGCGGACGAAGTGCATAACAGACCAACGCCTGCTGCAACCGATGCGGACTTAAAGGAAATCTTGGCACGAATCCGTGAAATTAAACATAAAATTGCACAATAAAAACACGCCCATTTGGGCGCGTTTCTTTTTACATTGTATGCTGGGCAAATTCACGCAACATAATGTTTTGCTGTGGCGCATATGCCAGCGCATTGTTCTGGTTTGGAATGTTTTTTTGCGCGGGCTCTTTGAAATAGCGACTGCGTACCAAATCCAACAACACAGGACGCGGCATATTTGAATAAACTGGGCACGGTTTTGTCGTCGTGTCATTGCGTTCCAAAAATGAAATCAATGCAGAATCAGGCATCGCCTCTATACGTTTCCATTCGGCGGCGTATTGGGCACGTGCAATCTTGCGCGTGTCGGCGGCAAATACATTCGACGCGTCCCAAGTTTCAAACAAATCACCGATTGTTTCGCGGTTGTGACCGGTATAGATATAGCGACCGTTTTCATCTGGCACAAATTTTCCATTTTCAATACGGCCACGTCCCAACAGCATAATCATATGAAACAGGTTCTTGCTGCCGCGATAGCGGGGCACAACCAGCATCGTGCCGGCAGACAGTTCGTCTGCGGAAAAATTCTTGGCCGCAAACTGTGCGGCAACCGCATTGCGCACGGAATCAGGCGCGTTTTGCGCAACCTTGCGACGGGCCATGTATTTGCCCAACGCGACGTTATACGCACTGTCAGATTCGAACATTTGCCCTTCGTGAATGGCGTTCTGATATTCTGGCGCGGCATATTTTTTGCGCATTTCGGATTTGAACGCAATGCATGCGCGGCTGGCATCTGTTGGCACAATGGTCAGTGTATCGCCCATATCGCGCAATGCGCGGTTCAGTTGTGTATATTGTCCATACACACAGTGATACCCAACTGGCGCACCTGGTAATTCTTGGCGAACCGCACTGCGGTATTTGGTCGTACCCAGCAACGGTTTTAACTTTTGTTGGGCTGCCAACATATTGTCGACATATTTACCAACCAAATCGTCGGCCTTTTTATCCAAAGACATCTGTTCCATTTGCGCCTTCATTTCTGGGTTTGCAATATCAATTATTGCATTAAAAGGCGTGATACAAGAATCCATTGTCGCAATAGCATACGTGCCGGTCGCCGTTTGCGCACTGGCGTTGGAATTGCTGGCACGTGACAGACCCGCCAAAACCACAGACGCTGGAATCAGCACATATGGAACAATTTTTTTGAATGACATTTTTTACCTCCTTTGCAATCAAACAGACACACCCAGACCGTACGGTCATGGTATGTTGATATTGTTTTTTGTTTTTGATTGGTTCACCGCGATACAAAAATTTCGCGATGTACATTCAGACAATTTGGAAAACCAAACCGCCCCGACTTGCCATAATTATTCACCGGCAGCCCGCCCCATACGGGGAACCAAAGTTTGTATATACATATAATAGTTATACGCGATAAAATTTCAAGTGGAAAATTGAAAAATTATTAAATTTTTTAATGAATTTTTAATTTGCCCCTGAAAAAAAGGATTTTTTCTGTTGTTATTTTTTTTCAAATGTTCTAAATTTCGGGGGAAATGAGCAAGGAAATAATCGAAAATATTGAATCACAACAACTGTCTGACGCACTGTCACAGCGGTATTTGTCATACGCGGTCAGCACGATTGTATCGCGCGCGCTGCCTGATGTTCGCGATGGGTTAAAGCCCGTACATCGTCGCATCTTGTATTCCATGTTGCGCCAGAAATTGTCGCCATCGGCGGCGTTTCGTAAATGCGCGACGGTGGTCGGCGACGTGCTGGGTCATTATCACCCCCATGGGGACAGTTCGGTCTATGACGCAATGGTGCGCTTGGCCCAGGATTTCTCGGTGCGCTATCCATTGATTGATGGTCAGGGTAACTTTGGTAATATCGATGGTGACCCCCAGGCGGCGTACCGTTATACCGAATCCAAAATGACCGATGCTGCCATGCTGATTATGGAGGGGATTGACGAAGACAGCGTTGATATGATGCCGAATTTTGACGGCACAACGTCTGAACCCGTGGTTATGCCGGGGGCATTTCCAAACTTGCTGGCCAACGGCGGTATGGGTATCGCGGTGGGTATGGCAACAAATATCCCGACGCACAATGTGGCAGAGGTTTGCGATGCCTTGAACTTGGTAATTGACAAACCGGACGCCACCACCGCCCAGATTATGAAGAAACTGGTCGGGCCTGATTTCCCAACGGGCGGCGTTTTGATTGACAGTTTTGACACAATCGTTAAAAACTATGAAACGGGTCGTGGCGCATTCCGCATCCGTGCAAAGTGGGAAATTGAAAAACTGGATCGTGGCGCAGAGCAGGTTGTTATCACCGAAATCCCGTATGGTTTGCTGAAATCTAAATTGGTGGAGCAAATCGCCGGCCTGATTGATGCGCGCAAATTGCCATTGGTGGACGACATTGTTGATGAATCCACAACTGATGTGCGTATTGTTATCACCCCAAAGAGCCGTAATGTTCCATTGGACAAAATGATGGCGCACCTGTTTGCAATGACCGATTTGGAATATCGGTTCAATATGAACTTGAACGTCATTGATACCAATGGCGCGCCGCGCGTGATGGGCATTGGTGCGGTGTTGCGTGAATTTATTGCGCACCAGAAAAATGTTTTAATTCGTCGCACAAATTGGCGTTTGGGTAATATTACGCGCCGCTTGGAAATCTTGGGCGGTTTGCTGATTGTGTACCTGAATTTGGATCGGGTGATTGAAATCATCAGAACCGAAGATGACGCGAAATCCGTCTTGATGTCGGAATTTAAGTTGAGCGAGGTTCAGGTAGAGGCAATCCTGAACACCCGCCTGCGCAGTTTGCGTAAACTGGAAGAAATGGAAATCCGTCGCGAAGATGCCGAATTATTGGCGGAACAAAAGAATTTGCAGGAATTACTGGCATCTGACCAAATGCAAAATGACCAGTTAAAGGCGTGGTTCACCGATATTAAAAAGCGTTATGATAAAAAGACCGCATTGGGTCGTCGCCGTACCACATGGGCGGAACAGACCGAAGAAATCGTGGTCAACGCCGACGAATTTATTGAAAAAGAACCATTGACCATAATCTTGTCCACGATGGGTTGGATTCGCGCGGCCAAGGGCTCGTTGGATTTGAATAATTTGGATTTGAAATTCAAAGAGGGCGACGAACTGCAATTCGCATTTCATGCGATGTCAACCGACAAAATCAACCTGTTCACATCGGCGGGCAAAATGTTTACATTGGCGGCAAACGAATTGCCATCGGCGCGCGGTTTTGGTGAATCTGTGCGTTTAATGGCGGACATTGCCGCGGACGAAACAATCGTGCGCGCGTTTGTCTTGGATACGTCGGCCAAATACCTGTTGGTGGCACGCCATGGCACGGGATTTATCGTGTCGGGCGAAAACTGCTTGGCCCAGACCAAAAACGGCAAACAGGTTATGAACACAGACGCCGCAAACATTGCGATTATGTGCGTGCCGGTAACTGGCGATACGATTGCAATGTCGGGCTCAAATGACAAACTGTTGATATTCCCTGCCAGTGAAATTCCAGAAATGACCCGTGGCAAGGGGGTGATATTACAAAAGTATAACGCCGACCGCACGTATGTTTTGGACGTAATGTTCTTTAACGCGGCGGACGGGTTCGGTTGGACAACGGGGCGCGGCACGACCAAGTTGGACGATTGGTCGCCATGGATGGGTCGTCGCGCGTCACAGGGGCGCACCGTACCATTGGGATTCCCCCGCACCGGTAAATTTACAAGATAAAAACCGCCCCAAATGGGGCTGTTTTTATTTTTACCTTGCCTTTATTTTATCAAAAATTTATACTGGTTACGAACCTACGGGGACGTGTGGGTTCGGGACTTAGAAAATCCCATAAGAAAGCGGTGCATTGCACTGAATGTCCGACAGAAAATGGTCGGCGCATATTGCGCCTGTTATTTTCTGTATCCCGACACATTTGGTCGGGAAGCGATGGTTATATATTGAAAGCCATCGGGTCATTCTTTCTTATGATTTTTCTAACTTCCCGACCACCATATTTTGGTGGTTTTTGTTTGGTTGTACAGCAATAGGGGGTGTTAGTGATAAATAATAAAATTTGTTTTTATGTATTTGGTGCATTTGTATTATGCGCGGTTCAATCCGCCTATGCGGCAGCGTGGTTAACGGGCTGTACGACAACCGAGTTTTGCACATGTGGCCCCAGTATTGTCGGATCAAGTGGCAACCAATATTGCTGTCCACAAACACAAACATCAACAACGATAACGTGTCCATCTGGTTGGACAAAAGAAAAATATTCAGGTATACAAATTCCAGAAGCACCCACTAAATACGTCTGCACCCGCGCCGACGAAACAACGTACAACGCGTCTACGCATTCGTATGTAAAAACGACATATTCTACCTGTTGGGCGGAATCCACAACCACAACCGAAACGCGCTATTGTCCAACAACAACGGATTCTTGTGGTTTGAATCGCGCATGCAGAAAGACTAACATCCAGAAATTATAAGAACAAGGGGGCACAGATATATGAAAAAATTCCTTTTATTGATTGTTATGCTTATGTGCACGCCCGCACGTGCTGCGGTAACGACACCACCAGATACTGATGCGCAGTGCTTGCCTGCTACAATCACGACTGTTGCATGTGGGGCAGGGTACTATTTGAAAAATCCACGACAGGGGTGTGTCCGTTGTCCGAAAATTGGCAAAAATGCCGCTGGAAATGCCGTATATGGTACAACACCCGATAACAATACAGGCGGCATTGAATCGTGTTATGCGCCGTCGGGCGATTACATGGACGATACAGGCGGGTTCACATTTATCAACAAATGTCAATATTCGTTTAATTGAACAAGTAAAAAAAACGTCCAGTTGGACGTTTTTTATTATCAATCATTCGTTAAAAAAACGCCCCATTTGGGGCAATTTTATTAGTGAGGCATTTTGCCTTCGGTCATGACCACGTGCTTGCGCAATTTTGGGTCATACTTGCGGAATTTCATTTTGCCAGCCGTATTTTCGGACTTGGTATTCTTGGTTGTTGTATAGAAATAGCCGGTTTCCTTGTTTTCCAGCTTTACAACTTCCTTGCTGCCTTTTTTAGATGCCATGTTTATTACCTTTTGATTATTCTGATGCCGATTTTATGTTAAAAATTACCAGAAAGCAAGTGTTTTTTATTTATTATAAATATTGGTGCGGGCGAAGAGAATCGAACTCTTACGGGTTGCCCCACAGGAACCTAAATCCAGCGCGTCTACCAGTTTCGCCACGCCCGCACATTTCTGGGATTTTAATACACTGGATAGTTACGGGGATACGATGGGTCAGGGTGACTGAGTCCTGATTTAACCCCACACGCCGCCGTCGCCAATGTTGCAATCAACAAAAATCCAATAAACACTCGTTTCATGCCATTGATTATAATCGCGACATGGGCATTAGTCAAATATTTACCTGATGCGGATTACAGTCCTGTTAAATGGTTATGCCGCGCGCGTTATGATTGATACATAACTTTTTTCAACCAAAGGGGAAATAAATTATGTATTACAGTAACGGTAATTACGAGGCGTTTGCCGACCCACGCAAACCGGCCGGCGCAGATAAAAAATCAGCATACATTATTGGTGGCGGATTGGCCGGATTGGCGGCGGCAGTATTTATGATACGCGACGCAAAAATGTCCGGTAAAAAGATTCAAATTCTGGAAGAATTGTCCATTTCCGGTGGCAGTATGGACGGCATCAAGAATCCAAAGTTGGGCTATATCATTCGCGGTGGCCGTGAAATGGAGGCACACTTTGAAACCCTGTGGGATTTGTTTCGGTCTATTCCATCACTCGAAGATGAAAATATATCTGTTCTGGACGAATTTTATTGGCTGAACAAAGAAGACCCCAGTTTTTCGCACACGCGTGTAATTGAAAATCGTGGCCAGCAAATTCCAACCGATGGCAAATTGACATTGACCCCACGCGCGATACGTGAACTGGTTGATTTGGCAATGACACCCGAAGATAAATTGCAAGACGTCCGTATTGACCAAGTATTTACATCGGAATTTTTTGAATCTAATTTCTGGATTTATTGGGCGACAATGTTCGCGTTTGAACCGTGGTCCAGTGCGATGGAAATGCGTCGCTATATATTGCGCTTTATTCATCATGTGGGCAGTTTGGCGGACATGTCTGCATTGAAATTTACAAAATATAACCAATATGAATCGCTGATTACGCCACTGGTGCGGTGGCTGACCGCGCGCGGTGTAAAATTCCACTATGATACGCGCGTGACCAATGTCGTCATTGATTCCGGTGCATTGAACAAGGTCGCAAAGTCCATCGAAACAGTGCACGCCGGTCGCAAGAAAACAATCAACCTGTCGCCGGACGATTTGGTGTTTATCACCAACGGTTCTATTACCGAAAGCAGTACGTATGGCGACAACAACACGCCCGCACCGCGTCCCAGTGGCATCGGGGCCAGTTGGGAATTGTGGAAAAATATCGCCGCACAAAATTCTGAATTTGGCCGTCCGGACAAGTTCTGTGAAAACATCCCCGCGGCAAATTGGGTAATGTCGGCAACAATCACGCTGACCGACGACCGCGTTGTCCCATACATAAAAAGGATTTGCAAGAAAGACCCACACAGTGGTTCTATTGTCACCAGTGGGCCGGTCACAATCCGCGATTCTAATTGGCTGTATGGATTCTCCATTTCGCGCCAGCCACATTTCCGTGCGCAAAAACCGAACGAGATTGTCGTCTGGACATACGGCCTGTTTTCGGACAAAATCGGCAACTATGTGAAAAAGAAAATAGCCGATTGCACAGGCGCAGAACTGTGCGCTGAATGGCTGTATCACATCGGTGTGCCAATCGCGGAAATCGAAGACATCGCGCACAACGCGTCGCACACCGTGCCGTGTCACATGCCGTTTATTTCAACATACTTTATGCCCCGCGCACTGGGTGATCGACCACTGGTCGTGCCGACGGGTGCGGTGAACTTTGCATTCATCGGCAACTATGCCGAAACCGATCGCGATACCGTTTTCACAACCGAATATTCGGTTCGCACCGCGATGCAGGCGGTCTATACCTTGCTGAATGTTGACCGCGCCGTGCCAGAGGTCTTTCCATCGTGCTTTGACGTACGCGTCCTGATGCGCAGCGTGTATTTCTTGAACGATAAAAAGAAACTGGCAGATATCGAAATGCCGTGGTTCATGAAAATGCTGGGTGCGGCGGGCCTTAAACATGTGCGCGGCACATACATCGCCGAATTGATGCACCAAGAAGGATTGATATAATTTTGAAAAAAACAGTCCAAATCAAAAACGCCCCACACGGGGCGTTTTACTTTTTTATTCTGCAAAAATCTTTTCAGGCGTGCCCAAACAACAGAACCCGACAATCAAATCAACCAACGCCCATATGCATGTGATGAACATACCAACAAAAGTGATGGTCAACACAGTCATCAAAATCGCCGTGCCATATTTGCCAGCATAGTATCTGTGCGCACCAATAATGCCCAAGAACCAGCACAACAGCAAATAAACAACAATTGACTTTTTGCCCTTGTACAGGCCGTTGATTGATTTGCCCAGTGTTTTGTTTGGACAGCCACAGTGTGGGCATGTGATGGCCTGACTGGACATCTTTTTGCCGCATTCGGTACAGAAAATCATCGCCATATTAAAATCCTTTGTTTTGATACATATGATTATATACCGCACAAATATATGCAAGGGTAAAAATGATTGTTGAAATGAAAATGACCCAAATGGGTCATTTGTCTGTTTCGCTCGGGCACAGCCCTGCGCGGCATTCCTGACGCATCGCGATAAATCGCTCTGCTACTCATAGTGGCAGCCCCACTCGGATTGTTCGCGTTGCTTACCACACGTAAGGCGCGAACGGCGCGCAAAGCATTGCGCTTGTTCTTGCCAACTATCGTGTCGAACCTGCGGTTCTCATCCGGTGACTGACACAAAATAAAACGACCACCAAACGGTGGTCTTTTTATTTTGGCAGCCCCACTCGGATTCGAACCGGGATTCTCGCCTTGAAAGGGCGGTGTCCTAACCATTAGACGATGGGGCCAAAACTTTTTATTGCCGCCAGATTATAACTGGTGCGTACCATTTTGTCAAGCGGAAATAAAAAACAGGGCGCATGAATTTGCGCCCTTGTGTAATTTTGCGGATTTTTATTCCACAACCACCGGTGTGTCAACAACGACGGCCTCGGTTTCTGTGACGGTGACCGTGTCGTTTGGCATTGCATTGGCGTCAACGCGTTTGAATGTCATGGTCTGGCCATTGCCAATCAGGGTCAATGTGTCGTTATTCAGGTTATATTTTTCCACCGTGTTCAAGAACTGGAAATATTCACGTTCTGTCGCCATTGCGTCTGCCGGCCCCATCATCAGTGTCGTTGCGCCTTGGTCAAATTTAATGTGATTGCCCGCCGCCTTGTAATCGCCGTTATACAGATTCACAACCTGACCATAGAAACGCATTTCGTTTTCGTCAAACGACAGAGTGATGTCTGTGCCGTTGCCGCTGGCGATAAAGGATTCACCGCGCAATTCCGCCGGATTTTGTCCGCCGTCGCCACATGCTGTCAGTGCCAATGCCATCGCGCCAAATGCCAGTGCTTTGATTTTCATGATTTTTTCTCCCTTTGTTTTTTATGTCGATTGTAACGATACCATTATTTTTCATAAATGCAAGGTTGGACAAGACGTTTATATTCCCACAGCGAAAAACATCTTTTGACAATATCAGAGCCGCGCCATTCGTCGCACATCTATTTACTGGATTGCCGCGCTGCGCTCGCAATGACAAGGTGGCTATTCTAGCTCTTTTGTCATTGCGAGGAATGAAATGACGAAGCAATCCAGTTGATAATGTTGCGCAGCAATGACAAGTTTCTAGAATGTAGCAAGTTCCCCTCCATCGGGCCCTGCAAAATTGATAAATTTTGTGATTGATTTCGTGGGGGATAGCGCGAATGCGACGGGGTGGTCTTTCGGTTTGAGAAAATCAGGTTAAATAAAAGACACGTCATTTCTGACGTGTCTTTTATTTAACTGGCGGGACCACGGGGTTGTAAATTCCCACCGCTGGGCGCGGCGGGCCCCTTTCGGCGCGTAAGGCGCGAACGGCGCACATACGTGCTTGTTCTTGCCAACTTTGCACACGAACCCTCTGCTCGGGTTCTTGCCCCAGCACAATAACTGACAGGTTAAATAAAAAACACACCGTTTCCGATGTGTTTCTTATTTAACTGGCGGGATTGAAGGGGCTCGAACCCTCGACCTTCTGCGTGACAGGCAGACGCTCTAACCAGCTGAGCTACAACCCCAAAGCAAGGCATATATTATACTGTTCGGATTCTAAACGCAAGTGTTTTTTTCATAAAATGAAAATTATTTGAATCCGGTCGGCGTGCTATGGAAACAAAAAACGGGGCGATGCCCCGTTTGTTATTTAATCAGTTTTCCCATCGCAACGGCGGTGTCGCCCATGCGGTTTGAAAATCCCCATTCATTATCATACCATGCGGTCACATGTACCAATTTGTCGCCCAAGACCTTGGTCTGGCCGGCGTCAAAGATTGAACTGTGCGCATCGTGTGTGAAATCGATGGAAACCAGTGGCAATTCGTTATAGCCAAATGTTTTTGATTCTGCCGCGCGCATTGCTGCATTGATTGCGTCAACCGTCGCGTCGCGTTCCAGATTCACAACCAATTCAACAACCGATACGTCTGGGGTTGGTACGCGGATTGCCATACCGTCCAATTTGCCCGCCAAACGTGGCAGAACCAAGCCAATCGCCTTGGCTGCGCCGGTGCTGGTCGGAATCATGGACAGGTTTGCCGCACGTGCGCGACGGAAATCCTTGTGATTCTTGTCCAATAATTGCTGGTCGCCAGTGTATGCGTGCACGGTTGTCATCCAGCCCGATACGATACCGAATGTATCGTCCAAGACGCGCGCCACAGGGGCCAGGCAGTTTGTTGTGCACGATGCGTTCGATACGATTAAGTCGGTCGGTTTCAGTGTATCTTGGTTGACACCATATACGATTGTGGCATCTGCGCCCGCCGACGGGGCAGAAACCAAGACGCGCTTTGCCCCCGCGTCCAAATGAACGCGTGCCTTGTCCGCCGCGGTAAAGATACCGGTGCATTCCATCACGATATCGATACCCAATTCACGCCATGGCAATTTTGTTGGGTCTTTTTCCGCGATGCATTTAATTTTCTGATTACCAACGATGATATATTCGCCGTCCAATTTAACGTCCATTGGCAATTTCCCGTGCACAGAATCATATTGCAACAGGTATGCATTCTGTTCCGCCGGTGCTAAATCATTTACGGCAACAAATTCAATATCATCACGCTTTGATTCCAACGCTGCGCGCAGTACCAAGCGGCCAATGCGTCCGAATCCATTGATAGCAACTCTGATTTTAGACATATTACTTCCTTTCGTTTGTGTCGGTTAGACAGGTTTATCATAGCGCGCGATTGACAAGATTACAATGGAATTTTATACTTAGACAAAATGAAGCATTCGTCATATATCATTACCGGCCCAACCGCATCAGGCAAATCTGATTTTGCCGACCGCTTGGCGCGCGCGGTGAACGGCACAATCATAAATTGTGACAGTGTCCAAATTTACCGCGGCATTGAAAATATTTCGGCCAGTCCGTTTGCCGGCCGCGAAATCACCGATGAAATCGACGGTGTGCCATACCGGCTGTTTTCCATATTGCCATTGACCGAACAAATCAGTGTGGCGGATTACATCACAATGGCGCGTCGCGAATATGACGCGGCGGTGCGCGCCGGTCGCACACCCATATTCGTTGGTGGTACGGGGTATTATATAAATGCAATTATAAATGGCATTTCACCAATGCCTGATATTGACGATGAAACGCGCCGCCGCGCGCGTGAATTGGTGGCGACCGATATTGACGCGGCGCGTCGTATGTTGTCCGCCGAATTTACCGCCACTGACCCCCAGCGTGTTGCCCGCGCGGTAGAGGTATTTTTGCAAACCGGCCGCCATATTACGGAGTTTCAAAATATGCCACGCACCGGTGCGGTTGCGCCTGATGCGTTCAAGATTTTAATCAACCCACCATTGGACGTATTGCGTCACCGCATTGCGGCGCGCATACCAAAAATGTTGGCGGGTGGTGCGGCGGCCGAGGGGCGCGCAGTCATCGATTCCGGCTGGGACGCGCGTCGTGCGATTGGCGCGGCGCAAATGGTTGCATACCTGCGTGGGGAAATTGATATGGACACATGTGTCCAGAATTGGATTACAAAAACAAATCAATATGCAAAAAGACAGCGAACATGGTTTCGTACCCAGTTCGCTGCCGATATTGTTTTAGAAAATTCAGATACGCCGATTACTTTTTAATACTGTTGTGTGCCGCGCGCGCCTGATTTATTGCATTGTTGCGCACTTGCGATGCACGACGTGCCGCCGTTTGGGCGTTTTGCAATCTGTTGATATAGCCAAATTTTGTGAATAAAAGTTCTTTTAATGCCGCTTTTGCTTCGTTGCGACTGTGATAGATTGGATTCTTTTTTGTGTACGCCGACAGGTAATCCGCCATCAAATTAGTCAATGATTTCAAGAATTGTGGGTTTGTGGAATTTGGATCACGGCTGTCCAGCATACGAATAAAGATTCTGGATTGCAAAATTAAAAATTCTTCGGCATCGCGTGAATATTCCGCGGACGCACGCCATGTATTACGAGTATTTTCTTGGGTGGCGTATGATGCGCCATATTTGTCCAAAAACAGTTCAGAAATACTTCTGGTATATGTTGCAAACACGCGTTGTGATGCGGTCTGTGCGTTGCTGAATTTTGTCATATCTTGCCCTTTTTGTGTTCTTGATGAGTATGTTATAGGACAAAATATTTTGTTTGTCAATATTTTATTGCGCTGATTCTGAACTTTCTGTGGGGTTCATTTTGGCGTATTCACGGCGGATTACGTCCATTATACCCGATGCGCGCATATGGCTGGAAAATGCGGTACAGTTATTAAATTCCGTTTCCAACGTGCCCCAACCGGCGTATTCCCAATCAATCAGACCCGCTACACGCATCGTGCGCATATCAACAATGATGTTGTTGCAAATGTCGTTGTGATTCCAACCGTCCCCTTCGCCACGTTGCAGGTCGCGAATTTCCGCCGGTCGTGCGTGATGCACGGCGGTAATAAATTCCGCCAGTTGCCGCCCCCACAGTTCGCGATTGCGCGCAATGGTGCGTGTTGGCAACTTGTTCATATTGTGTCCACGAATAAAGTTGTATTTATAGAACACATATTTGCCCGCACGTACGATTTCGATTTTTGGAATGGCCAGTGGTGATATATGTTCAAACGCGTCCGTAATACGCTTTTCCCGCATAATGCGTTCGGCGGGTACACTGGTGTCCAAGAATTTGCGTGTTTTGAATACGTATTTATTGTCGACGATAAACCCGATGTTCCAGCCACCCTTTATCATTTTTACACGTGCAAAGCGCAGTTCCGGCTGTGCGGCGCGCAATGCGTGATATTTTTCGCGCCAATCAAACAGGCGTTTGTGACGAATGCGGCGACGCACATTTTTATCTGGTATAAAACAAACCAAAATATCACAGATTTCAAAGAACAATTTCCACATGTGCGCACCCCTGTTAAATTTGTGAATAATGGTATTGAAAAAAACGAAAAAAACAAGTACTTTATGGGCATGTTCAAAGCGGGCGATATTGTAAAAGTTTTGATACCAAATGTTGCGAATGCCGGATATGACTATCGTTTAACGGCGGCGGCGGACATTGGCCAGTTTGTTGCGTGTCGCGTTATGAACCGCCCCTATGTTGGTGTTGTGTGGGGCATTGGGGATTCGGGTCTGCCCGCGGAAAAAATCAAAGATATTATTACGGTTTATGATGCGCGTCTGGCGGTCACTGATTTACAATGGATTGCCAAGATGTCGTCATGGACACTGATGTCATTGGGGGCGGTATTGCGATTGATTGTAAATGTTCCCGACGCATTTTTACCGCCCAAGATGGAACAATTATACGAATTAAATATCGCGGACGGTGTGCGTATGACTGTGCCCCGTCTGGCGGTTGCCGATGCATTTGCATCAAACGATGGTGACCCGATGTCGGCGTCCGATGTTCAGAATATTGCACATGTCAGTGCCGCCGTTGTTCGCACAATGATAGGGCAGGGCCTGCTGCAACCATGTGCGTTGCGCGAATGTGGCGATGCGCATTTTTCAACCGAATACCACGATTGTGGAAATATAACATTAAATGCCGAACAGCAATCGGCGGCGGACAAAATTGGTACTGCGATTGACGCAGGTGGATTTTCGGTGCACCTGTTGGACGGCATCACGGGCAGTGGTAAAACACAGGTTTATTTTGACGCCGCGTGGCGTGCATATTCGCGCGGTGCGTCGGTGTTATTGATGATGCCAGAAATCGCATTGACGGCGCAATTTATGCATCGGTTTGCTGCGCGATTTGGTGCCGCCCCTGTCGTGTGGCACAGTAATTTAACCGCGGCGCGCCGGCGTGAAATCTGGCGTGGGGTGTTAAATGGCGAAATTCGCATGGTCGTTGGCACGCGCAGTGCACTGTTTTTGCCGTGGCAAAATCTGGGCCTGATTGTTGTGGACGAAGAACACGACGCGTCATATAAACAGGAAGATATGGGCAATTACCACGCACGTGATATGGCGGTCTTGCGTGCGAAAATTGCGGGATTCCCCGTCGTGCTGGCCAGTGCGACGCCATCGGCAGAAACCTTGCAGAATGTTGCGCTGGGTAAATACCAGTTATTGCGCCTGACATCACGATTTGGTGGGGCGCAAATGCCAAAAATCGAAACAATCGATTTGCGCGAAAATCGTCCTGACACGTACCAGTTGCCATCGGACGATGCGGCCGCCGCCCCGCGGACAGGTTATCTGTCCGCACCATTGTGCGATGCAATATCGGAAACATTGTCGGCGGGTCGCCAGATTATGCTGTTTATAAATCGTCGCGGCTTTGCCCCGATTGTTCAGTGTAAAAAATGCGGCTGGGTTGCCCAGTGCCCTGATTGCAGTGTCGGTATGACATATCACCGCGCAATGGGCAAATTGCTGTGCCATATGTGCGGACGCACCGCACCAATGCCGACCCTGTGCCCCGATTGTGGTGGCGATGTATCAACCCGTGGCGCGGGTCTGGAAAAGATAGCAGAGGAAGTATCCGTTCGTTTCCCATCGGCGCGTACGGCATTGGTGTCCAGTGATACAATTTCATCGCGCCAATCATTGGAACGCTTGGTTGCAAAAATGGAAAACGGCGAAATCGATATTGTCATCGGAACGCAGATTCTGGCCAAGGGACATCATTTCCCGAACCTGACGTTGGTTGGGGTGGTGGACGCCGATATGGGGCTGTTCGGCACGGATTTTCGCGCCGCCGAACATACGTTTCAACAATTATTTCAGGTCGCCGGTCGCGCCGGCCGTGGTGAATTTCCTGGGCGGGTATTGCTGCAAACGTACCAACCCGATAACCCCGTGTTGTGCGCAATATGTGCGGGTGACCGCGATACATTTATGGCGTCCGATATGGCGGCGCGTCGTGCGGCGGGAATGCCACCATTTGGTCAACTGATTGCCATTGTTGTCGAAGGGCAAAAGGAATCGGTACTAAAAGGGTTCTGTGACGCATTGGCGGCGGCCGCCCCGATTGCCGCGGGCGTAAAAATTATGGGCCCAATCGCGGCGGGCGTGTATCAAATCAGAAATTGGTATCGCATGCGTTTTTTGGTCGCAGGTGGTGCAACAACAATGTTACAACCGGTTGTATCGCATTGGCTGGCCAAGGTAAAGCAACCCGCCAACATTCGGGTCAAGGTTGACGTGAACCCACAAAACTTTATGTAATTTTAATTTTCCGTTTGATTTAATTTGCGTATTTGGTTAGCATATATGCTGACACAGGGTGTTCCTGTGTCGGGGATTCAAGACCCCACGAAACCAGCGTCCACGTGACGATAAAAAACTCCAACGCCTATTGCGGGTTGGAGGGCTGTGAATATATAGAATAAGCACGCTATAACTGGTTTTATAGTCTTGAACCTCCAACCACCTAAAATTTTTGGTGGTTTTCTTTTGTTCGCGACACAGAAAGGGAGAGTGCAATATGAAACCAATGAAAATGATTTGTGTGCTTGCATTTTGCATGGGGATTTTGTCCGCGCCCGCATATGCCGCATCAACATGTTCGGCAACGTTGATTGGCTCTACAACCAGTTCAACCACATCAATCGAAAACTGTATCAATGGTGAAAAATACCAATGGAAAAACAGCAGCGGAACAACTGTAACAGTTGAAACGTGTCTGGATTGTTCAAATGGTGCGATATTTTACGAAGAAATTTCTTATTCGCACTGTACAAATAAATTTACACGCGGATTTTGCAAGAAAAAATGCACCGTTGAAACCATAAATGAAACCAATATGCCAGAAGGGTGCACTGGGCAGGCCGCATACACCAGAAAGTTCGGCAATACAGAGTATGTTGAATGCCAAGATTGTATAAGCGGATACAAGGGTGTTTGGAAAACAGTTTCGTCTGACTGGTGCACCAACAGTACCACCAAATTTTTGTGCGAGGTTGACCCCAACGCCGAATGCTTGGATGACAGTGACTGCGACGGTAAAATTATTGAAGGCCCTGATTCCAGTGGACGGGTCAGTGTGCTGACAGTTGCGTGGTGTTCTGCTGGTACATGCGAAGGTGATTCCGAGTATATGTGCACCCGTGGTTACTATGGCACGGATGGCAACTGCGCCAAATGCCCGACCGAATCTGGTGGCATTCCAACAACGACAGCGAATGCATATGGCGCAACATCAATCACGGAATGTTATGCCGAAAAAGATGTTACTGGCAAAGATGCATCTGGTATGTACAATTTTGAACAAAATTGTAATTATTCCAGCAAGTAATAAAAACGCCCCGTGTGGGGCGTTTTTTTAATGTTGGTTTTCTGATTGGTGTTTTTTTGCCAATACGGCATTTTTCGCGCGACGCGCCAATGCCTTGACCTTGGCCGCGCCGTCCAATAATTTATCGGTCAGCCCTGGGCGATTCAAATATTCTTCTTCGCGTTTTTCGGCCTTGCGCAATTTTGCCGCGCTGTATTCTTCCATTTCACGACGCATGTCGGGTGAACCCAAATCCATGGTGTTGTCTTCTACTACGATTTCATCTTTGTCCATAATATTTTCCTTTTTTGTTTTTGATTTTATTTTTATACAACCTCGGTCACGGCACGCAATGCGCCATCGCGCGACAGTTGTACAACACGAATTTTCTTTTTCATTTCCGCAATCAAATCAGTGCGGTTATACGCCGGCTGGGTATGCAAGATACGATCGGCAAACGCGGCGTATGCGGCCTCGGCACTCTCGGCATGAATGGTGGTATAGAAATGGTCGTGACCCGTCCCCAGCATTTCCCACAGCACCGCCGCATTGTCGGTTGATATTTCGCCGCCGATAATTACGTCGGGGGTCATACGCACAACCAAATCCAGCAATCGGGCATAGTTAAAATCATTTGTCTGTTCCGTACGCGACAAAACAAAGTGAACACGGTTTGCCTGTGGTACGCGAATTTCGCGCGCATCTTCGACCGTGATAACGCGACTGTTTTGGTCAATCAGCGTCAGCATATGATTCAAGAATGTCGTTTTACCGGTTGCGGTTGCACCACTGATTAAAATCGGACTGCCGTCATTTATGGCGGACATCAAACGGTCATACGGGTCGTCTGGTCGCACGCTTTCGCGTGGTTTAACCTTTAACAACTGTTGTCCGCGTGCCAAATGATAGTTTGCAAACGACGTGTCGCCCGCGCCACCACCACGAATGTTTAACGCCACACCGCCCGTAACGTCGCGGTCGTCATATTGAACATTTGGGCCCGCAATCGCGGTAAAACGGTGGCTGCCTGGCAATGTGGCATACACCACCGGCACACCGTGAATTGGATCAAACGGCTGTTCATAAATGTTTGCCACCGTGTGAATCAAATCCACCAAGTATTGTTTGGTCAGTACCGGCGCATCATATGCCACCCACGGCACGCGCGCGCCGTGCAGTCGCATCCACACCTGACCGGCGTGGTTGATGGCGATTTCCTCTACAAACGACGGGCGATAAAATTCCGCCAACGGTTTCAGCAAAGAATCCAGAACTACATTTGACATTATGTTTTGATTTTATCATAAATCCGCCCTTGAATCAAAAAGGATTATTTGATAAAATTAAAAAAAACAAGAGAGATTGATTATGAAAAAATCCTTGCTGTTTATGATGTGCGGTGCATTGATTCTGGGCGGTTGCGCAACGGATTCTGACACCCCTTATAACGAGAAAGATTTTGCCCAGGGCGGCACGGACGCACCGTTGTACAACGAACGTACCAGCACGTTTATGCAATCGGACAATCAGTATTCTAATATTGATTCGTATAAACCGAAAACCGCCGAAGAGAAAGAAAAATCCAATAACAAGTGGAACACGTCGCGCATGGAAACCCGCTGGCAGGAATACAAGGGCGCAATGGTGCGCGTGCAAATCTTGTTGGGAAATACTGATTTGCGCGAAATGCGCCTGCGCTTGATTCAGAATGCCGACGGTATGGATGTCGACGGCGACAGCCGCGCCATCTTGGGTCAGGTTGCAGATTTCGAAATGAAACGTGTTTGTGGTCGCAACGCGGACAGCATTGTTATGGTGTATGACCGCCCATCGTTTGATGTGATGCGCCCAACGCCGTTCTTTGATTATAGAATTGAGGCCGAGGGTGCAACCATGCGCGAATACGGTTTCAGATGTGTTTATAATAAATAACTTACAAAAGGGTGAACAGATGAAAAAAATCATGGCCACAGTTATTGCCGCTGGGGCATTTGCGCTGGGCGCGTGCGACAGCAATGCAAACGATGTTGCAAAAAATGGTGACACCGTCGTTATTGACTTTGCCGGATTCAAAGACGGTGTTCAATTCCCAGGGGGCACGGCAACGGGCTACAAATTGACACTGGGCAGCAACACATTCGTCCCCGGATTCGAAGAACAACTGGTCGGTATGGCGCGTGGCGAAACCCGTGATATCAATATCACATTCCCAACGAATTATTACCCAGAATTGGCGGGTCAAGACGTTGTGTTCAAGGTCACCGTCCAAGATATCATTAAATAAAACCAACGGGGCATCGCCCCGTTTTTTTATTCCCCTCCATCGGGAGGGGTGTCCGCGTAGCGGACGGGGAGGGTTACTGATTAGTGATAAAGTGAATAAGTGATAGAGTGATGTAGTTTGATGTGCGCCATCGGCGCACCTTTATATTTACTGGATTGCCACGCTGCGCTCGCAATGACAAGGGTGCTAGAAGTGCAAGGAAAATAGATATAACAAGGGCGCAAGCCCGCAGGCGACACAAATACTAAATTCATAGAAATATTGTCATTGCGAGGAATGAAATGACGAAGCAATCCAGTGAATAAATACGCGCGCCGTTCGGCGCGCTATCTATTATCTATACTCTAAAAAAATGCCCCAGACGGGGCATTTTTTATTCCACGGCAACGATAAATATTTTCGCGTCGTTCGCGGCACGGATTGTGGCCTCTTTATCAACCACAAAGCACGTCTTGGCATTCACAATAATCCCGCGCAGGTGCGCCGCTGCAACCGCGCGCACGGTATCAACACCAATCGCCGGAATATCAATGCGCAAATCTTGCCCTGGTTTTGTCATTTTGGCAAAGACGCCACTGGCGCGGCGTTTGTTTTTGCGCATATCAACCACGCGTTCCAGCATTTTCGCCGTACCTTCGGCTGCTTCGACCGCGATTACCTGTTTATCAACCACAACCGATGCGCCAATGTCGGCGGCACCGATGGTGTGCGAAACATCCACCGCGCGTTCAATGTCGCGCGTGTCGCGTGCGGTGGGCTTTGCCTTGGTTTTTACACCCGCCGTTTCGAATGCCAGTTCTGGCGCGGCGTCCTGTGCCGCGACAATTTCAAATCCACGTTTTTCCAGTGCCTTGTTCAATGCAACCCCCATAGAATCATATCCTTTTTGATGTTTCACAATGCTGAACAGCATTCCGATTGACCACCAATCTGGGCGCATGTCAGCAAAATTTGGGTGCCCCAGTGCCCCCACAAATGTCAGTTTATGAATCCCGCGCCGGCGAAATTCGCGAATTGCCGGCCACGCGCCGCCCAATCGCACCGTTAAATCAGGATTCAATTCTGGATTTACAAAATTCTTTAACCCCACGATATACACGTCCCAGCCATTGCGGCGCAATGCATCGCGGGTAAAGAACGGCAAATCCAACGCGCCTGCAATCAGGGCGATTTTTTTATCTGTGCTTTTTTTCTTCATGTCCAGAATCATACGCGCAAAAGGGGCTGGAATCAAGTTGCAATTTATGATAAAATTTCTGCATAATAAATAAACAGGCGAAAAAATATGAAACAGATTTCTTGGTTTGGGGTTCTGGTGGTGCTGATGCCGATGGCGTCCGGCGCGGCCGGGTACAGTAATTCTGCCTTCCAGCGCGAGGTTAAAACCGGACTGGATTTGGTTGGTGCGCGTGCAAACGTTGATGTGTTGCCGGACACCGCCCCTGGGGAATTGGGCGCGGACGTGTACCAGACCGTTGGGGCGGCGGACAATGCCGATACCCAAATGTTTATTCCAACGACAATGTATGTTCGTATGGGTGCGGGTCTGAATTTGGGCTTTGCCACAGATCAGGCGAAAATTGGCGATGAAAAATTCGATGCCAGTGGCGGCTATGCAACCCAGATTGGTTTGGGCTGGAATTTATCATCGTATGTCCGGACAGAGGTTGACTTTCAATCCACAACACTGAAATTTTCAGATATCAAAGACATCACGGCGGATTATCGCACGGTTGGCGCAATGCTGTATTTCGATTTTGCGCGTCGCTATGTCCAGACGGGTGATATCACGCGTCGCCGCACATTTGTGCCGTTCATGGGGCTGGGTGCGGGATTTGGCCAGTATGAATTTCAGGGACGCGCCGGCGCAGATGGATTTGTTATTGCCGCGCCACGTGCCGCATTGGGCTTTAACGTAATGTTGACCGATTTGATTGGTATTGATGTTATGTATCAGTACAATATGATGATTGGTCATGGATTTGGTTGGGGTGTGCGTGATGGCGGTGTTGATAACATCAGCAACGTTATGGCGTCATTCCGTGTGAACTTTTGATGGGGGCATGTAAAATGAAATATGGATTCTTGTTTGGTCTGGTGGGTTTAATGCCGGCGGTTGCGTCCGCGGCAATCCCGTATCGTGTGGAACAGGTCAGAACCCCCGTCGCGGCAATTTCTGGCAATGATGACGAGGCATTTGCCCGCACGCACCGTTTCTATGTTGGTGGCATGTATGATTTTTCAATGTGGGACAGTTATACGTCCGATGACATGCTGCATGTGGCGGGCAAAAACACTTCATCGTTCGAGGCCGTCGCCGGCGTCCGTATCTTTGATACTTTCCGTGTCGAGGCGAACTATGTTCGCACCGCCGCCGAATGGGACGCGTTCAAATTGACGGGTAATACCGCATTTGTAAATGCGATATTTGATGCCCGTATCGACAGTATGTATCGTCTGTTCCATTCCCAGCGTATTGTGCCGTATGTTGGCGCGGGCGCAGGTCTGTCGTGGAACAGTGGCGATGATATTCATCTTGATAAAAAAATCAGCCCAGTTGCCGCGGCATTGGCGGGGGTTGGATTTGAACTGGGTGAACATTTTACGGTTGATTTAGGTTATCGGTACATATATATGTTCAAACCAGAATTTGCAGGTCTGTCGGATTTTGCGCCAACCGCGCATCAGTTCCGCGCTGGCGTTCGTCTGAATTTCTGAGAATAAATGAAAACATGTCCGTTTTTTGGTGTTTGTGGTGGTTGCAAATTTGATTTTGCCGCCGCTGACTATCACGACCAGAAAATGGCATTGTTGCGTGATTTGCCGATTACTGGCGATGCCGTGTGGACGGCGGCGGGATTGCGCCGTCGCGCCGATTTCGCGTTTGCTGGGGGAAATTTCGGATTCTATGCCCCACAATCCAAGGATATTGTGCCGGTGCGGTCGTGCCCGAATCTGGTGCCTGAAATAAACGATATTTTGCCAGCGGTGGCGGCATTGCCATGGGTGGCGTCTGGTGCATGCCTGATTACATCGTGTGATAATGGCATTGATGTCGCAATATCATCAAGTGTGCCATATTTTACGGCGGAATTTCGCGATGCAGCGATAAAAATCCCCGCAATTCGCATTACGTGGAATGACCGTACGATAAAGCAAACTGGCGCGCCACAGGTAAACTTTTCGGGGCGTGCTGTTGCGTACCCACCGGCGGCATTTTTACAACCAACGGTTGCCAGTGCGGACGCATTGCGCAATATGGTTGTTGCAGCGGCGTCTGGCGCGCATCGCGTTGCAGATTTATTTTGTGGACTGGGAAATTTTACATTTGCCCTGAATGCCGACGGGTTTGATATTGTGGGCACGGGCGTAAAGCGTGATTTATTTACGCACCCGCTGACGGTTGGTATGCTGCGCGCATATGATTGTGTTGTTATGGACCCGCCACGTGCGGGCGCGTTGGCACAATGCAAAGAATTGGTTAAATCTGATGTTGCACGGGTAATATATGTGTCGTGCAACCCACAAACATTTATGCGCGATGCGCGGGTATTGACCAATGGCGGGTATCAGATGCAGCAATTGATTCCCGTTGACCAATTTGTTGGCAGTGACCATTGGGAACTGTTTGCCGTATTTGAAAAATAAATCAGTTATTATTTATCAGTTCGCGCTTTAATATGCGTACGTTTTGCATCATATCATCAATCAGGCGGTGTACGCGGTTATAGTCCAACACGCGGCACGGCGCGTTTGGAAAATCATTTTCAAAGAATGGAACAACCGATACCCCCAACGCGTTTGCAATTTGGCACATGCGCCACACAGACACGCGGTTTGTCCCAGATTCGTATTTTTGAATTTGTTGTGGCGTGATGCCGATGCGTCGGCCCAGTTCTTGTTGTGATACGCCCATAAATTCACGTGCGCGTCGCAGAAACTCGCCCGCAGTGCGGTTAAATTCTTGTTCGGCAAACGTCTGTGCAATTCCAACCATCTGGTATTCCTTTCCTTGTGCGTTTATACAACAAAAAACCACCAGAAAAATTCAGGTGGTTGGAGGTTAGAAACTATTCAAACGAAATAGTGTGTTTATTCAATATATTCACACACCTCCAACCAGCGGGTTGGAGTACTTTTCATTTTGGTGTCACCAAAACGCGTTTGAAGGGGTTTCTATTCCCCGCAACGGCAACACGCCATTGCACAAACATTATATGGTTTTTGTACTGTAAACACAACAAAAAAAACGCCGCCGGTGTTGCCCAGCGGTGTTTCCGAATGCCCTGAAAGGAAGGAAAGGAGAAAAAGAAATGGGCATTCTAAACTGTAAAAAGGGTTGGGGCCCAGAGTCCAGAGGAGAGAGAATGTAGGAGGGAGTCTGAATCCCTGAACCCCGTGTCGCTGGGGTTTCCCCCTTTGACGAATCGAAATGTAATACAATATTTGTTATTTGTCAAGAATAATTGTCAAAATTTTTTTTAGACAATTTTTTTATTGTGCGTCTGGTGGCGGGATTTTTTGCCTAACTTGTTGATATTCCTAGGAAATGGCACTTGTTGCGGTCGCGGGGGGTTGGGCATAAAATCACTGTACAGGTTCAACAAATTGGCACAAAACCACAGGAGAATGATATGACACACGAAGATGTATGGCGCGCAATAGAACGTTTTGCCGATGAACACGGTATGTCTTGTTCCGGATTAGCCCGATGCAGTGGTCTGGACCCGACCACGTTTAACCGCAGCAAACGCTGGTCCCGCGAAGGGCAACCACGCTGGCCGTCAACCAACAGTATTTCAAAAATATTGTCGTCAACGGGGGCAAATATCGCCGATTTTACCAAGTTTATAGACCCGCCCGCACGTTCGCGCGAATAATCACATAAATTTGATAATGCCGCGCATGGGGTGCTGCGCGGTATTTTTTATGGACAATCGTGTATGCTTCGTTTATGCTGGTTGTATGTTAAGTGGCATCAGAATATATTCCGCAGATACCGTGTGGCGTCGCATATTGTCTGATTTGAATGCGACGGTGCTGGATTCGCCCGATGTGACCGCGGTGGATTTTGATGTACTGGTTATTCCGCCACGTGCCACTGCCATGGAATTAAAGGCGGTGATATTGGCGGCCATGGACAATTCAAATATTATTCATAATGTATTTGGCCGTGATGTGGCGTTACCACGTCTGCAACGCCAGATTATCGTCCTGTTGACCCAGACGGGCGGTATGACCGCCGCACAGTTAAAGGTTGCGCTGGGGTATTCGCCAAACGCTGCAACACATACGGTTGATACGGCAATATATCAACTGCGCCGGACATTTGGACGGGAACTGATTCAAAATAACAATGGGGTGTATAAAATTGGCCGGATATAAATTGATTTCTTTTGATAAAATACCCAGTACCCAAACATACGCGTTGGACATGGTGGCGTCCGGTACGGCGCGCGATCACACCATTGTCATGGCAGAGGCCCAATCCGCCGGTCGTGGCCGCTATCGTCGTACGTGGGTGTCGCACCATGGTAATTTGTACGCCAGTTTTATTTTCAGTGCGCCCGAACGCGATCCGCGCCTGTCATATATGGTTGCGGTTGCCATCGCAGAAACGATTCTGTCGTTTGGTATTACGCCCGCGATAAAGTGGCCCAATGATATCTTGATTGATGGAAAAAAGGTTTGTGGTGTATTGATTGAATACGCCGGTGCGTTTGTAATTGTTGGCATTGGCATCAATATCAAATCCAACCCAACGGTTGCCGAAAACGTGACAACCAAATTAGAAAACTATGCCGATGTGCCCAAGGCCGAATTATTAAATCGCCTGATGCGCAATTTGGACAAATGGATGAAAACAGATTTCGCAACTGTGCGCGCACGCTGGATGGAACTGGCAATCGCGTTGCGTAAAATCGTAAAGTACCGCGACCAAGACGTCGAACTGATTGAAATCAACGAAAACGGTGCGCTGGTTTTGCGTCGTGGTTCGGAATACTTGTTGGCATATGGCGACGAAATCAGTATGAAATAAATGCTGGATTTCCGCACGATTGCGTGTGTGATAAAAATACACACTTGACTTTTTACGCGATTTGTGATATTATATAAAACATCAATCAGCAAGATTATGTCCGCATCAGGCGGATTTTTTTATTGCAATTTTTGACCGCGATTTTTCCATCGCGGTCTTTTTTTTATACCAACACACGGGGGGCGCATATGGAATTGGAACTGATATCGAATGCCACGCAAATGACACGTGATGCATATAAAATCGCACGCAGGGTTTATGCCGAAACATCTGGCAAATCATTGCCATTGGTCGAAGCGTTCACATCAATGATTGCAAATATTGCGCGCGCCCGTGGCATCACGCCGGCATCTGTGGTGGGTGATACCGGTTTATTCACATGTGATGCAAACGCAGAAATTGATACAACAGGTCGCGCGTTTCAAATGTGCCTGCGCACCGCGCAACGAATGCTGCGTGGTAATTTGATGGACGCATCGCATGGTGCAACACGATTTCATGCGTCCAATCAAATGCCGGATTGGGCGGTATCGCGTGGATACATTGCCGATATCGATGGCATGCTGTTTTATCTGTAACCGTGTGGTGACAAAATGCAACGAATAATTCATGGTGGATTTTTATCAGACCGTCGCACGCAAATTATGTCGGGCGTTGGTATATTGTCGGCGGTCGCAGCGTACTTGGTCGGCGACAGCGATATATTTATATTACTGCAAACGATATTTACGCTTGGCGGAATTTATTTTATGCGCAAACAACCAAACACAACCAAAGGAAAATAATAATGGAACAGATTCCTGAAAAATTTCAAAACACAGATGGCACATTAAACGCGGACGCATTGATAAAATCATACACTGAATTGGAACGCAAGATTGGAACAATGGTCTCTGTTCCAACCGCGGACAGTGATGATGCCACGCGCGCACGATTTAATCGTGCGATTGGTGTGCCCGCATCGGCTGACGAATATCCAACAAATGATTTGTTTGGTGATGCAGATTTGCAGAAAAAATTTTTAGAAATTGGATTGACATCATCACAGGTTGAACAAATTTATCACATCGCAGATGAATTTTTATCACCTGTGTTATCAGATTTATTTGTTGCGCAAAAAACAGAAAATGCATTTGCAGAATTGCAAAAATTTTTTGGTGGTGCGGACAAAATGCACGATGCAATAAAACAAATAAATGATTTCGGTACGCGATTTTTACCCGCCGATGCATTTGATGAACTGTGCTCTACACCCCAGGGAATCCAAGGTGTGTACAGAATGATGCAATCCATTGAACCGAACGTTGAAATTGCAAATGATGATAATAAAAATTTATCTGATTCTGATTTGCGACGCATGATGCGTGATCCAAAATATTGGCGTGATCATGATGCGGAATATGTTCGCAAAATAGAAAATGGTTTCAAAAAATTGTATTCATAACGAAAAAAAATTCACTTTCTTCTTTACTAATATTTTTGTTTCATATAAAATATAAAGTAAGAACAAAAAAATTTGTTCTATCCAAAAAAAATATTAAAAGGAGAGAAGAATGGCATTCACATTCTTGAAACCAGCGGCAAAGAAAGTTGCTGCGAAACCAGCAGCGAAAAAAGTTGCTGTTAAAAAGCCAGCTGCAAAACCAGCAGCGAAAAAAGTTGTTGCTAAAAAACCTGTTGCCAAGAAAGTAGCAGCGAAACCAGCAGCAAAGAAAGTTGCAGTTAAAAAGGTTGCTGCAAAACCAGCAGCAAAAAAAGTAGTTGCTAAGAAACCAGCAGCGAAACCAGTTGCAAAGAAAGTCGCAGCAAAAAAGCCGGTTGCTAAAAAAGCCCCAGCTAAAAAAGTTGCTGTGAAAAAGCCAGTTGCCAAGAAAGCACCTGCAAAGAAAAAATAATAAATTTCCCCACCGTTTGGTGGGGTTTTTAATTGCATGAAAAATTTCAGTCGTATCGTTATTGGTGCGACTGAAAATTTTTATCGGATAATTCTGGGGCATTGCCCCAGAACCCATTTTGTTCGCATCAGGCGGCGCGACATAATCGCACAACCGTTTGATTCGTATTTGTCGGACGTAATTCATTACGTCTTTTTTTATTTTAATCAAAAGGAATTTTTATGTCTGTTTCAATCGATAATGTTTTTATCAAACAATTCGAAGCCGACGTTCATTTGGCGTACCAGCAAATGGGCACTAAATTGCGCGGCACGGTGCGCAGTAAATCTGGTGTTATCGGCGCATCAACAACATTTCAAAAGGTTGGTCGTGGCACGGCCGCAACAAAATCACGTCATGGTATTGTGCCGGTTATGAATCTGAATCACGAACCGGTTGAATGTGTATTACAGGATTACTATGCCGGCGATTGGGTTGATGCATTGGACGAATTGAAAACCAACATTGATGAACGTCGTGTTGTTGCCAGTGCCGGTGCATACGCATTGGGACGCAAGACCGATGAACTGATTGTGAATGCAATGTCGGGTGCAACGGCGTCTGTGGGCGATTATTCGGCGGGCCTGTCCAAAGATTTAATCTTGTCCGCGGTCGAAGAATTGAACAAGAAAGATATTCCCGACGACGGTCGTCGTTTCGCAGTTGTCGGTGTGCACCAGTGGAAAGAATTGCTGGGCATCACAGAATTTGTATCGGCGGACTATGTGGGCAATGACCTGCCACTGATTTCGGGCGGCGCGTCCAAGAAATGGTTGGGCATCACATGGGTGCTGTATAACGCATTGCCATTGACCGATACGACAAAGCGCGATTGCTTTATCTATCACGCAACCAGCATTGGTCACGCCTGTGGCCAAGAGGTCAAGACCGACATTTCATGGCACGGTGAACGCGCCGCGCACTTTATCAGCAACAGCATGTCCCAAGGGGCGGTTCTGATTGATGGTGACGGTATTGTTCGCATGAAATGCAAAGACGCCGACGGCGAATAAAACCCCAGTTCCACATAAACATAACCAAAGGGAAAATAAATGGCTTTTCAGAATAAAAATTTGTCTGTGATTGCGTATGCAAATGGTTTTACATTGTGGCACTATGCCGAAAACGTAACGATGGCAACAATCACGGCCAGTGGTTATTTCAACGATGTTAAAACATTGATGAACACCGGCGACATTGTGATTATCAATGCGTCTGATAATACATCGCTGAAAAAGGTTGCCGTTGCGTCTGGCAATGTTACAACCGCCGCATTGGCGTAATCGCATATAAATTTTATTGTGTGTTGGGTCGGCATGATACGTGTCGACCCCGTTTTTATTTATAAAGCAGGGGAATATTATCATGCTGACCAAAATAGATTTGTGTTCAATGGCATTACTGAAACTGGGTGAAAAGCCAATTCAGTCGTTGTTGGACGATACGGCCGCCGCGCAACTGGCGCGCACATTGTTTGACCCGTTGACCGATGCACTGATTGCGTTGCATCCATGGCGATTCGCGACAAAGCAGTTTGAACTGACCAAAAACGCCGATGGTGATTTTTTAATTCCGTCGGAATGCCTGCGCGTGACGCATACTGGTGGCAATGCCATTATTGGCAATCGCATCACCGCCCAACCAGACCGCATAACGATTATCGGTCTGACCCGTGTTGCGCCAGATGCGTATCCGGCGTATTTCGCATCACTGGTTGCGACAAAATTGGCGATGGAATTTTGCGTGCCACTGACCGGTGACCAAACGATATTCAGAACATTGGCGGCGTTGTATGACGCAGAATTGCAATCTGCAAAATTCATAGACAGCACCACGACCGCCGTCGCGGGTATTGAAAACTTTTCACTGATAAATGCACGATTCTAGGATTACGGGGGAATATATGGGAAACTTTGTAAAGACGACCAGTTCGTTTGCCAATGGCGATATCGCCCCAGAATTTTATACGCATGATAATTTGCATGGTCTGTCCGCGTTGGTCAATATGGACGTTATTGCGGGCGGGGGATTGCGCCGTCGTGCGGGATTGTGCCGCATTGCCGAATTGGCCACGTCGGCGCGACTGATATCATTTTCAGTTGGCCAAGATGACGAATACATTCTGGCAATAATGGCGGGACATATCAATGTGTACAGCGGTACGGTTCGCGTATGCGATATCATCGCACCATGGACGGCATCTGACATTGCCCAGATTCAATATGCCCAGCGTTTCGGCACAATGATTTTTGTGCACCCAGAATACCAGCCGCGCATATTGCGCAAAACGGAAACGGGTTTTGAACTGACGACATTTGAATTTGCGCGCAGTGATGATGACATGACGGTTCACATACCATTTATGCGATTTGATGACACGCGCGATATAAAAATCACCATCACCGCAAACAGTGCCGGCAATAATTTCGCCACATTTACAACCAGTGCCGCATTCTGGAACGATGATTGCGTTGGGGGCACATTTTTACTGATGGATAAACAGTGGACTGTACATCAGGTCACCAGTCCAACCGTTGCGGTTATGCGCACAAACGGGGCATTCACATTGCCCACCGCCCCCATCACCGATTGGCGCGAGGCCGCATTCAGCACCCGTCGTGGTTGGCCGGTCAGCATCACATTTCACCAAGACCGATTGGTATTCGGCGGTTCGCGTGATTACCCATCTGGCGTTTGGCTGTCTGGGGTGGGGCGGCATAATGATTTTGATGTGGGCACTGGTCTGGACGATCAGGCGATTTTCATCACATTACTGTCCCGCCAGCGTCAGCAAATCTGTACCGTGGTCAGCAGTGATAACCTGCAAATATTGACCACCGTTGGCGAATGGGCGATTGCGAACAAGCCATTGACCCCATCGTCGGTTGATATAAAGCAGCATACGTCTGTGGGCAGTGTGGCATTACGATATTTGCCCCCGCAACAGATAGAGGGCGCGACCATATTCATTTCCGCCAGTGGACGTGACATTCGCGAATTATGCTTGGACGAACTAGGCGAAAATTACAGTGCAACCGACCTGTGCGCGTATGCCAAACATTTAATGACGTCACCCACAGACATTGCATATAACCAATCCACACGGCAACTGTTTGTTGTTATGGCGGACGGCAATATGGCGGTATTGAATCATAACGCGGCACTGAATATATCGGCGTGGTCTGTGTACCAGACCCGTGGCAACTTTATATCTGTTGCGGTTTTGGGTGACGACACATATGTGGTTGTTCGCCGTGGCGATAAATACTGGTTGGAAAGATTTTCATCAGACGCACTATCTGATGGTGATGCGTTGCCATTTTCGGTGTTGGCATCGGGCGTGCCATTGCGCGCATCGGGGCATAATGCGGCGCGTGCCCGCGTTCGTCGCGTAACGGCGCGCGTGATGGATACGCGTTCATTGTTTATAAATGGCGTTCGTGCCGATATTCCAAACGCGGCGCAAAGCACGTCGGGATACACTGGTGATGTGCATGTGTCGCAGCTGGGCTGGGCACGTGATACCAGCGTCGCGCCATGGACAATCACCAGTGATGACCAGTTACCGATAACCATTCAATCGGTAACGGTTTACGGAAACTATACGATTTAACCACCAAACAAAAAGGACACATTATGGGACAGTTGGTATCAGATGTTCAATCCGTTCTGGATTACAAGAAAAACAAGCAAGAGGCCAAATCGCAACGCCAGAAAATTCTGGCAGATATGGCGGCCGATGAACAGACCAAGGTGAACTTGGTCAAAAAAGCATTGGCGACCCAGCGCGCAAAATACGGCGCATCGGGTATGTCAAACCGTGGCATGACCGAAGGGGCGGTGTTGCGTCGCCTGACGTCTGAAACGGAACAGCCGTATGATGAAAAGCGTCGCAACGCGCTGGAAAAATTACGCAAAATTAAAACGACAAAACCAAACCTGTTGAAAACATTGCTGGCCAGATTTGATGATTTGGTTGGATAACAGATGGGGGCATGTATGTATAAAATATCATATACTGGCGATGGTGCGACCACGGAATTTCAATTTGCATTCCCGTTCTTTCAAAATGCGGACGTTCACGTCGCGATTGATGACGTATTACAATCGGACAGTGCAGGCATTTATTCGGTTATGCCAAACGAAGATTTTTCGGGCGGTACAATCGTGTTTCAAACCGCGCCCGCGGCAAATACCAACATTGATATATTTCGTCGCATTGCGCTGGCGCGCGTGATTGATTACCAGCCAACATTGCCGATTGATGTCGCCGCCCTGAATGCCGATTTTAATTTTTTATTAGAGGCATTTCGTGACCTGCGCGCGGTTGATTTGGATTTGACCCAGTGGGCAAACACCTTTGATAATGTAAAGTCATTTTTGGATTATAACCTGCGTGTTATCCAAGATAAATTGTCAGGGGGTGGCGTGATGGGGCTGTATAATAATCTGGTGTCGGTATTGGACGGGGCGTTGCCGAAACTGATAAATGATTACGGGGCAATTACAGACGCGGCTCCAAATGAAAATCGCGATGACTACGGCGTTTTGTGATTTTTTGGACGAATGGAACGCGGTATTGAATATGACGACGCCTGCGCATCATCGCCAGATAATGAATTTCTTGGTTGATGTTTTGATGCGCCCACCACACCGCGGGTTGCTGATGGCATTTCGTCATTCGGGCAAATCAACGGTTGTTGGAATCTTTGCCGCGTGCGTGCTGTGCATGCATCCAGAATACCGAATTTTGATTTTATCGGCGGAAAGCACGCTGGCATCGCGTATGGTGGGGCATATTCGTAATATATTGGAAAATCACCCGCGCTGTGTCGATATGATTCCCACCGGCCGTCGCGCATGGTCGTGCGACAGAATAACCATCAATCGCCCCGTGGGCATTCGTGAACCATCGGTTATATGCGCCGGCATCGCGGGCAATATCACCGGCAGCCGTGCCGACCTGATAATCTGTGATGATGTGGAAGTGCCAAATACATGCAACACCGCCCAGAAACGCGAAAACCTGCGTGAACGTTTGCGTGAATTGGAATTTATTTTGTCACCCACCGGCACAATGATTTATATCGGCACACCACACACAACCGACACGATATATCGCACCAGCGACGGGGACTAGATAGATGTTGGCGCGTCCGGCGCATTATCAGATGAAATCGGTTCGCGCACACTGATAAACGCACGCAGTTTGTGCAGTAATTCTTCGCCTGCATCGCCAAACATTGGCAGATATGTTTCGTATTCCGGCATGTCGGCCTGTAATTGTGCATGTGCACGTTCGGACAATGGCTGGTTCAACATATCTGTTGCCACGTGCCACAAGAAATATGCACGATACGTTTTGGTAATCACTGCCCATTTTTGCAACAGGTCAGGGCGCGTTGCCAATGCCGCACGAATTGCAACCGTCCATTCATTGCCAAAACGTTTGACAACGCTCAGGTTCTGGATACGCTCCAAACCCTCGTCGTCGGGGGTAAATGCGTTTATGCCGGATTCCAGTTCCGACATTTCCGTCGGTGTCAGTGAAATTGTCGCCACGGATTGATCCATCGTTCCACCATACGGCAACAGTTCGCGTTCAATGGAATCCATTGGTGTTTTCCCGCTGCGCAGGTTTTCGATATGTTGAATCAACATTTTGCCCGTTGGCAACGCGCGTAATTCACGCATGACATCATTGTCGGCCTCGGCAACGAACACTTGATTTACCGCCGCCCAACCGCCAAATATAACGTGTTCTTGGCGGTACAGGTTCAGCAATTTCTGGGCAACTGTGCTGGCTTTGGTTTTCATATCTCTCTCCGTTTGAAATGGTTATTCCATAACAATCATAATAACCTTGTGCATGGTGTGGCCAATAATCTTTTCTTCGGGTGATGCAATCTGACCATAAACCTTGCCCTTGGAATCTTGGCGGACACTGACAATCTGGGCCGTGGCAACCGCATCAGGTTCTAATTTGTCGAAATCAGTATCAACGCAAACCGCCAAATCGCCAACCGCGGGCGCGGTTGTTGCATCGGCAAACACATACGCGTGTTCTGGGACAAAACCGCCCAGACGTTTGGAATTTGGAATCACGGCATAGATACCGCTACGACCCTCCAACGGCATTGGGGCAACAATCATTGTTTCATCAGATTTTTTGAATGTGATTGATTTGCCATCTGGCACGCCGAATACAGGGACAAGTTTCTTGCGCGCACTGTCGTACAATTTTGCGCCATACAGCCCGCCGTGCATATCAATCCCAGACGCCGGATTGTCCGGAATCAAGACGGATTTAACGCGTTCTTTGACCTTGCTGATTTGCTTGTTCAATTCGCCGGATTTGTACAGGTTGGCAATCTTGTCGAACAATTTTTCGGCACTCATTGCAAAAGATTTCGCCAATGGTTCAATTTCGTTTTGGTAAATTTCGCGCTGGCCAACCTCTATCTTGTGATAGACGGACAACGTCATACCCGCGTCCGCGGCGGCCTGTGCGATGGTTTTGCCTGTCTGCTGACGAATCTTGCGCAGACCACTGCCAAAGATTTTCAGACCGCTGTCTTCGTTATCATTCAGACGGCGTTTAATTTCACTCTGCCACTGGTCGGCGACGGCATCATCTTCCTTGATGAAAATGTCGGACAACTTGCAACCCAAAATGTTGCAGATATTCAATAACTGTTTTTGGTTCAGGCGACGGACACCCTTTTCAATCTTGGACACAGCGGACAAAGACAGGTGTGATTGACGCGCCAACTCGGTCATTTTCATACCTGTTGCCATACGAATATTTCTGATATTGTTTGGAAATATGATTTCTTCTTGGGCCATCGCAGAACTCCTGATTAAATATTTCTTGACAAAATATTAGTCAATTTTTGCGTCCGCCGCAAGGAAATAATTACAAATCGTCTGGAAATGCTGATGGGTCAATTTGCTCTGGCGCACCTGTGTCGTCGGCCATTGATTCCTGTGCAGGCGATGTGTTGGAATAATCATTTTCGCCGCGGGCCTCAACCTCGTCCAGATTGTCGAACAAACTGTAATCGCCAAAGAACGCCATACGTACGGTTTCAGGACGACCATGACGGTTTTTGCCGATGATAACGTCGGCCTTTCCGCGCGAGCGTTCCAAACGCTTTTGATACGATTCCTGAATATTGGCATTGGTGTTGCCCGAAATACGTTGTGACGGGTCGCGATTTTCCAAATAGTATTCTTCGCGGTACGTGAACATAACAATATCAGCGTCCTGTTCAATAGACCCTGATTCACGCAAGTCCGCCAACTGTGGGCGTTTATCATCACGGTTTTCAACGCTACGCGACAACTGGGACAGGGCAATAACTGGAACATCTAATTCTTTGGCCAGCATTTTCAGCCCACGTGTGATTTCGGAAATTTCTTGGACACGGTTGTCGTTTTTGCGGCCGCCTGGGGACGTCATCAACTGCAGATAGTCAATGACAATCAACGCAATCCCGCCACACTTGCGTGCCAAACGACGTGCGCGGGTGCGAATCATTGGCACGGACATCCCAGGGGTGTCATCAATAAACAGTGGCACGCGACCGATTGCCTGTGCATACTGGGTCATTTTCAAAAATTCTTCGTCTGAAAAAGACCCCTCGCGCATGGCGGTTGCTGGAACCTTGGACTGTGACGACAGCACACGCGCCGCCAACTGTTCTTGGGACATTTCCAAACTGAAAAATACAACCGCGCCCTTGTACTGTTCGTTGGCACGACCCGATAAAATAGCATTTGCGGCATTGAACGCAATGTTCATCGCCAGCGTTGTTTTACCCATTGCCGGACGACCCGCGATAATAATCAAATCACTGTGGTGCAGACCACTGATGGATTTATCCAACGCGTTCAAACCCGTTGTCAGACCAGACAATTTACCATCGGCCTTGTATGCAACCTCGGCCTCTCTCAGTGCGCCAGCCAATGCGGTGGCAATAGGTGCAACCTCGCGCTTGGATTCGCCAGACGACGCCAAATTGAATAACTTTTGTTCGGCAACCTCTATCTGGGTTGAAACAGGATTGTCTAAATCCTCTACAAAAGCGTTGTCGGTAATTGATTGCCCCAATTCAATCAGTTCACGACGCAACGCATTGTCGTATACGATGCGCGCGTATTGTTCAACATTTACAACAGTTGCGCCGGCTCCTGCCAACTGGGTCAGGTAATCAACGCCACCAACAGATTCCAACGTCCCTTGTTGGTCCAGATAGTTTTTCGCCGTGATGATATCAAACGGAATACCGGCGGCAAATTGACGTTCCGCCAACTTGTAAATTTCTTGGTGCGCAGGATGCGAAAAATGTTCTGGTTTCAAGAAATCAGAAATGCGTTCCAATGCGCGATTATTCATCAGCACCGCGGCCAAGACGGCCTGTTCGGCCTCCAAATTCGTTGGTAAAGTTTTAGGGGTAAAATCCATGTCTGATATAGTATCTAAAAATTTTGGTTTTTCAACGCCTTTTTTACGTGGCTACAACGTATTGAAAATACCGATAATTGATGCGACGGGTGCGTCTGCGTGGCCTGAATTGTTTCCGCCTGCACGCATCGCAGAATTGCGCGACGCCACCGGCCCGCGTCATTTTGCATCACAGATGTTATTGCAACCTGTCGCGCCAACGCGTGCACGCCTTGACCCGGGGGCACTGCAATTATACGACGATACGTTTGACGGCCGCACCGCGCAAATTGGCGCGCATAAAATTACAGGTGCGGCGGCATATTGGGATCCGTCCAGTGGTCGTCGCGGTCGCGATGGCAGTGTGTGCGTAATCCTGTACCGCGATGATGCATCGCGTTGCGTTTTTATTCACGATATTTTGTACATGACGGTGTCCGATGGCGATACGCATCCATTGGCGCACCAGTGCGATTGTGTACTGGAATTTTTGTCGCGATATAGCATGCGGCGCATCACGATTGAAACAAATGGCATCGGAAATGCATTACCAGAAATAATGCGCGATGCGGCAACCCGTGCCGGCATACCAATCACAATCACGCGGATTACAAATAATCGACCAAAGGTTGACCGAATCTTGGACGCGATAGAGCCCACATTGTCCGCGGGGCGATTGTACGCGCACCGCAAAATAACACAGACGCCATTTATTGCCGAAATGATGGGCTGGTCACCAATTGGTACGGGACACGACGATGGACTGGACGCGGTGGCGGGCGCAATCACAATCGCGCCAACCCCCGTGCGTCCCGCGGGTCACGCGCCCCGCGCATACACAGCAAACACTAATTTTAATGTTTAATATAACAAAGGAGTAAACATGCAAAATAACTTGGAACAAATGTATCGGCGGGCACTGGACGTGCGCGCGCCGTGGTTGGCACGATGGGACGCTGCAATGCGTTACACAATGCCGACATCGGATGCGGATGCCGCCACACTGTTTGATGCAACCGCCGCCGATGCGGTGGACAATTTGGCGGCATCAATTTATTCGCTGATGACGCCACCTGAATCACTGTGGCTGACACTGATTCCAGAAAGTGACGCATCGCCCGATGCAGACGCTGCAACGGCGGCATTGCGTGCGAATCTGAATGATTCAAATTTTTATACCACCATTCACCAGTGCTATTTGGATTTGGTGATTCTGGGCACGGCGTGCCTGTTTATGGCGGAAACGCCAATCGGCGCATCATCGGCGTTTTCGTTTACGTCCGTGCCTATGCGCGATATTGCGATTTTGCCAAACGCGGTATTTCACACCGCCACAATGCCCGCCCGCGAAGTATTGGAAAAATACCCAACATGGACACCGCCCGCCGACATCGCCGACCAGATAAAGCGCGACCCAGCAACGCCATTGCGTCTGGTGCAATCGTTGGTTGGTACGGATTTTACCGCATGGTTGGATGTCGGTGGCGATATTGAAAATAACATCGTCGCCCGCGGAACATTTGAAACCAATCCATACATTATTTTCCGGTGGAGTGTTTTAAGTGGTGAACAATACGGCCGCGGGCCCGTCCTGCGCGCATTGCCAGATATCAAGACCGCGAACAAGGTTGTTGAACTGGTCTTGAAAAACGCGACCATCGCCGTTTCTGGCATATGGCAGGCCGACGATGACGGCGTTATCAACCTGAACAATATCAATTTGACCCCTGGGGCAATTATACCAAAGGCCGTCGGGTCATCTGGTCTGACACCGCTGTCGTCGGGTGCGGATTTTGATGTGTCGCAAATAATATTAAAAGACCTGCGCGAACGCATTCGTCACGCGCTGTTGGCCGATCGGCTGGGGTTATTGTCTGAAAAAGAAATGACCGCAACTGAAATTATGGCGCGCAATTCCGATATGATGCGAATCTTGGGCGCGACATATGGGCGATTGCTGCATGAATTTATCAGGCCACTGACCGACCGCGGGTTACAGATTTTGTCCCGTCGCGGGGTGATTGCGCCGATTGTGCTGAACAGTGACGCAGAACTGAAATACATTGCACCCATTGCCCAGATGGCAGTGTCAGAAAACTTGATTTAACCATGGGGAAAAATTATGAACGAAATTGAACAAAATTATGCACGTACTTTTTCAACCGCGTCGGGTGCGGCGGTGTTGCAGCACCTGCGCCGAATGACGATTGAACGCGTGCTGGGGCCGAATGCATCGGACGCCGAATTGCGCGGGCTGGAATCCCAGCGCGCATTGGTGCACATGATTGAAAATATGATATCGCGGGGGCGAAAATGAAACAGGAAACAAACGCATTGGGTGGAATTATCGCGACCCTGCGTGACAGTTGGTTTTTAATCGCATTTATCGGCGGCCTGATTTATTGGGTGGCACGCCAAGATTCATCGCTGGCGGACATTCAACGCGCCGACACACGCATTACAACACTGGAAAATCGCACGACGATATTGGAAACAGGCATCGGGCAATTACAGATAAAATTGGACACAATTCGCGATGACGTATCGCTGATAAAAACCGCAGTGATAAAATAAAAACGGGGCAAACGCCCCGTTTTATTATTAGCGGCAACCGCCTGTTGCATTACCAATCAATTTGGAGATAGAAATATCTTTGTGCAGCAAGAAATCGTATTCGCAATTACCAGATTTGTAAGAACCTGTGCATGCAGCCAATGTCAAAACGGCAAACAGTGCCAACATAACTTTTTTCATGGTTTCTCCTTTTTTCCAAAAGTTCGTGGAAATTATACAGGACTGCATTCCCAAATGCAATACAAAAAACAGTAAAAAAACGGTTGACATTCCCCGCTGTCTAAATCGCGCCGCGGGCGTGATATATGCGCAGACCGCACACAATAATCACATCAAATCGGGCGTCATACGGGCGTGGCAATCGCGACAAATAAGTTTCCGCCGCACGACGCAGGCGCACGGCCTGTGCCGGTGTAATCGCGTCCCAACCGGCGGTAACGTTTGGACGACGTTTAACCTCTATGAATACAATGACGTTTTTGTGGCGGGCAATAATGTCGATTTCGGCGCGCCCCGTATTTCGGCCCGTAATATACCGCCGACGCAAAATGCGATACCCACGCATGCGCAAATACATGCGCGCCCAAAATTCTGCAAATAACCCAGATTGGTATGTGTTCATACCCAACACCATAATTCAGACAAATCGCATCAAAACGCATACGGTTTTGCTTGGAAATTATCTCTGGCGTCTTGGACATTTTTCGCCGCATCAGACGCATACCGCCCATTGTCCACCAAATCCAACGCGCCATAATACGCCGTCATCATTGGGTCATACGCGTTTGTGGTCGATACCCATTTGTCCGTGCCAGCGTTTGGTGCGCCATACTTGTCCAATACGTTTTGCCAGAATGCCAGAATTTTTTTCTGACGCTGGTTTTCAAATTTCTCGTCTGCGCCCTCTAATTCATTGGCGTCATTGTTGTACACAACGCGCCATACCAAATTGTCGGTCGCATTACTGGTAAAATATACCACGATTGTTTCGCCGGTGTTTTCACGTTCCAAATGTAATTCAGACGCATACAGCAACCCGCGATTGCGCGCCAAACTGTTCACACACTTGGACAATTCGGCGGGAATCACAATCCCTTGGCGGCGACATTCATAGTCCAGATTATATTTCCAATCCTTGGCAATGGTGTAAACAATGCTGTCTTTTTTGCGTGGGGAATATAACCCTTTGTCCTTGAAGAATAATGTTTGCACATCTTCGAATGGCATACCCAGCATAACGCCAGCAATATCAAATGATGACACCGCCGCGGGTGATGCGCCGGCATTGATAGATACCGATTCCACATTGATATCTGCGTCCCCACTGTCGGTGATGGCAAAGTTATCAAAATCAAACGGATCATCATTTGCCGCCATCGCAGGTGCAACGCACACTGCCAACCAAGCTAACAAAATTACAAAACGCATTTTCATATTCATACCACCCCAAAACGATGTTATCTGATAATAACCTCGCGCACTTCGAACTTAAACAGGTTCGCAGGATCGCCACCATTGTCCAGATACCGATGCACGCCATAATCCACAATAGAATCACGCAGACCGGATTCATATCTGATTTTCATATACATCGTGCCGTGCGTAACAGTTGGGGCAACGGACAAATCATTTGCCACATTCCATGTGCGCAATTCATAGTCCGCCTGCCAATAATCACTGCCGGTGGGGCGCAATATATCGCCAACAATCGCCGCGGTGCGCATTGTGCCGTGTTCGGCCATGGTCTGGATTTCATTGGCAACCGTGTTTTGCCATGTGCGAAATACATCTGCGCCCGACATGCGGGCCAACACACTGTCCGAACGGGTGCGGCGCGCAATGTTTTCACGATCCGGAATCACATAGAAATATTCCGTAACATACCGATCAACCAGCATATTCAAAATACGGCTTTCGCCCATTTCATCGGGGGTCTGTAATTCCCCAGGGCGATCGGCGGACAAATTATTTGGCTGGAAAAAGAACGTATCAATACTGCGTTTTTCGCCGGCATCATAAATTGCACCACCCAGATACAACGCCCCAAACGTCAGTACCAGCAACATCAGACCCGCCAAAAACATAATCAGTTTTTTCATCAGTTCAATCTGTATGTGTTAAATCCCGCGATATAGTACCCCAGTGTTCGTGGATACCACGATGTTTGACGTGCAACCTTGGCAAAGGCGATGATTTGCATATCGCCGTCCAGTGTGCTGGACACGGTTGCCTGAATCGACCACGTGCCACCATTCTGTGTTATTTGCCCAACGGGTGCAATCTGCATACTGGTTGTGTCAACCGTCATGCGTCCGCCACGTGCGGCAATATCCTGCCAATTTGGAATCACGTTGTACACGAATGTGTTAAACACACTGTCCGATGTGGCGCAATACATCGCACATGTCTTGTCCGTGCGTGCCGGCGCATCGTCAGAACGACATTGTTCGCGTTCGCACGTTTGCCACATGGCGGTGTTATCGGCATCGCGTGACACCGTGAACCAATCGCGTGTGAAATTCGCAATCACCGATTCCTGCATTGTGCGGGTTGCAGAATACGCCATTTGACCGTGGGGGTGGCCAACAATAGACCACGCACCAGTAATTTTATCAATTGAAATAATAAACGGTTCAACCGTTGCGCCCCGCGTTGTCCAAATAATCAGACCACACACGCACACAATCAAGAAAAACGCCACCGATGTTGCAATCGCCATCGCGCGGGAAACGGCAATCCGTTTGCCCGCTGGAAATGCCGGCGTTTCAAAATTGTCTGGATAATCCAATGTGCAATCCCCCCTGATGTAATGCGTGGGATTTATGCCTGATATACCATGATACAGGCGCACGGACTCAGTTTCAATTCGTTGTTGTCATAACCAACACCAACCGGTTCGCGGTCGTAAATCTGACCACAGCCCGCCAGTGCCAATGCAACAAACAACGCTAAAAATACTTTCTTCATGTCCTTCTTCCCCTTGTGTAAATAAATTATAAGAAAATTCGCGCCCATGGGTCAAGGATAAAAGTAAGAGAGCAAAGCGCAGAGAGCAGAGAGCAATGAATGTGTCCGCCAATGGCGGACAATTTTTATTTACTGGATTGCTTCGTCATTTCATTCCTCGCAATGACAAGGGTGCTAGTAGTTGGTAAAAACGGATTGTTTTTATAACGAGTATTCTAGCTCTTTTGTCATTGCGAGCGCAGCGCGGCAATCCAGTTGATAATGTCGCGCGCAGCGCACTAACATTGCTCTCTGCTCTTTGCTCATTGCTCTCTGAAATAAAAAACGGGGCATTTGTTAAAACTGTGTTTCGAATGACAGCAAGAATCGACGTTCGCGGTCGTATTCGTTCATGTGCAGCGGCCAACCCCAACTGAAATTCATCGGGCCCATTGGTGTGTTCCAATAAATACCGAAACCAACCGATGTGCGCAGGTCACTGTCAATAAAGTTGCTGCGTGTTGCGCCGTATACATTTCTGTATGTGTATTCGTCGTGTGGTGGTTTGCCCAAAATGCCATAGTCGGCAAACACAAATCCTTTTATCTGGTATTCGTCTGGAATAAATACTGGGAAATTCAGTTGCGTTGAACCATTCAATTTCCACATACCACCCAACGAGTATGATGTATAGAACCAGTTACGACTGCCAACGCCGGCGATATCAAACCCACGCAGTGATTCCCCACCCAAGAAATAGCGGTACACACGTGATACATAATCGCCGTCCAGTGGCTGAATATACCCGAAATCCAGAGACGAACGCAACTGCCACCGGTCGTCCAAGAATTTGACCATACCGGTAATGTCCGCGCTGTAACGCATGAATGTTTCACTGCCCCCGAAACCGGTATATGCCAGACCCAAATTCGCCACAACACCGGTGTGTGTGTTCTGTTGGAAATTGGTGTTCAGGTTATAGTATTTCAAATATGTCGCCAACGTGTACAACGTGGAATCGCGCCACCCGCCCACGGTTTGCAGGTCATAGTTCTGGTCAAATGCCGCCGACAGACGCACCGTCTGTGACCAGTTGTCGGTCAATTTCCAACCCATACGTCCCGCGATTGTCAGCGAGTCGCGATCATACCCCAATCCGCCCAATGACGAATAGTTATACATTGTGTACGATACATCAAACCCACCCGACAGCGCGCGTCCAAACAAATATGGTTCGGTGAAACTGAACAGTGCCTGTTTTTGATACTGGGCGATTGACCCGCGCAGTTGCACAATCTGGCCGCGTCCCATAAAGTTGTTTTCGGTAATACCCGCATCAACCATAAAACCGTTGATGTTCGACCAGCCAAACCCACCTGACAATTCGCCTGTCGGTTGTTCTTCGACCTTGATATCCAGATTCATCATATTTGCATCGGCCAATCGTGTTGGCACCATCTGGACATCTTTGAAATAACGTGTGCGCATCAGGTTCTGGCGACCTTGTTCAATGGTTTGCAGCGAAAATGGATCGCCTGCGCGCATTGGCAACAACTGTTGAATCACGGTGTCAAATGTGCGAACGTTGCCCAAAATATTGATAGAATTCAGGTAAATACGATTGGTCTTTTGAATTTTGAACGTCATATCAATCGTATGCGCGTCGCTGTTTTTTGTTGGCACGGGTTCAACATTGATAAACGCATACCCATGGTCGGCAACCGCCCCGCGCAGGGCAGATATAGTTTCATCAACCAAATCGATATTGTATGTGTCGCCCGCCGACATTTTAATTACTTTGCGCAATTCGTCTGTTGATACGTCGGGGAATGGGTTGTCTATGTCCAGTTTGCCGAATTTGTATTTTGCCCCTTCGTCAACAGTAAACTTTACAGAATAATACTGGCGGTCAGGTGTGAATACACCGGTCGCATCGGTCACGGCAAAATCCGCATAACCATTACGCAGATAGAATTGACGCAACATCTGCTGGTCATATTGAATGCGGTCTTCGTCAAAGACATCAAACTGGGTCATAAAACGCCACCACGCGTGTTCGCGTGACAAGATTTCGCCACGCAATGTGCGCGAACTGAATTTCTTGTTCCCCGCAAAGTCAATGTCGGTGATGTATGTTGGGTGACCCTCTGTAATCTCATAGACAACGTTCACACGATTGTCGTCCAATTCGATACGCTTTGGTTCAATTTTTGTGCCAAAGAACCCCTTGCGCTGGTATATCGTCAGCATACGTTGGACGTCTGCGCCAATGGTTGATTCATCAAACGCCGCGCGTTCTTTCAGGCGGATTTCTTTCTTCAAATCGTCGGTGGAAATTTCATCGTTGCCTTCGACCGTTACCATGTTGACGGTTGGTGCTTCGACCACGTCAATTTTCAGCACGTTGCCAGACATGCGAACATTGATTTTTGAAAAGTAACCACTTTCCTGTAACTTTTTTGCAATTTGGTTGGCGCGGGCCTCGCCCACGGTGTCGCCAATATTGACATCAGACAGAATGCGCACTGATTCCGCATCCATACGACGATTGCCCGACACGTCAACGCGCGATACGGTTGCCGCATTTGCGCCCGTCGCCGCAACGGCCAGTGTGGTTGCTAAAAATAATTTCTTTGTATTCATATTGTATTACCCAAATACGCGTACCAAATCGTTCCACATCGTCAGTATAAACAGGCCGGCAATCAACAACCACCCTGCGATGATAACGTATTCCATCGCGCGCCCCTGCAATTTACGACGTGTAATCCCCTCGATTACCAGTATCAATAAATACCCACCATCCAACACCGGCAATGGCAACAGATTTATAACAGCCAAATTCACCGACAGCAAGGCAATAATAGACAGCAATGCAAATATTCCTGACTCCATCGCTTTGCCCGAAACCTGTGCAATGGTAATAAATGACCCCAGTTGTTTGGACGAACGTTCGCCGGTAATAATTTGTTTCAGCACCACCACCAATGTTTTGGACTGGTAATACGTTTCGCGTGCCCCCGTCAGCAATCCGCCAAAGAACCCTTTCTTGCGCAATTCGGTCTTGCTGCCATCGGCAATCAAGCCCCAGCGTTCGGCGGGCGACAGTTCAACATTTACCAATTTTTCACCACGCACAACAATCACGTTTGCGTTGCGGTTCGACGCAATTTCTTTGGCAATAATCAGTTCACCCCAGTTTGTGATTTTTTCGCCATCAATGCGAACAATTACGTCCCCAGGTTTAACACCCGCGTTGAATGCAACAGATTCTTGGATAACCTGACCGACAACGGGCAACTGAACCTTCTTTGGGTGGAACATTGCAACCCCAGAATAAATAAACCATGCCAAAATAAAGTTCATGGTGACGCCGGCGGCAACAATTATAAATTGTTTCCATGCGGGCGCAGACAGATAATGTCCAACCTTTTTATCAGCGGGCAATTCCGCATATGCCTTGCGGTCAAACATCATCTCTTGGCCGTAAATGGAAACATACCCACCCAGTGGCAGGCATGCAATCTGCCATTGTGTGCCGTGTCGGTCGTGCCACTTGATAATTGCCGGCCCAAATCCGATTGAAAATTTATCAACACGGACGCCGGACGCGCGCGCGGCAAAAAAGTGCCCCAATTCGTGAATAAACACGACAACGCCCAACACAACCATCAATGCAATCACAGCCACAATCGTATGCATTACTTTCCGTTCCTTTACATTTACAAATCTGTATTACAACATAATCAACCAAATCAAGGGCAGGGCATAAATCCACCCGTCAAACCGATCCAGCATTCCACCGTGCCCTGGTAAAATATGACCGAAATCTTTGATGCCCATACGGCGTTTTACCCAACTGGCGGTCAGGTCGCCATATTGGCTGAGTAACGCAATACTAATCCCAATCCACATCAGTTGTGGCATAAATGTATCCGTCCCCAACAGTCCATACAGCAACGCCATAACCGTGCCACATATAATGCCGGCAATCTGGCCCGCCCATGTTTTGTTCGCGGACAGACGTTCCCACATCTTGTCCCCGCCCAACATACGGCCAAAGAACCATGCGCCAATGTCTGCACCACTGATTGTCAACAACAGCAACAGAACAATCCATGGACGTGTTGCCACGGTATTTATCGCCGCCAACATCACAAATAACCACGCCAAGAATCCACCATACACCAGCCAGTTTTTATTCTGGCACAACTGTTCCGTTGGCACATGACGAATTGCCATAATCATTTCCAGAATCATACCCAGTACGACCAAAATCCCCAGATACCGTACCGCATGAAAACCATAGTGTTCCGCCACCGCGGCCACGACAGCAATCGCCGCCATAATTGCGCCAACAATAACTCTCTGTGATGTGTTTGACATGTCAAAAACCTTATTTTTGTTTGCCGGAATAATTCGCCTTTTTGCCGCCACCAAATCTGCGGTCACGACGTGCGTATTCGTCCAATGTGCGCTGCCACATCCGTTCATCTTTGACCAAATCAGGCCAGTGTTCTGGGACGAACATCAATTCGGCATACGCCAATTTCCACAGCAAGAAATTAGAAATTCTAAATTCATTACTGGTGCGAACCATCAAATCAATCGGCAACAAATCGCCTGTGTCTAAAAACGTTTCGAAAGTTTCGCGGGTAACCGGCTCGCCAGCGGCAATCGCGGCATTTACCGCGTCAATAATTTCACCCTGACCGCCATAGTTCAACGCAAACACAACCGTGCCACCGGTGTTTTCGGCCGATGTTTCCTCTAATTTATCGCACATATGCGCCAAGCGTTTTGGCAAACGGTCACGCGAACCCACCACGCGATAGCGCAGATTTTTTTCCAACGCGTGCTTCATATTTTTCTTTAATTCTGTATAGAACAAGTCCATCAGATAATCCACTTCTTCCTTGGAACGATTCCAGTTTTCGGTGGAAAATATAAAGAATGTCACCGTGGACACACCGCGCGCGATGTACCAATCGACCAGATTTTCAAAGTTTGCAATTCCGGCCTTGTGCCCCATCAACGGGGGCAGACCGCGGGCCTCGGCCCAGCGGCGGTTACCGTCGCAGATAAATGCGATATGTTGTGGTACGCGCACAGGCGCGCTGGCGACGTCATTTACTTTCTTTTTGAATATTCTAAACATTTCTAAATCCAATATGCTGTGGGTGATAATTTGCGTGACAGATGGCCAATAACCCCATTAGACAGACATAATGTCGGCTTCTTTTTGTTTGGCCTGTGCATCAACCTGTGATGCGCGCATTTCAAACACTTTCTGCAAATCATCTTCGAATTTGCGCTGGTCATCTTCGGAAATTTCCTTGTCTGTGACGGCGCGTTTGATTTTGCCCATTGCATCTTGGCGAATATTGCGCATAGAAATCTTGGCTTCTTCGGCGTATTTACCCGCAACCTTGGTCAGTTCGCGACGGCGTTCTTCGGTCAATGGTGGCAGGTTCAGGCGAATAACACCGCCCGCGGTATTTGGATTCAGACCCAAACCAGAATCACGAATTGCCTTTTCAACCGCGCCCGCATTGTTGATGTCCCAAACGGTGACACTCAGTGTCTGGTTATCTGGGGTGGCAACGGTTGCAACCTGATTCAATGGCATGTCAGAACCATAAACCGGCACGCGCACACCGTCCAACAGGTGCACAGACGCGCGCCCCGTACGCAGACCGGCGTATTCGCCCGCCAGAACGTCCAGAGTTTGCTGGGTTTTTTGTTCAACTTCGGCTTTCAATGCTTGATAATCCATATTAAAATCTCCTTCTTGTGTAAAAAGGTTAGCAAATTGATTTGACATTTGGCAAGAAGAAATATAGAATATGTCGTCGCAAGGGGTTGTAGCTCAGTTGGTAGAGCACTTGCATGGCATGCAAGGGGTCGTCGGTTCGAGTCCGATCAGCTCCACCAGTATGGCGGATGTAGCTCAGTTGGTTAGAGCACTGGTTTGTGGTACCAGGTGTCGCCGGTTCGAATCCGGTTATCCGCCCCATTATTAAAAATGCCCACCGTTCAGGTGGGCATTTTTAATAATCTTGGGCGGGTCGGATTCGAACCGGCGAGTAAAGCCGTTCGAACCGTAGGATAGGAATGCGCCATTCGGCACAACTCAATTTACCTAGATTCCGGTGTCAAGCACCGGAATGACAGTTTTTTAAGTAAAACTTTATCACTCTCTCACTTTATCACTCTCTCACTTTATCACTCTCTCACTTTATCACTCTCTCACTTTAT